>ENA-ORKV01000105-ORKV01000105.1-human-gut-metagenome-genome-assembly--contig:-NODE-105-length-108750-cov-20.754327_pt1 | contig 108750 bp, 96 predicted proteins | sample MGYA00243058_ERZ508805 | MGnify/ENA primary metagenome ERZ508805 (study PRJEB26277, sample SAMN04329770) | human gut metagenome | biome: human-associated habitat | host: Homo sapiens | place: USA...
TCCATCAGGAAAACTATTTAAAGGTATTTCTGACCGATGGGGATATCCCAATCGATAACTCCGCTTCCGAGCGGGCTATCCGGACTTTCTGTATCGGCAAGAAGAACTGGATGTTCCATAACACAGCCAAAGGTGCCAGAGCCAGCGCTCTTGTTTACAGTATTTCAGAAACAGCAAAGCTGAACAATCTGCGCCCATACTACTACTTCAGGTATATCCTCACGGAGCTGCCGAAGTATTGTGACGAAAAAGGAAATATAAATCCGGCAAAACTAGATCAGCTGATGCCCTGGGCAGAGGAACTTCCCGAGGAATGTCGGAAACCACGCCGCTCATAAAAGCGGCGTTAAATTTAAGGGTAGGCGCAGGATTTGACGTTTACATATTATCAGCTGCAAAACCCGGTCTACCTGGATCAATATTCTCCGGAATTACTGCAGTATGCGGTGAAGTCCGATTGCGACTCTGTATGGCAGAGTATTGATGACCAGACCACCTATACTCTCATCAAAAATTATATTGAAAAAAAGAAGGAAACGAACGTCTCCTTCTGCTTTTTCTGTTTAACTTTATTTCCTACGTAGAAATAGATGGCTACACCTATTTCCGCAATGAAAATCCACATCCGATCAAGCCATTACGTAATGCATGTCTGGCTCTCTTCCCTGAGCTATCCCGGTATTTATATGACAATGCTTGTATTCCGGATATGCAGGATAAAACGCTATTACGTTTCCTCCGCCACTTCTCTGCTCTTAAGTGTTAAAGTATATCCGTCCCGTCCTGTAAAATAGAATATAATCGCCATTAACGTAACTGTAATCTGTCCGCTGACAAGCACCATCTCTGCCATACCAAAGCAAAGTATCGCAAGAAGGAATACTATGCAAGTCCAGTTACCTTTTAAGCATAACCGAAAAGCTCTATACAAACTATACAGGTATATCAGCAAAAACAGGATTCCCGATATAATTCCGTAATCATAAGCGACCTGCAGGAACATATTATGAGCATGACCATAATATGTATCTCCTGATATCCAAAATCCCGAATGTTGCTTATCGTGCCCTACTAAGTTCAAATGATTCCAATAATATGTGTAAATAATTTTTCGTGCTTCTGTAGAAGACCAATAGGCCAATTCTCCTGATGGATTGAATGGATTATCCGGATTACTCCCAGCCTCAACCTCTATCTCCTGTGCATCCAGTTCTTCAGCATGAACAGGCAATGCCTGAATAAAATCCATTAATTGTGGTATCCAACTTTGAGAACTAACCCCTATCAGTTCCAATACTCTCCCTACATCAACATATAGTGCCCGTTCAAAGGAAATATATTTCTCACTATTCCATGGATCAAAAGAGCACACGCTCTCCCCCTCTACATACTCTCCCTCAAACCATACAGGATGATGGAGAATCGTGGGTAAATAACGTATACTCAAATAGCATACAGGGAATGACAAAACGACGCATACTACCAGTGTCACCGCATGTAGCAGCACTCCGTAAAAGGTCTTCCGTTTAAAAAAATTATAACCTAAAATAACAAATGCCGTCACTGCTGCGATTCCTAAAATCGGCGCCTTTCCCCCAGTAAGAACAGTAAAGCTTATCATTACAGCACTCATAAAGAAATAAAAAAATCGAATCCACCATTTTTTATTCTTTTCTCTGCTGTAAACCCACTTTAACAGGAATGCACAAAATACAATCATATAGTGCATACCGTTCTGTGTTTCTCCGGAATATAGCCCCCTGTATCTGACGTAATCATAAGGGCGGAATCCGAAAGCTATGATCTGTTGTCCGAAGAACCACAGAATGATCCCTGTCAGCATTCCATCGAAGAAATCCTCTGTTCTCTCCTTCGGGATCCCTATCACTGCAAAACCACCATAGATCAACAAGTACCATAACGGCACGATCCCTTCATGCACAGACATTTGCATTAACACAAGGCACAGGCATGTACACCAAAATACCGGTTGCTTTATCCTGGCAAAAAGCTCAGTGTAGCTTTTCTCCTGATACACATAAATAATCAAATAACTCCACACTGCGATATTCAACACCGCTGTGATCCATTGTCCCTTATATTGCCAGCAATTATTCCCTATGATGCAGGCAATGATTGCAAGTATCACACATACCGGAGTCCATAATAAATAGGGCTTTGCTTTTTCTTTTTCAAATTTAATCGAAGGAAGGAGTAGTAATGCCATTACTACTCCCGTTAGATTGGTAAAAGTCATCTGGATCGTACCAAGGGCACTTCCCCTTCTTTGGTCAATGATCCCCAGAAAGACAAAGCATAACGCATACCACCATTTATACAGCTTCTCTTTGGTCATCCTATGCATACCTGTAACTCTCCTTGCACAACCTACTCTACTATAATGCCTCCCAGTACTGTAATGTCCTGCCTCTTCAACAGCTCCAGTTCACCGGCTACCTCATTATACAACGTGGATCCGGCCTTTTCTACCAATACCGCACCCTGCATGGCATCCATTTTCTCCATCGCCTCTGCATCGTATAACACATTATCCAGAACGCTTACGCTGATCTGCTCCTTCTCCAACGCTGCCTTAAGGCTCTCGCATACCTTATCCGCTCCGGCGCTCATGTTACATCCCATGAGACAGATATTGTTCAATCCATTTTTGACTGCCGTAATCTTTATCGCCGCGAAAGCCAGTTCCATGGATTGCTCTGCCGTAAATTTCCTCTTACCGTAATGACGCAGGGAATCCACCCATTTATCCAGGAATACTTTTCTGCCGGATTCCCGGACGACCAATCCGATCTGCGGAATGCCATATATGCTCTGCAGTTCATCGGATACTCTTAACTTGGTATTAAAAATATATACCATGCAAATAACTACCGCATATACAAAAGCAAATAATACTGCACCTAACGATACATATTTTTTGCTGACTGCCGGTGTCAGTACAGGATTTTCTTCTGCTGTCACATTCTGTGCTGGCTGTTCCGGCTGTTCCGAGTGCTCTGCTTCCTCCCAGGTCAAAAGCTCATAATACTTCTTCTGTTCCTCGGTAAAATCTGCCTTTGTCTCAGCAATCGTCGATTGCAGAGATGCGATCTCATTTCTACACTGTATCTGCTCATCCATCAGCTCCTTATTCATAACAGAACCGGTGGTCTCTGATACTAATACCAGTACATGTTGACCCAGCTCATTGTTTAACTGTTTCTGTTCCTCAGAAATATAAGCTTTTACTGCTTCTGCCAGTTTCTGACAAGCTTCCGCATCCGACTGCAGAATTGACAGCTTTACACAATTCGTCCCCAAGGATATTTCCTGCTGCAGCTTCTCAGTTTTGCTCTGAATCGTCAGTGTTGACACCGTTTCTGCTGAGATCAGTTCTCCCACATAGCCGGCTTCTATTCCGGTCTGCTGTGCTACCCAATCATATAAGCCAACATTATTTAACAGGGATGTATATAAAGCTCCCAGTTGTCCATCCATCGATCCGTCTGCTGTCTGCACCTGATAGATCAACTCTGTCTGAGCTGTTTGTAATGGATTCAACTGCATATAAATTGAATTTTCAGAATATGTCTTCTTCAGATCATATTCCTTCTCATCATCTACTACTGCCAGCACCGTTGCCAGACTTTTGTCATCCAAGCTTTGCTCCAGCTGTGTCAGCTGTTCCTCTACGGTTGTTTCTTCCTGCACAACCGTTTCCGGCTGTTGTACGTTTTGTACTGTGCGGAGAGACTTCATATAGCTGAACCCTCCCAGTAATACTGCACCCAATACCAGCGCCACGATCAATCCGCGCCAGTGTGACAAAACATCTGCTATCATGTCTAATAAGTCGATTTCTCTTGTCTGCATTGTTTTATGTCCCTTTCTTTAAAAATCCCCGGGCATTACACCGGTTCATAAAATGTATCCGGGCACCCCGGATCAAACACCTCATTGCAAGTCATCACAGTCACCAGATTTTCCGTCTCCGATAAATTGATGATATTATGAGACCATCCCGGGATCATATATACCGCTTCTATGTTATCCCCGGATACTTCGAATTCAACCATTTCTCCGGTATTGATATTCCTCTCCTGTATCAGTCCATGCCCGGCTACCACGATGAATTGCTCCCATTTACTGTTATGCCAATGCTGTCCTTTTGTAACTCCCGGCTTGCTGATATTGATGGATACTTGTCCACAATTCAGGGTGTGCATCAATTCCGTAAAAGATCCGCGGTCATCCTCATTCATTTTCAATCGATATTTAAACTTGTCTGTAGGAAGATACGTTAAATACAGCGAAAACAATTTCTTAGCAAAAGATCCCTCCGGCATCTCCGGCATCAGCAACGAATCCGGCTGTGCCTTAAACTCCTGCAGCAGATCCACAATTTTCCCTAACGTAACCTTATGAGTAACCGGTACGCAACAGTATCTGCCGTCTGCTCTCAATACCGTCTCTACCCCATCAAACTCACAATGCTGCTCTTTCCCTTCCAGGAGATCAAACATTCCCTCAACGAGATCATCTATGTACAGTAATTCCAGTTCTGTCGTCCTGTCATTTACTGTAAACTCTTGCTCATTTGCTACTGCCCAACAGAACGTGCTGACTGCGGAATTGTATTTAGGTCTGCTATGTCCCATCAGATTCGGGAATCGGTATACTGCAACTTTGGCATCGGTCTCTTCTGCATATGCAAAAAACAGATCTTCTCCCGCCTTCTTGGAACGACCATATTCAGAATCTCCGAATCTTCCTGACAGTGTTGCCTGAATGGAAGAAGAAAGCATAATCGTCGCCTTATTCTGATACTTTTTCAATTTATCAAGAAGCTGTGAAGTGAATCCGAAGTTCCCTTTCATAAAATCTTCCGGGTTCTCTGGTCGATTCACTCCCGCAAGATGAAATATAAAATCCACTTTTTGACAGTAAGTATTCAGTTCCTCCTCAGTGGACTGAATATCATACTCATATATCTCATTGATGTGTATTGTCGGTCTGGTACGATTCTTATTATCTCTGATATTTTTCAGGTTATTTACAAGGGCTGTTCCTACCATGCCCTTTGCACCTGTGACTAGGATATTCATTGGTTACTGCCCTTTTCTCCATACCATTTTATTAACAACATTTACGTAGCCCTGAATGATTCTAACCACTTTCATGGATACTGTCTCATCTGTATAATCAGGACACGGCTTTCCCAGGATTCCTCTCTCCTTCATATCAATAGCCATATCGGTTGCCTGGAGCAGTTCCTGTGTCGTAATACCAGCCAGTATAAAATTACCGGATTCTAATGCTTCCGGTCTCTCTGTCGATGTCCGGATGCATACTGCCGCAATAGGATGTCCTATAGACAGGTAAAAACTGCTTTCCTCCGGCAATGTTCCGGAATCAGATACGATTGCCAGCGCATTCATCTGAAGCTTATTATAATCATTAAATCCTAACGGTTCATTTACTCTTACCCTGGGATCTAATTTAAATCCACTTGCTGCCAGCTTTTTCCTGGATCTCGGATGGCAGGAATACAGAATAGGCATATCGTATTTCTCTGCCAGTGCGTTGATAGCGTTGAATAAGGATTCAAAATTCTTATCCGTATCAATATTCTCTTCTCTGTGCGCAGAAAGCAAAATATATTTATTCGGCTCAAGTCCTAGATGATCCAACACATCCGATGCCTCAATCTTACTTAAATTGCCGTGAAGAACCTCTGCCATAGGTGATCCTGTTACATAGGTTCTCTCCTTGGGCATTCCCATTTCATGCAGATACTTTCTGGCGGGCTCGGAATACGGTAAGTTCACATCAGAGATTACATCCACGATCCGTCGGTTCGTCTCCTCCGGAAGACATTCATCCTTACATCTGTTGCCTGCTTCCATATGGAAAATAGGAATATGGAGTCTCTTGGCAGAAATTGCCGCCAGGCAGCTGTTTGTATCTCCAAGTACAAGTAAAGCATCCGGCTTGATCTCCGCCATCAACTCATAGCTTCTCGCAATGACATTTCCGCAGGTTTGTCCCAAATTCTCACCTACTACATTCATCCACACATCCGGACCACCCAGATCAAAATCAGACCAGAAAATATCATTCAGATTCTTATCATAATTCTGTCCGGTATGTGCCACACAGCAGTCAAAATATTCTCTGCAGCGCTTAATCGTAGCTGCCAGACGAATAATCTCCGGTCTTGTTCCCACAATGATCAGAAGTTTGATTGCTCCGTTGTTTTTCCACTTAAAATCAAACACTGCTTAATCCTCCGCCATTCTTTGCTGAATATATGCAAGCTTCGCAATCGTTTCCTTGGTTTCTTCCAGATTCAACATTCTCGTGTTGTTAGAGTTAAACTCTGTCAACGTATTTCTCTTGGCATCGCCTTCTTTGAAATACTTATCATAATTCAGTCCACGATTATCTGCCGGTACTCTGTAGAATCCCCCCAGATCAATTGCCTTCGCGCATTCCTCATTCGTAAGCAACGTCTCGTACATCTTCTCACCATGGCGAATACCAATCACCTTGATATCCTCTTTCTTACCACCGAACAGTTCACATACCGCTTCCGCCTGGGTTCCGATGGTACATGCCGGAGCCTTCATGATCAGCAGATCTCCGTTCTCTCCTTTTTCAAATGCAAACAATACAAGATCTACCGCTTCCTCCAGGCTCATGATGAAACGGGTCATAGAAGGTTCTGTCACTGTAATCAGGTTGCCTGCCTTGATCTGATCAATCCACAGAGGAATTACGGAGCCACGGGAGCACATAACATTACCATAACGAGTACAGCAGATCTTCGTCTTGCCGGAGTTACGAGACTTAGCAACAGCTACTTTCTCTTCGATGGCTTTGGTAATACCCATAGCATTAATGGGGTATGCCGCCTTATCTGTGGACAGGCAGATGACAGATTCCACACCAGCTTCGATCGCTGCTGTCAGAACATTGTCTGTACCAATAACATTGGTACGTACTGCCTCCATGGGAAAGAATTCACAGGAAGGCACCTGTTTCAGAGCTGCCGCATGGAAAATATAGTCCACACCATACATGGCAGAACGTACAGAATTCAGATCTCGTACATCTCCGATATAAAACTTAATCTTATCTGCCACTTCTGGCATTTTCGCCTGATATTCATGGCGCATATCATCCTGCTTCTTCTCATCACGAGAGAAAATACGTATTTCTCCAATATCTGTTTTGAGGAAACGATTTAATACTGCGTTTCCAAAAGATCCGGTACCTCCGGTAATCATTAATGTTTTTCCTGCAAATAACGACATAGTTGGTCTCCTTCAATCTAAATATACTTTATTATTGCTTTCTTTTTTCTATATTTTGAAGTTAGTTTTAATTACCTCACCTCTCACATCACGTGCTAATAATCAAATGGATCATACTCCGGACGTTGTATTATCTCTACGCCATCATAAAGCTCCTGTTGATGTTCAACTGCTCCCAGCGGATATTCCCACACTTCTAAGTCAATCTTGATATCATTGCCACATTTAGGACATTCATCTTCTATCAAACTTGAATAATATACCTCTGTCCCCATTGGTCTGTCTTCCGCGTCCATAAGTTCTAAATCCGTACTTACTTCTATTACTTCATTACATTTTTGGCATTGAACCACCAGTGGTCCCTTCAACCTCATACTATGCCTTCTCCTTATCACTTAACATACGAAAACATTCTTCTACTTCTTCTATACTTTTCTTGATTTCTTCTTTTTCGAAAGGAACTAATGAATGTACAAATTGATTTCTTTTTAACATTACATATTGTAATCGCTTTCCTTCTTTATCATCCAAAACTCCTTTTCTTTCTAATTGCTTTATTAATTCCTGTTGGGATATTATTTGATGTTTTTTCTCCTGACTATCTTCATCTAATCCATCGTTTATTGACCTTATAAGTTCATATAATTTATTATATTGAATTAAGAAGCTCTCAATTTGCCCGTTTGTGTTAATTGCTAAATTTTCTGAAATAGTCTCTTTATCCTTCTCCGAAATTTCTATTTCATCCAACCTTTTAATAGCATTTGTAATATAAGAAGTTAAATCCGTTACTATATCTATTACACGCTTTAATTCATTTATTCCAAACGAGTTGTTATGTGCCACTTTACATCGTAATTTATATAATTCATCCCACTCTTTCTTAATATGTTCCGCATCCGCTGATACAATACCACTAAAATATCTTGCCCAATTAGATTGAGGAATGTATTGATCCAATTCTGTAAAGATTTTTTCATCTCTGCTTTCGATCAACGTTTTAAGATCTGAAAGTGCTGTTTTTGTAGAATACGGTTCAAATAAAAAAGTGGATAGCTCTATAAAATCAAGTTTATACAATAAACTATTTTCTATATTCTCTTTTGCTTTATTCCTAGTTTTATCTATTTTTGAAGGAATATTTTCTTTTTCCCATTTCGTCCCTACATTTATCAGCATAAATTTTGTTAACAATTTTCGCATAAGATTCTCTATTTCGTAAATCTTAGGATATGCTATCTGAGAACAACAAAAAGAAATATCATCCCACAATATTTCAAAATCTTCTGTGTAATTTGATAAAATTTTTCTGATTGCCTTAAGCAACTCCAAATATATTATGATTTCTTCCTTTTCTAACTCAAACTGTCTATTCTCCAGGAAATTCTCAATCGTTAAATGAAAACAGTTGATGTTCGAATTTGCAATGTGATTGCATTGAAGCATATAAGTAAACTCATTTTGTTTATATACTATTTTGTTTTCTTTGATTTCTATTTCATCATTTGTCTTCAGTAGATTTATAAAACCACTCTCGGTCCTCACGCAATGTTCTCTTGCATCAATTGGAATAAGGTATTCTGTTTTCAATTATTCCCATCCTTTTTCTAAAGCCCACGTCAGTTTATAGAATCATAGTTTATATAGTTCTGCGATTAGTACATCTTATCAAACTCCAATCAGGTAAATATGTAAGTGTTCCATAGCGATTTTATTAGTAAGCACTCTATTGGTTCTTTCCACACTTTCATATATATTCTTTAAACAGAATTCCAAAAACATCAAATATAGTTATTAACGATCCATTCAATATACTCTCTTACTGCTCCATCTCCGCCATTCATTACGGAAATAAAATCAGCACATTCTTTTACAGCTTTGGCAGCATCTGCCGGGCACCCAATTATTCCACCAGATCTTTTTATAAGCTTCATAATAGATAAGTCATTTATGTCATCTCCTACATATGCAACACTTGCCAAATCATCTGTAATCAAAAGTAACTTATCTATTTTATTTGAAACCCCTTGATAAATCTCCGTAATTCCTATTTCTCGGCATCTATTTAAAAGAATGTTACTCTCTCTCCCTGTAATAATAACTGGTATAATTCCTAAAGGTATTAAGATATCACAAATTCCACATCCATCTTTAATGGAAAAAGCCTTCATCATTTCTCCATCATTCCCCATATAAATTTTACCATCAGTCAGAGTTCCATCAACATCCATTACTAAATATTTTATCATTATTATTTACCTCTGTGCTTTTAGACATCCCTAATTGCTTCTTCATAAAGACTAGGTGTAATCAATTCAATTTTGCATGTTGGGCTCATAATTTCAGCAATGTTTCTAAACATCTCTGCTACTTCTTTATTTAAAATTGCAAACTCTCCTTTATGCCTTTCATTTTGAAATGAACTGTCTGAATAATTTTTTTCAGAATCTTCTCTAAATCCATCGAAACCAGCAATCACAATTTTACTAGGATTTATTCTTTTTAATAAACTCAAAAGCATAATCGTAGAATTTTCAAAATACTTATACCCTCTATTAATAAGACTTTGGTAATTGACCACTATGTCTTCCTTTGTATCTGATTTAATATTAGAAGATATAATAACTTTTCTCCCTATCCTTTTGTTTTGAAGTCTTGAATATCTTTTCTGGTTTCCAAAAAAAGCATACGCTGATATCTCATCTGCTACAAAATTAACGCTAATTATGTTTAACTGATGTTCCTTAATATAATTATCAATTATCCCTCTATGAGTGTTTAAAGTATTGCCTGGAACCATCACTAAAACTTCCTTGTCTTCAAAAATATCTTTTAACTTATTAATAGTTTCATAATCATCTACCTTATCTGCCACATATTCTGTATACAATCTTTCAATATTATCGTAATCATAACGTTGACGTGTTTCTGGATCAATCATAGAGAGAATTTTCCCGATATCCTTTGTATCTAATCTAAACTTTTCAGTCAGATAAATCACATTGTTAGGATGTGATTTATAAATTCCAGCCATCATTGCAGCCGTCGAGTATCCCCACTTATATTTTAATGTATACTTATAAATATAGTCATCTAACATATCAAGGACATCTTCGAACTCATAATCATAATACTTCTTACGCACTAAATACTCCACAATTAATTCCGTATTAAGATTTCCAGCAACTTTTCCCATACCTCCCAACGTACCATCTATTATAATTTGCCTACTTCCTGTACCACTAAGTTTAATAACCTCCTGCGCGAATGCAAATGATAATTGATAATTATTATGTGAGTGAAAGTTAATGCAAATATCTGGAAGCATATTATGATCAATAAGGCTATATAGACGATCAACGTCATCCATATACATAGCGCCATAAGTATCTACAATGCCAAAACTATATGGATGTACTTCATTGACCATTGCAACAATTTCAAGTAATTCTCTATCTGAATAATTCAAAGAGTTTACTCCTTGTATAAATAGTTTATATCCCTTATTCTTAATTGCATAAATCCAGCGAATCACTTCATCTTTTGCTTCATCATAGTTTTTTTTAGTAAATCCAAAGCGAATTGCATCAATTGATGTCCCATCATAGGGTTTTAATGTATCTATATCACACATTCCAAAATCTATAAATGCCGTGTAAATCGTATTTTTTCTTTCTTTGTTAACATACGGTCTTATTTGATCTACATCAGTAAAGAAAGTACTGTTTCCTGTATAATCTACCTTTCTCCAATCACGTAAAAAGCCAACCTCGATGATGTCAATTTTAGCATCTGCGAGTCGAAATGAAATTTCTTTTATTTCTTGATTTTCAAATGCACAATTAATAATTCTACCACCATCCCGAAGTGTACAATCAAGTACTCTAATATTTTTCATTCTATTCTACCCTCTCTTGCTTTTAGCATTAGTTTTTTGCTAAATACGCTGCTACTGCCTTTGCAAATTCAAAATCTTCAGCTGTATCTATATCTACAGCCTCAAATTGATCAATCTCATAAATGTATGGTTTATTGCCAATTCTCTGTCCAAGTTCTGTGAATACCTCTTTTTTAAAAATAAAAAAGGCTCCCGTTTCCATATAAATTGGCTCTAAATCTTGTGTTCTAACAATATTTTTCATGTCATAATTCAATGGCTTACCATTCATCCACATATAGTCTTGAAGAAGAACTGCTGAAAATGCTGAATCATATTCTCCAGATACAACTTTCTCAAGAGCCTTCTTTATAGACTCTGGCTTTGTAAATGGTTGTGTAACATGCGTTAAAACATAAATGTCTGCATCCACATCCTTAACAAAACGATCAATAATTTCAAGCCCTTTTACCTTAAAGCCATCAAGATAAGAATCTCTCTTTAAGAACTTTAATCCCTTATTTTCATAAGGTTCAATGTACGCTTTTATTGAGTCGTCACTACAATAAACATACTTCTCATCAATAGTATCCACATTACTTATTGTTTCAAAAATATAATCACAGGTTGGTCTTCCATTTAACATCATAGTATTCTTACCAGGTAATCTTTGATTGTTTAATTTAATTGGAATAAAAGACACTATTTTCATTAACATTCTTTCGTAATCATTTTGAAAGCAAAATGATTATTTTCCTTTCTTTTTTTGATAGTAACATATTTAGATGCTCTATCCTATAAATTTATCTACTTAAATTTAAATCATATTTCAATATCTTCTATGTGAATTTTTTAATTATCTATTTTCCTCTTGTCAACATCACAGAATCTAAATCCTTTCTAGGAAATAGCTCTAATTTCCCTCCTCGAGTAGCATTGTAAATTTGAACATTTTTTTTATCCGCAATTTTTTTAATCATGGAATACCCTATGTCATTTGCTTGTTGAATAAGCATTGCTCGCTCATAATCTATATTACTATCCTCATCATAATTCAAAAAATGTTTCTTTTCTCCAATATAATCGTTATCAGCACCCAGCAAATAAATTTCACTAAACCCCATATATATTGCATATATTATACATTCATGAGTGATAGAATAATAATCATAAACACCCAATGCTAAGTCTTCCTCGTACTTATAGCGTTTACTCTTTCCATAATGGTATGCATGATCTAGCCAATTATTTTCAATATATATTACTTTTTCTCCTTTCACATCTTTCTTATTTATAATATTAACAAAACACTTTGACCGTGCATAATCGTCAATTGGTATAGTGTGCTCTTTTAATATAGCATTCGTTAAGTTATAATCCGTCATCGCATAATATGTTGGTCTCCAACTAGTTTCACCATATAATTTGAATATGCTATTAATACCAATAGTATATTCATTCTCTATTTTTTTAATATCTTCTATTCTTAAACTAGGTCCTGTTGCAATTACAAAGCATCGCTTACCTTTATGAATATCTTTTAAAGACTTTATTTTTTCAAGATCTCTGTCCCCTAACCCCATTTTTTTTAACTGCCTGCGAATAGGGAATAAAATATATCCATTAACAAATCCCTGTGGTGATAATTCTATCCATATTCGTGTTTTCATTTTTCTTACACTATCTTTTAGCATATTTTTTCTTTTCATAAATTAAGCCTCGTTATTAAATGTACTGCTATTTGCTAATATATTCTTAATTAATTTAATCATATCATAAATATCTTTTTCCTCGTATCGCTGATCCAGGGGAATCATTGTTAAATAATTACTCATCTCATACTCTATAGATTCTTTTTTTACAATTTCCTTAAGATATTTCCACCATTGTGGAACATATATTTTATTTTTTATTAATTCCATTCTAAATTCTTCATTTTTAATTAAGAGAGGATAAGCTATTAAATCTTCAGAGTTTATTTTTACGCTAATCTGGTTTATTTCATCTAATTCCTCCATAAGAATCCTTTGATTATTTCTTCTTTTTCTAAGAACCTTCGTATAATTTATTGATTTCATGATTTGATCTGTCAGGCGCGACATTTCATATATGTTATACCCAATATTTTCTTCACTTAGCAGGCTATCCGAATATGCAGAATTTGTTCCCTCGTCAATGCTTCTCATTAAGTAACTACACCTTTTCCAAGATATGTCTTTTTTAAAAGTAGACTTAAACTTATATTCTTTATCAGTTACCAAATAGGCTCCATCAGATACACCAAAAAACTTTCTGCAAGAATATACATTAAAGCAATCCGAAATTGGTTCTGCAAAAAAACCCTGCGTATTATCTATTATAATTCTTTTATATATTTTTTTTAATTCAATTAATTCACTATTTTTCCTATTTCCAAAATAATTAACTATTAGAATCCATTCATCTTCCTCTATTTTGTCTATCATAGGATTCAAATTATTGTCTAAATAATAAAATTGACAATTGCAAAATTGATTAAGCATCTTATATACAACACTACAATTGTAATAAGGAATCCATATTTTTTTTATTTTATTTTCTATAATAGCTACAGCCAATGCGGCTCTACCACTATTTAACTTCAATACAGAATATCTTTCGGAATAATAATCCCTATCTTCATTTAATTCCAAAGGTAAATATCCACCATATTCTAACACAGCTAACTTCCTTTCATAATTATCATTTTCTAATTCTAGTTGTTATAAATTGCTTTGCTTCTAAAAAAGGTTTTGTGCGAAAATAAAAGATATAATAAATAATATTAGGTACTACTAAACATATTAAACAGTTTATTACAAAATATACTTCATCTACCAACCCTAGTTTTTTTGTACCGTTTGCAATAAGTCCAGTGATGAAATAATTAATACATGTGGCAAAGAAATAAAGAAACAAAGACCTTATATATTCCTTTGCACTTTTTTTGAAATATGTATCAAATGTAACTTTTATCGACCATGGTGTAGATACTAATAGGTCTGCAATTATTGTCGATAAAACAATTCCTATTAATGCATACATATAACCATATTGTCGAAAAATCAGCACCAAAATAACATTTAATACCAAATTAACAAATCCTGAAACAAGACACCTATATCTATCTTCCCACCAAATTGCCAATGCATTCTTATATGTTCCCTGAATTGATCCACACATAACAATATAAAAATCTAAGACTATTAACAATTGAACGGCATACGGTAATATTGCATTCTTACCCACCCATAATTTTATGAAAGGTTGGAACAAGATCATCATGCAAATACTGCACCATCCTACAATCCAGTTAAACATAAACGTAAACTTAATCATGTCTTTATAGTTTTTCTCTTTTGTTTCAAGCGCAATAGAATTTCCTATTCCTGCTTGAAGAGAAATATAAATAGTTACTAATATAGATTGAAGTGCTGTAACTACATAATAATAATTCGTGTAATACGCAAGTATAGTAACACCAAGAAATGCTGAAACAACCATATTATCAACCGAATTACTAAATACGCCCCCTATCTTCCCCATAAATGTTCCATATAATATTTTTTTTAATTCTTTTTTTTGTTCATTATCAATACTCCCAACTGGTTTAACATTTCTAAACCTTCTAATGGATACATAATATACTAAAAGATTGAGAACAATGTTAGATAAAATAATTAAAACCAAATAAACATAGTAGTTATGTGACACAACCAAAGCATATATTTGAAATAAAGAAAAAAGCAATGTCACTCCAGTATTTAAATTGCTCAGAATGTCCTGCCTTTGATATGCTTCAAAAATACTATTTCTATAGCCACCAAAAAAATATGTTATAACCGTATTTATCAAAAATAATAAATATATTACATATAGGTTAATATCATTGGGAAGAGATTCATAGTCATTTATCATTAATTTTAAAAAAGGTATACAGCAACACCCTGCTATAAGAATTATGCTTCCAACCCACAAATATGCTTTCCTTATAAAATTAACTAACGCATTTATTATATCATTATCTTCATCAGCAACATATCTATACATTATGGCAACTATAGCAGTATCAAAGCCTAGTTCTGCCAAAGATAACGTTGAAAGGATTGATGTAAATAGACTATTAAGGCCAATATATTCTTCACCAAGTTTATAAATGATAATTGTACGAATGATAAATGGTACGACTATTTTTACTGTTTTATTTATCAAACCCCAAAATATATTTTTTTTTGCATTTTTAGTTCTTTCTAAGATCATATATTTCCTACATCTTCCTTAACAATAATATCATGAAATTTTCAGCTTCCAAATTTCATAAACTCCAGTCCTTCCACCAAATCCTTCTTTTTGCGCTACAAGGCCTTCATTCAGATAAATCTTACCATGTTCCGTCGAGATACCAAAATCCAGCCATCTCTTATTATTCTTATACTTTTCTATTATAGTATTAATAACCAAATCTAATGCTCCGACCGTCCGCGCCTCATCATCCGCTGCCATATATTGAGTATGTACCACTTGATCATACTCATAGACGATTGCTCCTGCTATGATTTTTTTATTTCTCATGCCCGCAAAAAGATGTATATTCTCAGGTAACCTATCATGTAGCTTTTTTAATTCCTCTCCTGTATGAACCGCATGCACATCATGGCGTACTTTTAATACCGCATTTTCCAAATTAATAAAATTATTAAAGTCTTCAAGGCTGCTCTGTTCTTGCACTATTACCCCTTCTCGGATAGCCCTAGAGATTTGAGCCTTCCTCCCTTTAGGCATTTTCAATGGATTATCCAAACTTACATAAGTTGATACATCTATAGCTTCTATCTTTGCTCCATTAGCAAACAATGCAAATCTGTCTTCTTCTGCTGGTTGATTATGATATATATGTGGGATGCATTTATATATTAATTCTCTGAATCCTGTGTCTTTTGCATATGATATCAATGCATCAAAGCAATCGTTCATTGTATGTTGTTTCATCCTTGAATCTGTAATAAAACCGCCATAGGTTAATCCACCATGTGAAACGAGAAAAATATCATGTTCACTCATTGGCAAAAGAGCTATTAGCCTATCTTCATCATAGAATAGCAAAGAATGATCCTTAAATCTATCTTTATGATAATCCATATAATCTCTATCAAACATAAACAGATAATTCTTACTCTGTCTATTAAATTGATTCCAAAGATACCTCATATCATCAGCATATCTTACTATCGTTATCATATAAGCCCCCTTATTTGAATTCGTTTACCTTATCAATTACATACTGAATTTCTTCATCTGTCATTCCATAATACATAGGTAAACTCAACTCTGTTGAAGAAATTTCTTCAGCAACAGGAAAATCTCCTTTTTTATATCCTAAATCTTTATAGCATTCCTGAAGATGTATCGGAATTGGATAATGCTTATTAGTTACCACTCCAACGTCAATCAAAAAGCTTTCTAATTCGGATCTTCTTTTGCATCTAACTCCAAAAATATGCCAAACAGGATTAGCATAATCGGGGACATAAGGCATAACAACTTCAGGATTGTTCATTCCTTCCAAATATTTTTTTGCTATTTTTCTTCTGTCTTCATTAACCTTATCTAGTTTTAATAATTTAGCTGTTAAAAATGCCGCTTGAATCTCATCAAGACGTGAATTATTTCCCTGATAGATATGATGATACTTATAATCAGAGCCGTAATTTCCAAGTGCCCTAACTTTCTTTGCAAGTTCTTCCTTATTTGTTACCACAGCTCCTGCATCACCAAGTGCTCCAAGATTCTTACCGGGATAAAATGAAAATCCTGCTGCATCACCAAAAGATCCCACTTTTTTGTTTTTATAAGTAGCACCATGCGCTTGCGCACAATCTTCAACAATCCTTAAGCCATGTCTCTTTGCTATATCCATAATAGGATCCATATCGCATGGTTGCCCATAAAGGTGAACCGGCATAATAGCCTTAGTTTTATTGGTTATTTTAGCTTCTATTTTCGTAGGGTCAATATTAAAAGTTCTAATATCAGGGTCTACAAAAACCGGAGTTGCTCCAACATAAGTTACCGCAAGTGCTGTAGCTATATATGTGTTGGAAGGAACAATAACCTCATCTCCCGTTGCAATTCCCATTGCCTTTAAAGTAAGAAAGAGTGCGTCTAAACCATTGCCAACACCTACACAATATTCCGAATTGCAATACCTTGAAAATTCTTTTTCAAATAATTTGTCTTCCTCGCCTTCTACATACCACGACCGTGAATATACTCGTTCAAAAGAACTACGAATATCGCTATCCATCTCTCTCTCTAATGGTTTAAATGTTACAAATGGTATTTTCATTTTATTCAACTCCTTTTGTTTCATTTTGGTTTTTAACGAACTCAAGAAAATCATCATAATTTCTAATATAATCAGCCTCATCATAAAGTTCAGAAGCCAGAACCATCAATACAGCATCAGAAGAAAAATCAAACATTTCTCTCCACATATTATTTGATATATAAAGTCCCTCATATGGTTTTTCTAGCGGTACAACTTTTTTTTCTGTACCATTATCTAATCTAACTTTGCATGATCCGTGAATACATATCAAAATCTGTTGCAAGCTTTTATGTGCATGATAACCACGTGTTACTCCCATCGCAGTATCATACATATAATAAACTCTTTTAATTTTAAATGGTATATCCTTAAATTCTTCTAATGCCACCAATTGGCCCCTATCGTCTCCATGTGGCTGAAAAACATATTTAATTACTTGCATTTTCTTTCCTCACAAATCTGAATTTACTGAAGATAAAATCATATTATCAAAAATTATGCTTTCATAGTTGACATATTATATATCACCCTTAAGAAAACTATTAAAAGTGACAACCTCCTACTTAGTTAAAATTCATCCAGACAACTATTCTATACCTAGATGTTTTCTCATAAATATAAATGCCAATATAATATAGTACTTCCAAAAAACTGTAAACATATAAAAATTTTTTTTACAAACCGCCTTACAAAACATTTCCATACTGAATCTCTGAACATATGTTGACCGCAAATATTCAAACGAAAGTGGTTTTTTTTCATATTCTAGAGATTTCTTTTCATCCGTTAAATTTTCAAGAATCAATCTATTGAACCTATCTTTTTCCATAATCAAATCTTCAGTTTTAATATTTCTACATGCATTATAATAATATGTATCATCCTGTATCAATTTTTCTATTTCAAATAAAAACCTATCTTTATCATAATATTCAAAATAACGCTCTCCGCTCTTTAATAAAACTCCTGTTTCCGACTCATCGGAGATTAATGTCATTGCAGGTATTCCTGCACTAATTGCATATTGCGACATCAATCCGCCTATCATTGGATATGTGTTTATAAACAGTCTTGAATGTTGCATTATTTGAAAAAGATCTTTTCTTTCACCAGTTATGAAAAATCTTCCTTCATACTTTTTTTGCAAAATTCTTAACTTATAATAATCGCCATATCCAGCATACCAAAAGTATATATCATCAAATTGTTCTAACAACTGGTCCACTATTTCATAATACAAAGATGAATCATCTAAAGTTTTATAAACAGACCCTCCTGAAAACACGGTATTATTTTTATTCATATGTTCATCAGGATATCCTTTAAATGTCACAGAATCGTCAATTAATGGATAAAATGGAATTTTAATAATTTTTTCTTCGCTTATTTTTCTTTCCTGTAGGCTAACATTAACACCAAAGTCTCTAAATTCAATATCATAATCTAATATCGTTGCTCCATACCAAAATGCATGATCCGTGAAATTAATTAAATACTTCTTGCCCTTTGCCTTATAAGAAGCGCTTAATGCAATGACATCCTCTGGATAAGTATATAAAAATATGCATTCTGCATATTTTATCAAATTATATAATAATACTATACTTTCAAATTTTCTGTCAATATAATACACTGTTCCATTTAATGTAGTCTCAATATATTTCCTGAGTTCTGTATTATTTTCATAGTGTTCTCTATAAGTAATATAATAAAATTTTTTTTTGCTTTTTTCTAGTGCCTGAATATATATCTTGCTTAATCCCCTGTTACTAGATCCTAAAGAATCAAAAAAAACTATGCTTCCGTCATTAGTTCCTTCATAATCACATTCTATTATATTATCCGCTAAATAACATATATACTTCTCAAGTTTTTCATCGTAGAATTTCAAATTGAAAGTATACAAATACTTCCCTGCTAAAAAAAGTGCATTATACAATCCTTTAAGATTTCCTTTTTCAAATTCTTGTTCACATCTATTCATAATAACGTTTTGAGTTTGAACGATTAATTCTTGTTTATTTTTTTTCATATTCAATTTATTCGTACAATCCATTTTAAATGGACTATATTCATATTCCCCTTTCTCTAAACTTAAGATACTAAAGAATCTATTGGATTTTTATATTCATACAGTTGATAAATACACATTGATAATACAGTTATTCCCACCGAATTGAATAGGAATGGATTCAACATGCACAAATATAAAAATGAAAAATAAATTACTTTTAAATACTTTTTTGACTTATCAACATGGTAATAGATTGGTGTGGCCATAACCGTAAACAGAATAATACTCATAGGAATCCCAAACCAATATATACAATTCAAATATGTCAATTCTGTCAAAAAAACCTCTCTATCCACTGTTGGAACATAAACCGTAGTCCCTAATCCACATCCCGTTATCCATTTTAAGGGATTTTCATTGATTGCCTTACCAAAAACCTTAAAATATCCTAGTTTAATAGAATTGGAGTAATCTGACAAGTCAAAAAAATCTTTTAATATTGGCACTGCAATCGGAAGTGCAATGATAATTCCTATCCCTATAATTGCTTTCTGCTTTTTATTTCCTTCTATTATCACTAATATAACTGGTATAGCAAGTGAAATAAGCATATTATTTCTTGATCCTGTTAAAAAAAGTGACATAATAACAATTATAGCAGGAATGCTCTTTTTAAATGAAGGTTTTTTTAAGTACTGATCTGTATAATATGCATTCGCAACTACTAACATAGGTGATGCATGGAAGTACACATTTCCAAATCGAATTCCTGCATAATATCTAAAATCAATAGTAAAAGCATTATGTTCATTTCCAAACATATATATCGGGAAAATTATTGAATGTGGTAACACCAATTCAGCGACAAAAAATATAATTATCAAAGTACACATTACCAAACATGCTTTTGAAAATAATTTTATAATATCTCCATTATATATTCTAAAAACAGGCATCAAAAAAAAGAGGACTTCCGATGTTAGTATGCCAATAGCAAAAGACAAACTTCCATCGTAAAATGCACCAACTAGTAAGGAAATTGTTGTAATAGAAAAAAAAGTTATAAAATATCTCATTTCTATTTGAGTCATAGTAGCATCATTGATTATCCATAATAAAATAAGCAATATAAAAAGCGGTAGCTTAAGATTAAAGATGCTGTCACCTGGATCTAATAAAAATACCAAAAACAAGCAAAATAATATATATTCTATATATCTTTTTGCCTTGTTATCTCCCATTGCTCTTACTAATGTTTTTGAATTCGCCATACATTCAAATACTCCTTTAAAAATATCATTGTTCCATATTTTTTTGATAATATAGCAGCCTGTCTTAATTCACTAATGCAGAAAAAAATTGAGTAGGCAGGAGATATTTTCGAATAATTGAATACATCTTTTGTAGTAATTTTAAATCGATTTAATCTTCTTTCACAAGATGGGTTATCATCTCTTGAATATTGCTGATAAATTTTTGCTTTTTCCATTATATATACTTGCAATTTATTTTTTCGAATATCTCGAAACATGCAATGATCTACGCAATCAAGAAATAGCATTTCATTAAATTTTACTTTATCAAAACAAGATAATTTGTAGCACACACCTGTATTTATAGCTGTTAACCTATTTGTTTGCAACTGATTAAGGTTTTGTATAGGTCTAATCTTTCCAAAATAATATACATTACTAGGTGATAAAACCATAGAATTTGCTATAACAATCGGTATGCATACTGCAAATTTATTATTTCTCGTTGCTGTCTTTATTTCCTGTACATATTCAGCAGTAATAGTTGTATCATCATCTAAAGTCACAAAATAATCTTCAGATTTAGCATATTGTCTCAGGAATTCAATCATCGCATTATAAGCAAAAGATAATCCTCTATTTTCTCCCTTTCCTATATATTTCATTTTTCTATCAAAAGTAAAAATTTTATTCTCATTTATGCATTGTTTATTATTGCTATTATCAAAGATAATAATTTCAGCGTTTTCGATCCCATTGTAAATAAGACTGTTATAACTTGCACTTTCGATAATTTTTTTATTATATATAACTATTCCATAATATATCATTGCACTTTTATTCCTGTTTTTCTATGTTCTAACGAAATTACATATTTTAGCATTATATATCTGAACCATATCCTATATATCATAGAACGCTTAATAGATTGATTATTATCATGTAACCTATGCTTTATTAACGATTCATTTAGCACAAATGTTTTTTTCTTATATTCAGCATATAAACCTATCCATTGGTCATAAGCCGCAACAGTATATGGAAATGGAAGAATAAAATCGACATATTCCCTACTTAACGTCATACAGCAACCATAATACATACTTTTAATCAAATTATTCCAAAAACCTGATTTTGCATTACGTTCACGAAAAATTGTTCCCTCTAATTTCGCACCGCTCTTATTTATAAATGATGCATCATGTATCACGACCCATATATCTCTATTACTACCAAAAACCTTTTTAATCTTTTCAACCTTATTCTTTTCCCATATATCATCTTGATCAGAAATCATAACTAAATCGTTCTTGGTTTTAGATAATAAAAATTGAAAGTTTTCAATATATCCCTTATGCGGTCCGTCAAACACAAAAACATTATCATATTTTTGGGCATACTCCTGAATAATTTCACACGTTTTGTCGTTTGACCCATCATCTGAAATTATCAGCTCATCGTTTTTTCCTATTTGCCCTAATATACTATCTATCTGAGCTCTTATATACTTATCGCCATTATAAGTTGCCATTATTGCAGATATAGTAAGATCCAATTCTTATTTCCTCCAAGCGTAATAAAATTATAAAATCAAAATTCTCACACTTTTTAAAGCTTTTATCTAAAGATATCTTATTTTTTCACTAAAAACTTTTAATAACTCAATGTGCTATATTTATTGCCAAACTGCTGAAATGATATTTCTATTAAAAGAATAAAACTAGCAAATTACTTTCTAATTAATCTCTTCCAATAATATCTTTTCCAATTTATTCATAACTTTTTCTCTAGAAAAATTATTATCATAATATTCCTTTGCCCTTTTTCCCATGTTATCACGATTATTTCTATCTAAAAACTGTTTTACTATATCCGCAAACCCTTGAACGTCATCAGCTTGGGAACAAAATCCTGCACCACTTTCTTTTATTACGTTTGCAATTTCTCCATTTGCTGAAGCTAATATGGGTTTTTCCGCTGCCATATAACTTTGGACTTTTGCCGGAAGTGTTAGTGACACCAACGGATTAGCAGTTAGTGTAACTATCATAGCGTCTGCAAATGCATAATATCTTGGCATTTCTTCAGACGGTTTTCTTCCATGAAATATTACATTTTGAATTCTGTTGTCTTGCGCATATTTTTTTAAATTATCTAATTCTTGACCGTCTCCAATAATATGAAAATAGATTTTCTTTCCGTTATCACTTAGTTCTTCTTGTTGAACGCTTTTTGCAGCCTTCAATATCACATACAAATTCTGAGCAGTACCAACATTCCCTGCAAATACAAAATCTGTTGTATTTTTTTCAGGCTGATTTGGTATATTATCAAACTCAGATATTGCATATTGCGGTAAATATTCTATCCTATCTTCAGATATTCCAAATTCTTCAATAAAATAATTTTGAAACATCCTAGATGTCACAAGTATCTTATCTACATTTGTATAAATTTTTTTAGATAGATCATAATAAAATTTATAAATCGGTGAACTCTTTTTAATTCCTCCAACTTCAAGACTTGCCGGCCATAAATCCATACAATACATGACCACTTTTTTATTCCATTTCTTTGCATATCTAATAGCCGGTTCGACCATCATTACTGGTGAAGACTGATTTGCAAACACCACATCATAATCACCACTTAGTTTCTCAATTTCTTTATTTGCCGAACTCGGGTAACTATGGTAGTTAAGGAACCTATTTATAACATTATGTTTTCGCGGTATAATTGGCACATGGGTTATATGCACGCCCTCATGAACTTCCTCTATTATTCTATTTTTTTCGTATCCTTCAAATATTTCTCCCATAGGATAATTAGGTGTTCCTGTTATAGCATGAACATAGTGTCCTCTTTTTGCCATTTCCTCCATCGGATACAATGAAGGATATGGTTCCGGCCAACCATATTGGCATGTAGCAAGAATATGCAGTTTCCTTTTTTCCATACTTTCTAATTCCTCTCGTATCCTTCAGTAAGCTCCATACTTTCTTTGAAATTATATTTTCCAATCAATTCCGTTTTCTCATAAGTCAGAGATCCAAACACTTTTTTTACCAAAGTCAACGGAATACCCTTAATTACTATATTAAATACTCTCGGCATAATTATCGCCTTATTATGCTGCCTGGTAACAGTACGCACCATATCAGAAGTCGTAACATACTCTCTATTCTGAGGAAAAAACAACCCCGAATCTTCTCTATCTATTACACATTTCATAAATTCGCACAAATTTCCAATATATATCATGGATCTCTCATTCTTGCAATCTGGAAATACCGGTGACTTAACAGCAAATTTTCTTAATGTTTGATAATTTCCCTTGCATCCCTTTCCATAGACCATAGGCGGTCTAACAATTGCAACTTTAAATGAATCGTCCTCCATATTTCTTATAATATTATCTGCTTGTAATTTTGAATCTCCATAGGCATTAATTGGATGAGGAACCGTATCTTTTGTAATATGTCCTGTTACCAAACCATAAACACTCATTGAGCTTAGCAATATATATTGCTCTACTCCTGCTTCTTTTGCATTTTTTGCAATATTTACACTCATATCTCTATTTATTTCATAATACAATTCTCTATTTTCATCTGTTTCTTTAATGTGAGCAATTCCCGCCACGTTGATAACTACATCATATCCTCTAAAAAGTTCAACAGTGGGCATCAATCCTTTTGTTTCTATAATCTCAACATCATAATAATCAGGGTATTCATTTAGATACTCTTTGATATTTTCTCCAATATATGAATTTTTTCCCGTAATAAGTATTTTCTTTTTCTGTTTTGGGGTCGTTCCCGTATAATCCTCCTGTTTTTTTGTTTCTTTTTCCATTGCTCCTGTTCCGCCTTCTACCACAGTGTCATCGTGCCCCACTTTCGTCACCGTTCCAAGTAAACACTTCAGGTCAAACAAAAGTGAACTATGCCGCACACCATAGCCATCCAATTCACTTTTCTGTTCAATGGAAATAGAATCTCTGCCATTGATCTGTGCCCATCCAGTGATTCCGGGTTTATACTCATTTACTCCGTACTTATCTCTCTCTGCAGTCAATACATCCTGATTCCATAATCCCGGTCTGGGTCCTACCAGAGACAGGGATCCATCCAGCACGTTAAACAGCTGAGGAAGTTCATCCAAGGAATGCGCACGCAGGAACTTTCCGACTCTTGTAATATACTGTTCCGGATTCTCCAGCATGTGAGTAGGTGTATCATGGGGCGTAGACATTTTCATGCTGCGGAACTTATATACACGGAAATACTTCTTATTCTGTCCCAGTCTCTTCTGGGTAAAAAATACAGGACCGGGATCATCGATCTTAATGGCAGCTGCGATTCCCAACAATAGCGGAGACAATGCCACAATGCCGCCAAATGACAACACGATATCCAACCCGCGTTTTACATACCTGTCGTAAAATGACGAGGTAAAGGCTGATGCGCTCACAGGTTCCAAATGACCTTTGACGCCATCCGCATTTTCCGGATCCTCTTCATTTTCTACGAAGATGACTTTCTTGCCTTCAAATGGATTCTTCAAATCATCTCTGCACTGCTTTTTCTGCAGCGTAGAAGCAATCTTTACTCCTGTAGCCGTCAATCCAACTAGCGCTATGATACCATATAGGAATCTCTTCGTTGTCTTTTTCATAATTATCCCCTATTGAATGCCCTGATATGTCGGTACAATCTCTTTAATATCCTCACGGATCCTGTCCGTCTCCGCATAAGCATCTTTATAGATCTTGTCCAACTGCTTTTGAAATACTTCATCATCAAATTCGATGGGTTTTCCGATATAGATCATTTTATTAGCAGTCTTCTTCAATCCCTCTTCGTTCATGAGAAGTTCTTCGTACATCTTCTCTCCGGGACGCAATCCGGTGAATTTGATCTCGATGTCCTCACCCGGCTTGTATCCGGACAGTTTGATCAGATTCGTCGCCAGGTCTACGATCTTCACCGGCTCTCCCATATCCAGCACGAAGATTTCTCCGCCTTTGGCATAGGCACCCGCCTGCAGTACCAGGGATACTGCCTCCGGTATGGTCATGAAGTAACGGATAATATTGGGATCCGTAACGGTAACAGGGCCGCCTTCCGCGATCTGTTTCTTGAATAGGGGAATGACACTGCCGTTACTACCTAATACATTACCAAAACGTACTGCTACAAAATTGGTCTGTGACTTGCGGTTCATCATCTGGATCACCATCTCGCACATTCTCTTGGAGGCGCCCATGACATTGGTGGGATTCACCGCTTTATCTGTGGAGATCAGCACAAACTTCTCCACACCATACTTATCTGCTGCCTGTGCGGTACGATAGGTACCGAAGACGTTGTTCTTGATCGCCTCATTGGGACTGACTTCCATGAGGGGCACATGTTTATGGGCTGCCGCATGATAGACGATGTTCGGACGATATCTGCGGAAGATATCCTCGATGCGTTCCGTATTTCGTACAGAAGCAATCAACACTACCAGATCCAGCGTCGGATACTTACGGATCAGTTCCTGCTGGATTGCATAGGCATTGTTCTCATAGATATCAACGATGATCAGCTGTTTCGGCTGATGACCGGCGATCTGTCGGCACAGTTCGCTTCCGATGGACCCGCCGCCACCGGTGACCAGTACGACCTTATCCCTCACATAGTTCAGGACTTCTTCTGTATTGATCTCTATAGGATCTCTCCCTAAGAGATCTTCGATCTCCACCTCTTTTAATTTTGCCACAGAGACATCTCCGTTAATCAGCTGATACATCCCCGGAAGAGTACGCATCTTGCACCCTGTCTCTTTACAGATATCCAGGATTTCTTTTTTCACATGGGTATTGGCAGAGGGAATGGCGAAGATGATCTCATCCACATTGTACTGTCCTACGGCGTCTGCAATCTTGTCTCTGCCACCGACGATAGGCACGCCCCGGAGGAATTTACCATGGCAACCGGGATTATCATCGATAATGCATTTGGGATTTAGATTCAGATAGCTGCTGGTCTCTATTTCTTTTAAGATAGCATTGGCTGCTGCACCCGCGCCGATAAGCATGACATTGCTGCCGTCCTTTTTCGTCTTTAGTTCCGATCTCTTGGAATTGATCAGGCGTAAGATCCGGTAACTGAACCGGATCACTGTAGTCAATCCAAACAGTAAGAACCAATAAATTACATAATAGCTACGGGGCATCTTCTGATTCAGGATATGGCACAGGATCATCTGTGCTATACTGGCGCAGGTAGTAGCGAATACAATATTCAACAGTTCCGTCGCGCTGGCATAGCGCCATACACTTTTGTACATCTTCCATAATGCGAAGAAGAGTAATGTCAATATGATATTGTAGACAATAATATTTTCAAATTTGATAAGGTATTCCTGAGGGATTCCCTCAAAGCTGAAATCGAAACGGATGTATAATGCGGCAAAAGATGCCACAACGATAGACATAATATCTAACAGGATCAGTGCAAGGATTCTGTTAATGGGTATTTTCAAGAAATTCTGCTTCATCTTCTTACTTCCCTTTCGGTACATATAAAAATAATCATAATTCATTTTATTGTACCACGTAGGGAAGTAAAAAGCAATTTTCACATAAGAATCCACAAAAAATTAAGATTTCGATCGGTCTTTTACCACATAAAACCGGTCATAGATAGAAGTGATCTCATACTTCTCCGGATCGAACAGCTCTCTCTGTCCGGAATCCACGATATACACTACCCGCTCTCCGGACGCCTCATTGGCCGCTACGGTCTCTGCCGTGACGTTTTCATAATGATAGCGTTCTTTATATGGGCGGAGTTCCTCGCCGTCCTGTACGTTGCTGATGCCCTGATAGTAATGTGCATCGATCTGGTGGGTGTACATAGTCAGTATCTCGCCTAAAGTGGCGCCGGCATCGATTCCCTGGGGATCCGGATAGATGTAATAGGCATCGCAATCGATGGTATGTGCATAGTTCAGCGCCTGTATGTAGGGATCGTAGTAATAGATCCGGCTGAGTTCTCCCCAGCTGCCAAAATACATCTGTGCCATCATCAGTGCCATCACGCCGTAGACCGCTGCAATGGGTACGGACAGGAGGTGCACCTTCCGGATGCAGCGTGCGATACCGATGCCCCCGATGATCAGGACCGGATAGAATATGATATTGATACGGTTCACTGTCACATTTTTGGTAAGGATGCCTACCCACAGTCCCATGCCGAGCCATGCCAGCAGTGCGACATAGGGGTAACGTTCCTCTTTTTCCATTCCCCGGAGTCTGCGGAGGATGCTGACCAGTCCGATGACAAAGAACAGATCCGTGATATAGTACACCGGGCCGAATCTCACCATGGTGTTGGTCACGCTCTTGTCCCCGGAGCCCCAGGTGGTGGTAAAGGTCCAGACGATATTCTCCCACAGCTGTTTCCAGGAGAAGTTAGCAAACAGAATATCATCACCACGGTTGCTGGAGAGGAACGACGGAATCGTAAAAAGCGGTGTCTCGATTCCGGGCTTTCCCAGCAGGGTAAGCAGCATGGATAAAAATTCCGGCAGCACGATCACTAGGTACAGCACAAAGCAGGCTGCCAGCTCCTTCCAATTTACTGCCTGCTGCCGCAGGAGATAAATAGCAACCACCAGTAAAAACAGCGGTACCGAATAGTCCGCAATTCCGTAAGCATAGGAGCACAGTCCGAACATCACCATGGAAAGGTACAATAGCGGTTTCTTTTTTAGTCCGGCGATCAGCAGTACTACCGCGATCAGGAACACATGGGGGAACAGGTTGCAGTCAAAGGACCACCGGCTCTGCATATAATGCCAGGGGCTGATGGTCCCCAGGATCAGCACGATCATGCCGGTCCATTTGCCGGCCAGCTGTCTGCCGAAGAGGTACAGTGCCAGCAGTCCCAGGCAGCTGATCACCAGCATTGGCAGTCTCGTGGATACCGTGGAGAATCCCAGGAGCTTAATAAACGGGATCATACAGTAGGACAGTAATACGCTCATCTGGCTGGTACGCCACGCCGTAAAATGCACCGGATACCGCATTCCATAACGGTCTGTACCGTAGTCCGCCAGTGCTTTGGCATCCACGGCAGCCATGGCTTCGTCCTGATGTACGCCGATGGGCGGCGCTCCGAAATGGTATGCCCGGATGACGATAGCCGCCAATAGGAGCAATGCCACCAGCAGCAGCTCTATTTTTTTCGATTCCAATATCTTCTGTTTCCATGGATATTTCAATGAATAAATCCTCCTCATTCCAAATGTTTCACTTTTCTGTGCAGCACCCTTCAATATGTATCTTTTTATCCACTATTTTCCGGGCTGCCTCTGAACAGTCCAATGTGATCTATCGCATGCGCTGGACTACAACAGATCCGGTGTCCACTCCATATCCACGTCACTTCCGCCGCTGCTGCCGCTGTCTCCTCCGGTGCTTCCACTGTCACTGCTGCCGCCGGAGCTGCTGTTGTCATTGCTCTGCGCCGGTGCTGGGGTTGCTGCCGGTACCGGAGTTGCAGTGGGTGCCGGAGTTGCAGAAGGTTTGGTGGTACCGGGTTTTGGGGTGGACGGCTTTGTCATAGGCTTCGGGGTTGCCGCGGGCTTCTGAATCGTTCCGGAATTTTTGTTGCCGCCAGCTGTTCCGGTGGTATTGCCTCCGGTAATGCTCTGCCCGGCATTTCCGTCTGTTGTATCGCCTCCGGTAGTTCCCGCTGTGTCTCCGAGTGCTGCCGTATCATGGTTCTCTTCGTATGCTGCAAAAGGATCCTGTTTTGCCATCTCTTTCACATTACCTGCGCTGACCCAGTATTTTCCGTCGAACCACTGGATTTCTCCGTCAAAGATGCGGATCTGGGGTTTTTCAGTGCCTGTCTCTCCTGTGCTTCCTGTTCCGTCGTCATCCGTTGCCATAGTCTCCGGCACCTCATAGGAGGTATATTTCGGCCGGGTCTCCAATCCGATCAGCTCCCCGCCAAATCGATAATCCGCCACGGAAGTCTCCGCACCGGTTCCCTGCCAAAGGCAGTTCTCGCCGGTCGCATCATAAGCGTAGAGAATCAGATCCGTATCATCTGTTCCTTCCAGCAGTTTTTTCCGGATTTCCTCGGAGGGTTGTTCTACCAACGCCTTTCCCTCGGAATCAAAACTGCCGGTATAAGTAATATATTCCATGCCTTCCCGGTTGTTCCAGAGAGAAAATGCATCCAGTCCGCCCTCTCCGGCATGTACGTCACAGGTGTAGTCACCGGTGAGCACACCCTTCTGCATGGTACCCTGTTCATGGGTAATGCTGCCGGTAGCGCAGTCCACGCTCCAGGACTCAAAAGTACCGTTCCAGGCACCCATGTCTGCCGGGGTGGCAGCCCGAGGGGTGGCGGTGTCCTGAATGTCCGCCGTCTCAGCTGTTGTATCGGTTCCCGCAGTCGAAGTCGGATCCTCTGCCCCTGCCACCGTGGAAGTCACGGTCACCAGGCGGATGATGGTTCCTTCCTGACTCAGGAAGCGTTTTGTCTCACTTCCGGTATACCACACTTTGGAAAAACGCTGTCCCTCGCCGGTATATCCCACCTGCGCATAGAATAGCGGCTGTGCATCCCGCTCCAGATAGTAGCTGCGCTGTCCTTCCTTCAGTTTGGGCATCATGGTGGAGAACCAGTCGCCGCTGTCGATGAGATTCACGCTTTCGTCCAGATATTCCGGCAGTTCCAGATCATTTAACATTTCCTGTGCACGGCTGCGGATCTCTTCCGTCTCTTCCTCCAGATTTACACTGAGGCCCTGCAATGTGGAAAATGCATCCGCATCTTCGTAAAGCCGGTAATCCTGTTCCAGCATATCCCGTTGCTTGCGGATATCGCCTGCTCTGCTATAGGCATCTGCCAGTGCGAGGTAATCTGCTCCGGTGAATTCTCCTTTATTATATTTGGTTTCCAGATTAAGGATCTCCAGCTCCAGTTCGGACAGCATCGGCTGTGCTTCCACCGGGGTCACCACATCCTCTACTTCCCCACCGTTGCCGTCTCCGCAGGCCGTCAGGGAAATGACGAGTACCGTGCTTATGGCCAGTGCCATGAATTTTGTTGCTTTTCTTTTCATCTTTTTGTCCTGTCTGTTTTTATCAAATTCTATGATCGTTCTCCGATGGCCGACAGCCGGCAGACTGTTACTGTGCATCGCTGATCAGCTTCCGCAGAAAAGTATCTGCGGCGGATCCCGGCTGGTAAGTTCCCATGTTCAGAACCATTTCCGCCAGTGCATAAATGCTTCGGGCCTGTACCGGTCCGTAGATTGTAATGTCTCTGCCGTCCTTGTTCAGTATTATGTATCCGCGGAACGCATATTCCACCTTGTACTGGCTGGAGGGAAGTCCCACCAGCACGGAAGTATAACGGTATCTTCCGCTCACAGTCTCGTAAATGCTGTCCTGATGGGAACCGTCAGCGTTCGTGCCATAGGCCAGTCCACTGATGACTTTTTCACCACCCTTGATCATGGGATAGGAGGCACGGTTGGCATTGTTCATGACCAGCGTTCCATATTCCTTCAGGGAATAGCCGTTTACACCGCCGTTCAGTAATCTGGCTCTGAGGTCGGTACTGATACCGGTCTTAAAACGAATTCCCGCTTTTCCGGTGATACGGATGGAAAATCCGTGGTAGGTCAGCAGATCTGTCAGCTCCGGCTGTTCCGTCGCCACATAGGCATTGTTACGGTATTCCATGGTCCAGACATACATGCCGATAGGCGCACCGTTGGCATTATAACGATAGACCACTGCTGCCTGTGCATTTCCGTCCGGAAGGGTAACGATGCGGCGGTTATTCCGCACCTGCGGAGTATAGGCGACACCGTCCACATAGATCGCGGCAGCATCATATCCCGACGGCACCTGCAATACCACGTTGGTAGACGAAGTCGGCATCGGGCAGGGGCTTGCCGGCATATTTTCGTAGACCGGGATCTTGAATACAAAGGTATTCTCCAGTGCTCCGGCACTCTCATACAGTTTTTTGATGCTCAGGGCTTCCGTGGTGGGCGCTGAGATGTTCTGCATATACTGGTGGGTATATATCGGGTTGCTGGCTGTGGGGGATACGTTGAATTTCTGTAAATATAAGGTATCCTGGCCCTTCCGTATGTAATTCGCGGAGATTACTTCCGCTCCTCCCAGAATGGAATAGTAGGCTCCCTTCCAGTTATTATTTTTGGCATAATTCAATCCATTGATGATCACCTGTTCGTTGGTGCTTCCGGAGGCCCCCACATTGAAATAATTATAATACCCTTCATAGCCGGGATAAATACCGGAAATCAGTGGTGATGTGCCCTGTCCCTGTTCCTGCAGCACTCTGGCTGCCAGATGGAACGGACTGACCTGACGGTTCTCCTCCGCACCGATGGTCCAGAAAATATGATAGAACTTCATATCCGTTCCGGGCGCGTTCTGACTGCTGTTCATAAAAGTTCCCTCAAGGAAATTTTTAACAGCTTCCTCTGTGTGGTAGCTTTCATTGTACGTCAGCTGTTCAAACTGGAAAATAGCGTTTTCCTGTAACGCATTTCTCGGATCCATATACAACTTCAGTACATCCTCCGATGCAAAATACCAGTTAGGACTGTGCTGTCCTTCCTTGCAATAGTCCCCGTAGCTCTTATAGACCAGACTTTTTCCGCCCTGTAATTCATTGTTTACCACCGTCTGGAAATCCAGTCCCGTATTCTGCCGCACAAAAGTCCAGTTGGGATGCTGCTGTTTCAACGCCTGCAATGCCGGGCGGTAGCTCTCCGGGAACTCTTCGATATCCGCATAGACGCCCGTGGCATTTTCCTCTGCCAGCATCACTTCCGCTCCTGGATTCATGCCATACAGTTCTTCCCATTCCAGAAAACGTTCGTCGGAGCATGCCAGATGATCTCTGGGGATGTATCCTACATAGGTCTTACCGCTGATCTCCGCGGACACTTTTTCCCAGACCTGATAGTCCTCATCCACGGTCACATCCAGGATCTCCACCATCTGTCCGCTGGCTGCGGTGCCTGCGATCGCACTGCTGTTATCCGCTTCCGAGCGAATCGGCAGCTCATCACACAGATAGACCAGTGCCATGATTTCCCGTTCTTCCACGATCTTCTGCAATGCTTCCCCGGCCTCGTCGATCCATGCCTGATCTTCCTCGTCCAGCGCATGGGTTCGGTAAGTATTGCCCTCGCAGGTAAATATGAATGCCGCCAGGAGAATGGCTCCCAGAAATGCTAATTTTCTTTTCATGAAACTCAATTCTTTCTTTGAATATGTGCTCTTCATATGTGCTTCAGTTTCTTGTGCAGCACCCGGATCCCCTTCGGTGCAATGGCAAACAGGGTGTGGTAACATTTGTTTTTAGAAGTAAGCCAGGGATTTCTCATGGCGCGCCACCATCCCTTCCGCAGGCTCTTCACGACGCTGCGGTAGAACGCATTGTCCCCGGTCATCTGTGCTATGGGAATATGCAGCATATAGTCCAGTCTCTGGAAGACACCGAACCGGAAGGCGATCTCCGTCAGCTCCGGGTATCTCGCCTCCACCAGCCGCAGTACCATATCCGCGTTATCGATGTTGTCCGCGAACACTCTGGAGAAGCGGTTTTTATCTCTGGTGTTGCTGTCCGGGCGGTAAAAGACATGGTAGGTCTGGCCCGGAATGCACGCGATCCCGGGAACGATGTTTTCCTCGTCCGTCAGCAGCTTCACCAGCAGGTGGAAATCCTCGTTCAGCGCTCCCACCGGGAATTTTCCCTTTGTGAACAGATCCTTTTGCAACAGCTTGGTACAGAAGGAGCAGTCTCCCCGGTGCATCAGCAGCTCTTTTAAGAAATCCTCTGCCGGGATCACCTGTTCTTCGGATACCGGCTCACAGATGTTCGGCAGGATGTTGCCGTCCTGATCGATCTCATCCCTGCCCACCTGAGCAATGGGCATATGAGTAGTCGCGATCGCCCGGTACAGGCGCTCGTACATATCGGCATCCACATAGTCATCGCTGTCCACGAATCCCACGTATGCTCCGGCGGCCTGCGTCAGTCCGAAGTTCCTCGCGGAAGAGGGGCCTCCGTTCTCCTTGTGAAAAACGCGGATACGCGGGTCATTTTCCGCCAGCCGGTCGCACAGCGCCGGGGTGTCATCGGTGGAGCCGTCGTCGATCAACAGGATCTCCAGCTCCGGATAGGTCTGCTTCTGCAGGCTCTCCACGCAGCGGGGCAGATAAGGTATGATATTGTACACCGGCACGATCACACTGATCAGCGGCTGGTTGGTCTCATTACTGTTCACGTTCTGTCCTCTTCATTTCTTTCCGTTAAATATCGATACATCCGTCGCTCCGGGATCACCGGGGCCGGGGAGCAGGGACCGTCTGTCCACAGTGCCGGGACGGGCGGTACCGGAAGGCATTGGCCGTCGGCGCTGCCTAGGAATCCCATCTCACGACTCAGTCTGACCAGTCTCTCCGCGGCGGTCCGTGCATTCCATTCCGTCCGGACGGTCTGCTGCGCCGCTTCTCCCAGTCTGCGGCACTCTGCCGGATCCTGCAGCAGCTCTGCAACGTATTCCTGCAGCTGCTGTTCACAGCCGTCGTGATAGAGGATCCCGTTTTCCCTCTGTCGGATCATCCAGGGAGCCGCTCCGATCATATGATCCGCCACGACGGCGCATCCGCTGTTCATGGCTTCGTTGACTACCGCTCCCCAGCCTTCCTTCCGGTCACTGGTGACGAGGTAGATCTCCGATTCCTCCATGGCAGCCCGGACATCCTCCGGACCGCGGAAGCCTGCGAAGGTGATCTTATCCGTCACGCCAAGCTCTTCTGCCAGGCTGTGTACTTCTTCCTCCAGTTCTCCTCCGCCGATCATCGTAATGTGAAAAGGAAGCTCTTTCAGATAAGCGGCTATCTTCACTACCAGCTCCGGATGTTTCCAGTCAATCATCCGCGCCGCCCACAGGATGCTTCCTTTTTTCTTGCGTGAAAACGGTTCCCCCGGCGCATACTCTCTGGTCTCGGGGAAATACCCGAACCGCAGCATTTTCTCCGGATAGGCATGAATGATCCCCAGGTCGCAGGGCACATAGGCTCCGGCACACAGGAAGTACACCGGTGCCTTGCGGTATCTGGTGTGGTCTTTATACTTTTGCAGCAGTCCTCTGGGAGAGATGGCTTTCCATTGTCCTTCTTTATACAGCCGCTCGTTGTAGCGGAAGATAGGTTTTCCCGCCGCCAGGCGTTCCCGGATGTAGCTCTCATCATCGCATCCACCGAAGATCACTACGTCAGCTGTCAGCAGCAGGTTCTGCCATTCCAGGCCGCCCGTAGTCGTACCGCCCGGCTGTACATAGCGCACATACGGTCTCTCCTCGGCCTGCCACCCCATCTTCACCCGTTCTTCTTCCATGGGCTGGGTCTGCAGAAAGCAAAAGCTTCCTTCCAGGAGTTCATACAATGCGTCGCAGAAGGACAGCTGATGGTGATTAAAATAATTAGAAACGAATACCACCTGCATTCTCAGCCCTGCCTTTCCGCTATCTTTGCATAGATTTCTTGCAATTTTGCAAAATTTTTCTCTTTATCGTGGGTTTTTCTTGCATGTTCTCTTGCATTTTTAGAGTATTCCAACATTTTCTCCGGAGAACTCCACATTTCGATAATGGATTTTTCCATAGATTTTACAATATTTTCCAATTCTGTTGTTTTTAATTTTTTTGAATTGCATGTGTTATTCTTGCTTTCAGCCGCATCTGACGTATTTCTGCTGGTTTCAACCGTTTCTGTCAGCCGGTATCCTTCACACCACAGGCCGTCCCTTCCGCCGTCGAACAGACTGGGGATCCCGCCCACTTCCGTGCTGACACAGGGCACTCCCAACAGCATGGCTTCGCCCAGGGAGTTCGGCGAATTTTCCAGGGAAGAACAGCACAGGAACAGATGACTTCGGAGGAATCGTTCCCGCATCTGTTGTTCTGTCAGTTTCCCTGTGAAATGCACGCAGTCTTCCAGCTGCCCCTCCCGGATCAGATCTCGGAGATACTGTCCGTAGGCGGAGATCTTCAGCTTCTGCTTCAGTGTGTGGTATGCCGTCAGATCATTTCCCGCCACATACACCTGCACATCGGGGAATCTCCTACGGATCCCGGGCAATGCTTTCAGGAGATAATGCAAGCCCTTCAGCGGATAATCTCCCTGACTGACGAAGATGCTGTGGAGTTCACAGTGCTCCGGGTCCCAGCTGCCTTCATAGAAGGAAGCGCGCAGGGTCTCATTCATAGGATAATACTGTGCTTCGGGATTCCACCCGGTGGTCACCTCCCGGTCCCATGCCGTCCTGCCGGTGATATTTCCCGCCAGACCGATGGCTTCTCTCTCCATCACACCTCTGCGGACGAATTTCTCCTGCTGGCTGCGCAGGCTGTCCCGTTTCACCAGATCCCGGAAGGTCACTTTGCGCGTCACACGCTCCGGGAGATCGGCGAAATAGGCTTCCGCACAGAGACTGCAGATGCCCTGGATCCCCAAAAGGATCCTCTCCGGATGCGGATAGACGCGGCAGACCGCCAGCGTATGGGGATATTCCGTACCAAAGCAGTGGATCACATCCGGATCATAATCTTCCATGATCTTACGCAGTTCTTCTTCCAGCTCCGGCTGGTAACGATCGGGGTGTACTGTGTCCTCACAGAATCCATAACACGTGATATTGTATTCCTCTGTCGCGCAGGGGTTCGTCCGGGGTACCGGCACGCGGAGTCTCCACGGTGCTTCCGCATCTGCAGGAACCGGGAACGCCACTGCCAGCGTCATGCCGGTGTCTTCCCGGTCCACGATCTGCGACAGCAGTCCGGACAGCCAGCCTTCCTTATTGGAAGCTTCTCTATGCAATGCCTCGGCGATCACCGGGAGCATGATATTGCAGACCCACAGTACTCTCATAAATCAAATCCTCTTTTAATTAAATATCCAATTCAGGTAAGGTAACAATCTGATCTCCACATCGTACATGCCACGTAACAGCATTACGAAATACAGCAGATATGCCGCGATGACTCCGACAATGCACAGGTTGCGGAACCACCCTTTTTTCGCATTCCTTAGCACGCCCGGGATCAGGAAGATCTGAGACTGGATCAGGTAATAGGCCACCCGGGACACCTCCGGGATGAAGGAGCCGCAGGTATAGAGCACCAGTCCCGCAAGGTTCAGATAGAAATAGTAACGGTTCCTGCGATCATCCCGGATACTGTCCTTCCAGTAGATCAGGCACAGGATCAGCACCGCCAGGCATTTTCCGATATTCACATAGGACAACTGGCCGTTGTCGAACATGGAATCCTTATAATAGGGATAAAACTTAAAAATAAGATTCCGATAAAAGCCCTGTCCGAAGATCAGGGATAAGATCAGCAGGATCCCGACCGCGTAGTGCCATTTTTTCAGTCGTACCCGCGACAGCAGATCTGCTGCGATATAGGCCGGAATGATCAGCAGCACCGATTTATGGATCGTACATCCCAGCAGCACCCAGAGGATGAACTTGCCGTACTCGCCCCGCAATACGTATTTCTGCGCATACATGGCCAATGCCAGTGCAAAATAATACCGCACGGAGTTCATGCTGTTAAAATAGAAGCCCTGGGTCAGCAGTAAAAACAGGGATAATACGTACCAGTCCGCCTGATCATGCAGTGCTTTCAGGAAGAAAAACACCGTGACCAGGGAAAAAAATCCGAAGATCGGCAGATAGGAGCCCTCGCCGAAGATCCAGTGGAACAGCTTCACCAGCCCGACGAAGCCTTTTTCATAGGACACGTGGCGTCCCTGATCGATCAGCTGGAACTTCAGCCAGTAGACCCAGTAGTCACCACCCACCGCAATACGGCAGGCCGAGACTCCCGCCAGGAGGCAGAATACGGCGGTCTCCGCCACCAGGTTCCTCGCCTGCTGACGATCGTACCCCACCGGTGCTCCAGACATCCGCCTGCCCGACAGGTATCCTGCCGTATAGGCGCTGTTGCGCACGCAGAAGCCGAATCCCACCGTTACGAGTGTTAATACAATATATACCAGTGCACTTTTTTCCATGTGGGCCCCCCCTTCCTGCCTACGATGTCTGTCTCAATTTCCGGCGTATTCTCCTGCGATGTCCGCCGCGGTTCGCGCGTATTCTCCTGCGATGTCTGCCGCAGTTCAGGCTCAGCTGCGCTTTCCTGCTTCGCGAATGCCGTCCCGCATCCACTGCTTCGCCTGTTTTATCGTTACCTCACTGCACAATGTCCCCTTATGGGCATATAGGAACCGCAGTGCCAGCGGTCCTGCCAGCCTTCCGTACAGATAATGATACAGTACACCACGGTCATGGAAAAATTTCTCATTATAGCCATGGAACCAGGTGGAGTCTCCCGCTTCCTCTCTGCCGATGGTCACGGGCGCGGTATAGACCTTATAGCCTTTCCGGAGGAACTCCGCCAGGAACAGGCTGTCCTCACCGTTGCTGTATTTCGCTCCGCCGCCGAACAGCAGGGAGAAGGTGCTCCCGGATGCCAGCAGGCTGTCCCTGCGTACCGCAAAGCTCACCGCTCCGTACCGGCCGCAGTTGTACCAGCGTACCCGGTGTCTGTCCGTGATATGATAGGTGCGGCGCTCTTCTTCCACCGCAATGTTGAAAATGATCATATCCGCTTCGGGATTGTCCTCGAATTCCCGAAGGATCGCAGCCTCATAGCCGTCCTCATACACGATATCCGCATCCGAAAAAAGGCAGATATCCCCTCTCGCCCGAAGGATGGCTTCATTCCGGCTTCTGCCGATGCCCCGGTCCGGGAAGCTATAGAAACGGATGGTTCGTGCCTCTCCGTTTTCCTGGGATATCTGCATTTCCTCCTGCCCGAGTCTGTCGCATTGGTTGATGATCACCGCATCGGACTGCAGGTTCATATGTTGTACGGTTTCACGAAGAGAAGCGTTCATTACCGATGCCAGTACTTCTACCTTCATGCCTGCTCTCCTTCTGCCTGGGTAGTCTTTGTATGTTCCATTTCTGTATTTCTCGTATTCATATCGTTATCTGCTGTATCGGAACTAATCATAGGGAGAAAATAATAGCTCCGGATCAGGGTCTCATCCGCATTCCATAAAAAGGCTCCGTCCACCTTACAGTCCTGTGCGGTCAGATACTCCAGCACAGCCTCCAGCCGCTTACCCACCGTCGCTCCGGCCGGCACTGCCAACAGGACCACATCCGACGCCCGCAGAGTCTCTGCGCTCTCAGGGCATAGCAGCGGACTGGGAACTGCGATCCATTCTCTGTCGATGGGCTGCACTCTGCCGCTGGTCTGCTCTCTACCGGCGGGCTGCAGCTCGCGCAGTCTGTCCACGGTCTCCTGTGGATCTGCCTCCGGCAGGGCACCGCAGACGGCTATTTTATGAGCATTTGTTTTCTCCAGCAGATATTTCACATTTTCCGCAAATCCCGTACTTTCCACTGTACCCAGACTGTGTAATCCATACCGTCTGCGGAGAGTGGCCGGGAGCCAGATGCTGTCCCGGGACAGCTCCCATAACAGGAAGATCACCACTACGAAAAACAAGGACAGCACCGCCGCCAGGATCACGGCCCGTACCGGACGCACATCCGGCACCACTGCCTCTGCGAGGTCTCCATGATCCAGCACTTTGATCCGCGTGATCTCCGGCATACTCTCTGCGAACTCCCCGCACATGGTCTCTTCCGCGGCATGGGCCAGCGCAATGCTCTCCCCGGGATCCTGTGTCGTAGCCTTCGTCACCGGAATACTGAAATCGGAAGGCAAGGCAGCCGACAAAGCTTTGATCCAGCGGTCTCTGCCCTGTTCCAGCACTGCCGCAGCACCGGTCTCTCCGCGCTCTGCCGCTTCCTGCAGATGGGTCTCCACACCGTCCAGGAATTCTCCCGTGTGGAGCAGGCTGTTCCAGGTGGCTTCGTTGATATAATAAGCACCGGCCGCATTAGGGTTCTCGACATATTCTACCTTATAAGTGGAAGAAGCCGCATACCCGGGATCGGGCTGCAGCAACACATTTTTGACATAATAACCGCCGCCGAACAGTACTGTACCCAGTATCGTCAGCGCCAGTATTTTCCATAGATTACGGCCCAGCCGCAAGAGCAGCAGCCGCAGATCGAAGGGTTCCTTACCATAGCTTGCTTCCATGAGGCTTCCTCCCATATTGTCATATTCCCATACGTTCAGATCAGTTATCGTCTTTTTCCGCACGGCCGTCGTACTCTGCCTTGAAGGCCGTCACCTGTTCGCTCTCGACACCCTCGGTGCTGTCCGGCCAGAACAGTACTTTCAGTGTCAGAAGCATCAGCTTCAGATCGAGCCATACAGAATAATTTTCGATATATGTTAAATCCAGTTTTAACTTATCATACGGAGAGGTATTGTATTTTCCGTATACCTGGGCGAATCCAGCCAGTCCCGCCTTCACCTTCATACGGAAGGCGAACTCCGGCATGACTTCGGTATACTGGGCAATGATCTCCGGACGTTCCGGTCTGGGACCGATGAAGGACATATCTCCCCGCAGGATATTGATCAGCTGGGGCAGCTCGTCCAGACGGCATTTGCGGATCACTTTTCCGATCGGAGTGATGCGGTCGTCATTTTTCTGTGCCAGGCGGGCTACGCCGTCCTTCTCCGCATCGGTGCGCATGCTGCGGAACTTCATGATATAGAACTCTCTCTGGCCGATGGTACAGCGCACCTGCTTGTACAATACCGGGCCGCCGTCATACAGCTTGATCGCCAGTGACGTCAGGAGCATCAGCGGAGAGGTGATCACCAGCAGGATCAGGGAGCAGACCACGTCGATGGAGCGCTTGATGAACCGCTGCTCCATGCTGAGGGAATACTCTCTAGTCAGCAGGATCGGCGTATCAAATACATGTAATTCCTCGGATCCTACTAAAATAACATCTGATATTTTAGGCATTACATACACACGGATGGACTGCGAATAGCAGAATTTCAATATAGTGTTGCGGTCCTTCTCATTAATATCCCAGATCACGACGGCGTTGATCTCACCGTTCTGATACTCACTCAGGATCTCTTTGCAGAGTTCTGCCGCGCCTTTTTTGATATGCTCATATTTCGTGATCTTGTATTTATCCTTACGGCTTTCGAACTTTTTACAGATGTCCGCGATGGGACGATCCCCATGGATCAGCAAGAGTTCTCTGGGCGGGAACGCCGTACGATAGATTTTATTCGCAATATTGGCATAGATGATCACTGCCACGATCTGCAGCACTACCATGAGCAGGAACATATCCGGCGGGAACACGCTACGCGCCATCATACACAGCTCGGCATAGATCAGTACATCCGCCATCAGTGTTGCAAACACCTGGGAAAATATGATCTCCGTATTTTTCATATAACCCAGACGCATTCCACCGTAGGTCACGGAGAAAAAGATCAGGATCACGCTGTAGATGCCGTTCTCCAGCAGGAAGCCGCGGTACCAGATCTTCTGCAGCGGGTCTACCAGTTGGAACTGGAAGTGGAACTGCCACATGTAGGCAAACAGGGCAATTTCCAGGAACAGGCAGATCGCCGACAGTCCTATATTGATCAAGCGCTTGAAGGATTCCCTCCTGCGCAATCTGTTCACATAATAATTACCGTTTGTATTCAACACAAACTCCTCCTATATTCTGCGCTTCACCGCACGCACTGCCCAGAAGCAGAAATGCCAGGCGCTGCTCGGCACAGACATTCCCTCTGCCTTACGATACAGATTCCAGATCCTGCGCAGAGCTTCTATCTTGTTGGAAGACAGGGATTTCCCCGCTCTCCGATATTTTACCAAATTTTCATCCAAACCACAAGCTACAGTACCCCCGCGCAGTATTCTCCACCATAACGCGGTATCCTCACTCTTGATCTGCGGCATCTGCAGTTCTTCTTTTGACAGCTGTTCCATGTCGAACATTACTGTGCTGGTGAAGATCGTGGTATTTTTCAAGGCTTCCTTATAATTTATGGTCGTCGGTACTTGGACTATTTTCCCCGTTCCTATGCCGTTCTCGTCGGCGAATTCATATCCTGTGAACACAAAAGCAGCCTTCTGCTCCTTCATAAAAGCAAGCTCCCGCTCCAGTTTCTCCGGTACCCACAGATCGTCCGCATCCAGATAAGCCAGGTAACGCCCCTTTGCCTCATTCACTCCCAGGTTCCGCGCCCTGGCGGCTCCCAGATTCGTGGGATGGGTCAGCAGCCGGATCCGCCGGTCTCCGGTCCGCCGGATATATTCTTCGATGATCTGTCTGCTGCGGTCCGGTCCGCAGTCTTCTATTAACAGCAGCTCCCAGTTCGTATAGGTCTGGGCCCGCACACAGTCAAGTGTCTCTTCGATATAGTTTTCCGCCCGGTATACCGGTACCACTATACTGATCAAATCCTGTTCCATATTGCAATCCTTCTGTTTATCTGAATTCTGAGCCGGTTTTTATCCGGTTTCTATCTGATTTCTATCAGGTAATATCCTGCTGTGGTCTTCAGCTCTGTGTCTGTCCCCAGGGTCTCCTGCAATTTTTCCACGGTATCCTCCGGCAGATCCCCCGGCAGTAAAATGTAGTCTACTCCTGCGGCCGCCGCACTGTCAAGGCAGGTTCTGAAATCAATGGTCCGCTCACCGGTATTTTCCTCCGTGCGGACATACTCCGGCTCACCGGTCTCCTCCAGATAGTTCATCCACAGATACAGGTCCTCCTGCCATGTCTCGTAGGTGTCGTACGAATAGCTTCCCAGCGCGGCATCCCAGATGCTTCTCCCATACACGGGATGGATATCGGCACTGTATGCCCTGGCCGCCGCCAGGATCTCCTTCGGAGCCCATAGGCTATATTCCGTCTCTCCGCTCTCTTCCAGGTGATATTCCGACAGCTGCCTCAACACCTCCCGGGGCTGTTCCACCTGTGTCAGCTGTGAACCGGTCCGGTCCGATACCGGATTCCCGCTCAGGATCACAATTCCCGCCAGGAGCAACGTGGCTGCCACATTCCGGATACTTTTTTCTCTCCACAGGGTATACAGGAACTCTGTACATGCCCAGGCGATCAGTGCTGTCTGGGGCACTGCTGCCCAGATCCATACATAGGAATAAAACGCGGTCTGGTATTTCATCAGGATCACCGCTGTCACCGGGCAGATGCAGGCCAGCGTGATCAGCACCGCATATAAATAGAACAGCGGCTGCTTCCCACCGTTCCTTGCCGCTTTGCTTTTCCACAGGCAATACCCCAGATAGAGGATAGCTGCCAGCAGCAATGCTGCATATTTCCCATGCTGCGTATAATCGAGCCATCCGTTCGTAGCGGACTTCAGAAGTGTCATCATTCTGCGTCCTCCTCTCCCGGTGCTGTCTTCACAGCCTGTGTTTTCTTATGATCGCTGCGGCTGCACATTGTCCACAGCCACCGTAATGCCACCCATGCCACCGTCACGAGCAGGCACACTCCCGCGCCGTACAGTGTCCAGACCATACAGGCTTCCGCCAGGATACAGAGCACCGCACCGAGATATTTTCTCTCGAACAGGCATGAAAACAGATAGGGAAGCAGCACCGCCGCACGGATCGTCACTCCCCGGAAACCTCCGTAGAAAATATCAAATCCGTCCACGCCGGGCATGTAAGTCCCCGCACAGAACAGTATTCCCACTATGATCAGGAAGATATTGCATTTTTCTCTATTATGATCAAAAAGCACGGCACCCAACCTGCTGTAAGCCAGGTATCCCATACATAAAGTCAGGCAGGGGATCAGCCGGTATACTACCGTTTCAGTGGCCATACCGCTCCAGCGGCTGATGGTTCCGTACAGAGTAGGCAGGCACAGCAGCTTCAGACGGAAAGACATGCCCTGTGTATACGGTTCCCCCGTGAGGGGATCCACCGTATAGATGCCGTTCTCCTTCAGGAAGGTATTGACGGTCTCCAGCGTCATATCGCCGTCCGTCCACACACGTTCTCCCGTAAGGATCCATAGCACCTGCAGCAGAATGAAAAATACAAGTACTACTGTCAAAATCTGTTGTCTTCCGCTCGTTTTGCTGTTCTCCGGTGCCGTTTTTCCGACGATGCTGTTTTTATGTGCGATCAGGCCGGACAAGATCAATACAAGCACCGCTACGGCGATCTCCGCCAGCAGCAGCTCCGTTACAGCCAAAAAAGACCACCCCAGCAGGCAGCCCGCCAAATGGGCGACTTCCGTCAGCCCGATGATGATCAGACAGCCTCTGATCAGTAAATCCGATATCCGAAAAGTCATGTTTTCTCCCGGTGCCCGCTCCTTGGATCCGGGCAGGCTCTCTATTGCTCTGAATCGTTATCATCTTACCATATTTATCGGGACTTGACAAATATTACGTGGCACGCATGAAAAAGCATAAAAAAGCCGCATACCGTAAATCTCTTCCGGCATGCGGCCCTGTCAGTGTGTAAGAAAGAATACTGCATCGAAACGTTAACTTTCCTAATTTAAAAAGAATAAATTCAATATGTTACATAGCCTTATAATCCAATCGGATGTTGTCTGCGATACGTGCGATATACTCGCTGTTCGTCGGTCTGTTCCTTCCGCTGGCTGCTGAATATCCAAATATTTTCTCAAATGTCTCCACATTTCCCCGAGTCCAGGATACCTCAATGGCATTCCGGATGGCGCGTTCCACTTTCTGGTCTGTGGTCTTGAAATGTTTTGCGATCGTAGGGTACAGAAGTTTGGTAACGCTGCTTACCACTTCCATATCTTTTCCTGACAAAATAATTGCATCACGTAAGTAGTGATAACCCTTCAGATGCGCCGGCACCCCTATCTCCAGCATGATTTTGGTTACATATCTCTCCAGTTCAGAATCTTTTACTGCTACAATATCCAAAACAAGTCCCCCTTTATACTTGTCGAGTATTGCTCTCCTACCGTGACTGACAGAGAAATAGTATCATAGCTGTCGTTTTTTGAAAAGACTTTTTCTCGTTAAAATATAGTTAAGAAAGCAAAAATGTTACATTTACCCCCTGTTTTGTAACAGCAAAATGCTTAGATTTCTTCCTTTACCAGGTAGATCGGTCTGCGTTTTACTTCCATATAGGCTTTCGCCAGATACTGTCCGAGAATACCGGTACAGAAGAACTGGATGCCGCTGGTCATCAGGATAATACACACCAGGGAAGGCCAGCCGGAGACCGGATCACCGAAGATCAGCTTCCTCACAATGATAAATACGATCATCAGAAAAGCGATCACACAGAACAGGATCCCGACAAAAGAGGCGATCAGCAGCGGTGCTGTGGAAAAAGCAGTGATCCCGTCTATGGAATATATCAGCAGTTTCCAGAAATTCCACTTGGTCTCTCCCTTGGCACGTTCCACGTTTTCATATTCCAGCCATTTGGTACGGAAACCGACCCAGCCGAAGATTCCCTTGGTAAAACGGTTATACTCCCGCATGGAAAGGATCGCGTCCACCATCTGTCTGGTCATCAGGCGGTAATCTCTGGCACCGTCCATCATCTCGGTCTGGGATATCTTCTTCATCAGATGATAAAATCTTCTGGCGAAAAAGCTGCGGATCGGCGGCTCCCCTTTTCTCGTAACGCGGCGGGTAGCCACGGAATCATATCCCTGCCAGATATATTCGAACATTTCCGGCAACAGGGAAGGCGGATCCTGCAGATCCACATCCATCATGACCACATAGTCTCCCCGCGACTTTTCCAGTCCGGCGAACATGGCGGCTTCTTTTCCGAAATTCCTGGAGAAGGAAATAATATGCACGCGTGGATCCTGCTCGATCAGCTTTTTCACTTCCCGCACAGTACCGTCTTTGGAACCGTCATCGATATACAACAGCTCCAGTTCTATTTCTTTTTCCTTGAAAAAAGGATCATTCTTCGTCAGTTCCCGGTAAAACAGGGCTACACTTTCCTCTTCATTATAACAGGGCACTATTACACTCAACAGGCTCATTACTGGTCTCCTTAGGCTTTGGTTATAAGATTCCACATGACACTATTATACGTTTCTTCCCACATCATTTCAAGCCATTCTTCCCACATCATTTCAAGCCAGGCACTGTACTTTTTTCTTCTTTTGGATTATACTGAATTTATATATGCCTGTCCTTCCAAACGGGGCGTGGCAGAAACGAGGTTATTTATGACTTTTTTTGAAGAATTTTTCAGTAATCATATTTTTCTGACTGCAGCCTGCGGCTGGTTCGTGGCACAGATCCTGAAGACTCTGATCCATCTGATCATTTCCAAAAAATTCGTGGCGGAGCGTCTGGTGGGCAGCGGTGGAATGCCCAGTTCGCATTCTGCTACCGTATGTGCACTGGTCACTGCGACATGCTACGAATACGGTGCCGGCAGTTTCGAGTTCGCCATCTCTCTGATCCTGGCGATCATCGTGATGTACGATGCCATGGGAGTCCGCCGCGAGACCGGTATCCAGGCGCAGGTGCTGAATGATATGATGAAGATCTTCGAGGATATGGGCCGCAGCGAGATTTCCCCTCATGACAAGCTGAAGGAGTTCGTGGGACATACACCTCTGCAGGTGCTCATGGGTGCGCTGTTAGGTATTTTCTGCGGCGTGATCATTTATACTTTTGTGATCTGATCAGGGATAAGGTTTGATGGATTTTTTGATCGGTAACGCTTTTGATAAATACCGTATTATGGTCGAGGTGACTTTTACATGATTTCTCATAATAATAAAAAACGGACCTGGCACAGAGCCGCCGCGCTTCTGCTGTCCGCTTCTCTGCTGCTGACCGCCTGCGGCGCACAGAACAATAACGATAATATTTTCAGTCCGATCCTGCCGGACAACAGTCCTGCTTCTTCGACGGATCCCGATGACAAGCTTCCGGATCCTGTGACGATCGTGGTGGAAGATGATTCGGTGGCACCCGCCGAGGGAATGGTGCGCAGTCGTCTCACCAATGAATGGGTGGATGCCGATGTTGCTGCCACGCGCCCTATTGCTGTCATGATCCCCAATGAGGCTGCCGCGATCCCTCAATATAGTCTGTCCGAGGCTTCCATTCTCTATGAAGCAAATGTTGAGAACCGCATGACGCGTATGATGGCAGTCTATGAAGGTTGGGAGGATCTGGACAAGATCGGCAACATCCGGAGTCTGCGTGATTATTATGCCTACTGGGCATTTGAATGGGATGCGTTTCTGGTGCATTTCGGAGGGCCTTTTTTCATCAATGAATTGCTGGCACAGCCGGACACGCAGGATATCGACGGTACCTCCGGCACGGATGAAGGAGCCTTTTTCCGCACCACGGATCGCAACAAGCCTCACAATGCTTATGCTTCCGGAGCCGGTCTGCTGCGGGTGATCGACCAAAAAGGCTACAGTCTGGAATATCGTGGGCTGTCCGACGAAGAGCATTTCCGTTTTGCCACGAAGGCTGAACCCAATACGCTCGGACAGTACGGTTCCAAGGCCAAGGATGCCACTTATATCGATATGTCAGGGTGTTACCCTCTGACCAGATGTTATTTTGAATTCAATGAAGATGACGGTCTCTATTATCGTTCCCAGCATCTGTCCGGCAGTACGGACGGACCGCATATCGATGCATTGACCGGCAAGCAGCTGACTTTCAAGAATATTCTGGTGCAGAATACCTTTTATGAAGAGTTGGGCGAGGGGTACCTGGCATTCCAATGCCACGACACCACGAGAGATGGCTGGTTCTTTACGAACGGCCGGGGGATTCACGTGAATTGGGAGAAGACCTCCGATTACGGTGCCACGAGGTACTACGACGACAATGGTGATGAGATCGTCCTCAATGCCGGCAAGACTATGATCTGCATCGTGGAGGACGGCGATTCCTTCACGTTCCATTAGAGATGTAAATTGAAAGTTAGTGAAATAATCCCGTAGCCTTGGCAGGGTATAAGAAACGCGGCACGCTCGCGCTCTGTCGCAGAGCGTAGCGGTACATAAGCGGTCACAATACGACCGCTAAGTACCGACGTCTGCTTACGGCACTGCTTATTCTTATACCCAGCCAGGGCTACTGATTTCTTGAAAAATTTCATGGGTCTATAGAGAAAAATTTGCTTTCCAGATACTCAATTTCTTCAAAATGAGTATCTCAGAGCCAGTTTTTTCCCTATAGACCCATATTCAGCTTTTTATGTGTTATTTGCAGCAAATTTAGTATCTCACAACTCAGTTTTTTTGCATAGACCCAAAAACACAGAATGCCCACGGTGGACGGAATGTCATGCCGCGATGTCTGTCGGAGGGTGTTGATATTTTCTTGAAAAGTGCTGATAGACAGGGGGAAAGCGGACACGATGTCCGCGTCAGCCGATCCGCGCCATGGATGGCGCGTGTAGGCGACCCCGTCATAATGAGAACCGCTGTATCACTTTTCATTAGAAAATTCACACCTGGAGACGCGACATCAAGGCGTGATGTTCCGTTCGCCGCGGGCGTTCGTGGCTTCTTCACTAACTTTCAATTTACATCAATTCAATAGAAGTAACTTTATATCCCAGCTTCTCCACAGCCTCGCGCAGTTCCTCTTCGGGAATGTCCGCGCCGAGTTTTACGATCGCTTCGCCCTTCTTGAAGCTTGCCTTGGCATTGACCTGGGCCATGCCGTTGAGGGCATTCTCAATGCGGTTCTGGCAGTTTGCGCAGGACATTCCTTCGATCTGAAGTTTTTTCATTGCTACGATGGTGTCTAAGTGCTTCGGCTTGATCTTCACATCGCCGCCTCCGCCGCAGCATCCGCCTTCTCCCTTGAAATGCTTTTTGGATCCCAGTAATGCTGCCACGATCACTATGATCAATATTCCACATATCATATAAGTTCCCATATGTTTCGTTCTCCTTGTTGTTTTCTTTCAAAAAATAACTATTCAGAACCCCATTCGCAAAATCGCCTCTACGAGGCTTCCTTTTTGCTGCAATATCTGTCAAAATTTCATGCAGATTCGTATTATCCTGCCACCCATATAAATAAAACCGGTGCAGGAAACAGCTCTGTCCATCCAGATTTCCTGCCCCCACACCGGTTTTTTACTTATTTCTAATTATTTCTAATTTTTTCTAATTTCTAGCATACCTGTTCCGCACACTCGCAGGGTCTGATCGTCACGTTTCTCACCCGCTGGTCTACGAGGTATCCGCACGACTTGAGTCCCGCCCGGATCACGGAATTCCATTTTTTTGCTGAGAGATGATGTATCGAACCATCATCCAGCTCAATGGTACAGGCATTTTCCATCATGCAATTTTCAGAGTAAGCTACCTTGTACATGTTCTTACGGCTGATGGCCCCGATCTCTTCTAACAGGTTGACCATGCGGTATACAGTTGCGACTCCGAGCTTGTCATCCTCTTCCAATGCCCGGTAGAAGATCTCCTTGCAGCTGGAGCATTCATTCTGGAGGATAATATCAATCAGCCGAAGACGCTGTTTTGTAATGCGGCAGCCTTTTTCTTTCAGCTTGGTCAATATGATCTCTCTCTGCATTTTCGTGGTCTGATAGCTTACCTGTTCCTTAGTGTCCACAATGACCTCCACAGTGGCTGCAATCGCCACCGCACTGAATGGATTTCCCATTCTTTTTGTCTTTTATCATTTTGCGGACAATCAATGCAACTACACCGGCCAGTATCGCCAATACAACTACGGTTCCCATAGACTGCCTCCTTACTCTTACTTTAAAATCCTGCGGGTTCCCTTATCGAAGACCCGCAAGTAATGTTACGTTCCTATCTGTTTACTCCCCTCACAGGTATCGGTCTTTGCCTGCAAGCAGTCACGCCGGACACCTGCGAGTGAGCTTAATTATTTATTTTACTTATGCAACCTTCCTGCTGTCAACCTTCAGAGTGGTGCTCTCCTTGTAAGGACGGAAGAGCAGGTAAATGAAGCCGATGATCAGAAGGAATGCTACTACAGTGCCGATACCGAAAGCACCGGTGGTGATCAGCGTACCGATCTGATATACACACAGGGATACCACATATGCCAGACCGCACTGATATCCGATAGCGATCCAGAACCATCTGGTATTGTTCATCTCACGCTTGATCGCACCCATAGCTGCGAAGCAAGGTGCGCACAGCAGGTTGAATGCCAGGAATGCATAGCCGCTTGCTACAGTGAAGGTAGCTGCCATGTTAGCATATACGGAACCCTCGCCTGCGCTGTAGAGGATACCCATCGTACCTACAATATTCTCCTTAGCTACCAGACCGGTGATGGATGCAACGGTTGCCTGCCAGTTACCGAAGCCCTGAGGGATGAAGATCCATGCCAGGCACTGACCGATCTTGCCCAGGATACTCATATCGATCTCATCCTCAGCCAGCATACGGAAGCCGTCCTCGGTGAATCCGAAATAAGTGGTAAACCATACAACGATGGTGGACAGAAGGATGATGGTACCTGCCTTTTTGATGAAGGACCAGCCACGCTCCCACATGCTGCGCAGTACCGTACCTACGGTAGGCCAGTGGTAAGCGGGAAGCTCCATAACGAAAGGAGCGGGATCGCCCTCGAAGATCTTGGTCTTCTTCAGGATAATACCGGAGCAGATGATTGCTGCGATTCCCAGGAAGTATGCGGAAGGAGCAACCCATGCTGCGCCGCCGAAGATAGCACCTGCTACCATGGCGATGAAAGGAAGCTTAGCACCACAAGGGATAAATGTGGTAGTCATAATCGTCATCTTACGGTCTCTGTCGTTCTCGATGGTACGGGAAGCCATGATACCGGGAACACCACATCCGGAACCGATCAGCATAGGAATGAAGGATTTACCGGACAGACCGAACTTACGGAAGATACGGTCCATGATAAAGGCGATACGTGCCATATAACCACAGGACTCCAGGAAGGCCAGGAAGATGAACAGTACCAGCATCTGAGGTACGAAACCAAGCACTGCACCGACACCGGCTACAATACCGTCAAGGATCAGTCCTTTCAGCCAGTCAGCACATCCGATCGCATCCAGACCGCTCTCTAACAGTGCAGGTACGCCGGGTACCCAGATACCGTAGTTTGCGGGATCGGGAGCTTCTGCGCCGTCTGCTGCGTATACATCAACTGCCTCTGCCAGCTCAGCACCGGTGTAAGTAACATCCTCTGTTGCCAGAGTCTCTTCATCTTCCAGGGTGTAATCTGCGGTAGCGGATGCATCGATGCCTGCTGCGAACTCCTGAACAGCTGCTACTGCTGCTGCGGGATCATAGTCTTCAGACTCGCTGTCGATGACTGCTGCCAGAGCTTCATCACCGTCAGCTTCTACGAATGCGTTGATTACATTCATTGCATCATCATAAGGTTCGGCTGCTTCTTCATAAGCACCGGTTCCGATGGTGAACAGATGCCAGCCATCACCGAATACGCCGTCATTTGCCCAGTCGGTAGCCCAGGTACCGACGGTAGTTACGGATACATAATATACGATAAACATAACCACTGCGAAGATCGGCAGTGCCAGCCATCTGTTGGTTACGATCTTATCGATCTTGTCGGAAGTGCTCAGTTTCTGGCCTTCCTTCTTGGTATAGCATTCTTTGATAATGGAGGAGATGTATGTGTATCTCTCGTTGGTGATGATACTCTCAGTGTCATCATCCATGGCAGCTTCCAGCTGTTTGATCTCTGCGGATACATCGGGAACACTCTTCATCTGTGCCTGGATCTTGTCATCCTTCTCTAACAGCTTGATAGCGAAGAATCTCTTCTGCTCCTCGGGAACATCGGCGAGCTTCTTCTCTACGGTCTCGATCACGCTCTCAACCTCAGGCGCGAATTTATGTACCGCAACTGCTGCACTCTTCTTCTGTGCCAGTTCGATCGCTTTTTTGGTAGCGTTCTCGATACCGGTCAGTTTCAGAGCGGAGATCTCAACAACGGGGCAGCCCAGCTTCTCAGCAAGCTTTGCTACGTTGATCTTGTCGCCGTTCTTGTTCACGATATCGATCATATTGACAGCCATGACAACGGGGATACCCAGTTCCATCAGCTGTGTGCTCAGATATAAGTTTCTCTCAATGTTGGTACCGTCTACCAGGTTCAGGATCGCATCGGGTCTCTCACCGATCAGGTAGTTACGTGCTACCACTTCCTCCAGAGTATACGGAGACAGGGAATAAATACCGGGTAAGTCCATGATGATCACGTCATCACCGTTGCCACCGTACTGCTTTTTCAATTTACCTTCTTTTTTCTCAACGGTTACACCGGGCCAGTTACCTACGAACTGGTTGGAACCGGTCAGAGCGTTGAAAAGTGTTGTTTTACCGCAGTTAGGGTTACCTGCAAGTGCAATCTTAATTGCCATTTTTCTACCTCTTTCCTCTAAAATCATTTAATAACTATTCAGACCCCATTCGCAAAACGCTCTTTCAGAGCTTCCTTTTTGCTCATGTGATTAGCTTTCACTAATTAGTTCCAGCTAACCTTCCTGCTAAAAAAAAGATCATTTACTCAACGCAAATCATCTCAGCGTCTGCCTTACGAAGAGACAGCTCATAGCCTCTGACAGTTACTTCCACGGGATCTCCCAAAGGAGCAACCTTTCTCACATAGATCTCAACACCTTTGGTAATGCCCATATCCATGATACGTCTCTTGACAGGACCTTCACCATTCAGTTTGGTTACCTTTACGGTCTGACCGCAGGGAACTTCCTTCAATGTCTTCATTTTCTCCTCCTATTAACATCTTTTGGTACAGCTTCCCGCTACACCATGATTTTATTGGCCATATCCTTGCCGATGGCTACTCTTGATTCCTTGATATTCACAATCAGGTTGCCTTCGGTCTGGGACACAACTGTCACTTTACCACCTACTACAAATCCGAGGGTCTCCAAAAACTTCTTCGTCTCCTCTTTGCCGCCGATCCTCTGGATCGTGTTCTCTTCACCGGTACCTACCATACTCAGGGGCATCATACACACTTCCTTCCCTTCAATAGTATTGAACTGCTTGTATTTTCTCATTAGCTCTTAATGAGATTCATTCTCAATTCACGTGGTTAGTATATACTAACCTTTTTTTACTGTCAATATATTTTTTCGATTTTTTTCATAGAAATCTCATAGGAATTGCTTATTGATATTTTTTCTCAATAGTTACGTTTTTTACTATCCTGTCTATCTTTTTTCAAAAACATAAGCGTAAAAAAAGCTTTACCACACAAATGAATAGCGGTAAAGCTCTTTTTCATTACTATTTTAGGATACGAGTATGAGATTCTATATCAAAATCTGTTGTTTCACCATCGTCTGAATAGTACTCATACTGTTTGATCTTTTCTCCAAAGGAATACAACTTTAAATCTTCAAATTTAATATCTTCCACGCATTTCCCGCCTTTTGCCACAGGTAACAGGTATCCCTCTCTCAGGAAAACATTCACGGTTCCCATTGGCATATTTACATAGGAAAAACCTTTTTCAAAGATATTACCCTCTTCTATTATTCCATCTTTGAAGACGAGTTGTTTCATTCGTTCCGGGAAATATACAACTCTTCCCGTTACATTCTGTTCACAAACCGGTGCGATCATAATATTTTCTCCAACCAGGAGTTGATCCTCCACCTGTCTGGCTAAATTATCTTTTCCATAAATGAATGACAGTGGATTAAACATCATCGTATTACGGAGTGCTGCTTTCATATACTCACTATAAATATATGGCAGAAGTTGATACCTGGCTCCAATGACACTTGAAAACTTCGGAATGTGAGAAAAGCGATACACTTCCTGTTTTCTGGTTCCTCTGGCTGAATGGTTCCGAAGCAGCGGTGTAAATACTGCAAATTCTAACCATCGGAGCAACAAATCCTCTGTTGTATCCGCACCAAATCCACCAACATCCGCACCTGTGTATAAAAATCCACACATATTTAAAGACGGCATCATTTTCACATTCATCCTCAGGTGGGACCACCATGCCATATTGTCTCCCTGCCAGATACCGCCATACCGGTGCATTCCGATATAAGATGCTCTGGAAAACAGCAAAATACGTTTCTCCGGCTGGTAACGTTCAAATGCCTCCGCTGCAGATCTTGTCATATAATATCCGAATAAGTTATGTACCTGATCATGGCGATAGCGTTTTCCTTTATAATTGTGATAAAAAGAAGCGTAATCCTCCGGATTATTGGATATTGTACCGATAAGATCTGTCATCTCAAAAAAAGTATTCACATCCAAATTTTTAGTTTTGTACTCTTCCATCTTATCAAATACTCTTTTCAGCCGCTTTTCTGAATAGAAAATAGCCGGTTCATTCATGTCATTCCAAAATCCATCAATTCCCTTATCTATCAGAATTCGATATTTATCTCCAAACCATCTTCTTGCTTCATCATTTAACATATCCGGGAAGCAGCATTTTCCGGGCCATACACCTATAACAAAATCCTCTCCGTTTTCATCCTTGCAAAAATAGCCATTTTCTTTTCCTTCCTCGTAAACATCATAGCCATCTTCTTTCTTTACACCACCATCGATTATTGGCACAAGATGGATATTTTCCTTCTTCATCTCCTCTACAAGATTTTCAAAATCCGCAAAGCTGTCTCTGTTGATTGTAAAATCCTTGTAGCGTTCCATATAATCGATATCCAGATAAATACTATCTATGGGAATATCGCGTTTTCTGTATTCTCTTACGACCTCACGCACTTCATCCGCTGTCTCATAACTCCAACGGCTCTGTCCATAACCGAATGCCCATCTGGGGGCAATATAACTTCTTCCTATCATCTCTCGGAATTCTCGAACTACATCCTGATAAGTTTCTCCCTCTATCAAATATATTTTATAGTTCTCATTTTCCATTGCGATGCTTAACCGGTCTATATCTGTATAGCCCACATCAAAAATCACAGTCCCCGGTGTATCTACAAATAACCCGTAAGTTTCATTTACACCGTCTCCCATCATGATAAAATTATGCGCTCCATACAGAGAATTGGTATGCTCACAATGATTAGGATTATCCGAGCAATTACTTACATAGCACCATCCTCTCTTGTTGATGCCTCGCACATTTTCTCCCAGACCATACACAATTTCATCCGGTTTTAATGAATACTGAAACACATTGCCTTCTTTTTTGAAAAGTTCGTCATTCCAGATGGTTTCCTTTATTTCCTTGACAACGGCATCCGTTTCTATGGGATCCCCGAATACATATTTTTTAACCATATTTTCTATTTCCGGCTAGCCCTTCACTCCGCCAGCCATTAATCCTTCCTTAAAGTATTTTTGCGCAAGAGCATATATAACAACGATAGGAATCATAGATAATAAACTACCTGCCATCAGTATATTATATTCCGTTCCATATTGTCCATTTAAACTGTTTAAAGCCAATGTCAAAGTCATTTTATTCTTATCATTCAACATAAGCAACGGCCATAAATAATCATTCCAGCTCTCCATAAACGTGGTGATCGTCAACGTTGCTATTGCAGAACCGGATAACGGTAATACCACTGTCCGATAAATTCTGAATAACCCTGCACCATCAAGTTCTGCTGCTTCTATATAGTCGTTGGGGATTCCTCTCATCTGCTGCACCAGCATAAATACAGCGAAAGCTCTGAATAAGGATGGTAAAATCACGCTTGGATATGTATTGATCAATCCAAGATTATTCATGATCACAAACAACGGTATCATCGTTACCTGTGTAGGAATCATCATGGATGCCAGATATAATTTAAATACTGTATTTCCATACGGAAATTGTATCTTCGTAAATGCAAATGCTGCCATAGATGCTGACAAAATGGTAACTACCGTATAACTACAGGTAATAAAAAAGCTATTTAAAATTGCCCTCAAAAAAGGAAATCGGGAGAAGACCATCCGATAGCTGTCCAACGTTGGATTTTGGGGAATCCATTCTATGGGAATCTGCATCAATGCACCTTTGCTTTTCAAAGAGGTTGAAAGCATCCATAAAAACGGGATCATCACAATAACCGCAATCAGGCAGGCTAAAAAGTAATTCCATATTATTTTTAATTTTACATTCCATTTACTATGATTCATAATGCACCCACTTATTTTGTAATTTCATCTGAATTAAAGTTAATATGAATATAATTACGAACAGCAGCCAGGAATACGCAGATGCATACCCCATTTTGAAATACTTAAATCCGTATGTGTAAATTCTCTCTACCATGACCTGTGTAGCCCCATTAGGCCCACCTTCTGTCATAATCTGCACCTGTGGGAATAACTGAAACGCATTAATTAAAGCCATAATAATGCAGAAAAACATTGATGGGCTAAGCAGCGGCAAAGTAATTGAGAAAAACTGTTTCATTTTTCCTGCACCGTCAACGGTTGCTGCTTCGTAGTACCCGGTATCAATTGCTTTCAGGCCTGACAGAAGAAATAATCCGTAAAATCCCATATCTTTCCATACAGACGCAAGAACAATTGCCGGCATTGCCCAAACTTTATCTGTAAGCCATCCGGGACCGGATATCCCAATATATCCCAGCAGCTGGTTCAATATACCATACTGGGGACTTAACACCCATTTCCAGATCAGACTGGCTGCTACCCACGATGTCAATACCGGAATATAGTACATAATCCGGAATACGGTGATTCCTTTCATGTTTTTATTCAATATAGAGGCAATCAGAAGGGACATTATCAAAACCATCGGAATATACAGTACAATATAATAACAGGTATGTCCCAAAACCTTCCAAAATTCTGATGTTCCGAGTATCTGCTTATAGTTATCCAAAAATACAAAATTACTTGCCAGTGTCTTGTAAGATAATTTATCCAGTCCATTCCAGTTTGTAAAACTGATGGCTATAGAAATTATAATTGGCAAAAAGCTAAAAACAATCATCCCAAGAAAGCTGGGAAGCATAAATGGTATGGCGTTTTTCAAAGCTCTTTTCTGTCTTTTTTTGCTCATATTTTTTCCTGTCATTTTCAGGATCACTGTCGCATGGCTGGCACGCCATACGACAGTTTCCTAATTTATAATTTGATTTCTACTGTAACTTAATCTGTGCAGTACACTCTTCCTGGGCCTGATCCAGTGCTTCCTTTACCGTGATTTCACCACTTGCTGCAAGGCTTAATTTATTGGTAATGATATCGGACATTAATGAATAATCTTCAATAATCGGAGCTACTGTCAGGTAATTCAGGGAATCAAATACTGCCTGACGATTCTCGGGAGGGGTCAGCTTCAAATATCCGGAAAGAACATCCTCATTATTGATCGCGGGAAGATCCCAACCTGCATCAATTCTCATCTGTGCTGCAGTATCACTGGATGCAAGCCAGTTGATCCAGGTTGCAGCAGCTTCCTTTTTATCGCTATCCGCATTTACTACAAGTGCATTACTGAAGAAATGTGTTGCTTTCTGTGTTCCACCCGGCTCTACACAAATATCCCAGTTAAAGTCACACGCATCTGCAAATGTATTAAATGCCCAGATACCGGTAGGAATCATTCCAAGTCTTCCACTTTCAAACAGGTCCCAGTCACCCATTCCTCCCATCTGTGCTTCTGTGGGCTGCACATTTGTCTCAGTCACTTTACTGATCATCATTGTAGCGGCTTTCAGATTTTCCTCAGAATTAATTGTGAACTCTGTTTTGTCCTCATTCAAGACTCCACCGCCATACTGCGCGGCTACTTTGAAGAATTCGTTAAAGGTGATTGGCTGATAAATGCCATAGATATCGTCACCTAATGCACTGATCTTCTCACACGCTTCCATCGCATCATCCCAGGTCCAATCATCTGTAGGATAAGCAATTCCAGCCTTATCAAATAAATCTTTATTATAAATAAGTACTACGTTAGAGAAATTTCCGGGTACACCATACTGCTTACCATCTACGGAAAATGCGTTTAATGCGGTCGTATTATAGCCGCTGGTATCAATTCCTGTAAGCTCAGCCAGAACTCCTTTATTCGCATATGCCGCAAAATTCTCAATGTTCAGTTCATAGCAATCAGGGGCTGTTCCACCGGCTACTCTTGTCTGCATCTGTGTAAAATAGTCGTCATATCCAATCGTTTCAATGTTAACTGTTATATTGGGATATTCTTCGTGGAATGCATCATACATTTTCTGAAGTGTTTCTTCATTACCACCAGAGGCATTAAAATTAGCATAAGTAATTTCTGCCGTTTCTTCCGCTACTTCGGTGTTGGCAAGATCAACAGTCTCCTGCTTACTTTCTGTTGCTGTTGCAGTTGCAGTTCCTTCCGCAGTATTATCATCTGTACTTCCGCAGCCTGTAAGTAAAGAGGTTGCCAATACTCCGGTTAATAAAAGTGACATTAATTTTTTTCTCATAAATGTATCCTCTCCTTTTCATAATTTAAACGGTTAACCTCGCATATTTTTACTGTATGAAATCAAAAATAATATTTTGTTCTGTATCCCCCTTTACTGTTATATTTTTTCCCTTCCAGGTAATATCTATCTGATCGGAAAGAATAGAATCCTTGCCTTCCTTTCCGTAGAGGAAAATCTTATTTTTCCCATCCTGTTCCATTTGAATTGTTGTCCCGGACTTTACATAAACCGGTAATTTGGTCTCAGGATCTGAGTCTATCCATTTTTCTCCTTCATAGCACTTATTTGTAAAGAAATCAAACCATTGTCCTTTCGGCAGATATACCTTTCTGGATGTTTGATTTTCTTCCATAAGGGGAGCCACCAGTATACTATTTCCAAACAGGTATTCATCTTCTAAGTTAATTACATTGCTGTCTTCCTGAAAATCATATACCAGGGGGCGCATCATGGGTTTACTTTCTCTTACTGCAATTTGCGCCGTTTGATAAATGTATGGAAGAAGTTCTTCCCTAAGTGTATGCCAGTAACGCATCTCATCAATAAATTCCGGCTGTCCGTATGCCAAGGCTACATTCCATGGACTTCTTTCATTATTTCCATCACTTCCCGGCATCAATTCCCTGAACTGACCGCCATCCGGTTCCGAATGCCACTGCATTATGGGAGAAAATACTGCCATCTGCGTAGATCTTCTGTATAAATCAATACTCGGAAGCGGTCCTGCAAATCCACCAATATCAAAACTCCAGAAAAGAATACCACTCATGGCTGCGGAAAGGGCTGCCCGCAAGACATTCTTTAATTCATCATTGGTTGACTGATGGTCTCCTGCCCATAAAATAGGAGTTCCTGAAGCTCCTGCATATCCTGCCCGGCTAAACAGTACTTGTTCTTCCGATATTTCATTACTGTATGCATTCACATAATCCTGACAATACTGATTCTTGCCTTCTGCTCCGCTTGTTCCATCCGAAAAATTCACTTCTTCGGAATATATGAACTCTCCACCGTCCGTCTTGAATCCATCCACGCCAATATCTGACAGGTATTTTCTTTTTTGAAACCAAAACTTTTTCGTTTCTTCATTTGTGAAATCCGGAAGATAAGAGCCTTCAAACCAATTGCCCGCCGGTATCTCGTAAGGCGTTCCTGCTTTATTCATTACAAGCAGTCCATGCTCCAGTGCATATTCCTTGTCCATGTCAAGCTGTTCCGATACTCTTCCCGGTTCCATTCCTTTAAAAACAGGAATTTGCCAAAGCACTAGCTTTTTCCCTTTTTCATGAAGCCTCTCGATCATGCGTTTCGGATTTTTCCAGTATTTACTATTGCTAAAATCAAAATCATCATAGGAAAAACCTTCTGCCGACCTCTTCGGTGAATAGGTAGCTCCGTTCCAAATATAGAAAGTTGCTTCATCACTCCATGCTTCCAAAACAATAACACTGGCCGGAAAATGATATTTTTCCAATTCCTCAAGCAATCTGTCTACATCTGCTTCAGAATTCCAATGATTGGCTGATGCCCATATTCCAAATGCATAACGGGGTGGTATCTGCGGTCTTTTAAACAAACCGGTATAATCACGAATAACCTCACCTATTGTACCCGTAAATACATAGACCTTGGATTCGCTCGGTATCTGACATCGAATTGCATGATCAAGCGTGATTGTCGTTTTCTTCTTTGTCTCAATGTAAATACCCAGTCCCGAATCTGTCACGAAAAAAGGAGTCACGCAGTAACTGATATTTCCCTGATTACAGAATTTTTCTATAACCTGTGTCTCTACTGCCTTTCCTTTCTGATTCACTGCATCGAATTTCTCGCCCAGACCGTATGCACCTTTATAATCCACATTAATGATTAATTGTGTACCTTCTTTGCGTTCTATCTCTGCATAGGAATCATTTGCCAGTAATATTTTTTTATGATATTCCTGATCTTTTATCGTTTCTAAAATCATAATATCTCCGTTCTTTTTCTTACACTTTGCCTTTCAATTAGTTTTACAGGAAATACTTCTTCCACTTTTTCCATCTGGGGATTTTCAATGTTTTCGATCAATATTTCAACAGCTCTTTCTCCCTTAGCTGAAATAGGTTGTTTTACCGTAGTGAGCCCGGGCGTCGTATACTTGGAAATATCCAGATCATCAAATCCGATGATGGATATATCTTCAGGCACCTGAACCCCTTGTTCATAAAACCCCTTCATCAGCCCAATTGCGAGGACATCCGCTGTCGCTACCACTGCTGTAATATCTGCCTTATTATCTACGAACCATTTTGCAGCATTTACTCCGCTTTCATAATCAACCGTCGCTTCATAAAGATTTTCTTTTTGAAATTCCAGTCCATTTTGTTCAATCGCTTTCAGGAAACCTTTATATCGCTTCTGCATAACACCATCTTCCTGAAGATGTCCTGTCACCAATGCAATTTTTTTATGTCCCTGCTGAATCACAAATTCTGTAGCCAGATTAGAGCAATTCTCATCATCAATTCTTAGTTTATGAAAATAGTCATATTTACAATAACTATCAATTAACACTACCGGTACATCCAATGTTTTTAATTCACTAAAAAACTGATTCTGATAAGTACCAATAATAATAACTCCAGCCAAATTTCGTTCCTGAATCAGCTGAAGATAATCTTCAGTTACGTCGGTAGCTGAGATAATTACATGGTATCCTCTCTGTCTTGCAGCATACTCTATGCTACCCAGTAATTCACTGTAAAAAATATTATGAAACATCAGCTTACTGCCGGGCTCTGTCTGTGGAACGACTACTCCCAACAATTTAGTATCTTTTACAGTTAATCCTCGTGCATTCAAATCCGGCACGAATCCTAGCTCATCGATTACTGTCAGAATCTTTTGCTTCGTTTCTTCGGATACTTTTTTCTTTCCGTTTAATACATAGGACACTGTCGCTACTGATACGTTTGATGCTGCTGCAACATCCCTGATGGTTACTCTGTTTTTCATACTTTCTCTTTTCATACAGTTTTAATATGTTTTGTTAACCGGTTAACTATATTATATTCTCCTATTTTTGAATGTCAATTATTTTTATTTAAAATAATATTTTTTAGATAAAATAAACAAACATTACGTATCGTTTTTATAGATTTTTAACGTTGCTTCTTCAACGTAATTCATAATACTTTTTTCTCTTCTTTATTGATATTTTTTCTCATTAAGTTGAAATCTTGCATTTCCTACCCTTTTCTGCTATTCTTATTGTAATGCCTGCGGATGGTCAAGTTTCCATATGTAGAGCAGGTATTTCGGTTCAAAATGCTATGTATGGGAAGGGTATGGTCATTACATGAAAATACAGGAATCTGCTGAGAATTATCTGGAAACGATCTTAGTGCTGAAGAAAAAGAACGGCGTTGTCCGTTCCATTGATATTGCCAACGATCTGGGCGTGTCCAAGCCCAGCGTCAGCGTCGCTATGAAGAATCTCCGCAATGGGGAATATATTGAGATGGACAAGGAAGGCTACATCACCCTGCTGGACAAGGGGCGGGAAATCGCAGAGAAAATCTATGAACGTCACACATTCCTCACGGACTGGCTGACTTCCATCGGCGTGGATCCCACTGTGGCTGCCGAGGACGCCTGTCGTATCGAGCACGTGATCAGTGCAGAGACTTTCACTGCTATGAAAAAGACATTGAAGACGAAATAGAACTCACAGTAACTCATTGCATATTATTTGAACGCAAGAACTCCCGGTGCGATATTGCTCCGGGAGTTTTGTTATTATCATAAGCTCATTACCTGCGCTCATTATATCTTAATTGTCACCCATTTTCCCTGTCGGAACCGAATCGACGCGAACAGAAATCTGGATACCTGATCCGCCAGAATACCCATCCAGATACCGGTCATTCCCAGTCCCAGAGTAAATCCGAAAATGTAGGATGCCGCAGATATTCACCAGATTGGAGATCAGATTCGTCCTAAGAGCGATCATCGTATTGCCCGCGCCGCGCTGTGCCGCATTGATTCCCATGGACAATACGTTGAAGATCATGCCACCCATGATGATCCGGTAGTATCTCGCCGCCATGGCATGCGTGTCCTCACTTGATCCGCAGAATTCAATAATCTGATCCGCGAATCCCACCGTCAGTGCACTGATGATCACCGCTGCCACAATGCAAAAGCAGATCGTCATCACCAGAATCTCGTTGGCCGCCTGCTGCCTCTTCTCTCCAAATCGTCTCGCCACCAGGGCGGAGATTGCTACATTCGCTGCGATGAACAGTGCCAGCCCCAGGAACTTCGGCTGTGTGGTCAGCCCTACCGCTGCCACCGCATTGGCTCCGAGCGTACTCACCATAAAAGTATCCACCATACCCGCCAGTGCGATAAAAAAGGATTCGCAGACCGCCGGCCACGCCAGCCGGATTGCCTCTTTTGTCAGGGAACCCTGTGTGTGTTCTGTGTCCATATCTATGTTACCTATTACCTTTTCTTGTATATTTCCTGTTTCTGATAGTCATAATGCTTTATTACAATCTTAATCATACACCAAAACCTCCGTTTGCCGATAGTCCCAAATTTTTGTCCTCATTTTATAGCTAGACACATAATTTTTGTCTCATTTTCATACAATACTAATCAGACCATACACGGATATTGACACATGCAAAATCGTATTTTCAAAGGAGGCTCCCATGCAACTCTCCGACAAATTTCACAATATTCACTGGAAAAACCTCATCACTGCCGTTGCCATCCCTCTGGCGGTAGGCGGACTCTCCGCCTGGATCACCAAAGACGGTATGAAAGCCTTTGAAACAGTGAATCAGCCTCCCCTGACGCCGCCCATGTGGCTCTTCCCGGTGGTGTGGAGCATCCTGTTCGTCCTCATGGGAATCGCCTCTTATCTCGTTGTCATGCAAAAAGGTGAGGACACGAAAGCCCTCACCCTGTATACCGTACAGCTTATCTTTAATTTTTTCTGGTCCATCTGGTTCTTCAACCTGGGATGGTATCTTTTCGCCTTTTTGTGGCTGGTCGCTCTGTGGATCCTGATCATCACCACTACCGTTGCCTTTTACCGCATCTCAAAGCCTGCCGCATGGCTGATGCTGCCTTATCTGGTGTGGGTTGCGTTCGCGGGGTATCTGAATCTGGGGGTGTGGTGGCTGAACCGGTGAAAGAGTTTTCAAAAAAACGAAACACTGTTTCACTTATTTAATTTATTTGCAAAAGGCTATCTTATAAACGCACGCGTGCGTTTATTTAATCATTTCATAATGCGCTGATCTGCCATTGCCGATTGTAATCTATTTCTGCACCAGGCGGGTGCAGCTTTCTCCAAATGAACTTAACAGCATGGATCCGAGGTCATAGGGTCTGTATCCTGATGCTTTCCGGCATTATTATCCTGAAAATATTTCGGAAGGTAATCAGCCTGCATATGTATGTCCTTTGCATCCATGTTCTGCAGATAAACATAAATAATGGTATTACTGTCGTCTAACGTGATGGCATATTCATATCGGTCGATCCAATTTGCCATTGCCACATACGCAACGCTGCAATAATTTTCTTCATCCTGATAGAGCATATTCGTCTGATCCTGATAAGAAAATTCCAAATTACGCAGACGTTCTGTTTCTGCCTCATACTGTTCCCTGGTATATTGATTTTCCAAATAGATCTGGCAGGTTGCGGCAAATATTTCATCACGGGTCTGATAATAAAAATCTTGTGAAACGGTATCCATATCTGCGGAAGGAAACACCGCTAACGGGCTGTAGACTCCCTTTCCTTCTAATTTGTGGTATGCTTCTCCCTCCCGGGAAGTGATTCTTGTCCCATAAATAAAATGATAGCATACGTAAGACAAAATTATCCCCAGCACAATCACTACTGCCACAACCACAAATACTACTTTCTGCTTTTTGGTCATTTTTTGTTCCTCCCCCAATTATCTTCTATTTTCTTCTCTCACAATATTTTCTTCCGTAAATGAAAAATACGGAATCTCCAGCTCTTTAGCATTACCTTCGTTTGCATTCAGCTATTCCATATAGTCCGTCTCATCGCCTTACATATTTTCAAAAAATTTCTAATCCTCTACAATCTCTTCTCCATAATTATAGATAGGCATCTGACCGGAAACATAAACATCAACATTATAGATTTCACCGGTCGTTTCCCCCGGTATGCCGAATTCATGGAAACATTCTCCTAAAGCATAACGATAAATGGTATATCTCTCTTTGCCTATATAAGTATGTTTTTCATAAGAATCTCCATATTGTTCGACCATTTGAGAATAAGTATTTCCGGAATATATGCCTCTCGAGGTATGTGCAAATGTTTCATTACTGCTGATTCTTATTCTGACACATTCTTTTTCAAGAAAATAAACTTGTATAAATTGAGCTTCCCCATCACCTACGTTATAATAATAATTATATTTTTTGTTATCCGAATCCTCAACCTTTTCATACAACAGCCCCATCTCATCCAGCTTCCCCAATATTTCTTGCTCACCTTCATATAAGGAAACTGAAAAATCCCCTATATTGATAATGACATCCATATCTGGCTGTGCATTTTTTGCATTCGGCATTTCATCAATTTTATTCCTTATAGCCGCTGCTGTTTCTTCTATACTTTTTTCTCCGTTAAAATAATACAAAGCCTCTGCCTGCGTAATCCCTATTAAAGGAAGGTCACTGCGCTGCATTACCTTCGTATTATTTATCATCTCCCTTACATCCTGTATATCCTCATCTTGTGCCGCATAAACATTTTCATAGGTACTGCCAATTTCGTATGTCAGAATAGGAAGTTTCTCTCTTTTTCCATCCGATGTCTGATAATATTCCTGCTTTCTGCTATCACTAAGCTGTTGATCCAGCACATCTTGCAATATTGAGAAATTCCAATTGGGAGCAATCGTTTTCTGTCCTTCCTCTGTAAAATAGCTTTCCACAAACTTCCATGCTTCTTCTTTGTGCGTGCTTTGACTGTTAATGGCGAAACAGTTGTCAAAAATAAATATTCTTCCCTTTCCCTCTGCTCCCGGAAATCCTGTATAGACTGCATCCTCACCCCATACGGATTTTTTATATAAATATTGTTGCATGTCACCTATGCACTCAAGATTGAATGGAATTTTTCCTTCCCGCATCAAAAGGTCATTCGTTTGAAACATCGCCTGTTGCGGTAATTGTTCTGCAATTTTTATATATTGTTCCAATCTGTTATCTTCCGTTTCCCCGGAATATCCTCCGCAGATTGCCCCTTCCTGTAAAAATAAATCCCGTGAAATCATAGGATCCTCTTCACATTCCCGAACGGCCCACAAGGCTTCCTCGAAGGTAAAATTTTCTTTGTTACTGCACCATTTTTCTTTTGTTATCAATGTATATAACACAAAATTCGTTGGCAACATATACAAGCCACCATCCGCTGTCAAAACCTGATACGCGGAATCAACGATGTCCTCTTCCCCAATCACATCACTTTTCTCCAGATAGGGAATAAGATTCTCTATTGCGCCCTTTTCTGTAAGCACTTCCACATCCATCTCATCTGTCGAAAAACTAATGATATCAGGTCCTTTTCCTGTCAAAATATCATTATACAAACGGCTAATTCCGTCGCTTATATTTTCTTCGTAATAATCATGTATTATGATTGTTATTCCGTCATTTTTACCATTAAAATCAGCTACTGCTTCCTGTAATGTCGACGCTCCCCCGATATCTCCAAGTATAATCTCCGTTTCAGGTTCTTCCGGCACAATTGTAGCAGTCTCTTTCTCCCACGCAGATGTTTCCGTCCCGGTGTCTATTTCTCCGCATCCCATTAACATCAAAGATGATACTGTACCTACAAGCAATAATGCTATTGTTTTAAAAGTATTCATTCGTAATCCCCTCGCACGTCATCGCAATATCATTCTTTTTCCAACAGGTAAAAAGCACAATCCATCGTAAGAATAACAAACTGCTTATCGCTGGAAAGCATTATGTCTACTGCCGGAGACTTCCCCTTTATTCCATCTCTCGTGCCTCTTATTTCCAAATTCTGAAATTCATCATAATTCAGAATCCAATCATAGAGTTCCGGATCGTCTTTTATAGCTTCCTTTACATAATAGATTAAATTACGCTCTTTTATCGGAGATACCTCATAAGAAGGTTCTAAAATCTCGCATTGATAACGTTCATATTTTTCAAGCCCTTCACTGGAAAATACATCTTCATTTATCACAATATGATTGCCTATGATATCATGTCCTTCCGGATAATTCGTATAATCGTTTTGTACGTGTGTAAAGCCAAGCAATTTTGTAACTTTCCACTCACCAAAAAGCAATTCTTCGATTTCATCCATGGATAATTCGTCCACACTGCCATCTGCTATTTCCGGATCTGGCTCTATCGTTTCTTCCGCATTCAGATCTTCCGATTCTGTCTCGAGCATATTATTAATTCCGATAATTGATAATTCCGGCGTTCCTGTTCCATTACCAACTTTTTCAAACCAGATTTGTCCGGCATCCCCCATCATCACCCCTTGCCAATTGCAAAACATTTTTCGGCATGTTTCAGCACGAATAGCCTCTACAAATTCTTGATTCAGTTTTCCATCAATATCTAGTTTTAAAAAATCTTCACGATTAGTAACCGTAGTTCCATTTATTACAATAGGATATGAAATCTTCTCAGATAACGCATCCCAATCATGCTTTAAAATATCATTTTTAATCTCTTCAGCAAATTGCTCCTCTGCTGTTACTCCTGTAGATGTCATATAATAATCTTCTTCTGTTTCGCTGCTTTGAATGCTTTCATCACTTTCACGTACTTCATAGTCTTCTGTATCACTCATGGCAGGCATCTTTTTTTCTTCAGGTATACTGTCTATATGCTGATTTTTCATCAAAAATATGTAAGACATAATTATCCCTAGCACAATCACTGCTGCCACAACCGCAAATACTACTTTCTGCTTTTTTGTCATCTTTTCGTTCATTTTCCTTACCTGAATTCTCCTCCCACAAGCATTCACACAAACGATATTTTTATCACAATTTCATTAACTAATGCTAATTATTTTGATATTTTCAATTTAAAATACCCCAATCACATAATCGTAGCTATAGGTGTGGACATACAATTTGTCATCCTTCTCTGCCATGAGGTCCGGCATCTTTTTCAGGGGCAGTCGGTCGATCACTTCTCCGGTGTTTTTATCCAGCTGATAGAGATAATCGTCCTCTGCGGTAAAGCCATAACCACAGAAGATCACGTCCCCTTTCACGAGAAAATTCATGCTGTTGTAGGTCTGGTCGGCGCTCCGCCACAGCAGCTTCTCATTTTCCAGATCATAGGCAAACATAAAGCAGGTGTCCGGCTGGGCATAGCCGTTCATTACCGAAGCCCCATAGAAGATCCCGTTCTCAAGGCGGGCGTTATTGCCGTTGACGTACCATTTGTCTGTGGGGTATTCCAGTACATACAGGCAGTTCTCGCCGTCGAAAATGCTCAGTTTTCCTTCGTCCCACTGGTAGGTGTAGTTCTCATCATAGAAGCAATCCCAGTTCTCACCGATCATGGGGAGGGAAACATCTTCCGATGCATTGTACCATTCGTCCGCAAAAGTAATATTGTTATACGTCTCGGAAAGGATTTCCAGGGAATAGGGCTGCGCCGCAGTTCCTTCTGGATGAAATTCCGAGATTCCAGTGAAATCTATGAGGATCTCTTTCGGTGCAATGGGTGTTTCCCGGGATTCTGACTCTGTGAGAGCTCCGGAGGTCTCTGCCTCATCTATTTTAGTGTCTATATTGGAAATATTTTCGGTTTGGCTCTCTGCTTCGCTGTTCTGTGTTGCATTGGTCTCCTGGACGCCGCATCCTGTCAGCAGGCATGCGGATAATGCGAACGTTGCTAATCTGTATTGCTTTTTCATGATAATCTCCCTTACTGCTTAAAATTTTCACGCATTTCTTACTTTAAATCCGTAACTCTTTTTATATTACGAATTTAAAATATCATATTTTTGTCGCACTTTCATTAACTGTTTCCAATAATTTCATATTAAAATAAACAATTCCGATGTAGCTTATTCTATTTACCGCCCAGCTACCTTTGCATAAAATTTGAGGCGGTAATTCAACGATGATCTATTCGATTTCCGCTGATAATTACCGCCTGAACATCATTATTCTTCTCTGCTAAATCTTTCTGTTAATCAATCGTTTTCATTCCAATCAGCAATGTTCCAGTCGAACTATCGAAATTATCACCGCTGTAAAAACATTCTGCGACCTGCTCATATGTAATATTCTGGTCATTCGTAAGGACGATAAATTGGGTACTGTTCGCTGCATCGGGTTTCTTTCCGGTCAAAACAATATAATACCTAAAAAGCATATCTCCATCGACAACATAGCTTCCTCCGGCGGTTTTTTCATACTTCACACCCATGTTTTCATCTTCTTTTGAAATTTGGGATGCTATTTGACTTTGCGAATCATTATTATGTTGTAGCTCTTGTGCATTGCCACTGCTTTGTACAAATGTTATGGCACTGCCATTTGTTTCATAGGATTGAATGATCTTTATGTTCTCATCTGTCATCTCGGTCAGTTCCACCTCCAATCTCAGTGGATTTTCCCTAATGGCAGAGGTAACTACAAATGGTAATTTCCCGGCAACCATATCTGCCGAAATTTTCTCCTGCAATGTTTCTACATATGCTCCTGATGGTGTTCCATCTGAATTTCTTGCATCTAGAATTGTGTTTGTACCGGTAATATTGGGTTCTGCAAATATGATATCATCACTGTTCCGACCGGTAGTGATCTGTCCGTTTTGCACCCAGATTTTACGAATATCCTGTGCGAAGCTTCCCACTTCCTGTAATTCGCCGTTCCAGTACCGGAACAGAAAGCTCTCGTACTGCCCCTGCTCATCTTTTCTGGTAAGGGCTAACAATATCTGTCTGCCGTCCGGGCTGAAGGCATAGATGCTGTTCCCCAGATTCTGTGCCGTCCGCATCTCGCCACCGGTCGTGTTGACCGTAAAAGCATACTGGTCCAGTGGAGAATGATCCGGCGTATTCAGTGCCTGCGCCATTCTGGAACGAAGCGTGATCCGGTCTGCGGTTCCGTCTCCGTCCAAATCAAGCAGCGCATAGGTCTCCTGTGCCGCACGCTCGGACACATCATAGACAACTCCTACTTTTGTCAGGATTTCCTGCCTCTGTGCGGCTGCATAGGCATCTGTCTCCTCTGCGGTCAGTTCCGCTGCTGTTTTCCCGTTCCATACCGACCTTGCGGACAGGAGAGGCAGCTTCAGCTGTTCGCTGCCATCACTGTTGTCGAAGATCCAGTAGCCATCTTCTGCATGGAACGCAGCCTTGTCAAAATCCTGTGCCGCCGAGGACAATTTCCAGTCTGAAGTTCCATTTTCTCCGGATTGTTCCGAAGTATCATATTCTCTGATGATGTCGATCCAGATTTCCAAATTGCCATCCTGATAGTCAGAGGATGCCAGGTAGTACAAGCGCACGCTCTCTATCTCATCCTGGTAACAATCTAAATAGTCACACTGATCCGAAGTATCGAAGAATGTCCGATCCTGATATACGCATGACCAGTGGGACGCCGCATATCCCGGCGCAATATACCCCGATACGACACAATCCAGTCCGGCATCCGCCCCGGTTGCCACATAGATGCCGTAACTGGACACCTGATAAGTAGCATATTGATCTCTAAAAGATCCCTGAGGTACCTGCGTATAATCCCCGGGATGGGCTCCCGCCAAAGGATCCTCTTCCACACCCTGCGGTCCATATTCCGCATAGACGATTCGCGCCTGATTTTCTCCATCCAGTGGGCCATAAGAATGCCGTCCTTTACTATCTATATCTCCCAGTGACAGCAGCCAGATCTGACTGCTCTCCTCCGCGAATACCATGGGAATATCGATAGCGGATCCATCTGCAAAAATATAATGTACATTAGCCACAGAGCCCTCGCCGGGTCTTGTGGAATCCTTCTGGAAAAATAAGTACTGCCTCCCGGCTTCATAGAGCAGTTCCGTCATTTCTCCGCTGCCGCCCTCCAGATGCAGCAGTGCTTCCGCCGCTTTTACAGGATCCTTATAAGTCTCGTGGGCTGCGGTATCCCCGTCCAGGATCTGTCTGTGCAATTTCCTCGCCGCAACACCGTTACATTCCAGATACTGAATGCCATCCTGTCCGGCAAAAGACCGGGTATCCTCCAGGGTATCTACATCAAACAGTGCGCTGAATTCTTCTCTGCTATGAATCCCCTGTTCCAATGTCGCCAGCCATTCGGTTTTCCTGCCTTCATCGTCTGAACCGTCCTCTGTGAATTCTCCGGTTGTCACTTCTTCTGTCGCATCGGAAACGTCAGACACATTTGCCGTATCTGCCCCGTTCCCATTTCCTCCGGGGTTGCTGCACAGGCACACCACCAGTACCACAATCACTGCTGCCGCGCCGATCATGACCCAGAACGGCGGCTTGCGATAATCCAGTACATGACGGATCCTGTTCTTCACATGGTCTTCACCAAAAGAAAGCAGTGCGCAGATGGAGCCGCCCCGATAGCGTTTCCATTCGCCGCCGGAAGCCTCTTCCAACAATGTATAAGAGTAGATTTTCTTGCTCTCCTCCCCGAGAAGCTTCACAACTTTTTCATCACAGGACATCTCGCAGTCCATATTCATCAGATAAAATGCCAGCCACACCAGTGGGTTGAACCAGTGCACACAGCAAATCAGCAGAGCTGCCGGTTTGAAAAGATAATCCCTGCGCTGCAAATGCACTCTCTCGTGGCACAGCACAACGTTTCTGCTCTCCGGATCCAGACCCGAAGAGAGATAGATCACCGGATGGACCAGCCCCATGACGAAGGACAGATGCCCTCCATCGATCTCACAGATCCCCGGTTCCACCTGTCTGACACCGTTGTCAGGTCGGTGAATCCGGTTACGCATACGCAGGTAAGAATAAGCATGATATCCCAGGAAGCCAAGCATTCCTGCCAACCATACCATGGATAATACCCGGAACCACACCGGGTATGTCCATGCGCGGGCGTCAGTACCCGTTCCGGCAGATGTTTCCGAAATCACTGCATCTGTTCCACTGGCTGCCACCCCTGCAACCGTAGCTCCACTTTCTGTTCTCGCAGTTCCCAGGGAAAAATCCTGCGTGCCGTCAGTGTTCATGACAGTATTGTCATTTCCACCAGCCATCGTTTTTTCTGCCGCCTGGCTGTCCGGTACTTCCTCTGCATCATACTCCCGCCGCAGGACATCTCCGATATCCTTCGTATCGTTGGCCTCTGCATAACCATGACTGCCCGGACCGACTGTCTGCTGCCCGGACGTCATCTCTGTCCCCACAGACAGCAATTTGTCCGGAATCAGACTGATTCCTGTCTCCGGTAGTATCGGACAGCACAACCGCACAAACACGATTCCCCATAACAGATAGGAGCACCATTTTGGTGCTTTTTGCAACAAAAGTCTGGCGAGGAGCACCAGCAGCACGCAGTATCCTCCCACCAGACTTAAGTTCCATACACCGTCAAATATTCTGTAGATATTCTCACCCATAAGCCCCTCCTGTCCTGCCCCCCGGCAAGGCATAGTCGATGTTTTATAGACTCTTTGTAATTATAGTCTACATTCTACCGACCCATCTGTCAAGTAAGAAATCTAATTCTGTTGCCCCTCTTCTTCCGGATTCTAGTCACTTACTGTCAGCTCCGGCTCTTCTTCCGAGCACAATACCTCCGCATGCATTTCAAAATCCAGCACGCAGTCTCTATGGATTTCCTCTGTCTCCCCGGTAGTCATGGAAGTGCCGGTCCCCCGGAACGAGATCACTGTCTTTCCATCTCCTATGGTCACATCCGAAGTGACATATAACGGTTTCCGATACTGTTCACTGATCCACACAAAAACCTCATTGGTTGCTTCCCAATACTGCCGCAGTTCCTCACCATACTGCTTCGCATACCCCTGTCCGATGTGGGATCTGCTGCGAATGGAGCAGATGGGATAGGACCGGTAGAGATCTTCACTACGATCATGGCTGAATCTGATCTGTATCTCCGGATGCTCATACAGCCATAACTCACGTCCGCCCAGAATCCCTGCCGCCAGCGCCACCACTGCCAACACAATCAAAATAACATGCCTTTTCTTTTTACCGTTCATTTCCGCCCCTCTCTTTCCCGTGCTTACTTCTGCAACGCTTCCATCAGACGCTCCTGCCAGTCATAGAAAGCCTGGCCGTCCACCAGGCAGCGTTCGTCCTCACCTATCCATAATCCCTGTTCTTCCGACGCGTAGCGAAAGGTCCTTGTCTCACCGTCTGCATAGACAAACTGAAAATATCCCACACCTTCCACCATCTCTTCCGGCGGGATCGGATCTGACGTCACTTTTCCGGAAAGCTGTATAAATTCCTGCCACAGCTGCTCTACGGTATCGACATCTTCCACATAATCGTAATCCTCCGTGCAGAAGCTGCAACCGATCTTCTGCGGGCACTCCTCCGGCAAAAAAGCCGCGCAGAATGCTGTCTTTGCTTCATTCTCCAGCATTCCCGGATACCATATATCCGCTATGGCATAGGCTTCTTCCGGTGTTGCCGCCGGATATAAAACATAGCTGGCGGGATTCTCTACGGATATCATCCCTTTTTCCACATTCTGTACCGCCTGATAAATCGCTACGGTGGTCTGGGCATCCGGGGTTCCGATCCAGCTAGCCCCTCTTCCCTCCTTCAGAAATCCTCTGCTTGCTCCATAGGTAAAGAAATAATTCTGTGGTTCCTCTCCCTCTCCAACGAAAGATATCTGCCCATGGAAAGTGCTGCCGTGGATCCAGGGCAGTACCCGGTAATAATAGGTTCCGTTGACGCTCACTTGTACCTCTTCCTGCTTTCCGAAAGCGTTCTCCTTCGGCATCTGTATCCCCGGCACCGTGAAATCCACCGTTTTGCGGAATTCGATGAGATTCAGCAGAAGTACCACTACCACCAATACGATTGCACTGAGAAAAATGGTTGCTTTTATGTTAATCTTCTTCATAAGCCCCTCCTTTGTTTCCCTTCTATCTATATTGACGACTTTTATACTTCGTTTGTTACAAACAGCATAACAAAATTTTACCCCTGAATCTACTACTTTTTCACCCAAGCGACCGCTTTCTGTTATTTCTGGTCTTTTTATAACATAACCACTGTAAATGCACAATTGAGCAGATGGAAACTTAACAGTCTGGAACTATAAAACTGGCGGCATCGTTTTCCCGGTGTCGCCAGTTTATTGTCACTCTATTTTACAAGTGGCTCATAATAGAGCACTGTCTTCTCAGGATCTTTTCCGCTGATCTCCACGCCGTCCGCCGTCGTTCCCTGGAAGCCGTCGGATGCGCCGATATAGAGAATGCGACCGTCCGGTACGAGGACCGCACAGGTACCTTCCGTACCGCAGGGCATCTCCCAGTTCTCCTGCACTCTGGTGAATTCCGTCTCACCCAGACGATAGGTGTCCACGCCGTTGTATCCCCATAGGATAAAATCTGCCGTCTCACTCACACCTGCTGCCACCATTTTCCACGGGTAGATCGTATCAGCACTGCAAACAACATTCTCACCTCCAGCCACCGGAACAAACCTGAGGCTTTCCGAATCTACTGACACTAATGTCATAGCTATATTCCCTGCTGTCGCATCGCCCACTGCCTGTGCAGCCGCATAGACTTTGCCGTCCTTACCCTGTCCTAATGCTCCGGCACCTTGTACGGCATAGTTGTTGTCATCCGCCACGGTTCCGATCAGCTCACCTTCCGCAGAATAGATCCGCACATAACTGCCATCCTCCTGCATCCGCATCCGCACATATAATCTGCCCTGGGCATCTGTTGCCATACTATCGACTATATTCCATTCCCTCTCCCCAACAGTAAAACTGTTCAGAAGCGTTCCTTCCGGGCTGATATGATAGATTGCAGGCAGCCAGCCGTGCTCCGCTCCCGCTGCTGCCAGTCCCTTCAGTCCTGCGTAAATACTGCCATCCGGTGCCAGGCACAGACTGTAGACCTCTCCGTTTTCCGCAAAATCTTCAAAAATCGTCTCCGGCGTTCCGCTACCATAAGGCAGATATTCCACTCTCGCCTGTCCGTCCGTAGTGAATCCGCCCACATACAGACCGTTCTCTGCCACTGCCGCACAACGGATACTTACGTCTCCCTCATAGGCGACCTGCCATTCCTGTGCTGCCGTATCTGCCCCCGGGACTACACTTGCCTCTCCTGCGTCCTGGGTCTGTTGCGATCCGCTCTCCTGTGACATATCACCCGGTAATGCACTATCTTCCGTCTTCACATATTCATAGTCGCCCGTCTCGATCTCTTCTGTGATTTTCGCCAGACTATAATCTCTCTTCTCCCGGAAATCGATCAGCTCCAACAGTTCCTCCTCCGTCATTTCCTCTTCCGGCAGGAAAAATGTACTCCGCGCTGCATAGAAAGCCACGCCCTTTTTGTATTTTTCAGGACTATCAAGCATGGCAAGTTCCTTTTGGGGGAAATATCCTTCCTCCAGATAGGCCTGCCTCAGTTCTTCCAGCCTGTTTTTTTCGCCGTCCGTAAGCGGTCTGCTGTAGCTATCCGCTGCAACATCTGCATCCTGCAACCCGGAAAAATATGTTTCCAGTTTTTCATGATTCATGCTCTCCATCCGCGCCCGGTACAATCCCGATGCCGTCACGGTAACGGAGGCCAGAAGCAGACAGGCTGCTGCCGGGATCACGATTCGTCTAAAGCCATAATGGCGTACCGTTTGATTCACTCTCTTTCCATCCGTGTTTTTGCTGTCCTTCTTCTCTGTTTCCAGTCGGTACATATGCAGGGTATAGCCCCGCACTTCCCGCACAAATTCCTCTTTTGTCATAACTGACAAAGTAACACCTCCTTCTCTTCGCCGGCTTCATACTATATGAATCGCCGGACGGTAAAAAGGTTCCTGTATTTTAAAAAAAGGCACCGGATGTTCCGATGCCTTTAAATCCAATATACTCTATAACTCTTTGAATTTGTATTTTCCTTTTCCATGCCCGGATACCGGTTCGATTACATCAGCCTGTACCATATTGGATATTATTTTAGAAGCGCCTGAACTTTTCAGCCCAAGCAATTCCATAACCTCTCCTCTGCCAAAAAACTGACAATCTCCGAATTTTTCATATAATACACGGATATGCATAATTGTTTTTGTTGAAAAATTCAGCGTTTTTTCAGCCAATCTTGTTTCAATGTCCACTTTTGATGTTTCAATGTCCATTTTTTGAGTTCCAATGTCCACTTTTGAAGTTCCAATGTCCACTTTTGTATCCTTTAAAAGTCCACTGATATGCATATTTCGATTGTGCAGCTCGTTGTGTTCATTTAAAAGCATATTTCTGAGGAAGAGTTCCAAATATTCCGTTGTCTCATGAATTCCTTTTTGTAAATTCGTATAATTGGCTCTGACAAGTGCATTTCTGAAATACCATGCATTTTCCGCAAAAATATCATTTGTTGCAAAAAAACCAAGTGTTCTCAAATATTTTATGAAAAAAACCGCTGTGGTTCTTGTGTTTCCCTCACCAAAAATGTGAATTTGCCAAAGCCTTGATACAAACAAAGCCAGATGATGAATGCTCTCTTCTATCGAAAGTCCTTTATAACTAAAAGCTTTTTCCTGCGAAAAATCATATTCCAACGTAGCACGCAGTTCTGAAGCACTCCCATATATGACCGTTGCGCCATCAAGCACCCATTCTTTCTTCGTAATATTATAATCTCTTATTTTTCCGGCATGCTTATATATTCCACGAAAAAGCTTACGATGAATAGCTATATACTCATTCGGTGAAAAGGAAAACGCCGTTTCGGAAAGGAGCTCCGCAATACGGCTGGAAACTTTATCTGCTTCTTCCGTGCGTTCATTATCTGATACACGGACAGGTCTCTCATTGTAATAGCTTTCTATAAGACTCTGTGCCTCTTTTAGCGTGATCTTACCTTCAATATTTTGAATTGCAGTGTCAATCAGATATTGCGAGGGTTTCAGACCATCTACTGCCTGAAGTCCAACCGCCGTGCTCCACACATACCCTTTTGTTGCTTTATTCGGTTCGGATTCTCTCAGATATTCTTTAAATGGGTCTTTGTCCATATTCATTTCCCCGCTATATATCACTATCTTAGTTTTCCTGCTACTATTTTTATTATATCTTATAATCACAATAAACCAAAATGTTTTTGCAGAGATTTTTGCGAAAATAAAAAATATTTTACCTGAAGATTCCTTCTTGACCCACGAGTTAGTCTATGCTAATATAACAGTTGTTATGGAGACAGATCGTAAGAAAATCACGGAAGAAAACTTAATCCGCTGCGGCAGGGAAGAATTTCTGGAAAAAGGCTACGCCGGGGCGAACCTCCGGAATATCTGCAAACGTGCCGGAGTTACTACCGGGGCTTTTTATTTCTCTTTTGAAAATAAAGAGGCTCTGTTGGGGGCAATCCTGGATCCCCTGATTGCCGAGTATCAGAAAATGATGTATGAAATTACCAAAAGAGAACAGGAACATCCTGAGACCGCAGAGCAGAATGAACGTGAGATCATGGAATATATCTGTGCGCACAGGCAGGAATGTGAACTGGTACTGGAGAAATGCTCCGGCAGCAAATACGAGTCTTTCCGGGATGTCGTCTTCAACAATATGTTCACGGCCTTTCAGGGCTATTATGAAAAACAACTAGGCTATGTGCCCGATAAAGAATTACTACGGATTCTGACATCCATGAGGTTACACGGATTTCTGGAATTGATCAAAGGAGATTATGATATGGAACACCGCCTGTTCCTGACGAAAGCCATCGGTATTCACGCCGATGCCGGAACGCAGGGTTTAATTGCATATTTTAAGAGCGAGAAGGATGCTCACCGTTAATGCGGTGGGCATTTTCTTTTATAAAAAATAACAAATATAACTTTTGTTATATTCAGAAAACAAGTAGGAGGATTAGTTATGAACAAAAACGTGAACTACGGAAACTGGGTACCTGAAAAAATGTTGGCGCTGTGCTATGTCGCTGCTGCCGTACTCGGCATTGCCGCCTATGTGACCGGACCGGTGCTGCATCTTGCCATTCCGACATGGATCCTGGGCATTCTTGCCGCGATTTGCCTGGTCTATGGCATTTACATGCACATCTGTCATGAATTGTTTGCCTTCGGCAAAGGCAACATGATGGCAAAAGTCCATCAGCATCTCGTAGATCATCTGGAATGGGACGGCGAAGGCACTCTGCTCGACATCGGATGTGGTGCGGCTGCCCTGACGATCCGCTGCGCCAAGGCTTTCCCCAAGGCAAAACTCGTCGGTATGGACTACTGGGGTGCCGAGTGGAACTATGCCAAAGAGCAATGTGAAGCCAATGCGAAAGCGGAGGGTGTTGCCGACCGGATCACCTTCCACAAAGGAGATGCCGCCCATCTGGAAGATCCGGATGAGACCTTCGATGCCACTGTCAGCAACTTTGTCTTCCACGAAGTCCGTTCCGCCAAGGATAAACGGGATGTGGTCAGAGAAGCTCTGCGCATAGTCAAAAAGGGCGGTGCCTTCTCCTTTCAGGACATGTTCTCCCAGAAAGCACTCTACGGTGACATGGAAGAATTTGTCGAAGAATTGAAAAAAGAAGGAATCACAGAAATTCACTACATCGGCAATCTTGAGAAGAAACTGGATTTTATCCCCGGATATGCCGCTGCTCCCTGGATGATCTCCGGAATGGGAATCCTGTACGGTCGGAAATAATCACGAAAATCAAAAATGTTTTTGTATAGTTTTTCACGAAATCCAAAAATGTTTTCACGTGGTTTTTCACGAAAATCAAAAATGTTTCTATATAAAATCATCCCGGACACTATGTCTGTCTCACAAGCACGGTGTCCGGGATGTCAAATTGCTTCTTATATGTCCACCCTATAATGTAATATTGATCACCGGCACAGGCGCCGCCGATACACCTACGCCGACAGCATCTGCGGAAAATGAAGTCCCTGTCATGCCGGAGGAAACCGCTCCTGCATTCCCGGTGGGAATGACCACGTTGTCTTTCATTTTCTCCAGATGATCGAAGACTGCCTTCAGGTACTCCGCATCGGCTTTGACGATGTCTTTCATCTCTTTATTGCGGTGTTTGATCTTCATCATCTTGAGGTCTGCGGGATCCATCTCCCTGTCCACCGAGACCGCAGTATCCGATAAGCCGTCCAGTCCCATCTCTTCCATCAGGTCACGTAAGCTGTCAGACATTTCCTGCATCATCTCAGAGGTGAAATCGCTCATTTCCGACATAAAGTCTCCTGCCTGTGCATAGAATTCATCCATGCCGAGATCAACATAATCGGATATATCATAGCTGTCCCCGGCATACTCATACGTAGAGAAATCCCCGGACACTTCATTCGCGGAATCTTCCGCAGACATTTCTTCCGCATTCCGCGCGTTTTCAGATTCTGCGTCCTGCGCATCCTTCGTTTCTTCTTCACTGATCCGGTCTCCCTGGCAGATTCCGCCGGCGGCCTTCACCATTTCCTCTTCTTCGAGATGTTTTGCTTTCTTTTTCGCCACACGTTCCATTGCCTGTGCATGAGCGATTGCTGCGTCGATCTCTTCACTGTCACTGTCACTGTTCTGCTTCTGACGCTTCAGGCGCATGATCTCTCTTCTAGCCTGCCCGGCTGCCTGCTTTGCCGCCTGGGACGTCTTGCTCCGCAGTATCTTCGACGAAATACTTTTAAACTGGTACTTCAGTTTTTTCAGGGCTAATGTCGTATTTTTCGTCTGCTGCCTCTGATCGCGCAACGATTCACTATAACTTAAAGTACTCGTCACAATAGAATCCTGTCCCCAACTGTTCGCTGCCTGCGTCTGCGTACTTTGACTGTTTCTGGACAGCATTCTACGAATATCGGTAACAGAACTTTTATTTTTTGCTCCGAAGATACTCTTCTGATTGTTCTGCGTCTTCTTTCCTCCGGAAAATGCCTGCGGCAAACCGGTATTGCCGCTTCCGTAAACACCTCCGGACTTCCCCATAGAAATCATGCAACCTCACCTTACCCTCTGAAGTCAAAGTTCTGGCCGACCTGCCGTTCGTCTGCGGTCTGCACACTGTCACTCCGTGTGTTGAAATTGTAGGTTTCTATCTTAGACAACAGTTCTTCTATGGAACGGGCGCTGATCGTTACCGTATCCGACTTCTTGTCTTTTAGCCGTTCTTCCTTTTCTTTCTTAGCAGCCTTCTTCTCCGTAGCTTTTTTCTCTGCTCTCTTCTGCTCGCCTTTTTTCTCGATCCGTGCCTTCTGCTCGGCGCTGGATTTCTTCAATACAGCGAAAAATGACAGTGTTCCTCCATCATTTACCTGCATTCCAAAGCCCTTGACCTGCGCACCGGAACTCTGCAGGCTGGTCTTTAACTGCTGTATCTGTGCAGAGGCACCGCTCAGGATTCCCTCATACTGTTTGCGGAATTTCTCATCCGTCGCCATCTGTTCGATCTTGTCTTCATCAATGAGGACGACCGTCTTATAGCCGTTGGCGTATTTTGCAGCATTGGCTTTTGCATTCTCCTTCTGATCTCTGCTGACCAGAATAAAATCATAATTTCCGTACTTCTTCTTCAGCTGCTCATAGTATTTCGCAGCCTTCTCCGACAACTCCGGCTGACCGATGGTCCTGCCGTAATTCCCAGTCGCTCCCTTCGTCTGTTTCGCTTCAGAAGTGCCGGCCGTGCCTGCAGCACTCGTCGTATCCTTCATTGTCTTGTTCTTTGTATTCTTGCTGTAATTACTCTGCGCAGCATATGCACCGATGCTGCTTACCCCTATCTCTGTCATACTTATCTCCTCCTTGAAAATAGATGCCAAATCCGTTTGTTTTCACAGTTATCTTACTATGTATATCGTCTTCTTTTCTGAATACATTGATAGTAATAATGCCAAAAGACCACATTTCCGATCCTTTTCATCGATCAGAAATGCGGTCTTTATATTATATTTTTTCTTACTGATTCAAATTGTTGATCGTATGAGATAACTGTCCGAGAATCTTCTTGATCGCTTCACTGGAGGCTGCCATATCTCTCGCCAGCTTCTGGACCTCCGTTGCTACCACCGCAAAGCCCTTGCCCTGATCTCCGGCTCTTGCTGCCTCAATCGAAGCATTCAGTGCCAAAATCTGCTGTCTCTTACTATAACCATCGATTTCCTTGGTCTTGTCCGTTGCTTCCTCGATCTGTTCCGCTGCTTTCGCAATGCCACCCTTCAGCTCACCTACCAGATTCTCGTTTTTCCAGTTGGCGTAGCTGGCTCTCACGAACATGTTGATCACATCTCCCAGCAGATTTGCAGATGCATCTATCTGCTCCTTAGTCTTCACATTTACCTTTTTCAGGGCCTTAATATATTTATCCTCGTCAATACCCAGCTCTCTCGCTGTCTGACGGAACTTCTCCTCATCCGGATTCTCCGGCAGCACCTGTCCTCCGATAATACTGCCCAACACGGTTCCATCCTCCAGTGTGATCGGAATACCAAAATCCACAAGTCCCGCATGGCAGGGATACACACCATGGCCTTCTCTGTCACACTGCTCGCAGCGCTTTTTTCCCTCTGCGCTTCCTCTCGTCAGATCAATACAGAACTCCGTAAAATTATAACAGTCACTGATGTATTTTCCGTCTGCATCCACAGCCACGGTTGCCAGTCCCGTGCTGTTTGCCCAGTTCTTCATAATCTGCTCGAATTTGTTCATGTCACAAAAATCCTGAATCTTCATATAACTTCCTACTTTCCCGGTCATCTTAACCGTTGAACGCATCAAAGCCGGTAATTTTTGATCCCGGCATCATCTTACATTTACATAAAAATTATACCACAAACCGCAATATTTTTCGCCCTTTTTACAATTTTTACCGATATTTTAACAACATTTTCTATCTATGTTTCCTTCCCTCCAAACGCTCTAAAATAGATGCAATGCGATGCCATCTATAGTATAATTATCTGGATGCAGATATGAGTGCTGATCGTGGAAAAAGGAGGTGCCGTTAATTGAAGAAAACGAAGATATTCTTCCGCCGGTCCTTCCGATGAAGCAGAAAAATACGTTGTCCTGATCGGCGAAGATTCTGAAATCACAGAAAAACTTTCTGACATTGATCTGCTTGTCATAGATGCGGAATATTTTTCCAAAAATGACATTGCCCGTTTAAGAGAAAATGGTATCCGCGAAATCTACTCCTATATCAATATCGGATCGATCGAGAGCTTCCGGTCCTATGATACAGACTTTGAGAAATATACTCTGGGTGCCTATGAGAATTGGCCGGAGGAAAAATGGATCGATGTCTCAGCTCCGGAATGGCAGGCATGTACAGCTTCCAGAGTAAACGCCCTGGTACAGAAGGGTGTGGACGGCTTTTTTGTCGATAACACGGATGTATACTATAACTATCCGCAGGAATCCATCTATGACGGAATCCTTACGATTCTGGACTATATGAACCATACAGGCAGAAAGATCATACTCAACGGTGGGGACTGTTTTGTAAAAAAATATCTTACAACTGAAAAAAACGTTCTCATCGATGGGGTAAACCAGGAGAACGTTTTTACTGCGTATGATTTTTCAAAGGATGTCTATACTAAAAATGATCAAAGCACGCGTGAATACTATACTGAGTATCTGGACCTGGCTATGTCACACGGCTGTACCGCTTACACCCTGGAATACGCAACGGATCCCACCATCCGCAGGCAGGCAGCCGCCTACGCCGGGAAGCATGGGTACATCTGCTATATTTCTGATAATATCGGGTTATGTCTGGGAAGATAACATATTCCTCTCAAGCGCCATCACAGAAATGTTGTCGCACAGGTATCCAGATGCTTATTTTTCACACTATCATTATCACTTAGACACTCATCACAATAATAATAGATATTGTATCCCCCCTTCCCTCGTGTGTCCTCTGTCACCGAGAAATATCCGGCCTGCATTTTGGCTGTCGATCCGTTCAGAAAATGAATTTCACGCTGCTTCAGCGAATCCGGTCTATCCGAAGACATGCTATATATCGCCGGGTTATACTTTCCTGTAGTAATATAATCCAGCTGGATCTCCGTAAAATAGTTCTTCAGATTCGCCTGGTCTGCAGCGACCTTTGCCTTATGTATATAAGACAGATACTGCGGTGCCAATACTCCCACCAGCACTGCCATGATAGCTATTACAATGATCAGCTCTACTAATGAAAATCCCCCGTTTCCCCTCTTTCCTGTTGATTTTTTCATGACTTTTCTCTCCATTACATTACAATACATCCCGCAGGCATCGGGCCTGCGTATAAGAAAGACCCGCATGGTCTTCCCAGGCAGGTCTTTCTTCCAGTCATATATTCAGTTTTATCAGTGCTTTATTATTCGCAAAGCTTGGAAAATGCATCCGCTACGAACTGAACCTTAGGTCCGATGATTACCTGAACGGAGGTCTTACCGGGTTTCATGACACCGGCTACGCCTGCAGATTTGATCACCTTATCATTCACTGCGGTAATGTCTTTTACTTCCAGTCTCAGTCTTGTAATGCAGTTGTCAATGCTTGCAATGTTGTCCTTGCCGCCGCAGCCTTCCAGAATGGTTGCTGCGATTGCTGCGAAATCATCATTTGCCAGCTCGATCTTCTTCTCTGCTTCTACATCATCATCTTCTCTACCGGGGGTCTTCAGATCCCATTTCTTGATAGCGAAGAGGAATACGAAGTAGAATACAACAAATGCTGCGATACCCAGAGGGATGATCAGCCAGATTCTAGCTGCTGCAGGCAGGGAGGATGAGAACAGCAGATCCATCGCACCTGCGGAGAAGCTGAAGCCTGCACGGAAGCCAAGAGCAACAGTGATCATGGTGAAGATGCCGTACAGTGCTGCGTAGATCACATACAGTCCGGGAGCTAAGAACATGAATGCAAACTCAAAGGGCTCGGTAACGCCGCAGATGAAGGAACAGATTGCTGCGGAAGCTACCAGACCGATCGCTGCCTTTTTCTTGGCAGGCTTTGCACATTTTACCATTGCCAAAGCTGCACCGGGGACACCGAACATCATACAAGGGAAGAAGCCGGACATATACATTCCAAGGCTCCAGGATACATCAGCGCTTGTCTCACCTTTCCAGAAGTGCTGCAGATCTCCAAGTCCGATGGTATCGAACCAGAATACGTTGTTCAGTGCGTGATGTAATCCGGTAGGGATCAGCAGACGGTTCAGGAAAGCATAAATACCTGCGCCGACTACATCCAGACCTACAATGGCTTCACCGAGAGCTACCAGACCGCCGAACAGTAAAGGCCATACGAACAGCAGTACAACAGATGCCAGAATAGATACCACACCTGCTACGATAGCTACGCAGCGCTTACCACTGAAGAAGGACAGCCAGTCGGGAAGCTTGGTATCCTTGAACTTGTTGTAGCACATGGAACCGATGATACCGGCAATAATACCGATAAAGGGATTCGCAATCTTATCGAATGCCAGTGTCTTGGTAGCATCCTCAGCGATAGAGGGCATAATGGTCGTAACAAATCCGGTAGACAGAAGTGTTGTGAGCATCAGCCAGGAAGCCAGAGCTGCAATGGCTCCGGTACCGTCATTTTTCTCTGACATACCGACACCTACACCGATTGCAAACAGGATCGCCATGTTGTCGATCAGAGCACCACCAGCTTTTACGAGGAACAGACCGATCAGATTTCTTACACCCTCGATCGCACCACCCTGCATTGTTGCCGGGCACAACCAGTAACCAATACCCATGAGGATACCGCAGATCGGCAGAACCGCTACGGGAAGCATTAACGCTTTACCCAGTTTTTGAAGAAACTTCATACATTTCTCCTCCTTTACATTATACTAAACCGGAACAGTTCCGGTCAGTTTCATTAGTTGATACGGACGTACCGCTCTTAAGAGATCTGGAGCACGTCCTCGCCGGGAGATACCTCTCCCTCTTTCAGAATACTGATCTTGTTATATTCATCAGTATTGCAGACCAGTACCGGAGTGATGATATGCAGTCCGGCTTCCTGAATCTTCTCCAGATCCGCATCCAGCAGAAGATCGCCCTTTTTGACATGGTCTCCGGCAGCAACATGTGCCGTGAAGGGGGCTCCCTTGAGTGTCACGGTGTCCAGTCCGATGTGGATCAGAAGCTCCGCTCCCTGATCCGTTGTCATGGTGATCGCATGGAGCGTATCAAATACCACGGTCACCTCTCCGTCTGCGGGAGCATATATTTTCCCCTCAGAGGGGATCACTGCAAATCCGTCTCCAAGTATCTTCTCGGAAAATGTAGGATCCGGCACCTCCGTAAGAGCAACTGCCTTCCCCTTACAGGGAGATCCGATACAATTTCCTTTTCGCTTACCTTTCAAAAAATCTAACATGTGAACTCCTTTCCGTCGATATATACCGCTACAATGTTCAGTTCCTGATCCAGGAGTACGAAATCTGCCCTCTTACCAACGGATATACTGCCCACTTCATTGAAAATGCCGATCTCCTTCGCCGGATTCTCCGTGGCACACATCACTGCCGTCTCTAACGGGAGACCGACTGTTTTTACTACAAACCGCATACAATCCATCAGATTCGTCGCAGATCCGGCGATCGTGCCGTCATGCAGGGTAGCCAGATTGCCTCTGACAGTAACCGGCTGTCCTCCCAGCGTATATTCACCATCCTCCAGTCCCGTTGCACGCATACTGTCACTGATCAGGATCATGCGGTCAGCGCCAAACATCGCAAACGTTGCACGGATCACTGACGGATGAATGTGTACACCATCACAGATCAGCTCCGGATGACATTTCTCTGAATCTCTCACTGCTCCGATCACGCCGGGCTCCCTGTGGTTCAGCGGCGGCATTGCATTATACAAATGTGTCGCATGAGATGCTCCACGTTCAATGGCTTCCCTTGCTGTATCATAACCGGAAGCTGTATGCGCCAGTGAAATGACCACTTCTCCTTTGGCTCTGTCGATAAATTCCATCGCTCCCGGCTCCTCCGGTGCGATATCTACCAGCTTGATCAGCCCGTTCGCCGCTTTCTGCAGCTGACTGAAATATTCATAATCGCAGTGCATGATATTTTCTGCAGCCTGAGCACCCTTTTTCGCCGGACTGATAAAAGGTCCTTCCATATTGATGCCCACCAGGTGGGATCCACCGGAATACTCATAGCTGCCGGCATTTTTCATGACCTCCAGCAGTTCATCCTTAGGGATCGTCATGGTAGCCGGGCAGACACTTGTCACACCGACAGATGCTTCATATGATGTGATGACATCCAGTGCTTCCTTCGTACCGTCACACATATCTGCGCCCTTACAACCATGGAAATGAATATCCACCAGTCCCGGTATCAGATACATGCCTTTGGCATCCACAACAGCTTCCTCACCTGCCGGATCCCCGGTACAGCTTACGAACCTGCCGTTCTCCACGGCTACATCTCCTCTGACAAACCGATGCTCCTCTGTATATATATTTGCATTTCTGATTCTCATGACCTATCAGCTTCCCCTTTCTTATTCAGAAAGCTTACTAAGCGCTGCTTCGTCTGCCACCAGTGTCACATCATTATGAAGCTGTAATACCGATGCCGGCACCTGCGGTGTAATGGGTCCGAAGAAAGCTTTCTGTACGATCTCCGCCTTGTCTTCGCCGCTGGCTACGATCAATATTTTCTTCGCCTGCATAATGGTCTTGATCCCCATGGTATATGCCTGCTTCGGGACATCCTCTGCCGATGCGAAGAATCTCTTGTTGGCTTCGATCGTAGACTCTGTCAGGTTCACGCAATGTACCTGCTTGTCAAAACTCTCTCCCGGTTCGTTGAAGCCGATGTGCCCGTTATGTCCAATTCCCAAAAGCTGCAGGTCCACGCCGCCCAGTGACTGGATCAGTTCCGCATATCTATGGCATTCTTTCTCCGAATCCGGCTCCATTCCGTTTGGCAGATGTGTATTTTCCACCGGGATATTCACATGGTCAAACAGATTCTGGTGCATAAAATAGTAATAACTCTGATCGTTTTCCCGGCTCAGACCCTTATATTCATCCAGGTTCACCGTCATAACCTCAGAAAAGTCCAGATCTCCCTTGCGGAACCATTCCACCAGCTGTTTATACAGGCCGATGGGAGTGGATCCCGTAGCCAGTCCGAGAACACAGTTCGGTTTCATAATAACCTGTGCCGATACAATATTTGCAGCCTTTCTGCTCATATCTGCATAATCTTTTGCTTTGTATATTCTCATGAATCTCTCACTCCATTTCGCATATTTTACTACGGACATTCAGCACCATGGACGGTGCCACACTGAGTTCATCAATTCCCATCTGTACAAATCGTGTGGTCAGTGTCGTATCCGCTCCCAGCTCTCCGCAGATGCCGACCCATTTTCCATGCTTATGTGCCCCATCAACAGTCATCTGTATCATACGCAGGACTGCCTCATGATGTGGATTATAGAATCTGTCCAGTCTGTTATTCTGCCTGTCGATAGCCAGAGTATACTGTGTCAGATCATTCGTGCCGATACTGAAGAAATCAACATGCTCCGCCAGCTCCTCACTCATCATGACAGCCGCAGGAGTCTCGATCATAATTCCCTGTTCCGGAATTGCGTAAGGAAGCTTCTCTTCCTCCAGCTCCTTAGCCACCTCAGCCACGATTTTCTGAATATCCAGCACTTCCTCCACGGAAATGATCATCGGATACATAATAGCCAATGTTCCGTATTTTGCCGCCCGAAGAAGTGCTCTCAGCTGGGTCTTGAAGATCTCCGGCTGCTCCAGACAGATCCGGATCGCACGGTATCCCATGGCAGGATTATCTTCCTTGCCAAGTCCGAGGTAATCTACATTTTTGTCCGCACCGATATCAAGGGTACGGATGATGACCTTTTTCCCTGCCATCATCTGCAGCACCTGACGGTAAGCATTGAACTGTTCTGTCTCATCCGGAAGCGAATTCCTTCCGAGATATAAAAATTCACTGCGGAACAGGCCGATACCCTCCGCATCATTCTCCAGTACATATGCCACATCCGATACGCTGCCGATATTTGCATATACATTGACCTTGCGTCCGCTCTTTGTCACGGATTCACGTCCCTTGTATTCTGCCAGCAGGCTTCTTAGTCTCTGTTCCGTCTGCTGTGCCGCCTCTGCCTGCCGGATCTGCTCTTCCTCCGGATCCAGGTAAAATACCGCTTCCCTGCCGTCCACAATAGCCCGGGTCCCGTTATGGATTTTCTCCAGTTCCAATGGTACCCCTATCAGTGCCGGAATGTTCATCATACGTGCAAGGATCGCAGTATGGGAATTCGTTGAACCATGTACTGTGACAAAGGCCAGGATCTTACTCTTATCCATCTGTACCGTCTCACTGGGCGTCAGATCATCTGCCACAATGATCGACGGCTCCATGGTACTCCAGTCAATCTGCTCCTCCCCGGACAGATTGCGGACGAGCCGGTTGGAGATATCCCTGACATCCGCAGAGCGGGCCTGCATATATTCATCATCCATGTTGGCGAACATCTCTGCAAAATTATCACCGGTCACTGCCACCGCATACTCTGCATTCACTTCTTCGTTCTGAATCATGCTGTGAATGGCATCCTGATAATCGTCATCCTCGAGCATCATCTGATGCACCTCGAAAATGGCTGCATTGACTTCTCCGACCTCCTGCAGAGCCTTCTCGTATAACTGCCCCAGCTGCGTCATCGTACGTTCCTTAGCCGCATCCAGCCGTTTCAGTTCTTCCTCTGTGTTATCGATATGGATCCTCTTAACGAGACTGTCCTTTTTCTTCAAAACACTGACAGGTCCGATCGCTGTTCCCTTATATACGGATTTTCCAATATATTTTTCCATTTTCTACCTTCCAAACTCTGTCGTGCAGGTCTTCTCCTAGAGGTTCTCACGGAAAAACTTCTGAAGCTCTGCGGCGGCGGTATCTTCATCCGCTCCTTCTATCGTGACTTCCACGTTGTCTCCGTGCTTCACGCCCATTCCCATGATCGCCATCAGCTTGCTTGCTGCAGCTGATTTCCCCTTACAGGAAAGTGTCACTGTACTCTGATACTTTTTCGCTTCCTTGGCGAGCAGTCCCGCAGGACGTGCATGCAGACCGATTTCATCCTTAATGATATAGCTGAACTGTTTCATCGGCAACATTCCTCCTTATTTTATATTTCTTGCTTTAAATATGTAGCATGTTGTACATACTTTTCGTTCATCTGGCTGATTACATATACATATTACCCATCTTTTTATTGTTTGTCTACATCACTTTTGATAAATTGTATATTTTTGAACATTATCGTAAAATTTTGTAAACTTTTTAATAAAAAAATTTATAGAAAAAGGATGCCTGCTTATCTGGCACCCTTTCTTGGATCATTCTTTTGGTTTTGTTATTTGCTGTAGTCAGCTCCATTTCCTATTCGACCGCTATCTCCACGTTTTTTCCACTGAAGGCCACTCCATACTTATAGATTGTCTGAATCCCGGCATTCTTCATCTCTGTATCATATTTTTTATCCGTAATCTGCTTCAATGCGGCTTCAGACATATTTTTCAATTCTTCATCACTGCAGTTTTTCCCGGCTTTCAGTTCAATCAATATACCCGGCATCCCCTTGCGGATAGGTTTTAACTGAATATCATACCGGCCGTCACCGGACTCCCTGTTAGAAGTCGCAAAAGTTCCACTCATCAATGCACACAGTCCCAGCATAAACCCATGATAAAAATTCTCTCCGGCAGTATCGAAAAAACTCACTGACTGCGTCAGTAACATTTGGAGCTGCGATTTCAGCCGTTTATGATCACCTGAAAAAGTGGCCTCCTGAATCGAAATGGCTGTGGCCTGTGGAATTATATTTTCCATACGTTGTAGAATCTCTTTGTTATATACCAGAGAAATCTCACGGTTTGGCAATGCAACCTCACATAGGAAATCCCCATTGAAAGAAAGAGATGTATTCAACACTTTTAAATATCCAGTCATAAGCAGAAAGCTATAAATAGTCGATGGATTGCTTTTGATCTGTGGATAGATCACATCCGTATCAATAAATGTGGTAAAAGTTTCACCATTGACCAGAGAAGTAAGGCGGTCATATATCTCATTGTCTGCCACCGCAAGTACTTCACCAATGACATCATTACTTCCCGTAGATACCCAGAAGGGTCTCGGTTCACATTTGTTGCTGAAATAACTGACCACCGACCAGGGATTGAAAATTTCTGTCTTTCCAAAGAGATAGCCATCATACCACTGACATATTTCGTCGTATTTATCAGCCGCGTCATAATATGCTGCCATCTCCCGGACCTCGTCTGCCGTAAATCCGAAGTAAGCGCTGTATTTGTTGTCCAGCACAGAATTAATAGACAGGTTGTTCATTCCACTAAAAATACTTTCTTTGGCTACCCGCAAAATGCCGGTGAGGAACCCAAATGACAGATGACTGTTGTCCTTAAAACCTCCTGAAAAAAGATTCCGCATAAACCGGATAATCTTGTCGTAATAGTCCTCACTGTGCCCTTGTTGAATGGGAGTATCATACTCATCAATGATGATAACCGGCGCAACATCATAATGGCTGTGAAGCATTGCGGACAGATCAAGGAGTGCCGAAGATAATTCCACCTCTGTTGCACTGCCATTGACCAGCCTTTCATAGACTTTTCTGCTGTATCCGTCACATTTTTCACTGCTCTGTAACTCTTTGTGCCGCTGTGCCTCTTTTGCAAAAATGTCACGAAGTGCCGCAAAGGTCTCTTCCCATGTGTCAAACTTCACGTCCTTGAAAGTCAGAAAGATCACCGGATATCTGCCTTGGTAATCTCTATACTTTTGTCCGCAGGACCATATTTTTTTATCCCGGAAATACACAGAAGTATCTTTATCACTTCTTTCAAAATAAGTGCGCAGCATATCCATATTGAGTGTCTTGCCAAAACGCCGGGGGCGGGTGAAAAGTGTTACCATGGGGCGTTCATCAATAAAGTCTTTTATCATCATCGTCTTGTCGATGTAATAGTACTCCGAAGCCGCAAGGCAATAGTTAGACACACCAATAGGCAGCGGGAGCTTCTGTTCACACTCCCATGTTTGTCCAGGATTCATTTCAGCCATAATGCGATACCTCCACGTATCATTTTACAAATATAGCTTACCTATTTTACAGGACTTTGTCAATTAAGGAAGAAGCAGCCCGGATCTCTTCCGGCTCCGGCATAGAACATAACGCACCTTTTCTGGTAACAACGATGGATGCGGCAGCATTTGCAAATAAAAGCATCTCACGTATATCCTTCTCTGTCAGGGCATCTGTCCCTAATTCCAGAATCCGGCTTAAGACTGCCCCGCAGAAGGTATCTCCGGCTCCGGTCGTATCAACGACATGCTCCTGATGGATCCCCCCGCAATATATTTTCTCATCCTTATAATATGCTATACTGCCTTTATTCCCCAATGTAACAAACAATATTTTTATGTCAGAGTTGTCCCGGATAAAGGAAACACCTTTCTCCAGACTTTCCTGTTCCGATACAAAGGCAACTTCCTCTTCCGATATCTTCATGATATCACATTGCTTCATCCCATACAGGATCCTCTTTCTAGCTTCTTCCGGTGTCTTCCACAGGGAAAGCCGCAGATTGGGATCAAAGGAGATCAGGCATCCATTGTCTTTTGCCACCTGAATGGCATACTGTGTTGCTTCATAATTTTTATCATGAGTCATGGACAAGGAACCATAATGGAAAATTCTGGACCTTTTTATCAGTTCTCCGTCCACTTCTTCTTTCCCAAGCATCATGTCAGCACCGGGATTACGATAAAAGGAGAATTCCCTCTCTCCATCTGCTGCTGTATGTACAAAGGCAAGCGTTGTAGGGATACAGTTATCCTTCACCAATCCGTCAGTTAATATTCCTTTGCTCCGGATCGTATTTTCCAGGAAATCCCCAAACATATCTTTCCCGACTTTGCCGATAAATGCAACATGTTTATCCAGTTTTCTTAACATAGCCAGCACATTGCAGGGTGCCCCTCCCGGATTGGCTTCGAACAGCATATGATTCTGTCCGGAAGTCCCTGCCATAGTAAAATCAATTAATACTTCTCCAAGTGCTGCTACATCCAGATCTTTCTTCATAACTATGATATCTCCATTACTTTCATGTTCAACATTTCTCTTGACCGGATTGACCAGTCCCGTAGATCACAGCCAGGGTTCAGTTCAAAAACGCCATAATACAATCCGTTTTCTGTTGTGACTTCACAGATTTCTGCATCTATCAATATACTCATTTCATGTATATTGTTTCCCATAAAAGCCTGCTGTTCATTTACTGTAAGGCTGCCTGCTTCCCAATCAAAGCAGATATTATTGCCATTTATTTCAGCCACATAACTGATTTTTCCGGCGCCCAACAGTTGTATCTGTATTGCCACGGTGTCCTTCGGTTTATATTTTAATTCACAAGTATTATCCTCATAGACAAGTTTTCTCGCATTCAGGAAATTCTCAACCGGCATCATTCTCAACCGGATATCTTCTCCAGACCGTACTAATGTCATTTTTCTCGGCAGAGCCATCACTCCTCTGTAATATTGGCCATTATTCTGCGTGCGAAGCCATGATACACTGATTACGTCTTTTACTCCATAAAACGTCTGTGCTGCATACGGAATGGTCGTCTGGTACGCTTCTCTTCTAATACCATCTGTGATAAAACGATATCCATCAAATTCTCCCAAAAAGTAAAATCCATCTGCACTCCAGAATACCCATCTAGAGCCACCATCTTCTACTGGTATTTCTCTCAGATCCGGACACTCCCATGCTTCATCCAGTTCCAAGGTCTGCGTACACTCCCAGTCCTGAAGATTTTCAGAACGAAAAATACCAAACCGATGTCCCTCCAAAAACAATACCATATAATATGCCTGACTATTTTCATGCCAGTAAACCTTTGGATCCCTGTTTTCATCTGCAATATGATCGATGACCGGCTCTGCTGTCTTCTGCAAGGTTTTTCCTCCATCCAGACTATATGCCAATCGCTGTGTGAATTTTTTCCCCTCACTCCATTTCGTCTTGCCTCCTGCCATAGTGTAAAAAAACAATAAAGCAGAATCAGGCAGTTTCAATAATCCCCGTTCATTTACAATACCACATCCAGAGAAAATAGAACCATCTTTCTCCGGGAACATGACCGTATCCAGTTGTTTCCAGTGCAAAAGATCTTCACTGACTGCATGACCCCAGCATAAATTTCCCCATTGGTTCTGAAATGGATTGTATTGAAAATACAAATGATATATTCCGTCTGCATATACCAGTCCATTCGGATCATTTATCCATCCGGCTTCCGGGGAAAAATGAATCTGCGGCTTATGCTGTTCTGTATGCACATTATCATCCGAAAAACCTATAGCCTCCAGAAAATCCCATGCATCTTCCACCTCTATAAAAATCTCCTGTCCTCTCCAGCTTTCTATATTCAACGGAGCATAGTATTGAAACCGATAAGGAGAACCGCTCTCTCCGATAGGAACGTCAAATTCATATATTTTTTCATTCTTTGTCCAAATTGCTACTGTTTTGCATGGTGCATCCATAGCAATTGGAAATAGCAAGTATTTTTTATCCGCAATAAAAGATTTCATTCTACGCATTCTCCACAAATAATTTTTTCTTTAACCAACAGATTGCTCTGTCAAACCACCCTGCATATTCACTCTTAAAAAAACCAATGTTCGCATCTTCTGCTTTTAAGGATGAGACACCATGCCATGCATCTTCTCCTATTTCCAAGGCAAAAGGTATATCAAACGCAGCCAGACGACTTGCAAACTGCAAAGTATTATCTACCGGGACTATAGGATCTGCGCACAAATGAAATAGGAATGCAGGCGGTGTATCCTCTGAAACAAAACGCAAAAGATTTATTTTATCAAAGTCCTCTTTTTCCGGCTGCTCCTTTCCCGTTATATATCTATTACAATTCTGCATCATTTCTTCCTGTTCTCCGGATAAGGGACCACGAGATGTAAAACCAAAATTCAAAACCGCATATCCAAGAATCATTGCTGCAGGCTTCAGCCACTCCGCAGGTACCTGAAACTTTTCCCTCACAAATTCCTGATTCCACATCACCCCAAGCGATGCAGAGACATTTCCGCCTGCAGAAAATCCGCATACAACAATTTTGTTCTCATCTATACAAAGTTTTTTTGCATTCTGATGCAGATAGCACATTGTCTGTGCCAGGTCATAGAGTGCGTTCGGAAAAGCCGCCTTTTCGCAAACAGAATAGTGAAGGACAAACGCCTGATACCCTGCTGCCACAAAACGGAGAGCTGCAGATTCTCCTTCTCTTTCTGTAAATCCGGCATAACCTCCACCCGGAGATACAATAACTGCAGGTCTGCGGTCACATCCTATAATTTCATTATTTTTATCCATACAGTAAGATGTTACTGTTACATCTTCTCTGTTTTTCCATAGTTTTATCACTTCTGTATACATATCTGTCACCTAGCCTTTTACTGAAGATGCGGTAAGTCCTTCTACGATGTATTTTTGCCCAATGAGGAATACAATCAGAATCGGCAATAGTGCCACTGTTACGCCTGCAAGCACTACAGATTTATTGCCGGATCCCATATAACCTTTCATGGCTGCTACTCCCAGTGGGACTGTCATCTTCTCCCATTTACTTACGAAAACATATGGAATAAAATAATCATTCCATATGGAATTAAAATTCAAAATAATCAATGTAACAATTGTACTTTTTACCATCGGAATCACAATCTGCCAACAGGTTCTGAAATGACCGGCTCCATCAATTTTAGCTGCTTCTACAATCGCATCCGGAACCGATGCAATAGATTGTCTCATTAGGAATATGCCAAATGCATTAAATGCTGAAATCAATATGATTGAGCTTAATGTATTAATCAGATTCAACTTACTCATCATCATGTAGACAGGAATAATTGTTGCCTGAACCGGAATCATCATGGACATCAGGAAAGCCATAAACCAGAAATTCCTGCCAGCGAATCTGATTTTTGCAAAGGCATAAGATGCCATGGAACAGACAACAATCTGGATTACAATGGTAATTCCCGTAACAATTGTGCTGTTTAAAAACATTTTGGCAAACGGCAGATCCGATTTAAACAGTTGGATATAGTTTTCTATCATGAAACGTTCGGGTAAAATAGCAGGTGGCAACTTAAATGCCTCTGCCGGAGTACGCATGGAGGATGAGAACATATACATAAACGGGATAAATACAATGATACCCGCTAATAGTACCAATAACGAGAGAATGAAGTCTGATAGTTTTCTTTTCATTTTAATCATAATGCACCCACCTGTTACTTGTTATAAACTGAACACATGTAAGTATCATAATTCCAATTACAAAAAACAGCGATATTGCACATGCATATCCCATATCCTGCTTCTGAAAGGCAGTTTCATAGATGTACATCGCAATTGTACGTGTACCATCCATCGGTTCTCCCTTTGTCATAAGCATCGGTATATCAAAGGTTTTTAATTCTGTGATCACATACATGATCAGGTTTAGCAGGATTGTCGGTGTCAACTGTGGAATTGTAATATAATATGCAGTCTGTACCACTCCGGCTCCATCTAATGAGGCTGCCTCAAAATAATCCTTTGATATATTCTTGATTCCGGCTATAAATGTCAGCATTGCAAATCCCGTCAGTCTCCATACCTCAATTCCTACAATCGTTTTTAATGCCACCCTGCGGTCCGTCAGCCAGCCAACAGCATCAAATCCGATTTTTTGAATATAATAATTTAGCAATCCACCATCCGCTGCCAGAATATTTGACCAGATTACAGCAATATACACCGGTGCCACAATCATGGGAAAGAAATAGAACAGCCTTACCAAATAATTGAATACAGGGCTTTTTTTGTTGGCAATCAGCAATGCCAGAAACAGTCCCACTGCTATGTTTAAAATAACAGAAAAAAATGCCAAGAAAATTGTATTTTTCGTAACCGTCCAAAGTCTTCCATCCGTAAATGCTCTGGCAAAATTTGAAAATCCTGTCCATTCAGGGGCAGAAAACAAATTATATTTTGTAAATCCCAGACATACCATTACAATGACAGGGATCAAGACAAATGTAAAAAATAAAATAATTGCAGGAAGTATAAATAAGTATCCTGTCAGATTTTCTTTTTTATTTTTCATAAGCTTCCTCTTTCGTTCCCAGTACTATCCTGTTCTGAGAGATTTCACTGGGATAAGCACAGCAAAATCTCCCAGCAACAGACTTCTGTACTACTTCAAGTTTGCAAATGACTGTTTTAACTCCGTATCTGCATTGGTCACAGCCTCCTGTGCCGGACTTGCTCCCGAAAAAACAGCACTGAACATAGAGTTTGTAATTCTCTCCAGATCAGAATAATTCATGGGTGACGGAAGTGCTTTGCCATTCTCCAAGGAATCAAAGAACAGCTTTGCATTTGGACACTGTGATAAATAGCTTTCCTCCCCGCTTAACGAATAACGTACCGGTACGCAGGTACCACTTGCACATTTTGCCTTTCCTGTCTCTACAGATGTTAACTCTTTCATTAATTCATAGGCTTCCTGCGGATGCTTCGATTTACTGTAAATACCAACGCCTCCTACGCCAAATCCAACCTTTGCATCCTCACTGTTTGTTGGCATGGGTACAACATCTACATCTTCAAATCCATTTGCTCTATAACTGGGGAACGGCCAAATTCCTGTTGCAATCATAGCTACACGCCCTGCTGCAAACAGGCTGGTGGCATCTGTTGTCGTTTCAGGAACCGGCATGCTCTTATCTTCATTTACAAGATTATTCAGAAATTCAACGGTTTCTAACGCCTTAGGATCCGAGAGATTGGAATCTGTCCAGTCTGAGTTAATATAATCACTTCCATTGGACATGAACCAGCCTGCAAGCCATGACGGAGCCAGGGATGTGGCAAAACCATAGACTTTGGAATCTCCTTCCCCAGTCGTCAACTGCTTTGCAATACTTCTGAATTCATCCCAGGTCCATCCATCATAAGGGATTTCAATCCCTGCATCCTGAAACATTTTTGTATTTACATGCACAACTGCATCATTACAGTCAGTAGGTAGTTCGTATAACTTACCATCAATTGTAAATACGTCTGTTGTTGCATCCACAAAATCATCCAACATTGCTTGTCCATCCGGATCAGCGGCAATCATATCATCTAACGGAAGCAGTACGTTATTCTTGACAAGCATCTGTGTTCCTTCAATTGCCACATGAATAACATCCGGTGCTTCACCGGAGCCAATCTGGATTAGAAGCTTATCACAATATTCTCCCCATGTACTTCCCGATGTATAGCTGGCATCCACCGTACAGTCAGGATGTGCTGTTTCAAATCTGTCAATGGCATCTTCAAAGATTTTCTTTTCTTCTTCATTTGCCATTACCGATACTGAAAGCACAATTTTATCATCAGAAGATGCCTGTCCTGCTGCATTTCCATCAGCCGTACTCTGATCCTGATTACTTCCGCAGCCACAAAGTGCTGAAAATACCATGGCAGATGTAAGTATTATACTAATAATTTTCTTTTTCATTGCGTTCCTCCTATGTGATTGTTTTGTTTTATCAATTGGCCTTTTGATATAACTCTTATCTATCATCGAACCGGTTCGCTATCATTCTAAAAATTTCTTCCCCCACCCTGCAATCTACGTTCCAATGAAAGTCTTATTGTTTATGAGGGAAGCTCTTTTTGGGTAGTTTATTCATTTATCGCTTATCGAACCCGTTCGATATATACATATTATACATGTTATTTTCTCAATGTCAATAGAATTTCAGAAATCTTTAGGTTGTCTCTCCTTTTTTCAGACATACATCCAGTATTCTTCTGTCATTTTGATTTTCTATTCCATTGATTTTTTCTACAAGGAGTTTTACTGCTTCTTTTGCAAGCTGCTGAACATCCTGATAGACCGATGTTATAGTAACTGCTCCCATCCGTGTTACATCCGTGCCATCATATGCTATGATTTTCAGATCTTCAGGGATACGTCGCCCTCTGGCTCCTGCTTCCTTCAGATAAGCAACAGCAATCAGATCCGCTCCATATACAGCATCAATATCCGGATATGCTGTATATATTTTTTTCACAAAAGCGTAAAATTCTTCAAAGCTCCATCGGTTCCACGGCATCTCTTCTGTACAGACAGAAACACCGGCTTCCAAAAGTTTCTTTTCAAAGGCATAGTGATGCAGATGCGCCGGTGTATTTACATTCCGGTTTCCCATAATCTGTAACACTTTCCTACAGCCACAACGCAATAATTCTTCAGCCGCAAGGGTTCCTCCCTTCTCATGGTCGGACATGACTATCGGAATTGTCTCATTAATATAACGGTCAAGACTTACAATCGGTCTTACAATCCCGTTATATTCATCTATGTCCAAAGAATGGGATCCCATAATAATTCCGTCCATCATCTGGCGGTTTAACATGTCAATGTATTCTTTCTCTCCATTTTCTTCATGCACAGTGCTGCAAAGCATTGTTTTGTAGCCTTCTTTATGTAGTTCTATTTCTACATACTTAGCAAACAAGCCGAAAAATGGATGGGCAATATCCGGGAGAATCAGACCGACAATATTTGTTTTGCTGTGATACAGATTTCTTGCGAGTTCATTAGGAATATAATTCAACTCCTGCATTGCTGTTTCTACTTTTTTACGGGTTTTATCTGATACATGTCCATTATTATTTAATACTAGTGATACCGTACTGGTTGATACATGCGCCAGCCTGGCGACATCGCGGATTCCTGCCATATCATGCACTCCTGTCCAATAATATATCAATTATTGTAACAGATAATCCTCAAAAAGTCAGTAATTTTCAAATCAGTCGTTTTTGCATGTTAAGTATATATCAGCTTCCCTCAAAGCTACTGTGTTTTCAAGGCTTAAGTATTCCACAAAATCTTCACCGACAAATCCGGTCTTTCTCCACTCTTCTGCCATAATAAGTACAGACTCCCGGAGTCTGGCTCCATTCTGTGAACAGTTGTCCATAGATACCAAGGCAATGGGATATTTTCCGGCTTTGAATCTTTCATAAAGCATTGCCGTCAATACTGCCATTGCTCCTGATGCCTTTGGGCCGTTTTTTCTATCCTCCTCAACAGAAGGAAGCCAGATGCCGGATATTTACGCTAGCATCTCACACAGTTCGATCACTTCATGATTGGGTCCTTCCACCTTGAAAAACCGGATGTCGGATTTCCAGTATGGCAGCTGCTCCACTTCTGTGCTGAGGAGCCGGTATACTCCCTGCATTTCACGGAACAGTTGATCCACCTTCTCCACGGATAATGCGATATGATCGATGCTGCCCGTGGCATCTGCGGTAGTCTCGCTTTCGTACACCTCCAGCATCACGTTGTGTATTCTCAGGAAAGCCACTCTGTGTCCCTGATAATTCTCCTGATTTATGGTCTCGAATCCCAGAGAACGGTAGAAATTCAAAGTCTCCTGATATTTCTGTGTAGGGATCCCGATGTGCTGGATCCCCTTTATGTGTAATTTATATAAATATTTGTCCATGGCTGATGCCCCTTATCCCTCGATATGATATACTCTTGCTTCATAGGGCTGCAGATGCAGAGTATCTGTGATCTTCGTCCCCGGGTAATTGGATATCAGCAGTTTTGCTGACTTTTCAACGAATTCCGCAGGAATTTCCAGATCCATAGCTTCTCCTGCAAAATTACATGCAACCAAAAGCTTTTCCTGTCCCAGGATTCTCTCATAGGCATAGATCTCCTTCAGTTCCTTGAAGGAGCTGTTTAGCAGTAGGAGGATCGGAGACACAAAGATCAGGGATAATGCCAGCATCAGCAGAATCAGCATTGGCTTTTTCCAGGTTTTCATCTTCATTACATCTCCACCTCCTTACGCCTGCTTAAGATCAACTGTGTTACAGAAATCACGACCACTACGATCAGGAACACCACTGCTTTTGCCTGTGCCTGTCCCAGCTTCGATTCCTTGAATGCCGTATTATAGATATTCAGTGCGATCATTTCCGTGCTGTTGGCTGGACCTCCTGCTGTCAGGGACAGGTTCTGGTCGAACATTTTAAAAGAATCCGAAATCGATAAGAACAATCCAATGGCAAATGCCGGTGCCACCAATGGCAGTCCGAAGCCCACGGCATTAATGCAAATCACAGAGCAGATTGCAAATACAAAGGTGAACAGAAATGAATTCCAGAATCTGCTGTCGCTCAATAATTTCCCATAATTTGATATTCCTACAAATACGGCATTTTTACCGATTCCGTTCCAGTCGGTAAAGGAATAGTAAAAACCCTTTACCGCAGGAACCAGAACCACCAGTACAAAGGCGAAAAGTGCCGGAAGGATGAACAACCAAAAGCCTGTCTGTTATGGTGTGGATTATTCGAGATGGACCGGTGCCAGAGAAATGTTTGAGGAACTGACTGCCGGAAACAAAGAGAAAAAGATACGTCTGATCAATATCGGTGAGACCCAGATCACCAGAGAAAGCTTCTATCAGCAGCTACTGCGTCAGATTCCCTTTCCAACGAAGACGGCGGCTTTCTTTCTTTCAGATTATTTTGCCATTGAGGCCATCAGTTACTTAGGCTCCAAAGGTATCCGGGTCCCCGCAGACCTGGGGATTGCCGGATTCGATGATATCAATTACGCCCACCTTACCGTTCCGAAGCTGACTACCATCCATCAGAATATGGAACGGAAAGCAGAGCTGGCTGTAACAGAGCTGCTATCTGCCATACAAAATCCTATCTACATGGGCAAGGAGGTATTACTGGATGTCATGCTGATTGCCCGGGATTCCATCTAATTTCTGTGCATCCGGCTACTGTTCTTCCAGTTCCTCATAGAACCGGTAATTATTCTTGCCGTTCTGTTTGACATAATACAATGCTTTGTCTGCTTTTATATAATATTCTTCAAAGTTGTCTCCCTGTCTGCACATGCACAGACCGCAGGACAGGGATGCCGCTGAAGTCTCCGCCGCAGCATTTTTTGCCGCACGAAAGCTGTCAAACAGACTTCTCATCCGCGTATTCATTTCTGCTTCCGATACCTCCGGCAGATAGAACAGGAATTCATCTCCTCCCAGCCGGCAGACTACTGCGTTCTTCATGCACTCTGTAAGCGTCGCTCCCACCAGTCTGAGGGCATAATCCCCCGCCTTATGTCCATAGACATCATTGATCTTCTTCAGATTATCCATATCCACAAATCCCAGACAGCCACCCTGCTTCTGCATTTTCTCAAGGATCAGTGCCTCACCCTTATGACGCATAGGAAGACCTGTCAGATAATCCAGGCTTTCCCTTGCCTCTCTCTGCCTGGCCAGCTCCAGCTCGCGGATGCGGTCCATTGTCTGGATCAGAGTAACGACCAACAGGACCACCAGTCCGGTTGCGATAAAGATTCCGGACAGAGACACAACACGATACACTGCTGTCACCTCCAGCATGACTGCGATCATGGCAGCCACCAGTCCGATCAACGGAAGCTTGTAATGCTTCGCTGTTCCCTGAATAAGATCCCTGCAAATGGTGATAAATACCGTCAGGAAGGTTCCTGCGATCACCATGTGGGACAAAAACATTGTCGAGATAAAATCTGCGATATTCAGTACCTGTAAGGCCGTGCATAGTACAAAATTCACACAAGTGATACACTCTGCCACATGATAGACCTTCCGGTATCTTCCCTGCTGCACACTGTCAATATAGAACAGGATCGGAATCGGGCAGATCATCACAACAAAGAAGCACATATTCGACAGAATAGAAGCATTGGAAACAAACAGCTGGCGCAGCTTCGATTCTCCCAGCATCCACACTGCTCCCAGGATCATGCACCATCCCAGGTACTCGAGATCAAATCTCGTCTTGTATACAATATCGAGCACCAGACTGATGATCAGCACGACCAGTCCGGCAAACAACATCGTACAGGCGATCAAAGTTACCATAAAATAGCAGTGGAACATATATGCCCAGATATCTAATTTATCCCCACAATATACCGTATTGACGACACCGGAATACTTGTGGGTAAAGGACTGCAGTTCGATCCGCACTTCCTTTCCCGCATCCTCGCCTGATGTCTCGCAGAACACATACCGGCTGGCAGAATTTTTCCCAAAGGGCCTGGTATTCTCCGTATCATACACCGTCCTCAGTTCCCCTCCGATGTAAATACGCACATTCTCCAGGGAGGACCTGATGGCGATCGTATTTTCCTTATAATCCTGCGGGAGCACTGACCGGATGACCAAAAGCTCTCCTGCCGGCACATCACATTTGCCCGGAACTGGGATTTCTTCTTCTGTTCCGTCTGCCAGCACCCGGTAAAAGGTTCCCGTAAAAGTAATGCTTTCCTCCGTGACCGTGTCCCTCTCACTGGGGTAAATGCGCTGCCCTAAAACAAAGGCTGCAAGCAGCACAAGGATCACCACATAAAATAAAATTCTTTTATACTTTCGGATCGTATATTTCTCTTCTGTCAACTTTTTCTACCTCATTAAATGATACCGGGGCAGCCCCCGCTTTTATTCCCTTATCGGAGTTCTGTCCATGATCTTTTACCCACTGATCAACAAGTTTATCACACGTAGCTGAAAAAAGTAATTATCTATTTTACCCCGTAAAATGTTTATGGAAAATTCATTCGACAAATCATGCTTTCCGAACTAAAATAGGAATGCGATATGATAATTTCATGATCCTATGAAAGGAGAAAACATGATATGAAGAATAAAAAATATTCCATCATTTATAGCAGTTTAACAGGTAATACCAAGGTGCTGGCTGATGCGATCCACGAGGCATTACCACAGGATGAATGTGAGTATTTCGGTGTGTCCGACACAGTGATCCCTTCTTCCGAACTGCTCTATATCGGATTTTGGACAGACAAGGGAAATGCAGATACCAAGACATTACAGCTATTATCGCAGTTAAAGAACAAACAGATTTTTCTGTTTGGAACTGCAGGCTTTGGTGGCAGTGATGTCTATTTCCGGAAAATCCTGAATCAGGTTAAGCAGTTCGTTGACGCAAGCAATGTTATCGTCGGAGAGTATATGTGTCAGGGCAGAATGCCGCAGTCTGTCCGGGAACGCTACTTGAAAATGAAGGAAGCTCCTGATCATCCGGCAAATCTTGATGTATTGATCCAGAATTTTGACTGTGCATTGTCTCACCCTGATGTAGATGACCTGGAGAGACTCAGACAAGCCGTTAGGAACTCATCCTTCTGATAAGACCATAAAATAAGGCAGCCCCACATAGCTGAGTCTGCCTTACTCTCTTTATTTAACGTTGATGCCACTGGCATATTGCTGCAGAAACTGTTTCTTTCCACATGGTCTTCCAAAATAATATCCCTGCAGATAATCAACCTTCATTTCTTTCATTTTCAGAAGCCATTCTTTTTCCTCGATGCCTTCTGCGCATATCCTGACGTTAATACTATGTACCATGGGGATGATATTTTTATATAATTCATAATCCCTGTCACTGTTCATCGCCTTGGCAGTAAAATCCCTGTCCATTTTCACGTAACTCGGATTCATATCACGGATACAATGAAGGTTAGAATATCCTGTTCCAAAATCATCGATCACGAAGGAGATCCCGTTCTTTTCCAAGCTTTTACGGAATTTGCAGAACGAAGGTGTCATATCCATAAATCCGCTTTCTGTCATTTCAACGCATAAACATTCCGGCTTTAAAGCATACTTTTGAATCACATCCAAAATATCCCGCTCCACATTGCCCTGCAGGATCTGAACATAAGAAACATTGACATTTATCCTGAAATCCGGAATATATTTCTGCATTTCACAGCACATTGCTGCAGCTTCGTTCAAAATATATCTTCCGGCGGGAATGATCAATCCGGTCTCTTCCAATAGTGGGATAAACTCCATCGGTGAAACAAACTCCCGTCCTTCTTCCGTTATCATGGAAAAACGCATCAGTGCCTCTGCTCCAATGATCTGTTCCGTCTGGCAATCCACGATCGGCTGATAATTGACTTCAAATCCTTCATAATTGTTTACAATAGCATTACGAAGTGCTGCTACAATTCTTCCTTTTTGCAAAAAGACCTCATAGTCATCCTGATCAAAAACATAGAATCCGTTTTTACCCATGCCCTTTGCCTGTTTCAAGGCAAATTCAAATTTTTTGCGGCATTCTTCGGTTCCCTCACAAAATGTTGCTGCATCTACAACACCGATAGAAATGGAAAATATAGCTTCATAATTTTCGGTTACTATGAAATTATGAAGTTTATCTGTGATCTTTTCTTTCAGTGCCACAGCGTCTTCTGCGGAGGAAGCTTCCAGATCCACGATCACATACTGATCCGCTACCAGATGGTAAATTCTCTGCTTGTCCGAAAGGCATTCCTTCATACAAGTGGCTACGCTTTTCAGGATATAATTACCATAATCAGCTCCCCTGGAGCTATTGATCGCTCCGAAATCATCAATTCCTACATGCATCAAAAAACCCTTGGAAATAGGTGCTTTTTGTGAACACAGGTAAGCGAGGAATTCCGGCCCGCCAAGCAGTCCTGTAACATTATCGGCTCTTCTCTTGTTGCCGGTCTCGTTCAGACATCCGATCAGATACTCTGCCTTTCCCTGCTGATCATTGATCACGATACCACGGCAGTTGATCCAGACCGGCATACCTTCTTTATCAAGCCACCTGTAATGAAGATTATGTACCTTTTCTCTTCCTTCGCATATATCCGCGAGATGCTTTGTAAGCATCTCACGGTCTTCCTCATACACTACCTTCATAACTTCATTTGCAGCATCTGTCAGAACATTTTTCGACATATTAAACCGTTCCACAGCTGACTGTGAAATCTCAAAGATATTATTCTGCAGATCAAATATATACAGGTAATCATCCATACATTCTGTAATGATCTGAAATAAGATTTCTGCTGTCTGCTCTCCAAACACTTTAAATATATCATTAATCACAACAAGAACCTTCCTTCCGACAGCTTCACTCTATTCCTGCCATTTTTCTAGGATAACGGTTTCTAAATAACTACACCGTTCACGTAGAATATTTTTCTGAGAGTGCAGGATAAAAAACGTAGGCGTAGCGGGCTACGCTGAGGATTTTTAGCCTGTGCTATCGGGAAAATAGGCAAGTGATATGGGGTAGTTTATTTAAAACTGTTATACTAGAATAGCTTAAAGATCTTCACACGGTCTTGCATCTTGGCTGCTCCCTCTGCCAGATTAACACTGATCGCGGTATTCTCTTCTGAGGATGCTGCATTGCCCTGTACCACGCCGGACAGCTGTTCAATTCCCTGGCCGATCTGCTCCAAGGACTCTGCCTGGGAGTTGGCTTTCTCCATGGTGTTCTGTGCAATCTCTGCAAAGGACTCCATATCTGCAATGATCTGATTGAATGCGTCTGCTGTTGTTCTTGTAATGTTATTGCCCTTATCGATTTCCACTAAGGTCTTATCGATCAGATCTCTCGTATTTACAGCGGACTTTGCACTATCCGCTGCCAGCTTGCCGATCTGATCCGCAACCACCGCAAAGCCTCTTCCTGCTTCTCCTGCTCTGGCAGCTTCAATGGAAGCATTTAGGGATAACAGGTTGGTCTGGGATGCAATATCCTCGATATCTGTGATAATATTACCGATCTCCTTGGAGATTTCTGTAATGTGCTCCATTTCCGTGAGCAGCTCATTCATTTTTTCTTTTTCTTCGTTTGCCTTATTTGCAGAGGCTTTTACACGTGCAGATGCGCTCTGCGTTTCCTTCGCTGTATCTGCAGCCAGATCCACGACAGTGTCAATGGTGGCATTCAATTCCTCGATGACTCCTGCCTGCTCTGTTGCACCATCCGCCAGGGATTTTGATGCATTTTCCACCTCTGATGCATTTGATGATACCTGTTCTGCCAGATTGCTGATCTCGGTCAGGGTACTGTTAAAGCGCTTCAGAATATACAGCAGTGATGTCTTCAATTCTGAGAAATCGCCCAGGAAATCCGTAATGTCATCACCATTTCTGGTCAAGTCACCCTGTGCGATTGCCTTTACCTCCACAGAGATCTCACTGACATAATCTGCCAGAATACCCATGGCTTCTTTCAGATTCCTGATGGTACCACCCAGCTCATCCTCAGACTCATAGGTAAGCATTTCTACGTTGGACAGTTCGCCCTTGCGCAGGCTGGCAACTGCTGCCTCTATCTGTTCTACCGGCTCTGTAATGGAATTGGTAATGATCCTTCCGATCAGTGTTGTCACTACAGCAATCGCAAGACCCGATGCCACGATCACAACAAATATGATGATGGTGCATACATTGGCCATGGTCTTTGCCCGGTCTAATTCTACCTGGAACTCATTACGCAATGTAGTTAATTTCTCAGCAAATGACGTATACTCTTCATACACCTCTCCGGTCATCAGTTTCGCTGCTTCCTGCTGTTTGCCCTCACGGCTTAATTTCAGAATTTCATCCGAAGCAGCCCTGTATTCTTCCCATGCAGTGTTTGCTACGTCATAATCATCCCGTCCTTTTTGAGCATCGCTGTCTGCAGACATGATTGCCTCCAGATTCGCATCAGTCTCCTGGATCTGACTCTCCAGCTTCTGAATTTCTTCTTCGCAGGAGGTCATAACAGCATCATCTGATTCTACCAGATGTTGATACTGTTTGATTCTATATTTCGCAGTCATTGTTTCCAACTCCTGCAGATCTTCCAATGCCGGAGACCAGACCTCCGTGATCTTCTCTATATTTGAACGGATCACTAATGTCGAGATCAGTGCCACTAACACTAAAAATAATGTCATAACAAGCACTGTCATTCGATATACTTTTAATTTTCCTGCGACCTTTAAGTTAGCTATACGCTTTTTGATCTTTTCCATGATAGTTTTCCTTCCTTTGTAAATTTTCAATTCAACTTCTATAGTGCTTAAACGTTCTTATTATAGCACAGTTGATTGGAAAAATCTATTAAAAAACATAAATTCTTTTTACTAAATATTAGTGATTCTGTTGCAATGAACTGGTGAAAATTGACCAATTCTATCTTACATATGATCTTTTTCGGTTATTTTACGAATAACACGGCATGGGTTTCCGGCCGCCAGACTATAGGGAGGAATATCTCTCGTCACAACACTTCCTGCTCCTATTACGCATCCCTCCCCTATGGTAACACCACCACAAACAACCACATTGGATGCCAGCCAGCAATTATCTTTTATAGTGATCGGCTTCGCATACTCAAGAGTATAAAGGCTGCCATCTTCTCTTTTCCTGACATTACGCTCCTCAGGCAATAATGGATGCATAGGAGTTGCCAATGTAACATTAGGACCGATCATCACATTATCCCCTATATGTATTTCACCTACGTCTAAGCATGTGAAATTAAAATTAGCAGAGCTATATTTTCCGAAGTAAGTATGACATCCATAATCAAAATAGACCGGTGCCTGCAAATACGGAAGCTCCTCTGTTGCCGGCAATAATTCTCGCAATATCTGTGCCTGCACTTCTTGCTGATCTTCATCTGTTAAATTATATCTTCTTGCTAATTTACGTGCATGCAAACGTAATTGTTCCAATTCGTTATCCGATGAATCATACAACTCTCCGCTTAACATTTTTTCTCTTTCCGTCATTTCTGATAGCCTCCTGATTCCAATTTTCCTATTGTTATATTCGCTGATCAAGGTCGCTCATCTTCAATTGTTTAATATACATCACCTTGCTGGCTACTGCAAGCAGTACGGCAGCTATACAACCTGTGACATATAGTATATCAGCTTTGCGATCTCATTCCGGTTTTAATTCTGCCTGATCCATAAATTGCTGCTTCCTTACAGCATATTCCTGCTTTCTTTCATCCGGAAGCTTTCGATATATCTCTTCAAAGCCTGCTTCCGCATCCTCTGTCCCATATACAGGCCGCATCACTTCACTGTAAAGCCACTCATCCCACAATGCTTCAAACAGTTCTTCTGCATTACGATATACCTTATTTCTATCAAAGCAGGATTTCTGCTCCCTATAATATGTTAAATATACAAATCCAAATTCACCTGCATCCAGGACACAGGTATCACCTAACATATCATACAATTCCTGGAACACTTCTGCAACTTTTTTACATTTGTCATGATCTTCTTTTGAGTACTTTTCTCCCATGCATAAATACCTCATTTCTTGGAATATCTATCATTTAACTTTTCACTATCATTATTGTATTTATTCTTTACTGCATGGAATAATATATGTATAATTATATCGAAGAATTGATATGAAAGGAAAAAGGATAGCGCTTCCCGCCTTGCGGCTACGCTATCCTTTTTCTATACATTTCTATACATGATTGTTACCGGGGATACAACCCCTTACTTTTTTGATGAGTATAACTAACGGACGCTCTCAGCCTCCCACTCCACTACGGCTCCACTGGATGCATCGATCGTAAAGTCATATTCCGTTCCGCCATAGATGATCTTTCCTTCGTATTCCGGACGTCCATCGTCATAATCGAATTGCCATTCGTAGATGTCCTTTTGTGTTGCACCACTGACACGGCCAAGTGCTGTCTGCTTCGCATCTGCCTCACTGACAGTAACGTTACTGCTATTGCTGACACTCCATCCGGATGTTTTTTCATCGTATCCGGAGCTTAAAATCTCACCGGTATCCACGGCTATTTCATAGTCGTACTTCTTACCGCCTGCGTACCATTCAATTTCATATACCTGGCGTCTGCCTTCATAGTCCAGCTTTGACTTGGTGATCGTTGCATCCGTTGCCTTCACTCCGGCATGCTCAAGAGCTATCTTCTGTGCTGTTTCCTCATCCACTGTGCCGGTTACCGTCTGCGCAGTAGCTGCGGCAGAACTCTGCGTTGTGGCAGAATCGGCAGCGGGGGCTGCCGTCTCCGTCTGTGCCTGGGTATCTACCGCATTCTTCTCCTGGCTGCTTGGCTGCTGATTTATCACTGGTTTACCGCCACATCCGGTCATAGCCACTGCCAGGGACAGTGCTGC
>ENA-ORKV01000113-ORKV01000113.1-human-gut-metagenome-genome-assembly--contig:-NODE-113-length-105454-cov-10.131499_pt1 | contig 105454 bp, 95 predicted proteins | sample MGYA00243058_ERZ508805 | MGnify/ENA primary metagenome ERZ508805 (study PRJEB26277, sample SAMN04329770) | human gut metagenome | biome: human-associated habitat | host: Homo sapiens | place: USA...
TGGAAAGTTGGCTATTGCTCTACTTACATTTGTTAATTTTTAATTTTTGAATCAGAAAGCCAACTGCTGATTCGCATTATTAATTAGAAAGCCTTTCAATAACAACGGATTGTAAATGCTGCTAATATTGCAGCCCTAAACTTTTAACAACTCATTCTTATGAAGAAATTTATTGCAGTAATTGTAGCTTGTCTTACTTGTAGTGGCATCTATGCTCAAAGAGCTTACGAAGGAGCCAACTTGGGAGATAACTGGTCTATTGGCATCCATGCCGGTGTTACCACTCCATTGACCCACAGTGCATTTTTCCCGAACATGCGAGCCACATGGGGACTTGGAATAGGCAAACAGCTCACACCCTTTTTCGGTATGGGTGTGGAAGCCATGACCAGCATCAATACGACTGCCAGCAAAACGGCATTTGACAACACCAATGTAAGTTTATTGACCTCCGTCAATCTGAGCAACCTATTTGCAGGATATTGGGGAACCCCCCGATTATTCGAAATAGAAACCGTAGCCGGCCTCGGTTGGCTGCATTATGCCCAAAACGGTGACGGAGACCGTAACAGCATCTCCAGCAAACTGGGACTCAACTTCAATTTCAATTTAGGTGAAGCCAAAGCCTGGACCATTGGCATCAAACCTGCCTTGGTATATGATTTGAACGCATGTGGTGAACGAAACGTAGGATTTAACGCCAACCGGGCAGCCTGGGAAATTACAGCCGGTCTGAAATACCACTTCCGTTGCAGCAATGGCAAACATCATATTTCTTTTGCCAAGCTGTATGACCAGGCAGAAGTGGATGCACTGAACGAGCAGGTAAATAACCTGAGACAAGCCAACGCAGACCAAGAAGCCGAACTGACTGCTGCCAACCAACGAAATGCTGAATTGGAACAACAGTTAGCCGACTGCAAGAATCAGGGTCCGGTTATCGTAACAGATACCATCACCAGCCATAAGAAGACCTTGGAATCTGTGGTAACCTTCCGCCAAGGAGGTGTCAGTGTAGTAGCTTCTCAGACCCCTAATGTGGAACGTATTGCGACTTACTTGAAAAATCATGAAAAGGCTACTGTATCTATCAAAGGGTATGCTTCTCCGGAAGGAAAGGCCGAAGTTAATGCCCGTATTGCCCAACAACGTGCAGATGCCGTCAAGAGTCTGTTAGTGAAAAGATATAAAATAGCCGAAAACCGGATTACAGCCGAAGGACAAGGTGTAGGAAACATGTTTGAAGAACCAGATTGGAATCGGGTAAGCATCTGCACCATCCATGAAAACTAATCCGCTTGGAAGCTACATTGTGTGTGAAAGTTCGGACATACCAAGTGTCCGACTTCTTTTGATTGAAACTTAAAATGAACATAATCATGAAAAAAAGTATTTTAACTGTCTTGTTTGCGTTATGCAGCACCATTGGATTCGCACAAGTCTCCTTTCAGGTAAAAGCCGGTCTGAATCTGAGCAGCTATATCGGTGAAAATTCCGACCATTCCAAATTCAAGCCCGGAGCACGCATCGGAGTAGGTATGGAATACCAGTTTACAGACCTTATTTCTCTGCAGCCTTCTCTCTTCTTCTCACAAAAAGGGGCCAAATACTCCAGCGGCTATGAAGGAACCGTCGTTGATGCCGATGCAGACGTAAAGATCAACCAACTCTATTTGGAACTTCCTATCAATGTACAATTCCGCTTTAACCTTGCAGACAACACCAATCTGGTCATTGCGACCGGTCCTTACCTTGCTTGCGGTGTAGGTGGTAAGACTAAATTTGACGGAGGTGCTTCTATTGGCGGCATTGCAGTCAATGGAGGAGACAAAGTCGATACTTTTGGCAGCGACGGCCTTGACTACAATCGTTTTGATGCCGGATGGAACATCGGGTTAGGGGTAGAATTCGGCAAGATTTTGGTCGGTCTCGATACCCAGCTCGGTTTCTGCAAAGTGATGGACGGAAATGCTCCACATAATGCCAATATCGGTATTACTTTGGGATACAAATTCTAAGCTACTTTTAAATAACTCTGTCCGTGAGAGTCTGCCGCTGAAAAACGGCAGGCTCTCTTTTTCGTTATATCCTTTATGCTTTACTTCTTTCGATAACAATTTACTGGATTCAACACCCAGTCAAAACAACCCGGCAACCATACAAAATATAGCCAAAATCATAAAATTCAATCATAAACATTCGTGTTACAGAATATTTTTGTACTTTCGAATTTATCATGTGTAACCCTTTTCTACGAATGATGATGACCATGGAAATTTTCAACTGTTTTTTAATCGCTATGAGCTTTCTGGCCTTATTGGTTTTTGTAGCACTCTATTTTGTCAAAGCAGGCTACGGCGTTTTCCGTACGAAATCATGGGGTATATCCATTCCCAATAAAACAGCCTGGGTTCTCATGGAAGCCCCTGTTTTTTTCGTTCTGTTTTACTTGTGGATTACAAGTGAAAATCCATTTTCCATTCCTGTTCTCATTTTTTTCCTACTCTTTGAACTACATTATTTCCAACGTTCCTTCATCTTTCCGTTTCTAATGAAAGGCAAGAGTCGGATGCCATTGACCATTGTAGGAATGGGAGTTGTATTTAATGTACTGAACGGCATTATGCAAGCCTTAGGCCTGTTCTATTTACCCGTTACAGATACGGTTTATTCAGGTGGGTGGCATTATTTTGTCTCACCACATGCCATTCTTGGAATGCTACTCTTTTTCTTAGGAATGGGCATCAATCTTCATTCAGATTATGTGATACGACATTTACGGCAACCGGGGGACACTCGTCATTATTTGCCTACCAGAGGAATGTTCAAATATGTCACTTCAGCCAATTATTTGGGAGAACTCATAGAATGGATTGGTTTCGCGTTGCTGACAATTTCTCCAGCAGCAGGTGTATTTGTATGGTGGACTTTTGCCAATCTGGTACCCAGAGCTCATGCCATCCATCAACACTACCGCAAGGAATTTGGCACGGTAGCTGTAGGAAAGCGAAAGCGAATCATTCCGTTTATCTACTGAATATCCATCTGATAAAATTCTTCAAAACACATAAAAACTTGCCATCATGACTACATCCAAATTGTTTACACCAATCACTATCGGGCCGCTGACGCTGCGCAACCGCACCATTCGCTCCGCTGCGTATGAAAGCATGTGTCCGGGACATCGACCTTCAGAAATGTTGCTTCAATACCATCGTTCGGTAGCGGCGGGAGGAGTCGGTATGACTACCGTGGCCTATGCAGCAGTAACCCAAAGCGGCTTGTCGTTCGACCGCCAGCTTTGGATGCGTCCTGAAATCATTCCCGACTTGCGCCGGCTGACTGATGCCATTCATGCCGAAGGAGCAGCTGCCGGCATACAACTGGGACACTGCGGCAACATGTCGCACAAAAATATCTGTGGCTGCCTGCCCGTAGGAGCTTCCGGTGGTTTCAACCTATATTCCCCCACGTTTGTCCGCGCCCTGCGAACCTCAGAACTGCCCCAACTGGCACAAGCCTACGGACGTGCCGTAAATCTAGCCCGGGAAGCCGGCTTCGACTCAGTGGAAATTCATGCCGGACACGGCTACTTGATTAGCCAATTCCTGTCACCGGCTACCAATCATCGCAAAGACGAGTTCGGAGATTCCTTGGAAAACCGGATGCGCTTCATGGACATGGTAATGAATGAAGTCATGAAAGCCGCAGGAAACGATTTAGCCGTATTCGTAAAAATGAATATGCGTGATGGTTTCAAAGGGGGAATGGAACTGGAAGAAAGTCTGCAAGTAGCCAAACGTCTGGAAGGATCTGGAGTCCATGCCTTGGTCTTGAGCGGAGGATTTGTCAGTCGGGCACCCATGTATGTAATGCGTGGTGAAATGCCCATCCGAAGCATGAGTCATTACATGAAATGCTGGTGGCTCAAATATGGCGTTCGACTGGTTGGCAAATGGATGATTCCAGCTGTGCCTTTCCAAGAAGCCTACTTTCTGGAAGATGCACTGAAATTCCGGAAAGCCCTCCATATGCCTTTGGTTTACATCGGCGGTTTAGTGTCGCGGCAAAAAATCGATGAAGTACTGAATGATGGCTTCGAGGCAGTGCAGATGGCTCGTGCTCTCTTGAACGAACCCGATTTTGTAAACCGTATGCGAAAAGAGGAAGATGCTCGCTCAGCATGCAAGCACAGCAACTACTGCATTGCCCGGATGTACTCCATTGATATGGCCTGTCACCAACACCTGTCTGAAAAACTTCCTCCTTGCCTGCAGAGGGAAATTGAAAGAATCGAAGCCCAATCAGAAAAAAGACAAATCGAATAACACAAGGAATAAAAGATGAAGAATTGTATTCAGCCGAAATGTCATCAGAAAGGCCACGGAAAATTGGCAGTGATTACGGGAGCTGACGGAGGAATGGGCATGGAAATCACTCGGTATGTAGCTCTGGCCGGTTTTCGGGTGATAATGATATGTCACCACCGGAACGAAGCGGAAAAAGCACGCCAAATCTTAATAGAAGAGACAGGTAACACTGCCATTGAAGTATTGGAAGCCGATTTTTCCTCGCTTAAATCGGTGGCTCAAGCTGCCGAACAACTGTTAACACGACAGGAATGTATCACTCTGCTGATGAACAATGCAGGTACACTGGAAACAGGACGTCATCTGACTGAAGACGGACTGGAACGAACTGTTAGTGTAAACTATGTCGCTCCTTATCTACTAACGCGGAAATTGCTTCCCTGCATGGAGAAAGGAAGCCGCATTGTCAACATGGTATCGTGTACCTACGCCATCGGACACCTGGACTTTCCCGATTTCTTCACCCAAGGGAAGAAAGGCCGATTTTGGCGCATTCCCGTATATAGCAACACAAAGTTAGCACTCACCTTGTTTACCTTCGATTTGGCTCACCGCTTACAAGGACGAGGAATCCGAGTAAATGCTGCAGATCCCGGTATCGTATCTACTAATATGATTACCATGCATCAATGGTTTGATCCGTTGACCGATATTTTCTTCCGTCCTTTTATCCGTTCTCCCCGCCAGGGAGCAGCTACTGCCATCCACTTGCTGCTGGATGTTGAAGCTGATTCTTGTACAGGTACCCTTCAAGCCAGTTGTCATCCTTGTACGCTATCTAATCGGTATGCGCAGCATAGCAAAACAAAGGAACTTTGGGATTATACAGAGGCAATCGTAAAAAAATGGTTATAAATCATCAGACGTTATTGAAAATGTTTTATAACGAATGTGAGAGTTGAAATACTTACAACAAAAGTCATTAAGAGTATACAGGTTCAAAAATAGCATAGAAGAAAATATTATGGCAAAGAAAAAACATCATAATAATAATCAAGGGGTTGCCTATGTGGAAGTGGAAAAGGATTTTGGTATGTGGAAGAATTATATGCAATATGGTCCGCAATACGACACGAACAATGATTGTCCGATAAATCCAGGTGAATCTGATATGGTGGAACAACTTTCTTTCAAGAAACTGTCTGTAGATACCAGAAAACAACTTCGCGCAACCATGGTTAATTTGGTTCTTGATTACTGGCAAACAGAAAGGCTCATACCTGAAGGTGCTATCATTAAAGAGTTTAGAAACACAGCTATAAAGGAAGTCTACTATATTTGCGGACAATATGTCAAGGACAGCGCAGAATTGAAATACATGTTGAACGAATGTATAGTTTCTACCATCAATAAAGAACTGAAAAAAGAGAAACAAAGCAACAAATGATATTAAAATCTTGACCTTACCAGTAAGAAGGCGTGTTTTTCTGCTTTTCTTGTAATTTATTCCATTAAAACGCATTACAAAGAGAATTCCAGATGTGAGATGAATAATAAAATTCTGTAGATGCTATCATGTAGTTAACGAAGATGCATAAATCGCATAATGATGCATATCTATGATTAATTATGCGGTTCCAGTGTTAAAAGTGAATTTTATTTTTCTTTTTGTTTACAATAACAAAAAGAAAACCTTATATTTGCCACTGGAGCTATACCTCCCATTGTCGGCATCGGAATGATGTCTTCAACCGGATAACATATTCCGTACCATATTCTCTCTTTTATAGTTCCGTCCGCACCTTACCTTACTTCTTCAGCGGGCACAATCCATTGGAAAGGCCGGTAACCTTTCCCAACATTAACCTTAATCACACAAGCGATGAAGCAACTAATGCTACTTCTATTCGGTGCAGGAGTTGTGACAGCGGGTGCACAGTCCCCCGGCGGTGTCAAAGGAACAGAGTTGTGGTTCCAGACATTGCCCGTGACGGCAGACCTTCAAGGCGCATACCGATGGATGGATCTCGCAGGGGATTCCGTAAAATTGCGTTCTCTTGACCGCAGCGGGAAACCGGGAAGCGAATACACCCAGACCCGCTCCTTCGCGCCGGCATTCAATTTTCATCTGGCACTGTACCTTTCAGGAGGAAGCTACGGAAAAACAGCTTCCTTCAAGTTCTCCAACTTTTCACAGGCTACTGTCTTCAGTGTCTTTGCCCTGCCTCCCGAGAGTCACGACAAGGATATGCTGCTCTATTCCCTTGACGGGAGGAAAGGCGGCGGATCCATCCTTTCAAAGGACAAGGTCGTACGTGCCAACGGCACGGAGCCGCTGGACTACGGAAAGGACACGGGAGAAGACCTCTTGTTCTCCTCCTCTGACAGACAGTCCGCGACAGACTTCCGGGAGTCCTCCGTCCGCGTGCTCACCTATCTGAAGAGCAACCGTCCCGGAACGGGCCTTTGGGGAGAAAACTCCGTATCGAATCTGTTTGTCGGCGGTACTTATTCCGCATCCAATCCGCAGTTCAGCACCGGTTATGATGAAGCGTCATTCGGGAACAACCGTTTTGACGGCTATTCCCCCGAAGTCATCATCTACGGACGTTACCTCACCCCGGCAGAACGCAGGAAAGTGGAAAGCTACCTGGCCGTCAAGTATGGAATCACCCTGAACAACTCCTATCTGGACAGTGAAGGCAACCTGATATGGGACAAGGACGAGAACTTGGGTTATCACCACCGGGTGACAGCCATCGGCTCGGATGCCGCTTCCGCTCTCCACCAGCCCCTCTCCACCACTTCCTACGAGGAAGATCCTGTCTATGCCACCATGAAAGCAAACGATACTTTCCACGACGGCAATTCCTATGCGGAGTCGTCCGCCAGCCGCCTGCTCGTCATGGGGCGTGAATACGGCAATCCCTTGCCAGACAAAGGGTACATCTTCTGGGGTGACGACAACGGTCCGCTGACCACCTACACCTCACCGGCAGATACCCTGTGGCACATCATGCGCCGCACATGGACGGTACGCAGCAATGTACCGGCATCGGCGGACAGCACCTCGGTACGCTGGAACGGCACGGGCATGACCGTTACCCGGAAAGGCTTCCTTGACACCATCGAGCAGGACTCAAGTGCGACCGAAGCCTTTGCCGTCACACCGGCACTTCCCGGCCGTGAAGGAGCCATCTCCTTCTATTGCCCGCTCAGTCATCCCACATTCGACGCGGGCTTTACCGGCTCCGGCGGCAACACCTGTGAATACGGCTACCGCTTCGACAGGGAAGGAAACGTCTATGCCATCTCCGGCGGACAGGCCGGCGCTACTGCTGTAACCACCGGAGTCAGCGGCAGTGCCGTTTCCATCCGGAGGGAAGACGGGCAGGTCTATCTCCGCATTGACGGTATTGGCAGTCGGGCACGAACCATTCCCCTGCCCGAAGCCTCCGGTTCAATGTCAGGCCTTATCCGGGCCGTCACCTCCGAAGAACCGTTGCGCATAGCCGCTGTACGTACCGGCGGCATCGGTGACACGGGAAACATGGCAGAACTGAGCCATGCGCTTACCCCGGATGACGAGTTCTCTCAGTATTGCCGCAACCGTACCCTGCTACTCATCGACCCCAGCGGGGAAGGCAGGTTCGATACGGAAGACATGATAGCCGTGAAATGCTCCCGGCCGGACCTCATGCGCGGAAAGACCGTATTCCATAACCTGTTCTGGGATTTGGACGGCAGCGGCAGCGATGTCTTCACCTTTGCCTATTATGACGGACTGGCGGCAGATGCCGTCCCGACCCCGTCTACCTGTGAGGACGGCAAGCCCCGCAATGACGGCAGCATCGACATTGACATCCGCATCGGCACTCCCGTCTATGACTATGTGCTCTCAGCCGATACGGTAGCCGGTGTACCCAAGGATGAAATCATTGCAAGCGGCAAGTTCACCGGAGAGACTCACCGCATTGACGGACTGGCTCCCGGCACCTATACGCTGAAAGTCACCCAGGGTGGCGGTAACGACATCTACGGAACAGGCGGACCACTATACACCACCTACGTACACGACAAGCGGATCTTCGCATCCGGAGAAGTTTCCTGGACGGTGACAGGAACCAACTCCAACTACCGCGTCGGTGTGGAACCGAGAATATCCGACGACATCACGCAGTTCGGCTTTGATGTGAGAGGTGACAGGGCTCATATGATTATCGACGGACACACGAGTCTTACCCAGTTTATCCGCATCAAGGAAGGAGACGTCCTCACGCTGGGACTGGAAGGCATTACCGTATCGTACAAGCTCAACGGCAAGGTCATCCGCCGCTTTACCCAATGGAACATCCGGGCATGGCGTCTGTGCATCAAGTTCGGAACCGGTGAAACACATATTACCGGACTGACCGTAAACGGAGAGCCGATTCCCGATTTCACCCATTCGGGCAATGTACAGGTTGAGAATCCCAAGACAAACACGGCCCTCTTCACGGTACATGTAGGCAGTGAGTGCGACCCGACACTCCCCAACGGAACAGAAAAGAAGGAAGGTTCCCTCATCGGCTGGTCAGACCGGCCCGGAAACGGTGAAGGAAACAGCCAAGGAAACGGTAACAGGGACGATTCGTTCCAGGTAAAGCCTGACGGCACGACCGGCATCTTTGATGTCGTGCTGGAGCAGGACCAGCCCGGGGATGTCACGCTGATGGTATTCGACGCTTCCGGCAAACTGGTTCACGAGCAGTTCATGGAAGGTGAAACAACCAAACGTTCGCGCTTCGAGGCACCCGCCCCAGGAGTCTATGTAATCAAGGCCATCGGTCCGGATTGGGAAAAAACCCGGAAGATTATAGCCAAATAGTTCAACTAAAACCGAAATATCATGAAACGGACAATTATCATCGCCGCATCAGCCGTGACGCTGGCGGCAGCCGGCATTGCCGGTTCGCATTATCTGTCCGGCCAGTCTCCGAATGCGCAGCTCCAGATGGAAACGGCATCGGAAATCCGGCAAGAAAAATCCGAAGACAGCGGCAGGAAGAAAGAAGACGGCAGCCGTCCTGCAAAGGCGGCAACTGCCCACCGCACTTCTTCCACTCCGATACAGGCAGCAGGCACGACAACCGCCTATGCCACCCTCCGCTACGGTTCGGTCGGTATTCCCGAAGGGAAGACTGCCGACAACCCCGAGGACAACATCTTTGAAATCAACCTCTCCCGGACAATTCCGTCGGACGCCCGCGTCTGGCTGTGTTACGAGCTGCAGGGTGCGGATCACTCCGGAGCCGTAGCCAAGAGCATCAACGACCGTCCGGCCACCGGCGGTTATATGGCCACGGCATCCGACGGCTGGACCCATGTCCGCGAGGAGATTCACCCGGCCTGGCTGCATGAAGGCGTCAACCGCGTACTTTTCACGGCTCCCGAAGGCAGGAGCTATTCGGTACGCAACCTGCATGTCGAAACGGCATCGGGACCCGGGCAGGCACTTACGCTGTCACAAACTCCGGTAGTCTATGGCGACCTGGCCTATGTGCACGGCTTCGTCCGCAACGGAGCCCGGACGGTCAAGGCTGGACATACCGTACTTACACTGCAGGACGGCGAGTTCGAAGGCATCGTTCCCGTATCGGGCAGCAGCCTCACGCTCAGTGCCACTACCGCCTCCGGAAAGACCCTGACCGCTTCCTTCCCGACACTGAAGAAAGGCAAGGCAGATTATGAACGCGCTTTTCAGACTCCGGCTGCCCGAACGGCAGGGAAACACTTTGCCCAAGGCAAGGCAGACAGCCTGAAAAATGCCAACGGTGCGCTGCTGGTAGATCATGGCGTCATGCTGGCAGCCAGAAAGCTGACCATGCGTCCTTTGCGTGAAATGGACCTGCCGGCACTGGATTTCGGCATGACCAATGTCACAGCCGAGGGAGAAGGCGTACGTTTCCTGCCGCACGGCACACACTTCACGGAAAAGGGAGCCACCGTCCGGTTGAAGTACGACCGCACCCGCATTCCGAGCGGCTACACCGAAGACGACATCCGTACCTATTATTTTGACAACGACACCAAACACTGGGTGGCGCTGGAAAGAGTGAAGGTCGACAAGCAGGAAGCCTGCGTGGTGTCACGAACCACCCACTTCACGGATATGATCAATGGCGTGATTCAGGCACCCGAATCGCCGGAGACCGAAGGGTTTGCGCCGACCATGATGAACGACATCAAGGCAGCCGACCCAACGGCCAAAATCAACCTGATTGCTCCGCCGCAGGCCAACAACCGCGGAACGGCCAGCCTGCAGTATGCCTTTGAGATGCCGCCTGCCCGAAACGGCATGGCCCCCTCACTCGGCATCCAGTACAGCAGCGAGGGCGGCAGCGGCTGGCTCGGTGAAGGATGGAGTCTTTCCGTACCTTCCATTACGCTGGACACCCGATGGGGCGTGCCGCGCTATGACATGGCCGGCGAGACAGAAACCTACCTGCTCTCCGGTTCCATGCTCTCGACCATGGACGACAAGGGACAGATGGGTGTGGCCCACCGTGGAGACAAGATGCCCCGCAAGGCAGACCGGCAGTTCTATACCCGTCAGGGAGGAGACTTCAGCCGTATCATCCGCAAGGGCAGCAGCCCATCAGAGTATTACTGGGAAGTCACCGACAAGCAGGGTGTGAAATACACCTATGGCGGTGAAGGTGCCGTTCTGAAAGGCACGTTCACGGATGTTTCCGGCAATACCTGTGAGGTGATTTCCGAGTGGAAACTGCGCCGGGTAGAAGAAACACACGGCGACTTCATGGAATATGTGTATGAGGCAGTCGATGAAGATATCCGCGGCGGCTTGAAAGCCAAGGCGCTCTACCTGAAAGAGGTGCGTGCCGGAAATGCCGGACAGGAGCCCCATACCGTCGTGACGTTTGAAGGCGGCAAGACCCGGCAGGTGAAGACCAACAACGCCCGTTACGGCTATTTGACCTCTTCCAACCGCCTGCTGGAGAAAGTGACGGTGAACTTCCGGGGAAACGTGCTCAGAAGCTATGCTTTTGAGTACCGGAACGGTGCGTTCAACCGTGAACTGCTCGCCGGTGTGCGCCACCTGGACTCTAACGGGCAGGAGGTGTCTTTCCAGAAGTTCAGCTACTACGACGACGTGCAGTCCGACAAGGGATATGTCCCCTTCAAGGACAGTCAGGAAACGTGGAACACGCACAATGACGGGCTGGATGCCGGATTTGTCAATCCCCTGCAATCCGTCACCAAACGGTTCAGCGACAAACCGACCGCATTGGGAGGTACGGTAAGTTCTTCCACCAGCGGATCATTCTATGCGGGTGTGGGTCCGAACGATTTCAGCAAATGGAAAAGCAACACATTTGGCGGCTCATACAGCTATTCCAGTGACAACAGTAAAGGATTATCATCTTTTGTCGATTTGAATGGTGACGGTTTGCCTGACAAAGTTTTCCGCAAAGGTGGAAAGGTATTTTATCGTCCGCAACTGAAAAATGCATCAGACGGAACGGTTTCTTATGGCGAAGCGATTAAGGTTTCCGGTATCAACAGCTTTGCTACGGTCAAGAGTTCAACCAACTCCGGAGGTGCTAAAGGAGTGGTCGGATGGAATATCTTTACAGCTGAACTCGGTTTGGACAAGTCACGTACCAAAACCAAGACTACCGAATATTTCAGTGATATAAACGGAGACGGACTGGTTGACCTCGTTTCCAACGGCAAGGTTTATTTCAACCACCTTGAGTTTGACAGCAACGGCAATGCGGTACCGACATTCACGTTAAGCAGTGCTGACACTCCGAGTCCCATCATCTATAGCGGAAAGATTGACGCTTCGGTAATTACCATCGACCCCGAAGAACAGGCGGAAGCCATCAAATCTTCTCCCATGGAGGACATCGTGCGCGTATGGCAGGCTCCCCGGGACGGTATGGTCAGCATTTCCGGGACGGTCAGCCTGATTGCACCCGAAGGTGACTACGATAAGGAAGAATATGTCAAGGCAGACGGTGTGCGTGTATCCATCCAGAAAGGCAAAGCCGAAAAATGGAACTTGAAAATTGCCAAGGGAGATGCTTCGGCACACCCGGCTTCTGTGGACGCATTTGAGATAAAAAAAGGCGAACGCATCTATTTCCGCGTGCAGTCCGGTACGGAAGAAAAGAGCAACGGTGCTTTTGACAAGGTGGCCTGGTCGCCTGTCATCACCTATGCCGGTACGGCTGAGACCTTGCCGGGTGGCTATTCCACAACGGTTTACAAACCTGCGGAAGGTGCGGTATATGATGTGAATACCGTTGCCAATGTGGAAGGTGTTTCCTTCTCTGTATCAGGAAAGTTTAGCAAACCCGTCACTACGGATGATGTCGTGCTGCGCATTATCGGTTCAAACAACAAAAAGGATGATAACGGCAACGACAATCCGAATTATACGGAGCAAGTGCTCTTCACAAAGACCTATCCCGCAGCAGAGAAGGCAGATGCCGTGGAGGTATCGGCCAGTATCGCCAATGCCGAGAAGTTCCCGAACATAGGGTTTGAGATTGCATCATCCTCCAATGTGAACTGGGAGCAGATCCGCTGGATACCATCTGTGACCTACAAGGATTCATCCTCCGTTGACCGGACGCTTGCGATTCCGGCACATTACAGGATGTTTACCCATGCCGTGAAGGAAAGCCATTCCTATACGTTTGCTGCAACGGATACGGCGGTGATTGTCAAGCCCCGTATTACAGTGGCAAAAGGATTCAACGGTGACGTGACCTTGACAGTAAAGACAGCGGACAAGCTGCTGGCGAAAAAGACTTTCACCATAACAGAAGGTGCTTTGAAGGCAGATGTGCTGAAACTGGAAAATCCCGGCACCGAAAAGATCTGGTTCGAGTTTCATTATCCCGGTACGTTATCGGATGATGCCCTTACCGTTGCACGTGTGCTGTTGCAGTCCGATACGCTTGGTCTGCCGAAGGACAGCGTGAATGCCGGATTCTATGCTGAAGGTATCAACAGCGGTTTCGGTATGCTGTACCGTGGCTGGGGCGGCTTCGTTTACAATGCTTCCGAGGGACGCTATGGCAAGCCCATTGACGAGGCTCTGCTCAAACTCCCGGAGGATGAGAATGCCAAGATTGACCCGTTGACCCTGCCTTTCACACCGATAGGCACAGACCAGATGTCGCCCGACCGCTGGATCGGACAGCGTCAGGAAATCTACCTGACAGCTGCTGAAGCCGGTACGGCCCGACTGGCAGAACAGGACGTGGTCATTACCAATCCGTTGGATAATCAGGTGGATGTCGCAGGCCTGGCAGGTGATTGTCTCCAAGGAACCGGTGCGGCAGCTGTTACCCAAGTCGCTACCAGCAAGAGTTCCGTAACCCAAGGCGGCGCCATGGGATTTACCGTCAATACTGCCGAGGGTAATGCCACGACAGATGTAACCATGATGGACATGAACGGTGACGGTTATCCGGATATCGTTGCCGGAGGAGTGGTACAATATACCAATTCTCAAGGCGGTATCAGTGGTGAGAAGTCACAGAAGCTGGAAAAAATCTCCAGTGAAAACTCATCCAGTTCTAAAGGTTATGGTGGCAATCCGGTTGCTTCTGTTTCATCCATTGTCAAGTTAATCAAACATTCTCCTCAGACAGCAGCCAATTCCCAGACCAAATGGCAAGCCCAGTTCAGCCTCTCCGGAAGCGGCTCATACAACAAGGATGAAGCCGCAGTACAGTTCATTGATATGAATGGAGATGGTCTTCCTGACCAGATTCTGAAGAACAAGCAAGTACGCATAAATCTGGGATACACATTCTCAGACCCCATGGATTGGGGACTGGAACGCATTCAGGGTGGTGAAAGCAAAGCTTTCAATGCTGGTGCCAGCGGTGGTGCCGGAGGTGGTATGGGCGAAGAATTGGTTAAAGGTTCGTCCGTTAACAAGGCATCCGGCAGCTTTATGGCCGGATTCGGCATTGTATCTTCTGAAAGCAAGGAAGCGTACAACCTGATGGATGTCAACTCCGATGGCTTGCCTGACAAGGTTTGGAAAGAAGGCAACGGAATAAAGGTGTCTTTCAATACCGGCAATGCTTTCCTCTCACCGATAAACTGGAAAGGTGCCAGTGCGCTGAGTGAATCAGCTTCAACTTCTGAATCCGTCAATGCTGCATTTACCATCAGCATCAATCTGCTTCTTCCTCCCATCAAGATTTCCACTAACCCGGGTGCATCCACCGGTCACAGCATCAGCCGCCCCACGTATGCCTTGCAGGACGTGGACGGTGACGGCTATCTCGACATTGTGGAATCCGAGAAGGAAAGCGAGCTGAAAGTGATTCGTTCCGCCATAGGCAGGACGAACATGCTGAAGGCAGTCACCAACTCGCTCGGCGGTACGTTTACGCTGGACTATGCGCATACTGCTCCCACCTACGGACTTCCCGGCGGCAAATGGGTGATGTCTTCCCTCACGGTGGATGACGGCATCCATGACGACGGTCCGCTCATGACCACCGCCTTTGAATACAAGGACGGCAAGCGCGACCGCCACGAACGCGAGTTTCTCGGCTTCGGCGAAGTGATTACCAGAAATCTGGATACTGAAAAGGAAAATGCGCTCTACCGCAAGTCCGTACAGAAGTATGACGTGTCCGGCTACTACACGCAGGGCAACCTCGTCAACGCTTCCGTGGAAGATGCAGCCGGAAAGGTTTACACCGAAACGCGCAACGAATATGACGGCTACTACCTGACCGCCAAGGGTGACGAGTACACCTTTACCGCACAGCCCGTACTGTGCAGCGACCGCGCTTCCGCCTTCGTACCGCTCCGCTATACGGCGAACCTGCAATACGAAGGTGCCGCCCAGGGAATGATCACCTCGGAGGCATGGAATGAGTATTACCTCACCGGCCATCACGGTGAGCTGAAATCCTACAAGTTCAGCAACAAGGGCAAGCTCGGCAGCAAGGGTGACGGCAAGTTTGATTACCAGACCTCCATCCGCTATACCTCCAACAGCAGCAGGAACATCCTCGGACTGCCGACCGATGTGACCGTGACCGGAGGAGACGGAAAGGTCTACCACCAGGTATTGGCGGTATATGACACGAAGTACCCGAACCACCTGACCAGGATAACGCAGCAACTCGGAAACGGCGAAGCCGTCACGGACTACCGTTATGACAGCTTTGGCAACATCCTGCAGAAGACACTTCCGGCCAATGCCAAGGGACAGCGCATGTGGTACAAGTACCGCTACGAGCCGGAAATGAACATGTATGTGGAACGTGTGGAAGATGCGTTCGGCTACCGAAGCGAGGCAGGCAATTTCGATTACCGCTACGGCATCGCCAAGGAACGCCGCGACCTGAACAACTTCTACTACGAGACCGATGTGGACGACCTCGGACGCGTCACCGGAGTACGTGGCCCGAACGAGCTGGCTACGGGTGTACCTTATATAATTGCATTCGAATATAGCCCGAAGGCTGAATTTGCGGCAAACGGCATCACCGCCCCGGCATACGCCGTGACGAAGCACTACGACATCCAGCATCCGGACGATGACATGGAAACCGTCACCTTCGTGGACGGCTTCGGTCGGCCCGTGCAGGTGAAGAAGGACGGCGTGGTCACTTCGGCATCCGAAGGCTCGGTATCCGATGCACAGAACGTAATGATTGTCAGCGGACGCAATGTCTATGACGCATTCGGACGTGTCGCTAAGGCTTACTATCCCGTCACGGAAGAGCTGGGCAAGCGGACGGACTTCAACAAGGCATTTGACGGAGTATCGCCGACCGTAACGGTGTATGACGTACTCGACCGTGCCACGGAAGTGACCCTTCCCGACGAATCCAAGACGCTGACAGCCTATACCACGGATGCAGGCAGCCGGGCATTGGTAACTACCGTGACCGATGCTTTGGGCAACAAGCAGGCTACCTATACCAACGGCAGCGGCAAGACCGTCATGACCAAGCAGCTCAGCGGTCCTGACGGAGAAATCACCACCACCTTCGAGTATGACGGCATCGACCGTCTGGTCAGAGTCACTGATACCGAAGGCAACGTGACGACCTCCGTATATGACATGGGCGACCGCCGCACCGAGGTGAACCATCCTGCAAGCGGCATCACCACCTTTACCTATGATGCACTCGGCAATGTGCTGACCAAGCAGACAGCCAACCTTGCCAAGGAAGGCAAGTCCATTACCTACGACTACGATTATCACCGGCTGACGGGCATCAACTATCCCGACCACCCGGAGAACAACGTGAAGTATTACTATGGCGGACGCAACGCCTCGCAGAACCGCATCGGTCGCCTGATGCTCCGTGAGGACGGAACGGGAGCCATCGAGTACTTCTACGGCAAGATGGGCGAAGTCACCAAGACCCGCCGCACGCTGATTGTGCCCAATCAGGCGATTGCCACCTATGTGACGCAGTGGACCTACGACAGCCACAACCGCCTTCTGGAGATGATATACCCAGATGAGGAGAAGGTCACTTACTCCTACAACCTCGGCGGTCAGCTGGAAAAGGTACGCGGCTACAAGTCCTACGGCTATGACTACGTGAGCCGCATCGGCTATGACAAGTTCGAGCAGCGCACCTATCTGAAATACTGCAACGGTGCGGAGACCTTCTACACCTACGAGCCCGCACGCCGCAGGCTGCAGAACCTGACGGTCAACGCAGGCGGCAAGTCCATCATGGACAATGGCTATACCTACGATGCCGTAAGCAACGTGCTCAGCGTTGCCAACAAGGCCGCACTTCCCGAAAGCGGAAAGGCGGGCGGACAGATGGCGCATGCCTATACGTATGACGCACTCTACCGTCTGGCAAGTGCTACGGGAACCTATGCCGGAGCGGACAGCAAGACCGCTTCCTACCGGCTGGAGATGGGCTACGACAACATGCACCGCATCGTGTCGAAGAAGCAGCATCTCGCGCAGCAGGGCGTGCAGTTCGATGGTACGCTCCATGTGGGCTATGACCTGGCCTATACCTACGGCAAGACTGAGGGCAGAAAGTTCCAGCTCGCCGAAGTGAAGGATGCGAACTACCGCACGGAAGAGAATCCGGATTCCGTGGCCAAGATAGACAACAACCATACCTACATTTACGATGCCAACGGCAACCTGGTCTATGTCAATACAGGCCGCATCAAGCAGGATGGCACATTGGATTCCACGGCAGCCGAGCGCAAGCTCCGCTGGGACGAGGAGAACCGCCTGACGGCTTCCGATGACAACGGCTTCGTGACCAACTACTGGTATGATGCCGACGGTGAACGTACGGTGAAGACCAGCGGTGAGGGTGAACAGCTCTACGTGAACTCCGAGTTCGCAGGCGGACGCACCAACACGGCGAAGTTCTCGCTCTACGTCAGTCCTTATCTGGTGGCCAACCAGGGCGGACGCTACACCAAGCACATCTATATCGGCTCGCAGCGCATCGTTTCCAAGATTGGCGACTTCGCCTCCTACGGTTCCGACCCGAGACGCATCCAGTATGCCGGCAGTGAGACGGACGGACTTTCTGTTAATTACAAACAAAAATATTCCGCCCAACAGCAGGTAATTAAGGATAATTATGCTATCTTTGAGGTGCCGTACAACGGAACGGACAACAACGACTATGTGGATGGACAGGGATTCTGCTGCGACGACGGTTCACCCGAAGCTGCACAGGCCCGTGCTCTGGCACTGGAAAACAACTTCCAGGATCCGGACGCATACGAGAAGTTGCAGTTCTACTACCATCCCGACCACTTGGGCAGCAGCAGCTACATCACCAACCTGGACGGTGAGGTGGTTCAGCACATCGAGTATGTGCCGTTCGGCGAAGTGTTCATTGAAGAGCGGAACAGCATCTGGAATACGCCTTATCTCTTCAACGCGAAGGAATTCGACGAGGAGACGGGACTGTATTACTATGGTGCGAGGTATTATGATTCGAGGCTGAGTTTGTGGATTTCTACGGATCCTTTGCAGGAAAAATATGTAAATATCACGAGTTATTGTTATACTTATAATAATCCTGTTATTTTCATTGATCCTGATGGAAGACATGTAGAAGTAACAAAATCTAAGGATGGTTCATATGTAGTTAGTGGAGGTAAAGCAAATAAAGATCAAAATATATATGAAAATTACGGATTGAAGAATCAACGTGTTATTGGAAAGATGCTTACTCAGTATTCGTTTATGAATGATGATGGGAATGCTATAAAAGGATCCATAATAGATTTGTCTGATAAATCAGGGGAAGAATTTCTTTCTGATTTCATGAATAATACCCCTTCCCTTATCGATTATATGCCTAATGCAATAGGCGGAGAAAAGTATGATTTCAAAAGAAATGGTACTGAATATGGTGATAATAACTACAACAATTCATTATATCATCATCGAGGTATGATTGTAAGCATTGACAATAAAAAGTATATTGCATCTGCTAGAGATATCGGGAATTTTGCAGCAGGATATATTGCTGGAAAAAATGATTTGTCATGGGCTATTGCAAGATTAGGTTTTGATTTACTCGAAACCAAGCAACACATGTCAAAAGGTGAATTTGGTTTCTTTAAAGAAGGAAATCCCACTAGATATGCAGAAAAAGCTGGCTTTGATGTTGGACGAATGACAGATATTGCAAAAGCTATAAGAAAGGCAAAGCTTTATCGGTCAATGTATCCTCCAAGAATATGGTAAAACTAAATTTGAATACAAGAAACGTTATAATTGGACTTAGTTTGTTGCTTTATTCTGTGGCATTACTTAACCCTATGTATTATGTAACATCAGAAATAAGTAATACGGGAAGTTCGTGTTGTAGCGTTTCTTGTTTACATACATTTCTTACTGGAATATTAGCTACTCCTTTTGATTTACTATTTCTATGTAATGGCAATATAGAATTTTCATTAATATGGATATTTAATATTGTTTATATATATAATATATATGAGGGGAAAAAAGTACTAAACAATAAAATTATTAAATCAATAAATATATTCTCTATAATAATGATTATTTGTTTCTATTCTTGCCATTCAAATATTTCAGATAGAGACGGAGACATAGTTTATTATGTTGGAGAAAAGGGAGTTGGATATTTTCTTTGGAGTTCTAGTCTTATCATTGTCTTTTTGCTGAATATTTTCTCGCCAGACTTTTTTAAAAGTTTTAAAAGTAAGCGAAACAAACCTACTAAAGATTATTTTAGGAAATGTCAGAATTAAAACATTACATCTAAAAGTCATAGTTTTCTTGATGTATATAGTTTTCACTTAGTCATCTCTCAAGAATATCCTTATCTGTTGATATTTAGCAAATTGGTCTATAAAAGTTTTTTTATAAATCTGCAAGTTTTAGCGTTTTCACGTCAATAAACTTGCAGATTTTATGATTAAAAAGTCGAATAATACCTCTTCTTTATTCAGCAGCCTGTCAGATATGCTGAATCAATCTCACCCACCTTATCAGTTGACTGACAAAATAGATTAGAAAATATTTGAAACAGTTTGTCAGTCAACCATTATATTGTTAGGACAATGGTCGTTCTGGCAAGCCAATCCGTTTAATGTGTGGTATGCTCATCCTAAAAACACTTTCGTAATCTCTCAGGTGAGTCTTTGGCTCTGCAAATTTCTGCCGATGAAGTATTGATTGAAGCCATCACTCCAACTGGGGTAATTCGTGCTGCTCAAACCCTTCAACAATTGGCAGAAGGTTATGCAGAAGGAACGGAGGCATTCGAAGCTTTGACGCTGACAGACTGGCCTGCCTTTAAAGTGCGCGGTTTTATGCACGATTTCGGCCGGTCATTTATAGCCTATGATGAAATCAAGAAGCAAGTGAATCTTTTAGCCCGTTTTAAGGTAAATGTATTTCATTGGCATCTGACAGATTACACCGGATGGCGTTTCGAGGTTAAAGCTTATCCCCAATTGACCGCTGCCGAGAACAATATACGCCAGCCGGGGTGCTACTACACACAGGAACAGTGTCGTGAACTTGTAGCATATGCGGCAGAGCGAGGCGTGATGGTGATTCCGGAGATTGATATGCCGGGGCATAGTCATGTGTTCCAGAAAGCAATGGGGTATGATATGCAAACTGAGCAAGGAGTGGCTGCACTCAAAAAGATATTGGACGAAGCTGCCGACGTTTTTCAGAGTGTTCCTTATATTCATATAGGAGGCGATGAAGTAAACATTACATATCCTCAGTTTCTGGAAACGATGTCAAAGTATGTGCGCGATAAAGGCCTGAAAGTGATTCTTTGGAATCGTTTGGTTGCAGGACCTCCGACTGCATCTGTCTGTGATTTGACACAAATGTGGGCCACGTCGGGTAAAGTCGTAAAAGGGCTTCCCAATATTGATTGCCGCTATAACTACACCAACCACTTTGATGTGTATGCTGACTTGGTGGGCATTTACAAGAGCAATATTTATTACGAACGTCAGGGCACTCCCGAAGTTGCAGGAACAATATCTGCTGCGTGGAACGATACAAAGACACGTACGGATGCCGACATCGTCTGCCAGAATAACATTTATGCAAACATTCTTGCCTCTACAGAGCGTGCTTGGTATGGCGGTGGTGAACAGTATATAGAAAAAGGCGGAACTACACTGCCCAATGAAGGTGCTGAATACGATGAGTTTGTTGACTTCGAACGACGTTTCCTTTTTCATAAAGCACATTCGCTGAAAAATGAGCCTATAGCTTATGTGAAGCAAACCAATGTGCGCTGGCGCATTACGGACCCATTCCCCAATGGTGGAAATCATGCTTTTGCCCTTCCCCCCGAAACGAGCAATGCCGATATACTTCCCTCCGGCTTTGAATATCAAGGGAAAACCTATGCCACACGTATTGCAACGGGTGCAGGTATTTATTTGCGCCATATTTGGCATCCTACAGTGCCTTCTTTCTTTACTTCACCGGCCAATAATCAAACTGCTTATGCTTGGACCTACGTTTATTCACCCATAGAACAGGATGCCGATGCACAAATCGAATTTTACACCTATAGCCGTTCGGGCAACGAAAAAGGCCCTAAAACCGGTGCTTGGGATCGTCGAGGTTCGAAAATTTGGCTCAACGGAGCTGAGATTGCTGCACCCGTCTGGGAACAGCCAGATGCAAACATTCAGCAAAATCATGCGACTCAAGGACTGACCAATGAAAATCTTACGGCACGCGAGGTGGTTAAGGTCCATCTTCGCAAGGGCTGGAACAAAGTGTTCCTTCGTTTGCCGCATGTCAACAACGGTGGAACCGGCCGTGACAAATGGCAGTTTACCTTTGTGCTGACCGACCCGACCGGTAAACAAGCACTCGATGGCATTGTTTATTCGCCAAACAAATGTATTGACGATGCGGCCGACCAACTTGCTTCACGTATTGATGAAATTAGTTATTATCTTGATATTCATTATAGTAATAACCTAGGGTTTTATCCCGAATCCCTTGCTCTTCCGCTTCGTAAGCAGTTAGAACAGGTGCGCACCACTCTACAAGACAGCTTGACAGCAACGGAACGTGAAGCCCAACGCAATGAATTGGATGCTGTGTTTGACAAACTAAAAAAAGAAGAAGAATCCACCTCATTGAATATGCCGAAAATCAGTGAGCAGGCAGAGCGTCATGGCTATTCTTTCTGTACCCCACTGCGCGGTAATCGTTACCCCACTGCAAAGGGAGATAATCAGCCTCTTGTCGGTGAAGAATCCTTTGACAAACAAACTGCCACATGGCTGTTTCGTTTGCGCAAAGATGGTAGTTACAACATCGAAAATGCCTCAAACGGATTGTATATTTCGCCCGACAGCCCTAATAATCAGGCACTCCGTACAGTTGCCAATACTCCTGCAAAAGGATGGACTTTAAAGCCTTCCAATGAATTAGGCTATTTCATCATTACCTCAGGAACGGTACAATTTAATCAAACGAACAATAGCGGACAAGGCTATCACATTTTCAATTGGGGTGGCGGAACGAATACTTCCGACACGGGATGCAAATACCAGATTACCCATGTATTCAGTGAAGGAGGCTCAACCTCTGTCGGTTCATACCCTACGATAAATCCCAACGATTTACCTTCTCCTGTTTACTATGACTTGTCAGGTCGCCGGGTTTATCACCCCACGCGCGGTTTTTATATTCTGAATGGTCAGAAGGTGCTGTTGAAATAAAGGTAATTTTTTTAGGTGACTTAGCTTTTTTATGCTATATGCCGGGCTGGCTTTCTTGGCAAGGTCAGCCCGATTTACTTTTGTCAATTGTCTAGTTGCATGGCAATATTGAGGAATTTATCGTTTAACTATTCTTTCGGATTTAACCTTGCCAGTTTACATAATCCGATAAGATGCATATTACGGCTAAATCTGCCGCACTTTCGTTGTTGTTTAAAAGTTGTCGATTCTTGTGTCTCCATATCAACGGATGATGCGCCGTTCTGCAGGATTGTCAGAACTTTTTAGATAACCAGATGGAAAATACTATTATCGTATAGAAAGGCTTAACACCTGTAGTTCTTCGCTTACACCTTTGCAACAACATATCAAGCACATCTTTATCGGCTCACAGCGTATTGCCTGTGTTTTTCAAGATTGCTAATACGCTTTTTATGTCCTAACCGATACGCATTCAGTAGTTTGGTTGTATGACAAAACCACCTTTCCGTTAAAGATAAACAAAAAAAATCTACTCAATAGCAGGTTATTAAAGATAATTACGGTATCTTTGCCGACAGTACAATGAAAAGGACAATAACGGCTAAATATGAGGTCAGAATTTGCTTTTGGCACTATCGGACACACTCGGAATTTCGCAACATACTTTGCATTTTGTTTGCTGGCATAACAAATCTGCCGCGATGACAGTTCTATCGAATTTGCATAAATCCGTGTATGGGCATTGAAAGCTATCTTCTGAGTTCGTACGCACATGAAAACTTGCATTTCTATTCTCACTTTGATCATGTTAGCAATAATTGCATCTCAAATTAGGTCGAAGATGATTTTGTATATCTAATACATGCTAATCGGCAAAAAACATTAAACGCAGCAGTTTTTTTCAATGCGGAAACAGATGCTGCGGAAAAGAAATCACAAGTTTTGGGCTGTTAACTATTAACCGATTTAATCCAATACTACCCCTTTGGGTATTACTCAATTCCATTTCATCCAATTTATTATCACAATGCGAAAAATTCTGTTGACGCTCTCTTTCCTTTGTTTGGGAGCACTATCGGCATTTGCCGATCTGCCGTTTCGTAATCATCGTTACGACGCATTTAAAGTGCTGAAGATTACCCCTGAACATACAGTGTTCGTTGGTAACAGTATTACGAACATGCATGAATGGTGGGAAGCCTTTGGCAACCCGAAAATTATTAACCGAGGCGTTTCCGGAGCCGTAAGCAATGAAATGCTGGCCAACTTGGAAAGTGTGGTAGCAGGCAGACCGAAACAAATCTTCTTTATGATCGGTACCAATGACCTGGGCACCGCAGGACTCAACACGGCTGCACAAGTGGCACGCAATGTGCGCACGACATTAAAGCGCTGCCAGTTGGAAACGCCCGAAACTCAACTGTTTGTGCAGAGTATTCTACCCAGCCGTCAACGTAATCTGGCCCTCCAAAAAGAAACCAATGACAGTTTGAAGAAAATCTGTACGGAGATGAAGGTTACTTACATTGACCTATGGAATGACCTGCTCAGCGTATCTGAATCCAACAATAACAGCCATACATTGGACGGTCTTCATCTGACGGCATCAGGATATCGCATTTGGTGTAACAAAATTGCCCGGTATGTGGGTTCCGAGTGCGTTTATCCTGCTTCGGCACCAGACAATGCTTGCAATCTGGGCGGTTCCTACGGTATGCGTGCCACCTATTTCAGTATGCTTCCTGTTTGTAAGGACGACATCCTGCTGATAGGTGATGCTACTATTCACGGTGGAGAATGGCACGAACTGCTACATTCCGACAAAGTGAAGAGTCGTGGTACGGGTTGGGGCTATCCCGGACCGGACATTGCTACGATCAAGAAGATGGTTAGTGGTATCTTCAAGGGACGTTCCGACAATGAAGAACCCGCTCAGATTTATCTCTATATCGGTACGGCTGACTTGAATAACACCAACAAAACCGTTGATGCCGTAGTAGCAGAATACCGAACTTTGGTAGGCGAAATCCGCAAGCAAGCCCCTAACGCTCCCATCTATGTGCAGGCTATTCTGCCCAAAAGTGATGCAGCCTCCAACACCAACCGCATCGTGCCTTTCAATACAAAGCTTCAGGCACTGGTAAAGGAACTGGCCAACGTGGAATACATAGACTGCTATACACCCTTTGTAAAGGAAGGAATGGCTAATCCCGCTTACTTCTCAGGTAACTACCTCTATGGTAAAGGTTATGCCAAACTCTCTCAATTATTGGCAAAGACCATGGGAGCGGGCATAATTCCCACAAGTGACGAAGAAGCCAATATAAATTATGCGGTTTTTAACCAACGCACAGAACTGGGTGATATCATTTCTCGTGCAGAAGGCTTGAAACTGGGTAACGAGGTCGGTGCTTACACGCCCGAGGCTGCTGCAGACCTGTTGAAGGCTCTTCCCTCAGCCTATATGTTATTAAGTAAACAGGATGCAACCGGTGCTGAACTGGCTGCCATGGGCAAAGAACTCAATGCGTTGATGACCACCCTGTTGCCAAAACTCAACTTGCCAAAAGCTTCGACGGCTGATAACGAAACGTGGTACCAACTTTACACACCCAACCGCGAGAATCGCTACCTTACCTCGAACGGAACAGGCAAAGAGCTGACAGGTAACGATAAACAAGATTATGCCCGCATGATGTGGAAATTTGTCAGCCGCACAGATGGTACGTTTGACATCATCAACCGCGAAGACAGCGGTTATGTAAGCCCTACAGCCAACTTTAATGCTGCCGTTTCTACATCAGCTACGGCTCCTGCACAAGGTTGGGAATTAAGTTACAGCAACACCGCGGGACTCTTCATCATCCGCAGCGGTAAAGTGCAACTTAACCAGACGCAAAAGAATCTGAATTATGCACTCTATAATTGGAGTTCGGGGCAGGATGGATTGGACCGTGTGGATGCCGGTTGTCAATTTGCGATTGTCAATGCGCCTGCAGTGATTCCCGAACCTCATACGAATCCTATAGCAGTACTCGATTCGGTAGTGCTCGACGGCACGATGCCTTATGCAGTTCCCGCTGATGTGGCATCTGAAATTTTCAAGCACAAGTCTGTTACCGTAGCCATCGACTTCACTCCAAAAGTAGCTCCCGCTCAACCTGCTATGCTCTTTGCTTCGTCAAACAGTAAAGGGCAGGATTACTTTGGCGTAGTGACGCGCGAAACAAACAAATACGGTTTACAATATGTCGGCAACAGCCACAAGGAAGGCTGGTATACGTGGGGCGGAAAAGACCTGACGAAACGTAGTCAGATTGTCATCACAATGAATGGTGAAACGGAGACCTACCATTACTATTTTAATGGAAAAGCCGATCGTAGTGTTTCGGGAATGGGAGAATATGGATACCGTACATTTGGCAATGTGCCGAATGTTGACGGATTGTATCTGGGCGGTGTAGTCCGTCAGGATAAAATCAATGAATATCCATTTGCAGGAACTATTCATTCTGTTCGCATATGGGACCGTGTACTCACAGCAGATGAAGTAGCATCTTTGACTTATGGCAAAGAAGATCTGCCAGAAGGGACTTACCAGATAGACATGGCTCACGGTAAGTTTGTCAAGAGTAACCAGAATGGTACCTGGCACCAAGTATGGCAGAGCGACGTTACCAATCCTGTGTTACAACTCGATGCAAGCCATAATAATATGACAAAGGATGACCAAGGTAATATCCTTGCTTACGTAGGTCAGTATTCTCCCGAAAACTATGCGCTGATTGTCCCGGTGGGCTATGCAGTAACAGGATTTTCTTTCGATGTCATTAATCACGAACACAATGATGCCATTGAAGTAGCTTGCGGAACAACGAAGCTGACAACCAGCAATAAGGTGCAACACTTTGCAGTTAGCGGACTCAAAGAGCAGACGGCTACGTTTACCCTCAAAGGGGTCAACAAGGGCTTGAAACTGACAAATTTCCATGTGACTGTTGCTAAAGGCGAATATATAGTGGAAGAGCAGTTTGAGGTATTCCCTACGCTCAACAGCACTGCAATTCCCTACCGTATTCCCGGTATCGCTACTGCAAAAAACGGTGATGTGATTGCCGTAGCGGACTATCGTCATTCACGCAGCGACATCGGCTTTGCCGGCAGTGCCAATGGGCGCATTGACCTTCATGCCCGTGTAAGCCACGACAACGGTAAAACATGGGATGATATCACGACCATCGTTGAGGGGCAGGGCAAGAATGCAACCGATCCTTTCTACACAGGATTCGGTGACCCCTGTATCGTTGCTGATCGTGAAACCAATGACGTGCTCGTGCTGAGCTGTTCCGGTGACATTTCTTTCCCGAGCGGTACACGCGAACATCACCAGGGTATTGCTCGCTTTATCAGCACCGACTTCGGCAAGACGTGGTCAGCACCTACCAACCTGGCAGAAAGCATCTATTCACAGTTTGACAATTCTAAGCGCGGTCCGATTCGTTCCATGTTTATAGGTTCGGGTAAGCGCTATACAAAGGTAGGAAGCCATTACCGTCTCTACTGTGCCGCTTTGGTGCGTGATGTCAATGCCATAATGTGTAATTATGTGCTTTACTCCGACGACTTCGGCGCAAACTGGAAGGTGCTGGGTGGCACTGATAACGCTCCTATTCCTTCGGGGGCAGATGAACCTAAGGCTGAAGAATTGCCCGACGGCAGTGTAGTTATCAGCAGCCGTTGCAATGGCGGTCGTTATTATAATGTATACAGTTTTACCAGTGCGAAGAAGGCAGAAGGCAGCTGGGGTACGGTGGCTTTCTCCGGTAAGAACAATAACGGAGTGACGGCAGAGGGAAATTCCTGCAATGGTGAAATTATGATTCTTCCTGTTACGCGCCGTGCAGACAACAAACCCCTTTATCTCGCTTTGCAGTCGCTTCCCTTCGGCAGCGGCCGTGCCAATGTAGGTGTCTATTATAAGGAACTCGCTTCATACGAAGATTTCTGCTCTGCAGACTCTTTGGCTGCCAACTGGGAAGGTCATCACCAGGCTTCGCGTATGAGTTCTGCTTACTCAACGATGACGCTTCAAGCTGATTCTACAATTGGTTTCGTGTATGAAGAAGATACACATCGCACTAATGGTGGTGGCTATACCATTGTTTATAAAAACTATAGTTTGGAACACCTTACCGATAGTCTTTACAGTGTACGTGCGGAAGAAGGGTATGCCGATTGGATTAAGGCTTGTGGCGAACGCAAGGTGGAAATCATCAGCGAACAGCAAACGGGCGACTTTGTAGGTATGTATGACCGTCAGCAACTTTCGCTGCTCAAAGAAACCGGTGCTCAGTGTGTGACCGACCCTTCACCTGAAACGTATGAACAGATTCAACAAGTAGCCTCAAGTCATCGCATTGCATTAGAGAACGGGGCAGTCTACATGCTTCAAAATAAGTTGTACCCCTCTAAAAAACTGGCCTTGAACGAGAATCTGACGGAGTATGTCGGCAAGGAAGGCCGGGACGACTATATGGAGTTTGTCTTTACTCAAGATGAAGCAGGTAACTGGAAAGTGTACAATGAAAAGTACAACAAGTGGCTGGGTGTAACGGGACAAACGGAAGAACGTGTACCTGCTACGACCAAGGCTGATGCTGCAACATACGAGGTAACTTCTTCGGCAACAGGCTTTAGCGTACTGAGTTGTACGAAGCCGGGTAATGGCGGCATTCCGGCCATTCATCTGGCAGCTCACGGACATGTAGTGCCCTGGACATCAAGTGCTGATGCTTCGATGTGGCAAATCTGCAAGGTGGGCATGAGTACAGATTTGGACTCAGTGCTTACTCCGGCTCCTGCTGCTCAGCCGACCCGCATCTATGATTTGCAGGGTCGTCTGGTGAAGAAGCCAGTACTTGGAGGTGTCTATATCGTCAACGGACGAAAGAAATTAGTGAAATAACATTTAATCGGACGGACTAACTAACTCGCTCGCTCTTGTAAAAATACCCCTGCTTCACACTGTGACAGGGGTAATTTTTTTCTGTCCGTTTGGATATTCGCCTAACTACATTTCTTCCATCGTAAAACATTCCATTAAAATATCATACTTATGAAGGACCTTGTTTCGTAAGGTTTCTACCTTGGTAGCAAAATCCTCCGGCTTGAAGTTCTTCCGCTGTCGTTTAACCTCTGCTACTAATGCTTTCCGGCCTTCGGCGTAGATGCCGACAATATCAATTTCGCAAGCATCTTTTCCTTTTTTAGCCTGCCACCAAGAACCTATATCCACAAAATTTTGGCTTTCCATCATCTTCTGACGAAAATACTGCTCCAATGTAATCCCGGAATAGGTTGGATAGTCATTCTTGATAAGCTGCCCCAGTTGCTCGAAGTTCTCCATCTCGACAAGCCGGTGATACTTGATGAAATAGCGGAACCAAAAGCGCAGGAACAGGTCGGAGATTTCAAACCGGACCGTCTGCGAGCCTTCCTTGGCCAGGATGGGACGTTTCTTGACAATGAGCTCGTAATCTTCTTCGAGTTTTTTGAGATGACCGGCAATGACCGTATCTCCCATGTTCTGCTCGATTTCTGCGGTCGTATTCCGACCGTTGGCGATGTCCGACAGTATGGCAAAATAATTACCGTACTTCTTTCCGAACTCCTGAATGAGCAATGCCTTGCCCTCATTCAGGAACGGGGAATCTGATTGCACGATGTAATCCACCATGCTTTCCATATCCGTGCAACCCTTCTGCATGAAGAGATCGATGTATTTGGGCACTCCTCCGGTGAAAGTGTAAAGCGCCAGAAGATCTTCATTCGTATAGTCAGGCTTGTGGTCATGAAGAATCTCCTTCAGTACGGAAGTAGAGAACGGACGCAGCTTGATGATGCTGTCACACCGTCCGTAAAGCGGTTCGCGGGCATCCATAAAAATCTGGTTCATCAGCGTATAGACCGAACCGCTGGCCACAAAGTTGACGAACGTGCTGTCTTTGTATCGGTCCCAGATATCCTGCATTTTGCTGTAAACAGCCGGATTGATATAGAAGAATTCCTGAAATTCATCAATGATCAGATTGTACTTTTCCGTTTTTCCGGCTCGCATCAGCATCTCGAATACATCTGAAAAGGAATCGATGGATTCAGGAATGAAGACATTGGATAGTACTGAATTGATGTGTTGCGCAAATCCACGGCAAAGCATGGATTCATTGCTCCGGCTCACAAAAAGATAGACCGTCGGACTCTCTTCACAGCTTTTCAGGATAAGCTTCGTCTTTCCGATACGGCGACGACCGGTCAGTACGGTCATCTGTGAATGCTGGGCGAAGGCTATCTGACGAGTCTTCTCCAGTAAGGCCAGTTCCTTTTCGCGATTGTAAAATTTCATACGCTTCTAATATATTTTTCTTTTACTTGTACTTGCAGAAAAAACTTACCGTTATAATACTTACGGCTATAAGTTTTATACAAAGGTAAACATTTACTATTAAAAGCCAAGAGCCAGAGGCTTATTCTTTTCTTTTTCAATGTAAAAATAGGATTTGCTACCTGAGGAATGTGTTTTGAATAGTATAGAAGCAAACAGACCTGAACAGTGTAATCGCACTGTTCGGGTCAATATATAACCTTTATCTATTATGAATGCTTATGGATGTACAGGGCGGATGCAGTAACCGTTGTCCGTTAATTTCGGATTATCTTGAGAACTGAAATAGAATACTTTAAGCATCGGAAAGTCTCCATACTCAACATTATTCATCTTGGAATTTGTAAGATAATATCCGAAATCAGTCCGTTTACACACATTTCCAGCTTTATGGTCCTATAGTAGGAAGAAAAGTACCTATTTACAAACGTGTACCATAAATTCATATCCAACTATGTCAATAACTGCAAACCGCATCTTACAAAATGGGGGGGGTACCACTTAAATATTTGTAATATTTTCCATATTTAAAGTATTCACTAGATTTCATGATAAGATACTTGCTAACTTCGCATGTACGCAGAAAACAGTTTCTAAATCACAATCCATCCATACAAATAAGTTTACATCTTTGCTGATGCTGATTTCCAGTTTATGAGAAAAGTACTGGCACAAACCGATGTTGCTTTCGCTTTAGAACTGAATCAAAATTATGGTTTTTAATTTTTAATCTCTATGAATAAATTTACTTATTTGTTGTTATTCCTTTTCTGCATGATGGGAGTAATGAATGCGCAGGAGTTAGAAATTTCCGGCTTCACCAAAGCTGCCGAAAACAGGACCTTACCTGCAGAGTTGACTACTGGTTATTATTTGATTAAAGAGGTGAACCCCAATGCTTCGGGTAAACCTGGTGGTTACTTGAAGTCTGCCAGCGAAGCAGCTAATGCAGTAATTACACCACAAGGTAAAAACACCGCCTACGATGGCAGCAATGCTTTGGAATTGTGGTATGTTGAAATGGGACAAGATAACCAAACTTTCACCATTTCTACAGCCAATAAAAAAGCTGCCTGGCAGGCTCCTTACCGAGGCCAAAAGAACCTCGTAGTTTATGCGAACAAAGCCAATTTGACCAAGACTACTGAATCCGTTACACTTGGTAATAAGACGGCAAAAGCTGCTGATGGTTCGTGCATCATTCAGAACGATAATAAGACGGCTTGTGTTCACTATTCTTCTAATGCATTAGGTTCATGGACAGATGCAAACCCGGCATCAGTTATGATGTTTGAGTTCTACAAAGTGGAAGAAGCAGATCTCATCAAAGCTGTTAAAGTTACCTATACTTACCAATTGGAAGGAACTTCAACCACTATTGTAAAAGAAGTTGCACAAGCTGTTGGCAGTAACTACAATGCTCCGGTTCTTGATTTCATAACCTTTACTCAACCGGTAGGCACAGTAACAGGCGGTGAAAATGTAACGGTTAATTGTACCGAAAACCTGCCTTTTGAAAAAACTACAGACTTGAAAAATCCGAAATGGTTTGCAATTGATATGCACAGTAATCAGAATCGTTACATGTGTCACTATGAGGCGGATAATCAAAACATATCAGTAGCCGTTCCTGGGGATTTAGTCAGCATATCAAAGGATGATGCTTACTTTTGGTGTCTCACCGGTAACGTATTTGATGGTTTTCAAATCTACAATAAGAAAGCCGGAACTAATAAATCACTTAATACCACCACAGATAAACCTCAGATTACCGAAGGCGAAAAACATACTATTTGGCATATTGTAAAGCCTCAGTCTTCCATTTCAAATGCAGCCTGCTTCAAGGCAGATAATACTCAATTTTTAAACCATCAAGGTGATAATACGCTGGGATACTGGTCAGATGCGGACGAAGGTTCATCTTGTCGCTTCTTTAAGCCAGCGGCCATTGCCATGGAACAGGCCGAATTATATGCCAATATGCCTGAAAATGCAATAGGTGCTTACACCGGAGTTGAGCAATTAGATCCGGCTATTACTGAAGCTGAAAAAGACTTATTCAATTTTGGGAATGCCAACAAATTAGTAGATGCAATCAAAGCACTAAAGCCGAACGGTGTGACCCTCAAGGCAGGTAAGTATTATCGCTTGCAGAATAAATACTACCAGTCTCGTTATGCCAATGCTGATATGACTGGTAAGGAAAATATGCAAAAGGCAATCAGTTCGGTTGTATTGTTCGAAGCTACCGAAACTGAGAACCAGTATCACTTGAAAATGCAAGGTCAAGGTTTGGGTCATGTGACTAAGAGTAATCAAATACGATTGACTACTGATAAAAATAATATGGGGTCGTTCCAAGTTATTGATAAGGGTAATGCCCTGTATGCACTCAAGGACGTTACAAGTACCGAAAAGAACTTTTGCTACATTCACGACGCTTCTTCTCAAAGTCATAATTTGGTGGGATGGGGAGAATCTGCTGATGCTTCTCAGTGGTACATTGTTGAAGCTACCGATGTGGAAGTTACCCTCAACACTGCCGATAATGCTTCATACGCTACCGTATATCTCCCCTTCGCTGTTTCGTCAGTACAGGGTGCTACCGCTTACATCGGTCAGAAACAAGGCGAAAGCACTTTGCGCGCTACGGCTATTGAAGCCGGTATTCCTGCTAACACGGGTGTTATACTGAAGGGTGCTGCCAACGAAGGTAAGGCTGTTTTGACGCTCGGTACTGCAACTTCAAATGCTGAAGGCAATGCACTTACTGGTACACTTGTTGAAAAAGATTACACGAACGAATTGGTATTCGGTAAATCAGCAGAAGGTGCTGTAGGTTTCTACAGCATGGCTGCCGGCAAGAAGATTGGTGCCAATAAGGCATACTTGGAAGCTGCTACTACTCAGGCCATGAAACTCGTGTTCGACGGTGATGTAACGGGTATTGAAAACGTAATGGGCGAAGCTGCTGATGCTAATGCTCCTATCTACGACTTGACCGGTCGCCGCGTGATGAAGGCTGTGAAGGGTGGCTTGTACATCCAGAACGGCAAGAAGTTCATCGCTCAGTAATCAACACTCCTTCAACATTTAACCACAACAAAACGAAACAACAATGAAGAAATATATTCAACCTTCAATCGAAGTTATCAAGCTCCAAACCGAAGATGCTATCCTTACCGGTAGCGGAGATAAAACTCTGGATTTCACCATCAATGCCGGTGAACAAACCGAAAGTGCCTGGTCGCAAGACAAAGGCTGGAGCAGCGATAGCTGGTCTTCTACTGGCGAAGCCGAGTAATTCAGTTTCATAAGTAGTTGATTAACTGAGTGGCGGGTGTCCAACAGCGGTTGGATGCCCGTTTTTTGCTCTTTTAAAGATAAAAGATGTATATTCGCAAACATAATAACGTGAATATGTGAATTTTGAATTGAAAGATATGTGATTGACTGCTCAAGGGAAAGACCGTATGCATACCTTTATATATGTTGCCACAATTTTGGACGATATGGAAAAACGGCTTACATATGAGGAACTGTTGGATGAATACAACAGACTTCTTGCAGAGAATAGGCTTCTTCATGAGGAAATGGACAAGTTGAAGGCTTTGCTGAGCGACAGGAACAGCGTGACGGCACCGCCTATCGTGAAAAGTTATCTGTCTCTGGAAGAAAAAGTGGATGTGTTCCGCAATCTGTTCAAGGGACGCGAGGACGTGTTTGCGCGTAGATGGTACAGCCGGACCACCGGGAAATCCGGCTACCAGCCTGTATGCCGGAACGAATGGGACAGGCAGTTGTGCGACAAGAAAAGATACAGATGTACGGAATGCCCCAATAGGCTGTTCAAAGCATTGGAGTATGAGGATATATACAAGCATCTTGAGGGGAAAAGTCCGGACGGACAGGATGTAATCGGTGCCTATGCCATTCTTGCAGACCATACTTGTAATTTTCTTTGTGCGGATTTTGATGACAAATCCTGTGAACACGGCTATCATCAAGATGTACTGGCATACGTCGGGGTCTGCAAGGACTGGAATGTTCCCTGTGCAATAGAGCGCTCCCGTTCCGGCAACGGTGCACATGTCTGGATATTCTTTGAACAGCTGTTGTCTGCATCCAAAGCACGGAGGCTTGGAAACACGATCCTGACGGAAGCCACGAACAGAAACGGGCGGATGACCTTCAAATCCTACGACCGATTCTTTCCAAACCAGGACAAGCTACCGGAAGGCGGATTCGGGAATCTGGTGGCACTGCCATTGCAGGGGAGAGCCCGCAAGGAAGGGAACAGTGTATTTGTGGATGAAAACTTTATGGTTTACAAAGACCAGTGGGACTATCTGCTCCAAATGAAACGGCTTTCAGAAGCGGAAATTGATGCGATACTGGCAAAGCATGCAACGGCTTCCGAACTCGGCGATTTGTCCACAACCTGCGAAACAAGGCCTTGGGAAACTCCGACACCCCAGAAAATCACCCGAAATGACTTTCCGGCCAATCTCCACCTTGTGTGCTCCAACATGCTGTATATTCCTTTGTCCGGACTCCAGGCAAAGGTTGTCAACCATCTGAAACGGATTGCATCGTTCAGAAATCCCGAGTTCTATGCCAGACAAGGAATGCGCCTGTCCACCTACAATATCCCCCGTATCATCTCCTGTGCCGAGATGGAAGAGGATTATGTCTCTCTGCCACGGGGATGTGAGGATGCAATTACAGCCTTGTTAGACAGCAACCGGGTATCGTACCGTGTGGAAGACAAGACCAATTCCGGAGAGCATGTAACCGTAAGGTTTAAAGGCAAGCTCCACAAAGAACAGGAAGCAGCTATAGCTTGTTTGACAGCCTACAACAACGGGGTGTTGAATGCCACAACCGCATTTGGAAAGACGGTTACTGCCATCGGCTTGATAGCAGAGCGGAAAGTGAACACGCTAGTATTAGTACATACCAAGGCTCTGCTGGACCAATGGAAATCCCGCTTAGAAGAATTTCTTCAAATCGACTTTACAGAAGATGAACTACCCAAAAAGCGCGGCCGTAAAAAGACCTTTTCTCCATTCGGTACTCTGGATTCAAAGGGAAACACGTTGCATGGAAAAATAGACATCGCCCTGATACAGTCCTGTCTGGAGGAGAACGGGGTGAAGCCCTTTGTCCGAAACTACGGAATGGTGATTGTGGATGAATGCCACCATGTTTCGGCTGTGAATTTTGAATGGGTATTGAAGTATGCCAATGCCCGCTACGTCTATGGGTTGACGGCCACCTCCATCCGTAAGGACGGTCACCAGCCCATTATCTTCATGCAATGTGGGCCGGTCCGTTTTTCGGCTGATGCCAAAGTCCAGATGGCATCCCAAACTTTCGCACGCCTGCTCGTACCCCGTTTCACCTCCTACAGGGAACTGGCAGATGAAAAATCCACTTATGCACGGATGGTGCAGAAAATGTCCGAAGACGTGAACAGAAACAGGCTCATCACGGATGATGTATGCGAAGCCTTGAAGGAGGGACGAACACCTATAGTACTGACCGGTCTTACCGCTCATGTAGAGACATTGGCAAAAGCTTTGGCTCCTCATTGCAAACATGTAGTTACACTTGTCGGTTCGGAACCGGCAAAGGAAAAACTCCGTAGAATGGAATATCTGCAGAATGTAACCCCCTCAGAGCCACTTGTCATCGTGGCAACCGGAAAGTATGTTGGCGAAGGATTCGACTATCCCCGTTTAGACACCCTGTTTCTGGCTTTGCCCGTTTCCTGGAAAGGGATTGTCGCTCAATATGCCGGGCGATTGCACCGGGAATATACAGGTAAGAAGGAAGTCCGCATCTATGACTATATTGACATCCGCATGCCGATGTGCGATGTGATGTACAGACGCAGGCTGAAAGGATATGCATCTGTAGGTTATAGGATCAAGCAGGAGAAACCGGTGGATGTATCTGCTGAAAGCCTACAAGGCATTATTTTTAACGGACACACCTATCAAAAGCTGTTTTTCAATGATTTATCCCAAGCCAAACATTCGGTCGTCATTTCTGCAACGAGGCTATGGCTGAGCAAACATTCCCCCATACTTGACATGCTGAAGGAATTGTCGGCACGAGGTGTGGAGGTTTTCGTTTTGGTCAAAAACAATACAGAAAAGGAAGAAAGACTGAAAGAAACAGGAATCCGGACCAAAGTCATTGATTCATTGTCGATGGACGCTGTTATCATTGACAAGTCTTTGATATGGTATGGAAGCGTCAACTATCTTGGTTACAATACGGATGAAAACAATGCCATACGCATTAGTGATTCAAAAGTGGCTGATCAAATTTTGGAAGTTCTATATACATAACATCTGTCGGTCTTTAATCCAACTTGTGCAGAAGAAGTACATAGAAATGGAATATCGTTTTTCATTAAACAGCTATTGGTGTTATGTTCCCTGCGCAGCGTACCGTCAAACTCGTAGTACACGTCCTTTCCATTTTTCATTCCTTCTTTGTAGAAGCGTTCCTTTTCCAGTTTCTCCTTTGTGTAAAACGTGCGGTGAGCACCGTCCAGTTTGCCGGATTTCTAGGATTTCTCTTTCGTTACCCTACCTTCAACGTCATACTTTCTGCAGGTTCTGTCCTTCCACCCTCCTTATAGGAGCTTTTGGCTTTCAACTTGTTGTAGATGTACTCTTCATAATCGCCATTGAAAAGACCGCCCTTGAAACGGGCAAGGATATAGGAGGAATGGTAGCCGTCGATAATGCGGTGCTCTCCGTAAGAGGCTTGTCGTCCGAAATTTCCCGGTGGAGAATACGGCCGTCTTCCAGGTTTATGCCTGTAATACCATCTATCGGCTACTCTTTCTGTGCATGAAACAGCAAAACACATAGTGCGGCTACCAACAGCAGAAAATAACAGTTCATTCGTTTCATACTTTTGTTGTTTTTAGATTTGTTTTTATTCTTTGATTCTCACTCTTTCTTTAAGGTACATACCCTTCGAACAGGATGCTGTGCAATCGCAAATTTACACAAAGGAACAAAAAAACAACAGAGTGGGCTGTTTTTATGCTATAATAGTTTTCGAAAGGGGGTTGTCACAGCCTTTATGGAAGAAAGGAATTAGATAATAGCACTACCAGGAAAGCAAGGAATGGTACTACATCAACAAGGAGGGGAAAAGAATAAAACCTGAATAAGGACTCAACCTTACCCACATTAAGATAGATTACTTTCCTATCAGAACCAAAAGAATCAGATGCACCGGATAGAAAGCATAAAACCCATACTTCGCTACCTTGCCATGGATGAACCCGCGTGTTCCATCATAACAGGCAATCACCCCGCAAGCCAGCAAAGCGCCGATTATCCCATAGTGTATCATGAGTGGAAAGACACAGAATAGCTGCGCCTTTCTACCGGAGGGAAAAGAAGGATTGCAGACATTTCCCAACAGGTAGAACACCACCATTAGCAGAATCCCCCGCCACTCATAGTCCACACCCGACCAAGTGGCGAAACAAGCAATAGAAAGGATGACAGCCCCACAAAGGATGTCCTCCTTTTTTGATGCCTCAAAAGCTGCCAGTGCCATCACACCCAATGCCAGAGTAAAGAGCACATTGTGCGTTCCGTCTGCGCCATTCAGCAAGTACCACGGCACCTCACTAACTACGGCAAATCCAAGCAGCTGCAGGAAGTACTTCATCCGGTTTCGGGTATGCCGGAAGCCCTCTGCAATGAGGAAGGCGAACACCGGAAAAGCGATGCGACCGAAGCAACGCATGACCTCATAAAGAAGTGTTCCGTGCTCCATCAGGTAGTAGACACTGTGGTCTGTCACCATGGAAAGGACGGCGATGACCTTCAGTGCGCTACCACTTAATGGAGGCAAAAGGCTTGAATGTTTATATGTTGATTGTAAAGATGCCATTATACAAATCATTTATGCCATACCCAGCAGTTCCTTGACCATCTTGTCCACCTCCTCGTTCACCCGTTTGAAGTTGCGGTTCAGCATGATTTCCTTCTCGCGGTCGTTCTTGAACTCATAGATTTTCGGCAGCGGTACATAGTGGTCCTCTTCGTCCTTAATCTTCTTCATATCGAAGTGTGTCTTGCAGAAGTACTTCGTGGTCTTGAACTCCTCCGACTGCTCGATGTCGAAGTGGTTCAGCATGCTGTCGTCCGTAGCCGTGAAGTCACGGGCAGCCTGACCCGCCAGCCAACCGGTCGCCATATCCGCTATCTTGGCGGCAGGCACCAGGTAGTCCATCTTTTCGGAGATGGTGGTCGATACCTTGTTGTCGTTGATGGAGATGGACTGGGAAGTCTGCTTCGCCTTGCCGAACACATCATTCTGCGCCCATTCCAAGGTTTCCTTGTTACGGGCAGCACCCATGAAGATGTTACCGCAGGTCGTAATAATCTTCTGCATGCCCACCTTGCCGTAGTCCGCTTCCAGCTGCGGCAGTTCCTGAAAGCCCAGGGTCACCGCCACTTTGTTGGAGCGAGCCGTACCAATCAAGCGGTCTATCTTATGGAAGTAGAGTGTGGGCAATTCATCCACAATGATGCTCACCGGGATATTTCCCTTGGAATTGACTCTTGTAATGAGTCGGTTCAGCACCAGTGCATTCAACGAACCGATGACCTGTTCCTTCTCCGGGTCGTTGGCAATCACCAAATAGCTCGGATTGGCCTTGTCCGAAATCTTCAAGTCGAAGTCATCCCCCGTAAACACCCAGTAGGCTTCCGGAGATACCAAGCGAGCAGCATTGACACGGAGCGTACCCACCATACCTTCCAGCTGGTCATTCGCTTTGTTGTCATAGGCACTCTTGAAGGGAGCCATGAGGGAAGCTATCTTGTCATCCTGCATCAGAATATTGAATACTTGGTCGTAGGGTCTTCCCAAAAAAGAAAGTACATGCGGCATGTCCGAATACTCCCCAGTGATGGTGTCCGGTTCTACCTCCTTGCCGTCTTCATCCTCGTACCAGCAGCGTTCTATGTGGACTCGTTTACCTGTCCGGTCCAAATACGAGAAGCCGTTTAAATCCACAAACATCCGGTCTTCATCTGTTGACACGTCGTTTCCGTCTTTGTCCACAAAGTCCAGGATGATGTTTCCCTTTGCATCGAGGGCATGGTAATCGTCCCAGTTCCGTATCACCAGTTCCAGTTTATTTCCCTCGGGTATGACTACTTCGGAGTCTGGTGCCAAAGAAACATAGCGTTTCAGCTTCTTGCCATTCTTGAAGCCTACTGGATGGAAGTTCACAAAGAAATAGATGATGGCTGCCAGAAAGTTCTCTGCCGAATTGGTAAAGAAGGCTTCCGAACCGCCTTTCTTTTCACCGCCTCCCTTGTTCAGGGAAGCCAGCAAAGTAGCTGCAGTTTCCGAAGCTGCCGCCAAATCTGGAATGTACTTGCGCTGAATCGGATTGATGCGGTCCGAATACTCCACGTCCGTAAAGTTGATAATGCGAAAGCCACAGTTTTGTGGCAGTTTACCAGCCTTACGGTTCTTGCAATACTGATAGAAAAGTGTCTTGGCCAATGTAGGGAACTTAAAATCGTAGCACATGATAGCAAATCCCTTGGCTGCATGCTGACGGATAAAGGGATCGATAATACCGAAGGACTTACCCGAACCCGGTGTACCCAGTACAATCGTCCCACGGAAGGGATTGATGATGTTGATCCAGCCCTTGTGCATCTTCTGTTTCCAGTAGTAAATCATCGGGATGTTCACAGAATAGTCATTGGCTACCAAATCCTCCGACTGCTGGAACGATTCATTCTCGAAGTTGAAGCGGTCTTCACCCACCTTGTAGTTGTAATACTTGGCGATGCCGTCCAGTCCCTGATGCACCAGCATGGTACCTACGACCGAGCAGAGCGCATAGAGGATGCGGTTGGCCGGAAAGCCGAACCAGCTCATACCGATATTCATGCCGTGAAAGATAAAGCACATCCCGACCAACGTCAATCCAGCCAGCACCGGATAGATGACCATCGTCTTCACGTTGAACTTCAATGCTTTTTGGGCTTTGGTTCCGATACAGACTACACAGATACAAATCAGCTCTGCTACCTTGCAGCCCGACACGGAATTGAACACCTTGAATCGGGCCAACAGGTCCAGGATAAACTGCGTCACACGATTGTCTGCTGTAATGGGAAGATTCATCACAATCTCGATGATGAGAAAAATGTAGATGCAACTGCGGAAGTAGTTGTACATCTGCTGCTGTTCCCGGGTTTCTTCGAATGCCATTGTTATTGCATTTAAAATACACGTTAAACGATAATCAGAACGGAATCTTTACACCCAGTAAGAGTCCGTTGCGGAAGATATCTCCATGCAGGAAGTTCACGTTGTTCTTCTGGATCAGCGAAAACTCCCAGCCGTTCTGAAAGACATAGCTGTATTCAAAGCCGGCTTCCACACCGAGGAAGAACTTCTTCTGAGTGGCTCCGAACTGAGGACCGAAACGAAAGCGCAACATGCCGTTCTTGTAACGTGCCAGTCGCTGCTTATAGACCAATCCGCCATCCCAATAGTAACCCTTCCAGAACCGGCAACAGGTGGGTTTCTGCCAATGGTTCCCCACTTCGCCGTAGATTTCCACGGCATTGCCATAGCTCAACGGATGCTCGTAACCTATCATCGCATTCAAGGTATTCGGGAACAGGAAACCGGCATTCAGCGTGAGTTTCTTGTCCTGTGCGGATGCCGAAAGCACCGCAAACGCACAACAGATGATCATTAAAATCTTCTTCATATCGGGTAGGTTTTAACGGTAAATGTAATAGTAAGGATAGCATGAAGAGTTCTTCAGAATGTCCGAATCAAAGCCATCGGCATTGAGGATGTCTTCGTATTCAATGGTGAGCGTAATGACACGGCCACTGATTTGGTTCTCTAAGATTTCCAGACGAAGCACCTTCTCATCCGGGAAGGTCAGTTTCTCGATTACCAGCACATTGCGGTAATTCTTCTTGAACTTCTTGACCGGATTCAACGAATAAACCGGTGTCAGTTCAATGGTCTGCGAGTTGGTGGCTTTCGTTTCTTTCTTGTCCGTCAGCTTCACGCGAAGCTCCTCAATGTCGTAGGCTATCTTCGTCTTGTTTTGTAACGAATAATCAATAAAGAAGTAGTCACCGATGGTATAGATGTTGTTGACGATGGCCTTCATGCCGTGGGCATTCGACACCACCTGATTGTACTTGCGCTTGCTGCCATACACTGCCCACGCATAGCGCACCATTTCGGCCTTGGGCATTGACACCTCGGGGTTGATATAGGACTGGGTATCGCTGTAGGCCACTTCAAAGATGGAGGCTGCCATGCTGGGATAATGGGTATAAACCACGTCATACTGAGCGATATGCCGCTCTCCAATCAGGGTGATAGTGCCCAACAATTCATTCTCGTCAAAGGAGGTTTTAATGGAGTCTGACTCCAGATAAGGCTTGATGCGCACCATGTTGTCGGCGCACTGGTTGCCCATAATCTTGGTCGTAGAGATGTCCACCAATTTGATGTTTTCGGGCATGACGATGTGGGTGGTGATCTCACTGTTCACGTAGATCTTCTCCTTGGCAGCAGCCTGTACGACCATACCGAGAAGGCCGAAGAAAAGTAAAAATAATTTCGCTTTCATATTAGGTAATTTTTATGATTTACTGATTTGATTATTTATTGATTCCGTTACTTGTAAACTTGCTTACTCTATTACTTGTAACCTTACTTACTTTGTGATTAGTAAGGTAGTTTACCTATTTTTATTCTTGACCTTTTACCTTGCTTCCTCCGAGTTAATCAGGTAAACAATCGTGTTGTACTTGATTTTCGCCTTGTTCTTACGGATGTTGGACGAAATGGCCGAAGAAGCTGAGTTATAGACGTTTTGCAAGGCCTGCAGTGCCAGGGCTTCACCCGAGATACCAGAGCCATAGCCATCTTCCGATTCAAAGCTGATGTTCTGTTGTACGGCACTGGAACTGGCATCCTTTACAAATTCACGGAAGGAAGATTCCGGTACATAGAACCCTTCCATACCGTCATTGTCGAATACAGAAAGCTTCACGTTGATGAACTTATCTCCGACCAGAATGCTGGTAATGGTAGCCTTCACACGTTGTTGTCCGAAGCCTGTCACTGTCCCATACAGGTAGGTGCCTTTCTTCAACTTGGTATTGCTAACGGTTATATCGTCCAGCAACTTGAAACGTAAACGAGTACCTTCCTTGGCTTTGGTGGTCTGGTCAATCATAGCGCGGATCAACTTGGCTTCAGCCACATCATCGGGAGATGTTACCGTATGGAACTTTTCCGCATTGGTATCACCGGATTTGATGACAAGCTTTGGGCGGTTGCGTTCCTTTTCGGCCTGACGGACCCTAGCAATGGAATCCCTACGTTGCTTCTCTGCTCGTTCATCTGCGTCAAAGCGACCGATACCCAAACCGCTTTCAATGGCCTTCTGACGTTCGTAACTCCTGCGTTGGATTTCCTCCAGGTCACGGGCGAAGTCATCCTGTGAGGTATAGCCTTCTGCAGCTACAGAACTTACTCCACTTTGTGCTGAGCGACTTACTCCACCATTGGATGTTCCACTGCCATTTCCGTATGCAAAGGAATTGATATGCCTTCTAGACTCGGCCAACGACCTTTCCAGTTCCTCCATTTCCCGTTGCTGACGAAGCCGTTCCGCTTCCGCAGCATCCAGTTTGTTGAGTTCGTCTTCGCTGTAGCCGTGCTCCAGTTCTTCGGCTTTCTTCTGTTCTTCTCCGATGGCACCGACGGCGGTAAAGGCATCCTCGTCCCCGAAGCGGCGCGACATCTCATACATCTTGTCTCCGGCTTCCTCCGCATTGGCCTGCGGCAGTTGCATGTTGATGCGGTCGGTGGCAACCGTCTGCTGGGCATCTTCGCCGCCCCCGAACGTCTGCATCACGAAGTACACCAGCGCACAGAGGGGAATGAACACCACCAACGGGAAGATGTACTTGGGCTGTTTGAAATTGATTTTTCTGATCATGGATGGTCATTGTTTTGAAGTGATTTGACGATGGATTCCAGCCGGTTGTAGCTTTGTACGATATGGATGGAATCCTGATGGCTTTTACGTGGTATCGCAATGAGCGAGTCCAGTTCCTCCCGAAGCAGCTGCCCTTCATGGGTCAACTCCGTCAACGTGGAACGGTGTATACTCTTGTTCGCCTGAATAGTGCGGAACCCAGCAAAAACGGGTTCCAACTGGGCAATACTGCTGACATCCGGCTCACGCTTGTCTGACAAGGTCATGCTGTCGATTGCCACAGTACTTGCCAGCAGGAAAAACAGCGAACCGGTGACATAGGCAAAGGTGCGTCTGGGATGTTTCCTTGCCCAGATGTTGGCCAGACGGATGCGTCCTGCCAGGCGGTATCTGGTGCCGACGGCTCCCAACTTGGGTTGCAGCCAGGAGCGTATCAGGTGATGCGTCTTGAGCCTGCTTTCCTGAAGTGTCTTTCTGAATGATTTCATGGGGTACTTATTCTCTATAGGTTAGTAATCTAAATCTTTGTTTTCCAGCGTCCTCCAATTCGTAATCATCAGACCGTGCGGATTGTTCCGGGTACGGGGAACTGATTCGATGTAGCCTGTAGTGACCATGGAGCGTTTCAGGTCCCGAGTACGGCGCTTGATGAGCTGCGTTCCGTAGTAGGTAAATTTCCGTTCATGTTCGTCGAACTGAATGGAGTCACACATGATGGTACACACCGCTGAAGAAGAGATGATATCAGAGTAAAATCCGTTCTCATCCAATGCCTGCTTCTGCTTGAGGGCCGTACCGTCCGCCATGTACATTGCCTTGCCGACCGTCCACTTGATGTAGTCGTTGTCGGGCGGCAGGTTGAAGAAGTACTGATGGAAGAGCTGGATATGCGCCTTGGCTTCCATCGTGAAGTTTGCTTCCAGCCGGGCACGCTGTGCCAGGAAGGGAATGTCACCGTCCAGTATGTAAATCTGCTCGCGTTCTTTCGTCACGAGCGAGATGCAGCACCAGACGGTGAACCCGCAGATGAGGGTGCAACCACCTATCGTGGCCAGCACCGTCATCAGGGCGAGTTTCGTTTTCTGTGCTAATGATTCTATAAGCATAGGGAATGGTTTGAGTGATTACTTCTTGTTGTTGCTGTCCTTGGATTTGCTCGGTCTGACTAGAGAAGCGGCACCGCTGGCTGCAGAGCCGACCACACTTCCTGCCATACCTCCTGCCATCGCCGTCATGCCCATCACGGTACTGCCGGCTGCTGAACCTGCACCGGAGCTGACACCGCCCGGAATCAGCCACGAAGCCACTTCGGGCACAAAGCGGATGATATAGGCACCCACCAGCATCCCCATGGCATACATGCAGTTGGAACCGATGCCCTGCAGTCCCAGTGCGCCAATCTGTTCCCAGGAGTTTACCGAACCGTGAAGAAGATGGTTGTAAGCTATGAGGTCCTGCTGCAGGTTATAGAGCAGAATGAAGTCGATGTAGTAGATGCACATATAGGTGACGAAGCCCCACAGCGAGAGGGAAAGGAACTTCGACATCCACTGGCTCCAGGCCGAGTTCCAGGGCGGAGCCAGGGACAGGGCGAACATGATGGGACAGAAAATCATCATGATGGCCATGAAGATGCGCTGCGCCACCAGAATGCCGTAGTAGGACATCTGGAATATCAGTTCCCCCACAAAACGGATGACATCGTTGATCCATTCGCTCATCTTGGTTTCAGCCGCCACGGCTGCCCGCTGGGCATAGTTGTTGATGGTGTTGCCCAGATTCTCCACGTTGTAGATGAGTTTGTCCCACCAGGCAGCATCCTGTCCGATGGCGGCTACCTGCTGGGCGGTGGAAATGGAGTCCTGTACGGCTCTCAGCCGGTCGAGGTATTCACTCTGTTTCTGCGCCACCTTCAACTCGAAAGCGGCCACTTCCTTGTTCTTGGCTTTTGCCATGGCCTTGGTAGCGGTTTCCAGTCCTTTGCCGGGAACCTGCAGGGCCTGACAGATCCACGAGGAAGAAGAGATACAGATGGAAATGCCGATGATGCGCAGGAGTTTCATCACGTCCATACCGCGCCGTCCGAGCATCATCATCCAGCATTCGTAGGAGCCTACACAGAGCGCCAGCAGCAAGCCGATGATGCGTGCCAGTCCGACGGCATCACCCAGCACCGCCACATTGGGAAAGGTCTCCATGGCGACCAGAAGCTTGTCCAGACTCTCGTCTATGGCAGGCAATCCGATGGTTAATGGTACTAACAGTAGATTCATATTTCATTCTATTTTTGTTACAAACTATTTTCTCAAAGAATCTCATTCCTAAACATGTATGTTAATAGTGTGTGGAAGCCACTGCACAGAGGTTGGCGGTCCGTTTGACCAGTTCCTCCATCTTTTGCCAGACTTCCTCGTAAGCCTTCTGCCGTTTGGCATTCTCCAGTCCGTAACCGACTCCCATCTTGTGGATGTAGGCGATGTCGGCACAGAGGATTTCATTCTGACGGCTCAGTTCGTCCACCTGATACTGGAGCTTGCCCTTGCTTTTCTGCATGCAGTAGAGCAGTCCGTCGGTGATGCAGTCCTGCATCCGGTTGAACTCGTCCTTGTAGGAAGGAAACATCAGATCCACGTTGCGGTCTGCCTCGCGGAGCAGTTCCTCCTGATAGAGTTCCTCCATCTTCTGCCGCTCTTCCTCCACCTTCTTAATTTTCTGCCGCTGTGTCTCTTCCGCCGTTACCCGGGTAGGCATGATGCGTTCCACGTTGGATTTGTGCTCCTTGAAGCGCACCCGGAATCCGGATTGGAATCCTGCCCACTTCCAGTACATTTCTGCACCCGAGTATTTCTTGTGCAGCAGGAAGTAGTACCAGTCCGGTGCGAAGTCCCAGGGACCGTTCTCCATGGACTGCCACTGCCGGGCCTTTTCCTTGTCCTTGGTCGGACGCTGGGCATGCAGACCGGAAGCCACCGTCATGCCCAGCAAGCAGAGTAATAAAATTCTATACCACATATCCTTTGTTCCATTGATTGATGACACGATTTGCTATCTCGTCCTTCACGTTGGAGTTGAGTATTTCCCAGATGTAGTCGGGCTTCCAGCCGCAGTCGGTGATGAGAAAGCAGTAGAGGTTCGCATTGTCCACGATGTAGCGGGCCTTGTCGATGGTGGCTTTGAGGGTCATCACCAGGTTCAGCTTCTCGTCCATGGAAGCCTTCATCAGGTTGATGCCCGAAGCGGCCACGGAAGCGTAGAGCTTGTAGCAGTGCTTCACTTCCCGGGCTATCGCCACGTTGGCATCGGCATAATACCATCCCACAAAGGGCTTCTTCTTGACATGCTTGAAGGTGTTGGAGGTAAAGTCCTTGTACTCCTTGACCAGCATGTAGAGCGAATTGGCGGTGGAGGAAATGGCTCCGGCCAGCACCAGGTAGGAATGGGCATTGCTCATCTTGGTGTTTAGCGTGGTCCGCACCTCGTTGAACTTGTTGGCGCCTTTGGTGACCATGGACTGCTCCCCGAAGCTGGTGGCCACTCTGCCCAATGCCTGGTCCTCGTCCTTCTTGATGCACTTGTGCAGGGCTATCAGCGCTTCAATGGTCGGCAGGTCCTTGGGGATGACCACAGCGGTAGCCGTACCCGGTACCATCAGGGACAGTACCAGGCAGGCTGCGCCCAATTTCTTTTTCCAGTGTTCCATAGCTTTTTCATCTTTTAGTTAGCAGCCACCAGTCCGTTCCAGTCCGATACGAGTCCGTCCACCTGGTTGCGCATGGTCATCACGTTGGCCCATCCCTCGGGGTCGATGGCAAAGCAGAGGTCATTCAGCGTGGCATACTGTGCCATGAGCATCATGCCGTCCACCTTGTAGCGGATCTCATTCAGGTTGGTGTAGATGGAATTGGCCAGTAACATCCGTTCGTAGCGGTCGAGCATGTTGTAGCCGTCGCTCTTCTTCTCGGCAGTGCCTTCTCCCTTGAGCGGATTGGGAATCCTCGCATTGTTCACGATGTTTACGAAGTTGCCCACCAGCTGCTGTGTTTCCATCACCAGCCCTCCGAGTTCCGTCAGGCAGTAGAGCTGGTTGGTGAACTTGGCCTTGCTGACCGTCTTTATCAGTTCCGGCACATTCCGGATGATGTCGAAGGCACAGCTGCCGATTTCCTTGTAGTACAGGCTCTCCGTACCGAAACCGGAGATGTTCTGCATCGACAGTTTGTAGAGTTCCTTCATCGTGGCCATGCTGACCGAATAGAGTTCCACCTTCTGCTGTTTGGCGGCGATGGTGTCCAGCCGGGCATTGTGCTGTTCCTCGATGAGTTTCTGGGCGGCAAGGTTGGAGGACACGATTTTGATGCAGTTCTTGTCCACAACGATGCGCCATCCGGCATACATTTGCGTTGAAGCGGCAAGCATCAGTACCGCCATCAACAGGAATCTTAACTTGACCATAATGACATGACTTTTTGATGTTGATTGACTTTTCTGGCAAATTCCAGATACTTATGCCCGCCGTCCCGTTTGCGGTCTGCCTCTATGTGCGTGATGGCTTCCTGCATGGTTCCGTAGTGGGCCAGATAGAGTTTGAGGGCTTCCTTCTCCATACGTTCGGTAGTGTAAGCCCAGTAGCATTCCGGTGCTTCCTCCACACCGTACACATCCGAGTATTGTCCCCGGCATATCCAGACTTCCTTGAAATAGCTGCGTCCTTCCCGGTTGTTCAGGGCATTGATGGTAAATATCTGCTGCCTCTGGATGGGGGTCAGTCCCAGGATGGCGGCAATGTCCTCGTAGCGGTCCTTGAACTTGGTCTGGTCGAGCAGTATCTTCACGTCGGAGTTGTTGATGATGGCTTCCTTCACGATGGGCGAATCTATCACATCGTTCAACTCCTGAGTAACGACACCTGCTATGCCGTGGAACTTTCTTACCGTTTTGTACAAATATTTGATGTATTCTGCCATGGTGGGCGAAGCAATTGCCTTCCACGCTTCCTCAATAATCAGCGCCTTTCGTCCTTTCTTGATACGCATCTTCTGCAGGAACACGTCCATAATGATGAGTACCACAATCGGGAACAGCACGGGGTCATCCTTAATCTTGTCGATTTCGAAGACGATGAACTGCTCATCGAAGAGGTTCACGTCCAGGTCGGAGTTCAGGGTCATCTCCAGTTCGCCTCCTCGGTAGAACTGCTTCAGGATGGCAGCGAAGTCTCGGATGTTGAACTGAATCTTCTCCTGTGCCACGATTTGCGGAATGCGTTCCAATGCAAACTCATAGTAAGAGTTGAAGGACAGTTCCCGGACTTTCAGTCTGCGTTTCTGTTCCTCGATGTGGTCTATCTGCTTGTCTATCTTGATAAGCATGGAGTTGTTGTAGAGTTCCTTCTTGTAGTTCTCGATAATCTGCAGGGCACGTTCCTTTTCCCCTTTGCTGGCAGCTTCATCCTGGGCAAGGGCATAGAGCGAACGGCACTGGCGGAGCAGCTTGAGTCGCCGGGCTTCTGCCGGAAGCATGAGTGCCCTGCTTTCTGCCTGCTTGTCCCTTTCGGCTTCTCTGATTTGGGCATCAATGTCTTCCATGCTGTGGGAGAACTTGTCGTAGTCTTCTTCCATCTTGGAGGCAACCAACAGCTTTTGTCTCAACCCTTCACGTTCCTTTTCGGTGAACTTGGTGAAGGGCTGGAAGTAGGCTTCGTAGTATTCCACGATGGTCTGGTTGATGAGCATGTCCTCAATCTTGCTTGGAAAGTCGTTACCCTTGAATATCAGGAATATCAAAGACTTCAAGAAGTTCTTCTTCTCCCCGAAGTTCAAGTCATACTCTTCTTTTGTTACCTTGAAAGGATTCATGGAGATGGGCTTCTCCTTCGAGTAAGAAATATAGGTTCCCTTGTAGTAACCACAGATACCTTCATAGGAATCACCCGTATCGACCATAACCACATCCGTCTTTTGCTCTAATAGTTGACGAACCACGCTGTTCATGTGGAATGACTTCCCGCTTCCTGAAGGTCCGATGCAGAAGAAGTTGGCATTATCCGTCATCTTCACCTTACCCTCTTTCCCTGTGATGTCAATACACACTGGCAGCCCCTGGCGGTCGGTGTAGTAAGTGGTCAGCGGAGTATCTTCCGAGCCCTTTAGATGTTCCTTGAAAAAGAAGCACAGAGCGGCATCGGAGAGCGTCAAAAAGAGGTCATAGTCCGGATTGAAGGCATAGCCGTTGCCGGGGAAGCTGTCGGTAAACAATTCCAACTGGTTGTAGGCGGTACGGGACGGCATGATGCCGCATTCATACAGTTTGGTTTCCAGATAGGAAGTGACCGGAGTGACCTTGTCTGCCGGGCAGCTTACCATGATGTTGAAGTTGCAATAAACCAGCTGCGTGCTGTCCACCGCCAGGCGGTCCAGCACTTCCTCGATGTCCTCCTTGGCAATCTTGTTGCTCGGGTCGGGCATGGAGCCGTGACGTTTGGCCTTTGCCTGGAGTTTTCTCAGCAATTTTCGTTGGTTCGGTATCTGTACCACCTGGTTGAACACCACACAATCAGCATGGGGCACACTCGTCAGAAAAGAGAACAAGTCCGTAGCGATGCCGTAGCCGTTGATGTTCATCTGAGTATAGGGCTTCACCAGCGAAGGCAGGTTAATCTCGTCTATATCCACCAGCGGATAAGAACGGACTACCCGGTCGCCGATTTTCAGATACTCGTCTGATGCCTTGAAGTTGGTCATCGAGAACGGACCATGCCGGAACTGGAAGGCCATGAAGCGGTGGCAATACTCGTTCACCTCTTCCTTGGTCAACTTCCGATGCTTGATATTCTTCTCCTTGAGAATGTCGCTCACTTTGGAAACCTTGGAATGGAAGTCCAGCCATCTCTTCGGGTCGTACTGAACGAACTGGCTGTGCTGTGCCTCCTGCGTGAGGATAAGGTAGGTACGTATCTCCGTAAATTCTCTTCCCTCAAAGTAACGGAAGTAGCTTTTGGTCAGGAACTCTGCATCCTCCGGCACCTCATGGTGGTAGGACTGCTTGCAGAGCACGTCCTGTTTTTGCAGGGCATAACCCTCGCCGAGCGTCTGTACCACATTGGAGAGCACATCCTGAAAGAGCATGTACTGCTCCGCATCGGTACAAAGCTGCTGCACGGGATTGATTATCTCGAAAATAACCGACGGTTCCCCCTTGGCTGAAAAAAGGACGACATTGCCGTCCGTTTCCTCCAGCTGCGCATAAAGGCCGTCAAATATTCTTTTCTTGGTACGTGCCATAATCATTCATTTTGTTTTACGAGTTACGTCTCAGATTCTTGTAAACATAGATACCCTTTGCCCGCCGTTTGTTGTGGAGACCGCCACGCTGCTTGACGTAAATGGTGACCAATCCGACCACTGCCATCACCAGCATGGCGATGAACCCGGCAAGCTTTCCCAAAGCGATGGAGAAACCGATAAAACCCACGAATGATACACCGATGGCCGCTGCTGCCAAAGTCAGGAAACGACCGCGTATGCCCATGAACTCCAGCGGTTTCTGCAAGCCTTTGAAAACGGGATAACCCTCCTGATTCATCGTCATAATTCTGGATAGAATGTTGACAGATTGGATTACTTAAAGAAGAGCGGAAGAGCCTCAGAAAGAGCGATAAATGCAATACATCCGCCAATGGTCAGCATGATAGTTTTCTTGACATCCTGGTCGCCGTTCTGCATCTTAAAATAAACGTTAAAAGCTCCTACTAAAACTATAACGGCTGCAATCGCTTTCATCAAGTTTGACACCGGAGTCTGGTAGGAACTCACTTCCTGGGTGGCTTTGGTAAAGCCTGCGGCTCCCTTGCTGCCTGCCATCGCTTCACCGACCGATACCGTAAGGGCAAAGATGAACATGAGGCATTTCTGTACCACACTGCAGGCCATAAGGCGGTTGACTGCTTTTTCAGAAGAACGCTGGATAGAGCGGAAGATGCTTTCGTTTCCGCATACGAGTTGATTGAGTTGTTTCATTGTATATTTCTTTGATAATGGATTTCATCGCCAAAGGAACAGAGGTCGCCAAAGAAACAGAGGTCATTCAAGTATCAGAGGTCGCTAAAGGAACGGTGGACTTTCATCCAAGTAGTATCGGGTGTATTACCCGGCATATCGCATGCTTTCGCAGTGATAGATAATGGTACCCAGGTCACATTCACCGGTTTCGGCCAACTGGTCGATGGCTTTGAAGATGTCATCCACCAGGATGCCGTCTGTCAAGATGGGTTCCCGGTAGCTCGGTGAGAAGTTGGATCCGGTAGAAGTTCCAGCTTCCGATGGGGCTGCTTCGGCATCCGCATGGGTAGTGTCTTCAATTTCATCTTTATCAGCAGCTTCGGAAGAAGATATTTCTTCTTTATTATCAGGCTCAGCAGTTTGAGTCTGTGATACTGTTTCAGAGGAAGGATTCTCTGCCGGAACAGGAATATCTGATTGTTCGGTAGCTGTTGATGCTTCCGGATTGGAAACATCTTCACCACTTTCAGAAGAAGCATTCTCATTCGGTTGCTCATCAGATGTTGTCTGCTGTTTATCCGTGTTGGAATCATTTTCATTCCCTGCTTCTTCCTGCTTCTTTTCCTCTTCCTTCTTCTTATCGTCCCGGATCACCTGCTGGGGCTGGAAGGAACGGGCTTCATCCGTGATGTCTATTTCCTCTTCGGATTGATTCTCCTGCGCTGCTGCCTCGGCTGCCTTCAGATGCTGGATGTCCATGAATATCAGAAAGCCGTAGTAGCCTATCAAGACCACAAAGAGGATTAAGATTACTTGTCCGTAGGTCATAGCTGTAGTTATAGGATGTTTGACAATACAATGGTTTCCTCTGACGGATAAGGCAGGAAGCGGAAGCCCAGTTTGGCTCCTCTCAACTCTGATTCCTGAATCCGGTGAAGGTCATCCGTATAATAAAGGATACCGTATTCCTCTCCGGCAATGTAGCCTTTGGACTTGAGCCATGAACGGAGTCTTACCCGTGCCCGGTTGGACACAACCTTGATGCGGGTGATGGGACTCAGCCCGAAGATAACCCTGCGTCTTTCCCTCCGCATAATATCAGAATGGATTCGTGAAAGCACCTTAAAATCCTCCAACGCAGTACGCTTCAATCCCATTCTAACAGCAATGCGCCGGGCATATTCCCGTGAAATTCCCAATTCCTTGCCTATCTCAGCATAAGACCGGTGAGTAAAATGATTGCGTACATAATCTGCATGCTCCATCCAACGGCTTTTGACCGCTTTCTTCAGCCCCAAGCTGCGGGCCTTTTCTTTTACAGCACGTTCGCACATACCCAAAACCTCTGCGGTTCTCGGGGTTGTTTCTATGGGATAGAGCTGGATAAGAACCGCAATCTTCTGCTCTGTCCAATTAGTCCTTTTCTTTCTCATAATCTTTTTGATTGAAATTTGTAAACAATGATTTCTTTTCTCTGCGAAACGGCACAAGCTGTAGAAGGTAAATATCAAAGAATGTACGGACAATGGCATTGACCATATCCGAACGGCTGCGGTTATGGATGTTGCAGTCATCCAGCGAGTCTGCCAGATCCCGGTCCAGCCTGCATACCAGTCGTTCGCTTTTGACATTACTTTCATCGGAGATTTCCAAATTTTTCAGAAATCCTGTCCAATAATCTTCCACCTCCTTTGAGGGAGAAAGATGGATAGGTTCTCCGTCAGTTTCCGTTTTCTTCTCACTTGTACCATTCGTCCGATCCTGGAGGCCGGATGATTTTTCCAACATTTCGGGCAACTTGTGCGTCAGGATAATGTCAGAATCATTGATGCCTTGTGTCAAGTCACCAATTTCCGGAATGTCTTTTTTCATGCGCTATGTTATTTGATGGTTACTGATAAATTTAATCTCGTCATTCATATTCCGTTTTTTCCTTATCGGTTGTATCAGCAGACAGACCTCCTGCTTCGCGTTCTTCTTCATTTCCATCTTCATCCATGGCAATATGTGTAACACCTTCTTCCCGATTTTTTTTCTTGCCTATTTTCGGATTAAGATTATCCGTCAGTTGTATTCCGGTAAGCTTTGCCTCCCTCACTGGAGTTACCTTGCCGAAAATGCTGAAATAGATCTTGTCGAAAACATTGCCAACATAACGAATCTGCATATCCAGTGCAGCCACTGTACTGAACCGCTCCATATCAGCCCGCCTCGGTATTTTCCCGGTTACATAACCGTAATTAGAAAAAGTTTCCCGTGTATTGTCCCAAAGTATCAGTTCTGAGCGCTTTCCTACGCGGTTGTCATTGAGGTTGGGAATGATGAAGAGCTGTGCATTCATACGGTCTCCAACTACCTGACGAAGTCTGTCAAGAAAAAGCAGAAAACTGGCTGTGGAAGGAACGGTCACCAGATCATAGTGGAAAGGAACAACGATAATATCTGAATTGACAAACATGGGGACCAGACCTTCCGCTTTCAAGCTTCCCGGTGAATCCATAAGCACCACATCAATCTCCGGATCATTATGCAACTTTTCAATCAGGGAGGTCATGGCCGTCTTGTCATCCGGTTCATAAGCCCATACTTCGTAAGGCACCTGTTCCTCTCCATATTTTTTAAGGTCCGTCTTACGGCACTTCATAATCGAGTGCTGGAAATCACAGTCGATTACTACCAGACGGACACCTTTCGTCACCAAGTAATTGGCAAAGGTCACACAAAGAGTTGTCTTTCCGACTCCTCCTTTCTGGTTGGCAAAGGTTACTATGACGGGGGTCTGTATCATGTCGTTTTTACTTGAATTAAATTTGCAAGCAAAAATATGTGCAGAGACATTGAAAACCTAAATGCACAACATCAATGTACTTGAGATTGCAGAAACATGGGTAAATAAGTCGGATGAACCTGAGTTTTTCAATCTATATGCCCGAATTGGTTGCAGTAGGCAGTCCCATGAAAGTCTTTCAAAAAAATAGTGGACCCCATTGGTTGTCCGGTTACGGATTATAACCATATCCTGTTTCACAAAGAGCCGTTTATCTGCATGATCAAAACAATGTTACTTTCCCGTAAGCAAGTGTTTCCTTCTTCCGCAAAGGACCAGAAGTTCCTTACATCTTTAATGAACGTCCATCATCCACCTCATCGTAGTTCGTCTTTTTTCCAACTTCCCATTCGCGGTTGGCGCTGTGACTGCCGATACCTTCTTTCCGTAGCTTGCCCAGTCCTTGATGTGACTTCCGCTGCAAACTCTTGACTGGATTGAGCGTCTTCTTCTTGGACTTCTTAAACGGCACTCCCTGGCGCTTTGGCTTCTTGGATTTTTTCTTCACCCGTTCCACATCGAAGTCTTCTTCATTCAGGTTAATGAGAATATGTTCCTTAAAGTTGATGGCATAGTAGGTATCATTGACCTGACGGATGATGAAGCCTTCCTGGTACATGGCGCTGCGGGGGGACTTCACTTCGGGATCATTGAAGATTTCATGCATTCGGCCGACGGAATCGGCATACTTGGGAGGACGTTCTGTAGAGATGTCCACCAGATCCGGACGGTCCACCTTGAAAATCTTACAGAGCAAGTCCACTTCCGCGTCATTGGTAGGGTGAAACTTCTCGATGAAGCTGATGCGGTTGTTGCGGTCAATGGCCTTGGCCATGAAAGGGGGCAAGGGTCTGCTCTTGCCATCGTAGTAGATGACACCTTTCTTTATATAGGCACGCTGTTTCTTGAGTTTCTGGAAAATTTCTCCCTGAGTTATCTTGGGATTGAGGGTCAGCAGCCGGTCTATGAATGCTTCTATCCGGTCAAAGCGTTGTTCGGGAGTAGCAAAGTCCAGCAGTTCTTCTACGGCAAGGACTCTGGCCCCATGAATGACCGTCTTGTTGGCATGGTCTATCAGCATATAGCCATAGGGTTTGTCTTTCTTTCCGAAGAAGACCACATCCACTCCGAAGTTCTTCTTCATTTCCTTCTGTAGTTCCTCTTTGTTAGCGCATACGTCCCGGTATTTTTTCAGATAGGCTCTCAGCTGTCGGTTGCGTGACTTGTCTTGATAACCTTTCTTGAACAGGGCTTCAATCTCTGTCAGGGGGAGTTTCTTTTGGATTCGGCCGCCTTGCTTGACGAAGATGTTCCCGTCTTTCTGGAAGACTTCATAGCCCATGGTTCCCATCACGGCCTTGAACTGGGTAAAGGAGGAGAAGCTGTACTGCTTGGCAGCCTCTATGTCCTTTTCTGTTTTCTGCTGCCGGTCCATACCGAGTATCTTGTCAATGACCGTCTGTGAGCGCCTGCGTTCATGGTCGTGCTGTATCTTGCGACCGTCGGGCGCCACTCTCGAAGTCACAATGTGCAAGTGAGTGTTGTCTGTATCGTGATGTGCATAGATGAGCCAGGGTTGTCCGGGCTCGGCATACCCCATTTCCTGCAGATATTGGTGCGCGAAATCAAGTAACTGCTGTTCCGACATTTCATGGCCTTTGCAGGAAATGGCTACATGGAACTGCGGTTTCTGAATCCGGCTGTTCTGGGAACTGTAGAACTGGAGAAATTGCACCAGCTGTTTGGCGGTCGGATGTTCCGAGGCATCCAGTCCACCGAAGTTCTGCATCTCCAGCAGGGTGGCCACTCCTTTATAGACCTTGTGTTCGTTGTAACCGACTGCATGGAAGTCTGCGCTTCCGGGAAGTATGGTTGCTATCATAATTTATCTATTTGTTTGCTGATTCATGAAACTTGGGGTTGCGGACCAGACAGACTAAAATTCCCGGTCGCTTGTAAAACCGGATACAGGTTAGTCTATTCATCACACCCAAATACAAAATATCCGTTTATCTTTACTTAATCAGCCGTGTTCTGTTGTTCAAAGTTTCCAAGTCATCCTTTATCCTTTTCAAGATGTTCTGTACATCCTGAATCGAAGGGAGCAAGACTTCATTCACATAACCGGGTGACAGCAGTCCGGCAACCGCCAGTTCGTTGGCCCGCTTGACCGACTGATTCAGGTTGCTGCCAGCCCAGGACAGTTCGTTCTGGAACTTTCGGTAAAATGCACACAAGTCCTGCATCATCTCAATCTGTTGTTTGACATCCACATGGGTAAATTCTTCAACTGCTTTGCGGATATAGTTGCTCACAGACTGGTAGGGAACGGCTTTTTCCTTCAGATTCAGCAATTCATCGGAGGTAAGCCGTAACTGAAACACTTTGGTACGCTGGTTTTTCATATGCCTTGACTTTAGTTGTTCGGATTCCCGGACACCTCTTTCGCGAAGCGAAACAGCGATGCACATCGCTCCGCTGCACGGCAGTCGGCAAGTTACCCTTGTGAGGACAAAACTTGTTTTGTAATGACAAGGGTACAACTTGCTTGGCTCCATATGCAACGCAGTTCGATGTCTTCCGGGATGATTTCAGACCCAAATTACCGCAAAATTTTGCGAAGCGCAAAAATGCACAACATCTTTCTGAGAGAAAATCTTCTGTCAAATTCACCTGTGTATCAAGCATTCTAGGACTTGCATTCAAAGGTTTACAAAGTTCCTGTTCATCGACTCTTGTTCATCTATATCATGGTGAAATGTTCACGAAGCATGAAGTAGAAACTGACGGTTGTTCATGTGGCTATAGAAACAAGGTTTGAAGTTTAGCTGTCGGAGGCATGCCAGTTATATGGCTGTATCATCCTGCGCTTGTTTGATTGGTGTTGCACAGTTTTCATAATGAGTGAAACAAGAGACAGAGGAACAACAAATCTGTAAACAGAAGAATGTGCAATCATATTGCCATGTGGCCATTAGCTGAAAGACAATAGGACATATAGCTATGGCATCAGTCTTTATTCAACCTATGTTTATATTTGCTTGTCATCCAAATAGCCATGACAACACAAGGAAAAGAGCATTCAGCAATGAAAATCTGTAAACATGCGTTCTGTGATAAAAGGGAAAAAAGAACAATGGTACTGGCAATTATGGAACTGAACCCGGAGGGATAAAAAGAATAAGGTGTAATCGTATTGTAGAACCTACACATTCTGGACATTCAAAACTTCGGGCAATCACATGATGTTCAAAGTTGCAGAGTGACAATGCTTGACAAGCACCGAGTTCATGGTCATAAAATGCAGAGAATGAGGTTGAAAAAACATGTATTGACACGAATAAAATACAGACGGATTCTTGCGTATCTCATTGATTTTTAGTATATTTGGTAATAACAATCTACCTCGGCAGAGATTTTTTATAACTAAAAACAGATGACCATGTTTGAACTTTTACTCCTTATATATATGTTTCCGGTCTGCATTCTTATCGGTTTGCTGATACGGTTGGCACTTTGGCTTATTCGCGTAATGCTGCGGTTGGCATTATGGCTGGTAAAGAAAACTTTCGTCTTGATATGGAAGCTGGTGACGCTTGCGTTTGTGCTGGTTATTTCCGGCAATCTGTTCCGGCAGCATTCGGACGGATAAAAGTGGCATGAGGAAAGGTACAATATGGAAAAAGCCGTATCTTCCTGTTGGAATGATACGGCTTGGTAAAGGTGTAACGGGTCTTTTCCCTCGAAGTAAGGATTGAGCTGAAGCAAGTCGGTTAATTGATGAAACAGTTTTTGAAGCCATCAAACTTGTCGGCGACTTGCATCATATCCTGCTCAATTTTCTTGTTGGTGATACGCGCATAGATTTGTGTTGTTTTAATGTTGGTATGTCCCAGCATCTTTGAAACGGACTCAATGGGAACACCCTTGCTGAGCAACATCGTTGCAAACGTATGACGTGCAAGGTGGTAGCTGAGACGTTTCTTGATTCCACAAAGGTCAGCAATCTCTTTGAGATAAGCATTGATCTTTTGATTTGACAGGACTGGAAGCAGCCTGTTGTCTTTAGTCTTTCCTTTATACTTGTCAAGAATCATTTGAGGTATCTCCAACAAAGGGATATTACTCTGCACATTGGTCTTCTGACGGTTGATGATAATCCACGGACGGTTATCAAGGGTGATGATATTTTCCTGCGTCAGGTGAGCCACGTCGATGTAGGCAAGCCCACAGAAACAGGAAAAGATAAAAACGTCCCTCACCATTTCAAGCCGGGGTATCTCAAAATCTTTCTGCATGATGCGCTGTATTTCTTCATCCGTAAGAAAACCCCGATCCACCGGTTCCAGGTGAAAGTGGTGGTTCAAGAAAGGGTCGTGCGTCATCACGCCGCACTTCTGGGCAAAGATGACCACGGTCTTGAAGAATTTGAGCGTCTTGGTAGCCGAATTTGACTTCAGGGAAACTACGGTCTTCAGATATATTTCAAAATCATGGATAATCAGATGCGTCAGTTCACCCGGCATGAGATCCTTTCTGCCGTATTTGGCATGGAGGAAATTCACAAAATGACTTCGGGCAGCCGAATATTTGTGATACAAGGCTATGCTTTTACCTGCACCAACCTGTGCTTTGATGTCCTCCAGATACTTGTCGTAGAACTCGACAAACGTAGTCTTGACCTTGTTCTTGCCCAAAAAGATACTCTTGATTTTGTCAAGGGTCAGGTCTTCGTCAAATTCATGCTTCTTGAAAATCATCTGCAGCGAATTTGAGATGTTGTCCAACTGAGCATTCAGATTCAAGGATTCGCTTCCACGCCCCTTTACCCGGTTGGTGGAATTGTTCCATAGCTTCTTGTCAATGTAGATACCGGAAGAACCGACATTCAGCATTTCACCATTCAGGAAAATCCGGATCATCAAGGGAGACTTTCCCTGCTTGTTTTCGTAGTTTGAACGTACATAGTACGACACTTTAAAAATCATTCTCATAACGACTCAAATTTAATGTAGCACCATGGCTACAAAGTTCTACATAATCAGTTATGAATCAATGATTTTATAGGCTTCAAAATGGGCTTCATTTTTCGGTCACTGCTACATTTTTTTGAGGGGTCTTCAAAGTGTAGCAGTAAATGTAGCAAATAATGACCGAACTTTGAAGGCTAAACCCTACATTCAGGCCTTCACCTTGTTGGGGCGCAAAAATAAAAAAGCACCGTAATCAGCTGATATACGGTGCTTTTAATGACTTTTTGAAGGCTTTTGTGAAGTCCTTCGTTTTTGATTCAGCGGAGAGACAGGGATTCGAACCCCGGGTGCCTCGCAGCACAACGGTTTTCAAGACCGCCGCAATCGACCACTCTGCCACCTCTCCAAAACTCTTTTTGAGAGTGCCTTGTTTCTCAAAGGCGATGCAAAGGTACGCATTATTTTGGAATCTGCAAATTTTCGGGAATATTTTTTTGATATTTCTTTTCAACCCATTTTTAGAACCAGGCAATCGCCCTTCCTTGTTACGGCGACAAAAGCCGGATTTATAGTCATTCCATAAGAAAAGAAGGCTGAAAACAATTATTTCTTCAAAAAAAAGAGGAAATACCTTTCCCTTTTATACAACTTTCGCGTTTTTATTATAAATTTATAAAACCAAAAGAAAAACGAGCAATGTTAACCTTTAACCTAAAAGCAATGAACTCAACCTAAAAATCCCCCTTTTATTACAATCCAAAACAAATTTATAATCAATTTACATTTAGCATCTCTCTCGAGAATGTTAAGAAAACCTTGCTGTCTCTGACAAAGAACACAGCAATATACCTGATTTCAATTATGAAAAAACTCAAAAAAACTTCTGACGAAGAGTTACTCAATCTTTATCAGTCAAATTCAGAAGAAAACCTATTAAACATTCTCCTGCAAAGACATATGCCACAAATACGACAAAACGTACGTTCACTGGTCTGCAACAAAGAAGATGTTGAAGACTTATGCCAGGACATCTACAGTAGGATTTTAATAAAACTCCGTCAAGGATATTACAGCAACGGACATATACAGGCCTGGATCTACCGCATCGTACAAAACTACGTTTACAGCTTTTACCGCAAGAAAAAGCATGAATTCATTACCCAGGAACTTACGGATCTGAATATAGGAGACACCTGGTCCGACACTATAAAAGAAGAGAAAGAAAAAGAAAGAATCTTATATGTCCTGATGAGCATCCTGGAGAAAGAACCTCCACAAATCAAACAAATTATCAAAATGCATTTTTATATGGAAATGACTTACATGCAAATCTCTGCGGAACTTCATCTCAATAAAAGCACGATGGCCAAAAGATTACGGACAGCACTGAAACGGATAAAAGCCGAAATGACCCAGGAAGGTATCCGGGACTGTCCTTTCTGACAAACGACTGCACTGTTTTTTATCCAGCCCATTTTACACCATATCCAACAAAGACGGACCGGTCCTCCCTTTGCTCCCATACGGAAAAGCAAAGGGAGGACCGGTCCGCATGTCTTTTCTGTCCTCATATACCCTTTAGACAGAGCCTTCCGATAGCCAAAACTACTTGTCCTATATAGAGAATTAGCCAAAATTTGATATCTTTGCAACACTTTTCCAAGTAATAACCGATTGTATAACATAGTAACAAGTAGCAATGACTAAAAAACATGTACTCAGTTGGCTGTTTATGGCCCTGTTATGCTTGCCGGCCTTTGCACAGATTCAAGATCCGGTCAAGTTTAAAACGGAATGGAATGCACTTTCAGACAACGAAGCCGAAATCATTTTTACCGGCACCGTTGACAAAGGATGGCATGTCTACTCTACTGACCTTCCAGAAGGAGGACCTATCTCTGCCACATTCAATGTTGATAAGATTGAAGGTGCAGAACTGATAGGCAAACTGACTCCGCGAGGCAAACAAATCGAAAAAATGGACCCGATCTTTGGCATGCAGGTACGTTTCTTTGAAAGTAAAGCTCAGTTTGTTCAGAAAATCAAACTGACTGGCGGTGCCTACAAGCTGACCGGTTACCTGGAATACGGAGCCTGCAATGATGAAAATTGCCTTCCGCCGACCAGCGTTGATTTCACCTTTACCGGAACTGCTTCCGGCAAACAGGCTGCTGCTCCTGCTGAAGCGCAAGGAAATGCTGCCAACGAAGCAGCATCAGGCGATACGGCACAAAGCGTAGCTCTGATTCCTCTGACTCCGGCTATGAAAGTACAGACTACAGACTACTGGAAACCCGTCATCAACGAGCTGAACAACTTCGGAGAACAGGTTGGAGAAGAATCTCACTCATGGATTTATATCTTCTTTACCGGACTTGTCGGCGGACTCTTAGCCCTGTTCACTCCTTGTGTATGGCCTATCATCCCTATGACTGTCAGCTTCTTCCTGAAACGTACAAAAGATAAGAAAAAAGGAATCCGCGATGCCTGGACATACGGTGCTTCCATCGTTGTGATCTATTTAACATTGGGACTGGCTATCACTCTGATTTTCGGAGCAAGCGCACTTAACGCCCTGTCCACTAACGCTATTTTCAATATTCTGTTCTGTCTGATGCTGATCGTATTCGCAGCATCCTTCTTCGGTGCATTCGAAATTACCCTGCCTTCCAAGTGGAGTAACGCCGTAGACAGCAAGGCTGAACAGACTACAGGATTGCTCAGCATCTTCCTGATGGCATTCACCCTGTCGCTGGTTTCTTTCTCTTGCACCGGACCGATCATCGGATTCCTGCTCGTTGAAGTATCAACTACCGGCAGTGTTGTTGCTCCGGCTATCGGTATGTTAGGATTTGCTATCGCACTTGCCCTGCCTTTCACCTTGTTTGCCCTCTTCCCGTCATGGCTGAAATCTATGCCTAAATCCGGAGGATGGATGAACGTAATCAAAGTAACACTGGGATTCCTGGAACTTGCTTTTGCCTTAAAATTCCTGTCAGTTGCCGATCTTGCATACGGATGGCGTATTCTGGACCGCGAGACCTTCCTGGCACTCTGGATTGTCATTTTTGCCCTGCTGGGTATGTACCTGCTGGGAAAAATCAAGTTCCCGCACGATGACGACGATACCAAAGTCAGTGTGCCCCGCTTCTTTATGGCACTGATTTCACTGGCATTTGCCGTTTACATGATCCCGGGATTATGGGGAGCACCTCTGAAAGCAGTCAGTGCTTTTGCACCTCCTATGCAGACACAGGATTTCAATCTCTACAAGAATGAGGTACATGCTAAATTCAATGACTTTGAAGCTGGTATGGAATACGCACGTCAGCAAGGAAAGCCTGTAATGATTGACTTCACCGGATATGGATGTGTAAACTGCCGAAAGATGGAACTGGCAGTATGGACAGATCCTAAAGTAAGCAAACTGCTGAATGAGGATTACGTACTGATTACCCTGTTTGTTGATGACAAGACCAAACTTGCGGAACCGATCAAGATCACGGAAAATGGCAAAGAACGCACCCTGCGTACTGTCGGAGACAAATGGAGCTACCTGCAACGCTCTAAATTCGGAGCCAACGCACAGCCGTTCTATGTTCTGATTGACAACGAAGGAATGCCGCTCAACCAGTCATATTCATACGACGAAGACATTCAGAAATATATCAACTTCCTTGAAACAGGTCTGAAAAATTATAAAAAATAAAAGATAATCATGATTGACAAGTCTGAGAGAGAACGCATAATCGCCTTGATCAATCGGGAAGTAGTTCCGGCAATAGGCTGTACTGAGCCTATTGCCGTAGCTCTTTGCGTAGCCAAGGCTGCAGAAACACTAAACCAGCGTCCACAAAAAATGCAGGTGCTGCTCAGCGCCAATATTCTGAAAAATGCCATGGGTGTAGGTATTCCCGGAACGGACATGATCGGACTCCCCATTGCCGTTGCCCTGGGAGCACTGATCGGAAAATCGGAATACCAGCTGGAAGTGCTGAAAGACAGCACGCCGGAAGCCGTTGAAGCCGGTAAAAAAATGATTGAAGCACAAGCCATCCAGATCAGTCTGAAAGAGAACATCGAAGAAAAGCTCTACATTGAAGTAACCTGCATGGCCGGCGAAGAAAAAGCAACTGCCATCATCAGCGGAGGGCATACAAACTTTGTATACCTGAGTAAAAATGACAGTGTACTGATGGACAAGCGAAGCGGAACCTCCGGTGAAACAGAAGAGGAATCCGTAGAACTTAATCTGAAGAAAGTCTACGACTTTGCTACGACATCTCCCATCGAAGAGCTCCAGTTTATTCTGGAAGCCAGACGCCTGAACAAACAGGCTGCCGAACGTTCCTTTAAAGGAAACTACGGACACGAACTGGGTAAAACCTTATGCAGCAGCGACAGTGAACGGCTGATTATGGGAAGCAATACATTCACACATATCCTTTCATACACTTCCGCTGCCTGTGATGCCCGTATGGCCGGAGCGATGATTCCTGTAATGAGTAATTCCGGAAGCGGCAATCAGGGTATTGCAGCCACACTTCCTGTAGTGGTTTATGCAGAAGACAACCATAAATCAGAGGAAGAATTAACCCGCGCACTGATCCTCAGTCACCTGACTGCAATCTATATCAAGCAGAGTCTCGGACGTCTTTCTGCTCTTTGCGGATGCGTCGTTGCTGCTACCGGAAGCAGTTGCGGAATCACATACCTGATGGGAGGAAACTATCAGCAGGTATCCTTCGCAGTACAGAATATGATTGCCAACCTGACGGGAATGATCTGCGACGGTGCAAAACCCAGCTGCGCACTCAAGCTTACCAGCGGGGTTTCTACTGCGGTTCTTTCAGCCATCCTTGCCATGGAAAACAAATGTGTAACTTCCGTAGAAGGAATCATTGAAGACAATGTAGACCTCAGTATCCGCAACCTGACCAAAATCGGCTCGCAGGGTATGAACGAAACAGACAAACTGGTGCTGGACATCATGACTCACAAACATTGTGACTGACCTTCAGCCCGGTCAATATTATCTCCGTACGGACCCATCATGAAAACTGTAACAGAAACAAACTACATACAGAAACTTATCAGTGAAGGTGAACATGTCTGCCAAGACTTCAAGTTTGCTATATCGGACGCACGGAAAATCGCCAAAAGCCTGTCCGCCTTTGCCAATACGCAAGGCGGACGACTGCTGGTGGGAGTCAAAGATAACGGTAAGATAGCCGGTGTACGCTCAGAAGAAGAAATCTACATGATTGATGCAGCCGCCCAGATGTATTGCCAGCCTCCCGTAAAGTTAGAGAACTATATATATAAGGTGGAGGGAAAGGATGTGCTTGAAGTACGTGTCGCAGAAAGTGACCGGAAACCCATATGCGCTCTCGACGAAACAGGCAAGGCCTGGGCTTATGTCCGCATCAAGGATGAGAACATTCTGGCCAGCCCTGTACATTTAAAAATCTGGCAGCACAACCGTAATGACGAAAAAGTTATCGTCACTTACAGCCCCAGAGAACAGGAACTTCTTACCCTTCTCAACCAGCAAGGCGCCCTGACACTTAACCAGTGCAGGAAGCTTACGGGGATGCCGCGGCACGAATTATGCAGACTGTTGGCTGACTTCATCCGGTTTGAACTGGTAGAACAAGTATTCAGAGGACATACTTTCTATTTTCAATTAAAAGAAACCCAATAAATGAACTATTTTATACAACTGATTGATACAACTAACAACATTCTTTGGACTTATATACTTATTGCCCTTCTGCTGGGCTGCGCCTGCTGGTTTACGATACGGACACGCTTTGTCCAGTTCCGTATGCTGGGCGAAATGATTCATCTGCTCGGGGACTCCACCGCCAGGATAAACGGACACGAAAAACATATTTCATCCTTTCAGGCATTTACTTTATCGCTGGCCAGCCGTGTCGGAACCGGTAATCTGGCAGGGGTAGCAACAGCCATCACAATGGGTGGTCCGGGAGCAGTATTCTGGATGTGGATCATCGCTTTGCTGGGATCAAGCAGTGCTTTCGTCGAATCCACACTGGCCCAACTCTTCAAACGAAAGAGTCGTCACTCTTACATCGGAGGTCCTGCTTACTATATGGAAACCGGCCTGAAGAAGCGGTGGATGGGAATTCTGTTCGCAGTACTGATCACCATTACATTCGGTTTCGCTTTTAATTCCGTACAAAGCAATACGATTTGTGCGGCATTCGACAGTGCCTTCCAGATCCGTCCGTTATACATGGGTTCGGCAATCACGCTGCTCACCCTGATCATCATCTTCGGAGGTATACACCGCATCGCCAAGATCAACAGCATCCTGGTGCCGCTCATGGCATTAGGATACATTCTGCTGGCTCTTTACATTGTCCTGAGCAATATCACCCGATTGCCGGCTGTTCTCGAACTGATCATCGGAAACGCTTTCGGATTCGAGCAGGCGATCGGCGGTGGAGTCGGAGCGGCTCTGATGCAAGGAATCAAACGAGGACTGTTCAGCAACGAAGCAGGTATGGGATCTGCTCCCAATGCTGCCGCAACAGCCCATGTCACCCACCCTGCCAAACAAGGACTGATACAGGCTCTGGGAGTCTTTACCGATACCCTTGTCATATGCACCTGTACCGCCTTCATCATTCTGTTCAGCAATCTCCATCTGGATAAAAACCTGGACGGAATCCAATTGACACAGGCTGCCCTCAACAATGAAATCGGAAGCATCGGAAGTATTTATGTCGCAGTAGCTATCCTCTTCTTTGCTTATAGCAGTATCCTCGGAAACTATTATTACGGAGAAGCCAATATCCGGTTCATCACAAAGAAGCAATGGGTGATCACAGTCTATCGCATCCTTGTGGGAGGAATGGTCCTTTTCGGTTCACTGGCCCATCTGCACATTGTATGGAACCTTGCCGACCTGACTATGGCACTCATGGCTATCTGCAACCTGACTGCCATCATCCTGTTGGGAAAATATGCATTCCGCCTGCTGGACGACTACCTGGCCCAAAAACGCAGAGGTATTAAAAGTCCGGTATTTCATAAAAAGCAAATGAAAGATATTGAGAAAGACATCGAGTGTTGGTAACATTTTTCGTATCTTTGCAAACAATTAAACTATCAATAAAACAATTATGAACATATTCTCTAAACTGTTTGGCAAAAAACAAGCCGAAGCAACAGAAGAAACTGTCCGTGTGGGAGGTATGGAAGACTTCATGACACTCATCCGTGTATATTACCAGGCGGTAATGGCTGCACAGCTGGGTATCAGCAACATCAACTTCCTACCTGACATGGCTGTCTTCAAACGTACATTAAAAATACCAACTCAAAACAACAAATTAGGTATAGCCGAAAAGACACGCTGCCGCAAAATGCTGGCTGATATCTATGGACTGACAGATTCGTTCTTTAAGGAAATAGACAACTCCATCAAAAAGAACTGTAAGAACGTAAACGATGTCAAAACTTATCTGTTTATGTTCCAGGGATTCAGCCAAGATCTGATGATGGTCATCGGCAATCTGATGCAATGGAAATTCCGGATGCCCAGCGTACTGAAGAAAATGTTGCGCAACATGACGGAAAAAACCATCCATGACATCCTGACCAAAACCGACTGGAAAGACGATGGCGTACGCAAAACCTGTACCAACATCCGTCATTACCAGCATACATTGGGTTATTCTGAAAGCTGGATGACCGAATATGTCTACAACATTGTGCTTCTGGCTAAAAAAGAGCCAAAGCCTAAAGCATAACTCCATTTCTCCGGACAGGAAGAGTATCGCCATACAACCGGCCACGAACTCCTGTCCGGAGTCATTCTGACCAATCTCACTCCGACATGTCTGACATTCTGAATCTTCCTCCGGTAGAAAATCACCCCCTTGAACCATTTCTTCCTTCCAATGCCGTATTGCTGATGCTGGGAAGTTTTCCTCCCCAACAGAAACGCTGGAGCATGGACTTTTTTTATCCGAATCTGCAAAACGATATGTGGCGCATATTTGGATTGATTTTCTTCGAAAACAAGGACCATTTTCTGCTTCCTCACAAAAAAGCTTTTGACAAAGAAGGCATTATCAGCTTCCTTCAGGAAAAGGGAATTGCATTGTATGATACAGCCTCAGCCGTACGCCGCCTGCAGGACAATGCCTCCGACAAGTTCCTGGAAATAGTGGAACCGACCGATATCGGACTGCTGTTAAAACAACTTCCCAGATGCCAGGCCATCGTGACAACCGGACAAAAAGCAACCGATACGCTGCGCATGCAACTGCACGCATCGGAACCTCCCGTTGGAGCTAAAACCCGTTTTGAATACGAAGACAGGCAACTTTCTCTCTACAGAATGCCCTCATCCAGCCGTGCCTATCCGCTGAAGCTCGAAAAAAAAGCAGAAACTTACCGACTTATGTTCAATGAATTAGGGCTTCTTTAAAAGAATACAGGCAAAATATATTTATCAAACATTTGGAGTTAACAGAATTATTACTACCTTTGCAACCGCAAACACGGGAATAGCTCAGTTGGTAGAGCATCGGTCTCCAAAACCGAGTGTCGGGAGTTCGAGCCTCTCTTCCCGTGCAAGAATAAAAAGCTGTAACTGAATAAGTTGCAGCTTTTGCTATTTTAGCCCCGGGACGAAATCGGGACGAAGCCTTTCTGAATGTCAAACCGTATTACGCTTTCGAACTCGAAAAACGTAATAAAAAAATGTATTCATCAAGAAAGAAAAACGCATCTGTTTTCAGTATAATTTCATATACTGAGCCCAAACTTCACACAGGAAACAACTGGTATATTGACTTCTATTCTTATGATCCTCTGGAGCAGAAGATGAAAAGAAAGAAGTACATGCTTAATGGTATAACCAAAGCTTCAGACCGCCGCCGTCGGGCAAATGAAATCATCACAAACCTTAATATTAAGCTCCGTTCCGGCTGGAATCCATGGGCTGATGTGGAGAACTCCAGGCAGTACACACCGTATATAGATATCATCCAAAGGTATCATATATATCTGAGTAAGTTATATACTGCCGGTACCATTAAGGAGAATACCCTGAAGGATTACGAGAAACGTCTGCGGGTATTTGAAGAATACACAGCCAAACACATTCCGGCCATCGTGTATGCCTATCAGATTGACCAGTCTTTCATTTCTGACTTCTTGGATTATGTACTGCTTGACCGTGATTCATCGGCCAGAACCCGGAATAACTACCGCACCTGGCTGTCTTCACTCTGCAACTGGATGATCGAAAAGCAGTACCTGATCCAGAATCCGGTTGAGAAAATCCGACAACTGGCGGAGGAAGAGAAGAAGCGTTCTGCCCTGACAGTTCCGGATATCCAAAAACTCAAGAAGTATCTCAAGAAAGAGAATCCATATTTCCTGTTCCTGTGCCAGTTTGCCTATTACACCTTTATCCGACCTGATGAAATAACGAATATCAAATTATCTGATATCTATCTGAAGGAACAGAAAGTATTCATAGCTTCAAGTATCAGTAAAAACCGCAAAGACGGTATGGTCGGACTGAATGATGCACTGATCAAGTCAATGCTTGACCTGAACATATTCAGCAATCCCGGAAATTATTACCTGTTCGGAAAAGGATTCAAGCCCTCAAAGGAAAAGGTAACTACAAAAGTCTACCGGAACTATTTCAACAAGGTACGTGAAAAGCTAAAGTTCCCGGACAGCTACCAGTTCTATTCACTAAAGGACACAGGTATCAGAAACCTGGCCAATGCGGAAGGCATTGTTATTGCCCGTGATCAGGCCCGTCATGCTGATGTGTCTACAACCAACAAATATTTAAAAGGATCAGATATGTCAGTACATGAAGAGGTTAAACATTTCGAAGGGAACTTTTAACCAATCCGGTAAAAGTAGCCATTCACCAGACGACTGAACCTATTGTTATCTGCTTCAATTTCCAGATGTTCACATACATATTTCTGATTATTGATAATAAAGACCTTTTTAGGATCCAGTTTCCCGTCATACAAAAATTGGATATTATAAAGGATATCTGAGCTGATCCTGTTCGTATTGTCAATTAAATACCCTATGCAATCTTTGCAAACAACATGAAGTGACAAAGAATAGGCAGGAAAACCATTATTCTGGTTTGGCAAAATCATATTCCCATCCGTAAACGGACAGTTATAATTGTATGCATGTTTTTGCCCCTGGTACTCTACTGAGATATTAGCCATGCTACCGGTATTAAAAGCTACTTCCATGATATCCCGACCAGATCCTGAAGTTGTATTACTCTCAATAGCTTCCTGTATATTGATCTTCTCATCTTTAGGCAATTCAGTAAAATACGATGTTACCGGTACCCAAAGCCTTAGGTCTGTAACCATCGGGACTCCAAGACGTGGATCATTATACGAATTGTACACACCCAAATTATAACATTCCATTGCCGCAGGGACAATTTTTAATGAGACATTGTTACTATCATCTGTCTCGTCTCTTATCAGATCGCCAAACTGGTTAACTTCTCTAAGCGCATAACTTCCATCTTCATCTATATAATTAATATGATTCCGGTTAGCAATGCTCCCCCAAAAAGAGACCTTATCTTCATCCTTCAAATTATTATAATATGCAACCAAGTCAGCCTTCGTACTGAAAGTTAAAGGTTCAATCTTGCTCAACACACTTCTATCAACACAATAATATTTATTCAGGTCGTTACTATCCAGATCATACCCCACATTACCTGTGGTGATATCCTTTTCATTGCCCGAATCATTCACTTCAACAGAATATTCAGAAACAACCGAATCAATATACACCCTATCATTATCATTAAAGAATTCATTCATAGGTAAGAAGTTGACCTCTTTAGTTAGTTCATCGACAACAATGATAACGGAACAAAACTTCTCTATTTCATCCCAGAATTCTGAGATTGTCCAATGAGGTAAAGCCTTAGCCAGTACATCCGTTTGCACAGCATTAACTAAATACAAATTTCTTAAGAAACTCTCAGCTATGGCGTTTTTACCAATCTTGTATCCGGCCCATTTCACCAGCCTGTCTATAACAGTCAACAGATAAGGCTGAACACAATGGTCATTCCACCATGGGCGTGGATGAAAGTTCTCTGATCCCAGCTGATATACGATCATATTATGTATATCATCTCCAAACTTAACCGGCAACCAAACGGCTTCGACCTGATCAACAGAACCGAAGTATTTAGTCTTATCACTTGCCGGAAGCCATGTTGTAGATACAGGGAATGTAGGAAAAACAATTTTCCCAAGATCTATATCATCGATATAAATATCCGAATTCGTCCGGAAATTAAACTCCGAATTACCAGAAACCAACTGAATGGTGACTGAACTCTCCGTAATATCGGTAATGATAGCACTGCCATACAGATAAATAATACCAGAAACCCGCAATTCAGCTTCCATAACCGCACGTTTTTTGGCTACATCCATTCTGTCGACATATCCAAAAATGGATCTGTTAACATTACCTTGAAGCGGCAATTCAATATCCAAAGTGGAATTTGAGTTATTGGTAAAATAAGGATTCTCCTGCAAAAAAGTAAAGTTCAGATCATCAGGCAACACTGCCCGGATCTTGTTAATATACAATTCGATCATCTTGATTTATTGCTTTGAAGTTTATTATACTGATCCATCGCTTCTTTAATACCTCCCTTACCCGTAACAGAATTAACTGTCGTAAATGGCTTATTCAACCGAGTGTTCAATTTGGAGATCACTAAACTGACATCTCTGAGAACAACCCCAAGCTCACTATTATCATTCAAAATCTGTGTCGGTACACCCGAAGAAGGCTGTGTGATAACTGTCGTATTAAGCATACGGGATATATCCCGACTTGTCAGGCTACCAATCGTATTGTTACGTTGTGCCTGATCAATCAGATCCAGTACCGGACGAACAGCCGGATTCCGGACCGCATAACGATTGGCCACAAACTCACCGGCATGGACGATACCACGCGGCTCATCCCACTGACCGTCTCCAGTATAACCACCTACATCAAAACTGCCCAGTACCGACTTTGCTGTTTCAAAAGCAGCGGTAATCAAAGCAATCTTTGCAGCTGCAGTAGCCATACCTATCAACACTCCTTTTTTCGTTATATCCTTAATTGTGACCTCAGCAATGGCTGCAGCCTGTGTGGCTATCAATTGCTTTTCCAGTGCATCCAACAAAATAATCAGTATACTGGACATAAAAGAGCCAAAATCCTTTTCTTCACCAGCAAAGAAATCTGCCATACTTTTACCCAGATCAGAAGCCATTCCCTGCATGGCACTGCTCATAGAATCAAACTGACGCACTTTCTCATCATAGACCTTTTTACTGTTCTGAAGTTGTTTATTCTCCATCGCAGCCACAATCTCAGCTTTCTTCTCTTCGGATATCTGTGCAGACTGAAGGAGATTGCTATAATAGCGATCCTGAATACTGGATATTTGCTGCCAATACTCCTCTTCGGAAGTAACCTGTTCATAATGCTTCTGAGTTGCTTCCTGTATCTCCAGCTGGTACTGTTTCTCCAGCCGAGTGAAAGTTTCTTCTGATCTTTTATTAGCATCCTCTTCATCCAATCTGGCACATTCTTCTTTAAACCTGATACGCATTTCCAGAAGCTTCTGCCCGAGCTGCTGACGTTTCTCCGGTTCCAGCCCGGCAATGGCCATCATGTTCTCAAGATGACGCATCTCCAGATCTTCCATAAAACTGGTGTACTCCTGCTGAGTCATCTCATCACTAGCGAGGTATGACTTCTTCAGATCCGCCAGTTCATCATAATAACGCTTGTTTTCAGCCGTAACCTGTGGATTTTCCTTAGTCGTTTTTGGATTACTGCCCCCTGCTGTAATCGAATCCGGATCAGGATCAACTACCGTTTCTGTCATATCAGGTATTTTGTCAATGATATTCTGCAGCTCAGTACGTTGTTTGGAAAGAGTCTCAATAGCCTGCCGTTGAATCCTGAACTTCCCGTCAAGACCTTGCATCAATACTTTTCGGGTTGTCTCATTGATATCACTTCGTTCCTGGATACGTTTTTTCTCTTTTTCAAACTGTTCGGTATAAGCAATTTCTTCTTTCGTCAATTTATCTTCGATGATAGCCAATTCGGCTTTTGCATCCGTTTTAAGATTCTGCTTCTGGCGGTCGTTCAATTTGTCCAAATTGTCTGCTCGTTTGTTTATGCTAGCAAACGCATCAGAGATTCTTGTCATTTTCTCCAGCTCATCATTGTATGACTTTTGCTCATCCTTTGCTTTTTTTGTATTGGGAATTACATAAGTCATCAGGGCAGTAGCAATGGCAGTCAATCCAGCTACAACCAGCCCGAACGAATTTGACTTTAATGCCGTATTAAATCCACGTGTCGCTACTGTTGCCAGTTTTGTCCATGTTTCATAAAGTTTGGTTGCTATTGTGGACGCGTTTATTGTGACTGTATATGCAGCAATAGCCGCAGTTGATGTAATGATAATACTTTTGTATTTGACAAACCAGTTTATCAGTTTTGGAAGGGCCACAATGATTTTCGTAGTCCAACCGGTAAGCAATGATAACGACGGGTTAAGCCGCTCCATCAGTTCGATACCAGCCTCTTTAATGCTATTACGATATTGTGCCATCTTAGCCTCGTTGGTATCTGAATTGATGGCTGCCTGCTCCATGGCGATGCTGGTATCTGTGACAGCTTCCGTGTATTGGCGTACTTTGTCTGCATTGTCTATCAGGATAGTGGCAGCAGAATAGGCTTCCTCACCGAACATAGTCTGGATCTGAGCGGCAGAAAGTGACTTTTTATTCAGGTTCTCGAGTGCGGTCTGCAAGCCTACTACCTTTGGGTTGGTTTCGTCCGGTCCAGTCTGCAATACCAGGAAAAACTTACGAAGTGCAGTACCGGCCGGTTCAGCCTCCAGTCCTTTCTCGGCCAGCATCTGGATGGTACCCTGAAGCTGCTCGATGCTCACTCCAGCACCGGACGCAGCCACACCCGCATTCTTGATGGCTGCCGCCTGGGCGGATACATCGGCGGCACCTTCTTTAGATCCGGCGGCCAGCACATTCACATAACGGGCTGCCTGGTCGGCTGATTCCCCGTACATATTCAGTGATACGGTGGTAGCTGTCACAGCGTCCTTCAAGTCGATTTTAGCCGCTGCAGCAAGTCGCATAGCCTCGATGGTAACCGCGTTCAGCGCTTCCTTGTCCTTCAGGAGTTCCGGTTTCTTGGAACCGATCAACATATATGCCTGAAGGATTTCGTCGGATGACTGACGGATACGCAAACCGGATTCATCCATGGTCGTGGACAGTTTCTCGGCTTGTTCTGTAAGCCACTGTATGGATGAATCGTTCAGCCCGGTCAATGCCTTCAGTTCCGCCTGGGAGGATTCTTTTGCATCGCGGTTATTGCGGAGTGTATTCAAAGCCATAGACACCCCTGTGATGGTGGCTGCACCAGTAGCCAGTAAACCGCCCCATTTGCTGAATCCGTTGTTGAATCTGGTAAGCCATCCTTCTGTCTCCTGAACCTCGGTCTTGATTTTCTGGAGTTCGGCCGTCACCAGCTTAGCCTGCTGCTGGTAGTATTTCCATTCTGCAGATCCCCGTTTGATATGACCGCTATTCAGCTGGCGGTTAATAGCTGTCAAGGTGGCACGAAGTTCTTTCGGAGTGGCCTTGTCGAGGTTATTCATTACTTCAGTAAGCGCCGTGGTATCTTTCTTCAGCGTCTTAATCTGAGCCTCTGTTTTCCGAAGCTCGGAAGTGACCTGCTTGATTTTAGATGTATCACCGGCTTCGTAAGCATCTGCCAACTCCTTTTTTAATCCGGATGCTATCGTTTCCAGATTCTTAAGTTCCTGCTTCGCTTCTTCACCGTTTACGCGGACCTCGACGGTTGCTACCTGATCTATAGCCATATTATATCTTGTTTAAGATTACACGAATTTTGTACACTGCAAACAGCACAAAGAAAATAAGCACTACGATGGTGAATACCATGCAGAACTTTTGCCATGGGGTAAGCCTCCTTTCTACTTCTATCATTTGCACTGATTTCTGAATGACCGTACTGTCCTTTCCTGGAATAAATACCGTATCTGAAGGTACCTTGAAATCTGCCAACAGGTTGCCCATGGAATCCAATTGAAACCGCAAACGAGCGTTCTCAGACTGTGCCATGTCCAACCAGGACAACATAACACGCCCATTTGAATCGCACTCCAGCAAAGCACGGATGGATGCGGAATCCGCCGGCCTGAATACCGGAACCAGCTTGTCATGTACGATGATCTGTGTGTGACTGTCTGAAACAAGGTGTTTCCCGGATTTACATCCGAGAAACACCGAGCCCCAAATAAGTATAAAAAAAAGAACAATTATTGATCTCATAGCAATGCCCATCCTTTCTCCACATCTGCCATTACAGCCGGAATCCCGTTCTCTACCAGAGAAATGGCAGCAGCAAAGGCACACATGGTTGTCTTATCCTCCACGTCCGGAATGTAGGTCGTCGGGACCTCCATCTCCTTACATACGCGAGAAATATATCCCGACGTATTATTCTCTGTTCTGGGTGCCCAACGACTGATGAAGTCGGCAACCGTCTGGCATCCGTATTTCCGGCGGTAGTTCTGCAACAGCCTGATCAATGCCCGGTAACCATGAGCCATGTCTTCGAATTCTTCAAAACTATTGTCTCTTTTCTTTGATGCAGGAACTTCACCCAGCCAATCGGTTGCATCTGAATTCCGGATATTGCCTGGATTGTTGTTTCGCAGGCCTCGTGGTAACTGTTTCATTTCTTCACTCCTTCCTTTATAGCTTTAATAATTTTTTGAGCTTCTTCAGGTGTCGCACATTCCGTAATCCGCATAGCCAAATCTGCTACTTCTGCCGCGTGACTCTTTTTCTTCTTAAAATTTTCTATGACAGACAGACCTTCGACAATCAGCACGCCAAGTGTACCGATGACTGCCCCGTATGGCAAATTATACCAAGGAAAGCATAAACCCAGAATGTCAATCATAATGAAGAAAAGAAGCAGCCGGAAATAATCAACGATTTTAGTACCGGTCTTACGCAGCGGACGGCTGCATATTCTCTCTCTGTTGGCTCTGGCCGCATCTATCCCCGTCCATAAATCCAACATACAGACACTGCATATCAGAATAAAACAAATGAAAATAACTGTCACGCCGGAGCGGATGTCTTGTGTGATAAACCCTACAAATTTTTCCATGATTATTTTGTGTTTTTCTCAAAGGTATAATGAATGAAACGGGTGTAAAAAGACAAAGCCTTGCCAGATTATCTGACAAGGCTCTATCTTTCGTCTTTTTAAAAGTATATTTTTAAATATGTTTACCAACCAAAGGATGTAGACGTTTGGCAAAATAAGATTCCACAATGGGGATAATATCTGTCATATCCACCGCAAACTCCAAAGCATATAACTTCACTTCCAGATGCAATTCTTTAGCCCAATGATAAAGCTGCAATCCCTGAGTTGTTGGAGTTTTAAAATAGCCCAAATGTTGAATAACACGGCCCCAAAAATTCTCCTTACACTTTCCCACATATAGAATTCTTGTATCTCTATTATAACCCTTGTAGATAACAGGAATAGCCCTATGATCCTGTTGTTGTTCATACCTCTGCAAGGCTTCTATGATCTCATCATTGGAGTGATCTGAAGTTATCTCATACCAGTATAATACCGGACCTTTAATCTCTTGTAATTCTTTGAACAGATTATGATATTGGAGCGAATCTCTAATATCGAAATTAAGGTAATCACCCAGTTCTTCGCACTTTAAATCACATGAAAACTCTCTACAGACATCATTCTTACGCAAGTTCTCCAAACTTCTAAGACTGTCTGACAAGAAATCTGACAAAATACTATTCATACTCACCATGTTTAAATTATTCCTATATGCTGCGAAGTTATTAAATCTAAATAAAATAATTAAAAAAACACCGAATTATTCTACTAATAACTTATATAATGCTCTCACAGATTTAGCTACTGATAATTTCGCAAGCCAAGCGATTTCTTCTGTTACATTTGTAAATGACTTTCTTGGTCCATCTGGTATTGTTATATCAAGTGGGTATTGAGGACAATAACTTGCATCCCAAACATCAATGTCAAGTAAAAATTTTATCCATGTGTATGATGCTAATAATCTACCTACGCCATCCTCCAAATGTGTTCCATCACTCGTTAACTGCGTTCCATCTCCGTATTGATTTAAACTTGTACCTCTTGCGCTTTGAACTGCTATTCCTACCGGAATAATGTTTATACCAAAGTTTTCGTACACTTGTTTTGCTGCTTCTTTTATCCCATCTAACATTGTTTCATCACTTGCAGGATACTGCTGTGTCATGTTAAATGCAAATTGGACTTTATTCTTAACATTGTTTGATACATACTCCATCAATTGTTCTAAATATGGAGTGTATGTGCTATAATCCTTACTTGCTGCCGACCCTTGCTGAAATACTATATAATCCCAATTATGTTTTTGCAGTATGTATAATAAATCTTTATTGCTTTCATTTTTCCACACGCCATTGTCCGTGTAATAAAATGTATAATATGCTGTACCTAGATTTTCAACGTGATTCTGTAAAGTAGCTGCGGCATGATATGCAACAGCAAATTCATAGTCCGTTATACCTATACTCTCTAATACTTTAGGAATATATCCCAAAGCATCACATCCATACGAATTTGAAATAGATAAAATTCTTGTTTTTTTAGCTATTTTTTGTTCTAATTCGTCAACACGTATATTTAATAATTCAATACCATTATACTCTATAATCAGTTCAAAAACATTTGCCGCATCTAACGTAGTGCAATTTACATACAAATATCCATCTTTACTTGCAGTAATATTTTTTGCTTCTGATGTATAATCAGCGGACGCTTCTGCGACCTCGTATATTTCTCTATTATCATTTGTCAGTGCGTATGCGCGGCCACTACTACCTCCCTTTGTTTTTAATGTGATATTATATCCCGCTTTAACAACATATCTATTACACCACCATTGATTGGATGAGCCATACACGTTAGGTTCTTCTGCCATTATTGTACCAATATTCCCCATACTCCACCATTTATCAGCCAGCAAGTCAGATTTTGTATAAGTATAAAGAGAAGAACCTTTTTTTAATTTTTCTATTTCTTGTTTGTTAGATGTAATCCCATTTTTATTTTCTTTTTCTACACTTTGTAAATTATCAATCTTTCTGACTAATTCGTCTCCAGAATAGCTTAATTCAAACTGTTGTATTTCAGATAAACTTCCATTAATATTGCAATACAAATAGCCTTTTTTTGTAGCTGTTATAGTTTTACCTTCAGCTAAAAAATTAGAATTTTCATCTGCTACTTCATATATCTTTCTGTCCAAATCGGTTAATGCGTATGCGCGGCCACTACTACCTCCCTTTGTTTTTAATACGATTGAATCACCCTCAAATACTTGTATTTTTAAGCTCGCCCATTCGTCTGGATTACTATAAGATGATGGATTTTCTGGTGCTATTAAGCCTGCTAATGAATAATAAGTATCTTTATCTAAGTCAAAAAATCCAAACATAGATTTTCCATAAGTCAATGCAATATTTTTGTTTGAATTATTTTGTAGTTCGGTAAGTTGTTTTTGCTTTGGTATCTTTTCCCAATTACTATCTTTTACCCATTCAGTATCTGTAAAAGATGTCCCAACATACTGCTCATTAACCCAGTCGCTATCCGTAGGCTTATATGAAATCTGCATACCAGCCTTACGCTCCTTTGCAGGAACTTTCTTTCTCGTAGTAGCCGCGTCAGTTTTCCATTCCAAAATTTTATTTCCACCTTCTGAACCTACATTCTTCCAGTTTGCATCAGTCGTCCATCCAGATACGTCAGAACCGATAAACTGTTCTGTAACGCTGGTGGTCGCATCGGTTTTATAAGTAATGATCAGTCCGATCTTTCTTACATCGGAAGGTACAGCTGCACGCGCCGTAGCGGAAGTGTAGAATCCGCCGCCTAACGGCACATGTTTATCTACATTATATAGTCCAACATTGTTTGCTAGTTCAATAAGTTTATCATCCCGTTTCTTTAACTCTTTATCGGCAGCTGTTTTGTCATAATAATCCTGCTCGAGTTTGTTAATCCCTTCCAGCATTGCAGTACCTACACGGTTTGCCGTGTTCTGTTTGTTTGTCTTCTCATCACGAATCTGTATAGCCAGTTGCTTTAATTCATCGAATGTTTTTGTTGCCATAATATTTTGTTTTTTACGAAGTAAACTTACCGAGTTATTCTACAAAAAGACATTAAAAAGAATACCTGTTTTTATTTTTCCAGTGGGAGCCCCAAAGACGATTTCTCAATGATGTACCTCTAACTTTTTCGTTATATTGGATAGCATCAATAATTAATCCACAAAATTCTTCTGAATACATGAAAGCCATCTGTTCTTTTAGTACCATGACTGAGGCATAATATGGACGTGAGAACCATTCTCGCGGGTATCTGGTTTCACCTGAAGTATATCCACCTCCCCAACCGGGCCCTCTTTTACGTGGAACATCGAGTCTATTCTCAACTCGATAACTATAATTCAAAACATCAATATACCCCTGATTCCCTTTTTTATATCCCACTCCGGTACCACAATCTTGATATATGCCATACTCCATGAATTTATGTTGTATGGTTGCGAAATCTGTTGATCCAGCTACATTTTCAGTGATTTGCCGATGTAAAGTATAGGTATCTATTACGTGTAATCGTTCTATCTTCTCACGCCAAATATTTACCATCATCTCCGACCAAGCGTTCATATATTTTATGCGGTCTTCAGGAGTAGCGTTTTCTGCCATTTGTCGTTTCTTCTCCGAATCAAGGCTATGCCACCCTGTTTTCATTCCATGCCATCCTCTAGCCATCCCACTCATCCTCCTTATAACATAAATCCGTCGGTTCAGTCAGCTCGGCCATAAAATACAGGCCGGTACAACCGGATATGAAATACTCACCCAGTTCACGGGTATAAATACGGGATACATTCAGGAACGACAAATCAAGGTCTTCGTAGATGTATTTGTCACGGATCATCCGGGAATGGAACTGCCGGAAGAGCTGCCGGCAAATATCCAGCTTTGCCGCACGATCAGTCATATCACCAAAACGGTAACGTATCAGAAGAAATACCGTGAAGGTACGTTTCTTGAACCAGCCACCCCCAATTTGCTCCGTGGCTGCGTCGTTAGTATCATCGATGCAAACAAAAGCGGACTGCTTCCGGAAGTTGTCGAGTACATCCTGAAGCGAATTGATGCCGCTACAGGAACATGGAAAGAATGAGTTGGCTTTGGCCAGTTTATTTCTTTCTGTCAGCTCCCTGAAATAGACATATCCGTCAAAGAATTTACTTGTGTCCATATTTTTTTGATTTGAGTTCTTGAATATCGTATGCTTTTGCATCCAATTCGGTCAGTGCCCGCCAGCAATCCATCTGCAGGACTGCCCTTTCCTTCGTCACGTCTCCACCGGTCAGTGCCCTGATCTGGGCGTTCATCGCCCCCATCAGGTCGGGCAGTTCCGGCTGATCAGCGTCGTCCTGCCGGTGGAACGGCTGGAAGAAATGAGGAAAAAGGGAAGCAAAATATAGTTTGGCACTCCCCCACCAGAGGAATACGGAAACCAGTTCATATTCTTTAATCCGGGATAGAGCTGCTTTCAGCGAACCTCTGATACCCGGCTTCTTCTTATAGAGGAAACCATACAAAGCTTTGAGCCGGGAAACGTCCTGCGAATACAGATAGCCCTGGTAATGGTTCTCACAGCAGAGATAATCTTCAAAACTCAGGCCATGCAACATCGCATCAATGGCATACCGGCCGCCTATACTGTCCAGCCGCACAGGATAGGCATTCGGCTCGGACAGGAAATCAATCTGCCGGAGAAAGCTGCGGACCTGCCAGTCCTGCAGAACAAATCTCAGTTTCTTGTACCAGTTCAACCGGAACGTGCACAGCCATCCCACTTTTACCCGCTTGCGGATACGGATCCCGGTAAAGCGCATAAAGACGAAAGTCTTTGCCTTGACCGGAGAAAACAGGGTGATGACCAGGAACACATACCGAAGCTGTTCCTGATTGAGCTGTTGCCAGGAAGAAGGGAAGCGAAAATCAAGGATCCTACCCCCAAAAGTATATGGAATCTTCTTTTTCATTCTGGTAAGTCTGGAAATGTTTGACTTTGTAGGCTTCGGAATCCTTGTAGCTGGTGAATACCTCCACCTTGGATTCCGCATAATTCTCAATGCGCTCCAGCATACTCTTTGCAGCCGCCCAGTTTTTCATAATGCAGAAACCGATAAACTTGCACATGTAGTCGGCCATAGCGGTTTCCTCCTTGGTAAAAGCATTGTGCCGAGTCTGCTCAAGCATATGGTCAAAGAACTCGGCCGACACATGCTGCCGGAGCTTTTCTTCGGCCTGGTACATTCGCGAGCGACATTCGTTCAGGCTGGAACGATGTACATCTGAAGAAGGAAATTCAACATACATCTGCAGCTGCCGGGCAGTATAAATCAAGTTCGGAATATTGATACGAGCCTGTGCCGTCTCTGCCCAGTCAGTGCCGACCAGCAGCTCCAGACAACGGTCATAAGTATCTTCGTAAGCGTTTGTGACTTGCTGCAGCAGGTTCTTGACTCTGTCAGCAGAAGCCGGAGCCAGATTCTGGTTAGACACCACGCCGAAACCAGTGGGTGTCAGTACCAGGTCAAGCTCCGGGATCTGTTCCTGGTAGGTACGCAGACAAACCAGCTTTGTAACCGCCTGTTCGAGACCGGGGACAGACTCCAGTTTGTCGGCCATGTCGCCCAGCAGCACCCGGTTAATGCTTTGCAGGGTGTCGTCGAAGTGAGGGGCGATCATATCATACACCTCTGCCGTGGAATTGGTGGCAGAGGAACATATCTTTTCGAAAATTTCTTGTGAAAATGTGATAGCCATAAGAGTTCTGTTTTAAAATTTGCTTTCAAGGTCTGAAGCAGTCTGCTGCTTCGCGTCGGTATTCTGATCCAGTGTTGTGAGCAATACCATGGGGACATCGGGATATACTTTCTCACTCCAGCCATTGTACTCGATGACAATGTTATGAGGAAGGTTCATCAGGTCATGGAAAGGGATCTCCAGTGCCTGCTTGAGTGTAAACAGCTCCCGCTTGTCAGATCCTGAGTTATTGCTTTGGCTTTTGCCGGGCGTAGCACCTACCAAGTTAGGATGGATGTTGTCACCGTAACAGGTGATGTTACTGGCTTCCTGAATGTCTTCGCTCCAGTCGCCACCTTCCTTGCCGGTCTCCACCACATTAATCCGCACCATCCGGACTTCACGGCCATTCGGATCAATATAGTAACCGGTAATCCAAACCTTGCCGCTGTTTTCAATCCCGGAAACAAAGCTCTTGATGTTCTCCTTTTCTTTTTTGATTCGCTCCATCTTCTTCAGCGGATCGGTGATATGATCTTCTGCACAGATGTTGTTCCAGTAGTCCTTATGTACTTCGACCTGGTATTTCACGCTGGCATGGTTACGGAGTTTTGCCTTCTTGCCCTTCCCGATCAGTCGCTTGATATCATACCAGTCACCCCGAAAAATACTGGTGTAATAAGGTATCGGATAATACTGGAACCCGGGTGTCGGGAAACGAACAAGAATAGCAAACTTACGTTCGCTGGTACGGACTCTTGTAATGCCATCACGTCCCGGTTCATGGCCCATCAGCACCATCAGATCACCCAGCGGATCACGGGGATCAAGCAAGCGAATGACTTCGTAATCTTCCGGACGGAGTGAAGCGTTATCGCGAAAGTTGGCATAAATCACATGATTGATTTTGCCGTTTTTCGCTTTCTCAAACCGACAGTAACAGGCTTCTTTGTGAATCAGCCGATTAATCTTTTTGCCGTCTTTCGACAAGATGATGACTGAAACACAGAAAAAGAAATACTTCATATCCGTGGCCTGCTCAAGCTGAAACAGTGGCAGACTGTTCCGGACCAGCCAGCGTTTGATTTCGGGATGGGTTGTCGGCTGCTTCGTGTCTACGTCCATATACTTCAGTCCGGCACCATAGCAGGTGATAACATTGAACAGTTTGTTCTGGCTCATCACTTCATCGATACCAATCATTTTAATAATTTCAAACGGAAGCTGGTTGTTTTCGCCAAAGTTGACATACGACATACCTTGCCGATTCGGCACAGGTGTTGTTCTGATGTTCGCGTCTTCGTCAAATACCAGGCTGCTGTCTGTCACGGAAGCCATTTCAGTGGCCACATTGGAAACCTCGATGTCGAATATCTCACCAGGCACGAAGTTTGCGTCGTATTGTGGAATTGTCTTGTCCATATCAGAGATAAATTGTCATGTTGTTAATTTCAAAAAGAGAGATATCGCGAAAAGTACGGATTAAGCCGGATGCCGGAAGGCGAACACGGTGAATGCCTTTCCTCCAGTGCGAACCGACACACACCGCGCCGCGGTATACCAGGATATCGCCGGTACTGAGTTTCCACAGCTTCAGGTTGCAGGGCTGTCCGGACTCAAGCAACCGCATAGCGTCTTTGATATGTATTACGTTCATAGGCATCAGTTATATGTATCATCAAATGAGTCATCGAAAATATCCGGAAGCAGACGGAGCCGCTGCTGGTACCGGGACGAGAGGATGTAAGAAACCGTGAAAGCAAACAGGCCATCGTCAGCATCGCTCCGGCTGGTATTGCTCTCTGTAATGGTTATCGGGATATCGCCGGAATCATCCATCAGCCAGACTTCCATGGACCGAGCCACATCATCAGCCAGTGAGAACATGGACTCAGGAATATACCCCGTGCTGAGTGTATGCTTGCGCTGTTCATTAACATGATAGGTTCTGTACTGACCGGCAAAGTAAGCCGCACTACGGGTCAGTTCCGGTTCCTGAGTATCACCGCCCACAAAATAGAATGTCTCGACAGATCCGAAAGAGTTCCGGAACTTCAGACCGACAGATACCGGTCTGTCCTGATCTACACGGAAAGTCTGTTTCCGGGCACCGGCCAGAATGGTGTACCGCAACAGCCGGTAACCGGACTGGGTAAAACGTGAAGGAGAAACATCAACAGAACGAATCCCATAGTCAGCCACACTACCCAGAGAACGGGTAGACTTGAGCAGCTTATCCTGATCATTGACAAAGACACACTCCGCTGTCACCGGAATAGTCGTACCGCCTGAAGACAGTTTTCCGGTCGTCAGGTACAGCGTTTCCGTGCGGCCAAAGGAAGTTATCTTGTCACAGCCGGCCAAGGTAGTCAGAAAGTAGTTGGTCACGAAATCCTCTGCACTGCAGGGGATGATGGGACGGCATAACAGCACCGTGAATGTCTTGCTGACAGTCGTTTCTCCGGATGCTGAAACCTCGTAGCTGAACTGTGTCATCGGTGAAGCGAGAAGGTACGATTCCATGAGGGAGAACAGGTCAAGTATACGAATCTGGTTGCCGGAGTCCGGCGTGTAACTCTCCTGAAGGATGACGGTATTCGATTGCTTCAGCACAAAGGTAACCTGCTTGTCTACATTGATCGTAAAGTTGTCCAGCTGTGAAGACAGTACGAAGTCGGGTATATCTTGTGAAATGGTAAGCATGATTCTTTGTTTTGCTCAAAGATACCCGGCTCCTGAAAGGGGTAAAAAGACAAAAGGCGCAGCACCCTAATGGTACTACGCCTTCATATATCCGATTAAAGTCTGCAAGCTATCTGCGCAGCATCATCCAAGCCGGTCGCCCATCGGGAGCAATGGCAAGTGAATACCCCAGCTCTACCATGGCAGCCGCAATCTGGTTGATACTGATATCTGCCATGTCTGCCAGTTCGTCCTGGATCTGCAGGGATGTCTTGTAAATGACATTCTCCCCCTCCTTATCCACAGGCAGATATTCCTGGAAGTAACGGATAAGAATATATTTGTCGAATTTGATTTTATCAGTTGCCATGTTCTGTCTCCTTTCTGTCACTCAAAGCAATTCCCATAATCTTATACAATCTCTCAAAATCTTCGCGTGGACACATTATTGAGTCACGTCCATTCATGAATATCTGGTACTCTTCAATGAACAGACCTTTTTCATTATAATAGGCCGTCTTCTGTACGTTGAAGCTGGTTTTGTCATCATCCATTATAAACCTCCTTTCTTGCAAAGTAAGATGGAACCAGCAAACCAGCACAGGCAGGCGACAGCGGCCAGCCAATGGGTAAAAACGGAGCATGCGAAAATACTAAAGGAAGTCAGTGCCTGAGATATCAGCATAGCCTGACGGTTGGATACTTTCTCTTCCATGATGTAGGAAAAGAGACCGTTTTCACGATTAAGCCATAATGATATACGGCTTTCTTTTGCCTGAATAACAGGCAATGCGATTTGATTTTTCATTTTTGTACAGCAGTTTAAAATGAAACAATATGTTAGTTAAAAACGGAGAGGAAACAAAAAAAAGTTCCGCTCCCCGCTGCTGTACACCTGAATCAGGCCGTGGGTCCATTAAGACTCCACACGGGACGGAACTTATACGATATAGTAAACCACAAGACATAAAAAATGCCCGCAGCAAATATGGCGAGCCATCTCGCCTGATTCAAATGTACAGCATTGCAAATATGAGGATTTATTTTGGAATGGCAAAAGAAAAAACGGAAACTTTTTTATGGTTTCCGCTTTTTATAGAGCCTTTCAATCATTTCTCAGTACTTCCGAAGAAGTACTCCAGTACTACATAGGGAGTACTCCAGTACTTTCAGGGAAGTACTGCGGTATGACTGGTTAAGGAGTACTGAGTGTGATTAATTTTTCTTGTTATTCATAAATAGCAAAGCGTATCAATGAAATTAAAGATAGCCTAAAGTCTTATTGCTCTTGTTTCAGTTTCTCTAATCTCTTTTCATATTTTAGTTTGTTTGATTCTGAAAGTTTATTTTTTAGAGCATATTCAAGCATCCTTGTTTCATTTGATTTGTCATTTAACTTCCGATAGCATTGGATGATTCTGTCAGTTAAGTTTAAAACAAACTTATCTTTATTGAAGTAAAAAAGATAAAGGTCAAGTGCTTCTTTATATTTTCCTTCCTTTTGGAGAGAATACGCTTTGTCCAGTTCTCCTTTTTCATTCTGTTTGTTGATGTAATATTCTACAGATTTTAGCCGTGATTCATATTCTGGAATGTATTCTTCTTTGCCTTCGTCTTTACATACTGCAATAATCTGCTGTATCAATTCTTTTTCTTTATCATAGGCTTTCATTTTACGATAGCAAAAGCAAGCCTGGTGTAAAGAATACAGTCCAGATTCATTTGCAGCGCATGACAAAAATATCTCAACGGCTTTTTCAGGCTCACTATATTTTAATTTTTCAGCAAGCTCCAAATCGGGGTTGGTTTCATGGGCAAGACTACGCTCGGTAGTAATCTTGACAGTTACTCCATTGCCTATGTATTGCCCTTCTTTAGATGTCATCTTCTGAACTTTTAAGTCATCATCCGGAACACGTGCATCAAAAGGCAGAAAAGCGTTGGCATATATAAATGGTACATCGTCATTAGTTACTTTAGATACGATACATTTATATATTTTGTCCTTATATGCAAAGAAGCACATGGAATACTTTTTCTCTACATAACCAATATGATGCCCATCGGAAGTTAATACCATCATTGCAAATGAGTCATAATCATTATATGCTTCATGAATTAAAGTAAGTTCATCACCTACTCGAACATTTCTTGCTGCATTAATATCGGCTTGAGAGCGATAGGATGTACCCTTCACTGCAAAATTCACTTTTTTTGCAGTGGAAGGTATTGGAATATGTGTGTGCGTATTAGAGGTATAATCAGATAATTGGGAGTTACTTCTATAATCATTCGTGGTACTTGTTTTACTATCTATATTTGAGGATGAGCTTCTCTCTGTTTTTTTAAGATATGATACGAATACAAGTCCAACCAGTGCTGCAATGAATATTATCCAAATCATAACGATTTATTCTAATCATAAAGTTGACTTTTAGTTTTATAATTTAAAATCAATAATTATCCTTCAGTATTATTTTCATTATATCCTGATTTGCCAAAAAGATATCCTAAAGATAGTGTTATAATAGGGAATATACCTGACCATATTTGTGATAATAATTCATCATCATTTTTTATCCAATAAATGACGGCTGATACTATACTACCGCCAATAATTAAAGATAACACTATAACTGCAGTAATATTTTTAGCCGAATTTTTTGAATCACCAAAAAATAATCCTACACGTCCTAACTTCTTATTGAGAAGATCCTTCTGATGAGCATTTTCTTTGTCGAACTTATCCAAAGCAAACTTATGCTCCTCTCTTTTTATCATCTGCTCATGAAGAAGCTTTGCTGGTAAATTTAAGTTTCTATAAGAATTATCTGGTATATCTACATAATTATTATTTTCTTTCATTTTTCTCTCCTTCTATTTCTTTAAACAAATACCAAGTATATACAAATAGGTAAGTGCCGTTGCTTATTTCATTTATTGCAAAATTTAGTCTCAATGAATGATTACTTAAAAAGCCTAACTCTATCATATCTTCTGTTGCGGAAAAAATATTGCCAGTAATATTGTATATACTTAGTTCCATATAAAGTATATTTCCGCTATCATCTTTAACTAAACGAGTCTGATATCTAGAGTCTGAAGGAGTTCCATCTTCTTTTTTTTCTTCTTTGCAAATTACTCTAAAATTCAAATTTTCAAAATTGAATTCTATATAATCGTTTTTAGGTAATATAATGTTACCTGCATTTATTATTTCATATTTGTCATTTTGAATATTAATTTTCATTATATACAGTTCTTTTATAATTTAACTTCCTTAAAATATTTAATAATGTAAATGATAAGTAGTATTAATGTTGCAATAATGTAGAAAACAGAAAAATAACCTAATATTTTGTGTGAAAGTAAAATATCCGAATTCTCATCTGGAATAGGAGAGATAAGCAAAGACCATCCATACAATATCAATGAAACAGTAGCCAAAGCCAGAACAAATAGATTCAGCTTCTTTAAGCTTTTCATGTATTTAACTGCAAATTTAATTTCAGTATATAAATATGTTGATGGGCTTTGTTGAATTTTTGCATCGTGACTTATTGCTTTGTAGTAAGACCGTTTGGAAACAATAAAAGAGTAGATGACTGTAAAAATAGTTATCTCCACCCCAAACATTGTTATTGAAAAGGAACCAATGTTTTTTAATAATATGATAATAAGTTCATTCATTACTAAAGAATTGACGAGCAGCCCCCCGAACTTTTTCTAAAATAAAATCAGAATTATACATTCGAGGAAAATCTGTTGCCAACATGTCAGTTTCATAATTATAAACTTGTTCAATAGCATCTGCTATAACTTGCTCTTCATTAACTTTGTGAATATACTTCAATTCTTGATTTTCTGCAAGTGATACAGATATTTTTCTTTCTGAGTATTGACATTCATTCTGTCTATTAACGAATCTTTCCACATCTTCCGATGGAATATTTTGATATTCAAAATTCTTTATTTTCTTTACTGTTGCCCGAACCTGATGTCCTCTTATATCTAAGTTTTCATTCTCATTATTTGAAACTACAACATACTGAACTTTAAGACATGAAATCAAGCCTTCTCGTTGAATCATCTCATTTGCTGCATTCGATTTGACATTTCTAATTTTTAATTTCAATACTTTTTGCAGTGTTGTTTTAACGGTACTAATGACATCCTTATCAGCCTTACCAGGATCTACATATACAAATGTAATCCAATTATTTGAGATATCTTCTCCCCGAATATCTATATTGGGATATAAAACAGCACAATTATACTGAGTAGCCAAGGCATCTTCTTGAGATATGACAGATGAATTATCTCTCTCAGCAGCTTCTATTGCCAAGTCTGTAAATCCTTTCTTTTTTTCTGATATTCTTAGTAATATTACAGGAATATCTCCATCCCGACATACATCAAAGTCAATATGATATATTTGTTTAGTTATACTTTTCCCGCGTAATTTTGAACCAACTTTATGTTCGTCATCTCTATTATTATATGAATTTATTTTAAGAACCATATTTGCAACCATTTCTGCATAAGTTCGGACAACTTCTGCAGTATTCGTTACAGGCTCTGAAATATACGCAGGTATTTTTATTTTATTTAATTCTGCATCTTGATGATTTCTCGGCATGGCATTATAAAATTTATTATTATTTTAATAGTCGCAAACTTACAAAATATTCAGAATCAGACAAAGAAATAGAGAAAAAAAGGAGTCTGCAAAGAGACTCCTCCTTTTTTCAGTCAAAGTAAAGTGTTGAATTAAACAGTGACCTAAAAATAATTTATACCAGATGCACCATACGCATATCATCAAAAAAATTATGCAAAGCAGTCTCAATTTTTTCGACTTGAGCTTTACGAGGTTTTTTCAAACCAGAAGCATAATGTCCTAATTGTTTTTGATTGATACCGGTTATTCTCTCTAAAGCGGCTTTGGTAAAAATTCCGCTATAATACTGTAAAAATGACTGTACATCAAAGTGCCATTCAATGTTATAGTCACCTTTGAGTTCTTCAGGAATGTTCTTCTCATCATTATGCTCTTTAAATAGGGCAATAGCTTTTAGAATATCTTCCTTTACTTCTTTTACTGATTCTCCCTCACCATAAATTCCAGGGATGTTTTCAGCCCAGGCACTAAATAAATCAGCACCTTTTTCAATTGTAACATTAATAGTAAACATAGCCATATAGGTTTTATGTTTTGCAGCTCTATTTAGCTTATATTTAATCATTAAGGCAGGAGCTTATTCTAGCTCCATATCCTTAATGATTTTTTTCCTCAGGCCTTCGCCTATTTCTTTGCTTCCATGATATGGGACCGGATAACGTATCCCATTTTTGTCTTCATAAATCCGATGACTTCCGTCACCTTCTCCTTGCACCCAATGCCATCCACGCCTTTTACCGCGTTTAATTAGCTGGCGATGAAATTCTGAACTTTTTATCACTGTTCCTCCTTTCTTTTTGGTTCAACGATGCAAAGGTAGCAATTTTTCTACCATTCACAAATAAAAAGTAGAAAAAATTCTATCATTTAATCAAATTATCGCCGATTCCAGGCGTAAAAAATAAAATTCCTTATCACCCGCCGCCCGATTAGCCGACAAACAGAGAGCGAAGGCAAATCGGGCGGCGGGCGGTTGTTATGCCGCCCACCGCCCTAAACTCTGTTCCGGCCTTTTGCAGCCCCTACAAGCGCCCTTCATCCCCATAACTATAATAATTGCTATCCGATACTATCACGTGATCAAGCAAACGGATATTCATTACCCGCCCTACTTCCAGCAAAGAATGTGTCAGGCGGTCATCATCCTGACTTGGGCGCGTATTTCCCGATGGGTGATTGTGACAAAGTATCATGGATGTAGCGTTACACTGAAGGGCTATTTTCAAAATTACTCTTACATCTACCTGCGTAGAAGCCAGCCCACCGACTGAAATTCGCTGCTTTCTGATTACACGGGAGGCCTGATTCAGAAATACAGCCCAACATTCCTCGACTTTTAAATCTGACAGATAAGGGAACATTACCTCGTACACGTCTGTACTGGTATGTATTGTTTTGCAGTTGTTCTTCCGTTCCTTGATCCGCTTATATAGTTCTATCACTGCCAGCGCCATTTCCCTGCGTGCAGGTGTCAGCAAATTGCAGATATCTTCTATCGACACATTGCTACCATTTGCCAGCATGGCATTCACCTGCCTGCTTGTTTCCTTGCTATTAGTCATTTGATACACTACTTCTGCGTCACTCAAGTGACGACACTCGCCACAAAGTTCAAATAAATCTTTCATAATGAGGGTTATTAAGTGGTTATACAAATAATGTTCGAGCTAAAAACAGACCGCCGACAACGGAAGCTCCCAGCGCTTCCAAATGACAGGCAAAACGGGCATAGGAATAACCCCGAGTTATTACATCGTCAAAAACAAGTACCTTTTTCCCTTTGAAAAAATCTGTGTCAAAGTTGATTGTCTGCACATTATTGACATGCTTGCCCAATTTGCTTTCATGTACCGCCAGCCGTTCCCCTTCCACCTTGATATGATCATAAGCGTTGGCAACTCCTGTCAGCCTTGAAACTTCTTCTGAGAACTCCTTATAGCGGATTTCGTTTTTAAGCTGACTGCTGGCCGGAATGCAGGCAAAAACAATATTCCCGGTTTCAGTTCCGAATTGTTCACGGATCTTCTTTGCTACAAGTTTTGCGGCAGGGATCGTACATTTTCCGTCCTTGAAAGCCCAGACAAAATTCCTTATCTGCCAGTCTCTTGTACTGGCTTTATACTTTGTAGGCAAATAGTCAAAAAAAGAAAACATGTACTTGCTGCACTGATTCAGCATAGATCCGGTAAATTGTTTCATAGTCGTAAAATTTATTCTGGTGCCGAGCTCGGGTAATGAGCCTTTTTTCTGCTCTTCCTGCTCTGAGCTTTTTTTTATTCCGTTCGCTGTCGCTACGGTTTGTTTCGCCTTTTTACGCCACATTAAAAGGTGTTCAGTTTCATTCAAGACTAAATTCCTAAGTAAAGCTGTGCCCTGAAATACGACCTGAACCTGTGAGGGTGGAGATTTTTTACAGGAAATTAGACGGGTGAAAATGAAGATATACCTTTGTGGAGTGAAAAGCGAAAACCGCAGTGTCGCAGGAACAGATAAGGGGCGAAGAGCAGACCAGAAGAGCAGTATACCCAAATCAGAAAGACTAACGAGTGTCTTTCTACCGCTTCAACCCGAAAAGTCCCCATTTCATCAGCAAATAGCCTGCGATTGCCGATGGAATGGGGACTTTTCGGGCGCCAGCAGGTTGTGTGGCAGCAAATTAGCCCGAAAAAACAGGCCTAAACAGAGGGATTTGCTTGGATTTTCCGGCCATCCGAAACAAAAACGGCACATTATCAAACGAATACCCCCACCAAACACCGCATTTTATGCGGACGTCGGGAATCCGACCCCCCACCGCCCTACGCATTAGTTAACAGCTGTTAACAGATTTAATGCGGAATATGTATCGATACATTTCCCTACACGCACGGTACGCAGCCACGCACGCATAAAAAAACAGCCCCGACAACCATCTTGCACGGTCATCAGGGCTTACATTAAGAAAAATCTAATTAGCTTATTGAAAACTACATAGAGGATGTCACAAACATATCGAATGTCATCTGCGGGAAACGCTCACAGCCGATACACAGCGTATCGAATGCATCCGAACCGTCTGTTCTCGCCTGAAGCTGGTCTTCTTCGGTCTCTGCCAGCTTTTCACCCCGCTTATCCTTGCCACCGTTGTACACACCTGCTGTCTGCACAGAGATAAGCAAGTCTTCGTTGTTCTGCTCGTTGAAGAATGGGATAAGCTTTGCCTTGCCGGCAAACATACGGTTGAGGAGCAGCCACTTCTCGATGTGCTTCATCGGGGGCCCTATATAGACAGAACGCACCTCCCAGCCTCTATCCTGAAATGCACGCTCAACCACGAAATGGAAATCTTCGTCATTGACTGCATAGTTTGAACCCAGGGCCGTACTGTCGTAATAGAAGATAACTTCCTTGTGGCGCTGGTGGCGGTAATACTTACAAAAGTCATCTACCAAGGCCTCGAGCTTACGTTCGTACTTCACCCAGAAAGACTTTATCACTTTCAGTCTGTTCCTGTCCGGTTGCCCAGCTACCAGCCAGTTGATGTTGGCATTAAAGTCAAAGGCTATACAGATAGGCTTATCCCTGTCCAGGTCTGCATCCATCAGACAGGAAGGCTCCTTAATCTTATCGAACTGGTATTCCAGACTGTCAAGATAACTGAAATCGGTAGCATTGTACTTATGCCCTTCAGTCATCGATGAGTAAAAGCCATCCTTACTGATGCCGATACGTCTGCAGAGAATGGCCGTCTGGAAGGTAAGCGGTGGCAAATCACGCTTCATCTGATTAATGAATGCTTCCCCCAGCAGCTGCATGTTCTCGATCGTGGAGAATTCCCGGTACAAGACTGCAACAGAACCCATCCGGCATACATCACGGTTCAGGGTGCGCAGATAGTCCTTCAAGTACATAGGAACTGGTTCAGACTTTGCCTGAAGATCGCGGATTCGTTTCTTTGTTCGCCAGATTTCATGTACTGTTGCCTGGATGACCTCAATCAGCTCCGGATCACATTTCTTTTCATAGTCCAGGAACCAGGAGCCTTTCTTCGTGACCGGCATGTCGGAGGTAATCAGCATGCCATGGTGGAAGTAGTGATGGCCGAAATACTGCTTGTTACCACGGTTTGCCGGAAGAGTTTCGTCCTTCAGCTGCTCAAAGTCGATATACTTTGCTTCATCGATGTCCAGGTAATCCAATGAAAAGGAGTTGGATGTTCCGGAACGGTCCTGGCTGATGATGTAACCTATCGAGCCGTTGTAGAAGGAAATCACATTCTCCCAGTTGTCGGGCTGGAAGATGGGTTCACCCCATCCCCAGGACTTCGGCGGTTTCTTGCCGATAGTCCAGTGTACATCGCGCTTGAAGCCCCAGCGTTGCCAGTGGATCAACATGGACGGGATGGTATTGGTGAGGGCACGCTTACAGTTGGCCGCCACAAATCCGGTGATACTACCTGGCATGCGCTGCATGTTGCGCAGGTTGATAGCGGCATGAATCGGACCTTTACCCCAACCACGTCCGGCACAAAGCACTATGTCTTTTGCCGGGGTGAATAGGACCTGCTGCTGGGTGTCATGGAAGTATTCTCTCATGGTTCGGGTGCCTCCTGTGATTTTTTAGGGTTGAAAATGTCGTCTTCATTGAAGTCGGCATTTTCGAACTGGATGTCCTGGACATCCTCATTCATGTACTGCTTTATTTTATCCGCAATGCGCTGCCGGATGTTCGGTATCGGTTTGATTCCGATAATCGTCGGGTCGCTATCCGGCTGGAAGGGTTGCACGACAATCTTGTCGTAGCCCAAATCCTTGGCATCCTCCTTGTCGAGCTGCATGTATTTGGCGTAGTAGTTGTCACAGGCGGCCATCGCCCGGGCATCCTTCATGCGCTTAGCCATCTCGTAACTCTCTTCGTTGCGCTGGATGAAGCGGTAGCGATGGTAGTCCTTGGTGGCCTTATTCAAATCACCCAGCAGGTATTTGATGATGCGGATGTCTTCATAGGCAGCTGATTTCTGTATCTGGTATCGCTTCTGAAGCTCGAACACTATTTCCTGTTCCCGTATGCGCGGGTACTGGAGCCAGTAATTATACATGTCCCGAAGCCGGAGCAGACGCTGCTGGATGACTTCGGGAATGTTACGCTCCCGCATCTCGTCGACCGAGGCGAAGAGGTTTTCTTTTGCAATATCAATCGTCGCAGGTAATGGCATAGTTATAAATCTTCGTCGGAATCCATGTCACGCAGATATGATCCGACAAGCTGCACAGCCAACGGACTTCCGGCTTCAGCCAGTTCCAGCTCGTTCTGCCGGATCTGAAGAGCGCGCTCGGCTTTCCCTTTGCGGTAGGCTATGCTGGCCGGATGGGACTTGTCGGAAATGATTTCTCGCAGACGGCGTTCGTCTACGTCCATCAGAACTGCAATGTCTGATACCGGGGTGAGCATCGTAGCGAGTTCCTTGATTCTGTCAATCTGTGCTGAAGTGAATTCCATTGAGGTGTATGCTGCGGGTATTAATAATTTCGGAAAACTGGTCTCGTAAGGTGAGGAAGATGTCAGGCTGTGTCGTGATCATCGAACATTCGGTCCGGTTTCCTCGCGTCTGATTCTGACTGGTAACGACTGTGATCATCCAGCGGTCGTTCTCTATAAGCAGTACCTTGGAGTGATTCTCCGTGAGGTACACATCATCGAACACGGAAGACATAAAGGTGTACAGATTTACAGTCTTCCTGGCTGCCTTCAGGTCGGCCATCAAGACGGAGTGAAGAATCAGCTTCCGTTTCCGGAGCGAGAACAACCTGCGCAAGAACTCCTCGGAAGTAGAGAAGGTGGACACGTAGACTTTAGCCGGTCCGGTCTGTGACAGGATGAACTCGAGGACATCAAAAAGCTGAAGCCGGTTATCCAGATACGCCTGTAACGGCACATCGGATAACGGCTTCAGCAATCGGTTTACAATCTTCATACCTTAAGTCCCAGTTCACGTAAGGCATTTACCTGATCTTCACCCACGTTGTTGCCGGTAGAAATCAGGAAATCGTATCTCTGCTGTACCTTAGCCAGCAGCTTTTCGTACTTATCCTGATCACCGGATTCCTTCAGCTCTGCCAGTTTCTTCTTGTTGTCTGACAGGTAACCGCGGGCTGCACTGACTTTTTTGGCCATTTCAGCGGGGTCTTCAGGTGATTCACCTTCTACACCGCCGGTACCTTGAGTTTCCGGATTGAAATGGTCGTACCTGTTCATGTTATCCCGATATCTGGCATCCAGCTCTTCCAGTTGCTTCAGGTATTCGTATCTGTCGCACGGAAGAGCATCCCTCATGGTTTTCAAAGTTTCAAAAGTCTGCTTCAAGCGGAAGTAGATGTCTTTGTTATCTTCCCAAAGCTGACGGATTTCTTCGGGTAGTGAATCATGATCCGCACGCTTACCCTTCGCGATGGCAGCTTCCTGAGGTGAATCGTCATCGGAACTGAGTTCAGGCTGGAAGGTAGACAGGGTTTCAGCTACGGCCGGAACCAGCTCTTTGTCCATCTTGACCACGTCTTGAATCGTTTTGCGGTCCAGTCGGATGGCCAGGTGCTTTTTCAGCTCATATTCAATCTTGCTCGCAAACTTTTTCGGATTGTGGGAAATATTCTGATAAAGGATGCGGTTACGGGTCAGCTTGAGCACCATTTCCGCTCCTTTCATCAGGTCACGTTCGGCCGGCTCCATATTGAGCCAGCCTTGCATGTCTATGGTTAATTGTTCATCTATAAACATAATCAAACCTCTTTAAAGATTATCCACCCGGCAAAATGGCACTGCCATCAGCACCGGAAATGTCGCCATCTTCTGTTTCGATCTTTCCCGTGTAGAACGGTGACGGGCAAATGTCCGTGCATTGTGCCTCAAGAGTGGTTCCTGCAGTACCGGTTTCACCTTCGCCGGAAGTCTGAGAAATGGTTACATCCGGATCAAAAGCTTCAGAACCTACGACACGAAACTTACCGTTACGCTGCTGGCAAAGGAAAATCAGCTCATCTATATTGGCCTGACGGCAAAATCCTGAAGCTTCTTCGTCTGTACCGGCATGAACCAATGTCGCTTTGTTAAGAATGGTCTTCGATGGTTTCTCTCCCTGTGACTCAGAAGAGATGTTGGATTTAGTGGTCAACAACTCCAGATACTGCCACTTCTTATCTGCAGCCAGAACGAAATCACCATCGTAAGTAGCCAAAGCAGCCATACTCTCTGCACCGTCAATCGCCGGCAGAGCGGGCCATTTTTCAATCCAACTTTTCGGGATAAAATATACTTTACGTCTGATACCAGGCGTCGAAGTCTGTCCCGGACACCAGGAAAGGGATTCATACATCCCCTTGCTTGCACAATCTACTGCCATAATTTACCCTCCTATCCCAGCGACAACCGGAGTAGTACCATCGATGGTACCCACCAACAGACGCTCTTTAGAAATTGTTTCAAATTCAGCACCAAAAAACATGGTAGCAACAAAGTCAAGTTTGAATGGATGATGCTTTTCTACCAGAATCGTTTCCTTATCAGCACCATTACCATAACCAACAAGCATATTACTTTTTGTAGTAAGGTGAATGAACGGTGAACCGGCCTTGTTCGCCAGCGGAACCAGTTCACAACGCCCATTTGAACCTTCAAGAACAGCCTTTTCGAAACTGGTATTATAAGGGACATGACCTACGGTAGCCTGATAATCATCTACATAGTTGTCATAAACGCCCTGAGGAATAAACAGTTTAGTTTGAGTTTCTCGCAACACAGGGTCAGCAGCACGGTAGAATTCCTTTAAAACATCAACGGCGTTATCTTTGCTGATAACCTCGATAGTAAACATATTTTTAAGGTCTGCAGATATCTTGGAAGCGTCCATTTCTGTTTTTGTGATGGTATCAAAACCATTAAAAAGGTCTTTTGATTTTGTTCCACCCTCATTACGCTTAGCAGACCATAAGACAGCATTAAGATTAGCACCGAGTTTAGCAGAAAGGAAAGCAAGAACCTGACGGGTGATGTCGACATTCTTTAAAGCCTCCCCCTTTGAAATCAAGTTGCCATAAACCGTTTGCCATACAGAGTTTGGAGAAAACTTTTTCACTACGCTACCTAAGAAAGTCTCTAATGTACGCGGATCAATGGATACACCATTTTCATCAACACGCCCTTCATCATACGGTCCGAGTTCAATATCACCATTAATTTCACCTACAGTCTCTTTCCCTATAACACCAGGTCTCTGGGACATGTGCTGCAAAGTTGAAGCCATGGCAAGAACAGGCATCATAAGCAATTCTTTTCTATACTTGACAGCCGACTTGGCAAGCTGTTCATCAGTAATCTGTACGTAACCTTTTGTATCTGCCATATTATAACAATTCTTTTACGTTGTTGAACATTTCTTGTGCTGTGTTGAGCTTTGTGAGGTCATCATCTCCACCTTCATCGCCATTGATGTGAGCGGTATCTTCAGCATCATTCTTTAGCAGGTTCTCATTCTGCTTCTTCAGATCGGAAATCTGACTATCTTTATCAGAAGATTCCTGTTCCAGACTGGTGATTCGGTCATTGAGGGCCTTGACCTGATCTTCGGTAAGTGTAACCTTACCATCCCTGTCAACTTCCACACCCTCGATTTTCAAGATGGAATTGACTTTCTGATAATCCTTTTTCATTTGTACTGTTGAATGATTGAGTGTTTTATTTTGTGCCTGTAAAGCATTTGTATGCTCTTCTTTTTGTACCTGAGGTTTGAGGAACTTATTCACGAAGTTATTGAACCAGCCAGGTGCGTTTTCTTCATCCGGATTTACAGTCCTGCTCTCCACCGCAGGTAATGCGGGCAGATGGAACATATTGAAACGGGTCTTCATGGCATCGTCGAAATTCAGTTTCGTACCGTCTTCTACGATTTCATCTATGAATCCGTATTCAAGTGCTTCGCTTGCGGTAAGCCAGCGACCTTCTTTCAGAATTGGAAGAATGTCATCCACCTTTTTCCTGCACTTATTTGCGTAGAGATTGGCCAGTACCAGATCCATCTTGTCATTCTCCAGCTTGTTTGCCTTCAGATCATCGATAAGCTGCTGAATCTGGTCGGCATTGTAATTGCCCCAGGCATCCACCCAGTTCGAAACCTTATGAATGAGATAGAATGCATACCGGGACATACAGGTCTTTCTGGCACCCGTAGCCAGTATGGTCGCAGCACTGGCTACATAACCGAAAAGATAGCAGGTCACATTCCCATGGTCAAGGAACTGCTGCCGGATATCAAGCGCATCATCCACCGAGCCACCGAGAGACGATACGCGCACATTGACAGGCTTGTTTTTCAAACCTGACATCTGGCTGCGGATATAATTCTTCGAATAACCCCATGGGCCAATGTGTGAATCAATACTAATACTATAATCCATATTGTCGAAAATTAGTCTACGCAATATTATACCTTATATATATAGCATAAAAAGACCTTAATCCAATATGGCAAGCATTGGAATGAGGGAAGTTAAGGTAACAGTAACCGTTACGCCAGACTTTCCGCCGGCTGCAGAAGGAAAAGTCTCCTCGTTCTGAATAACCGGATAAGGCTTGTCAGCACATCCGATCAGAAAGCGGGATCCGGTGACGGTCGTCACACGGAAACACAGTTTTTTTGCACCTGGCAATAGTTTTGTTGTGCGGAACATGGTAAGTTTGGTCGTAAAAATGCGTTGTTTATTCTCGATTTTGTCTGAAATCTCGACCGAACTCAGTCCGACGGTAGAGATTGGACTGAATTGTTGGAACACATTCAGCCAGACACCGCGGTCGGCTATAATGTCTGAATGCTGAAGGTGATAGGCTTCGATGCATTCAACCTTTTTGATGTTTTGAATCAAATGTACCATATTTTCGTGATTAGATTACGTGTGTTCGGTGTTGTTCGGATCTGTACAAAATAGGGCTACTCGTCCGAGCGTTTCCGAGTTAAAGAACCTAAAAAAATACCTCTCCGGCTATAATTCGTTCTCATACGGTAGTATTTCTGCCGTACAGTCTCTGAATAGTCGTCGTCGATACCGTGCATCTCACACCAGGCAGCGATAGTCTTGTTCAGTCCACAGTCCCGGCGAGTCAGGTCACTCATCTCATTCCAAAGGTTAGTCCGAAACAGGTCTTCAATGGTTTCCTTTACAGCTGCCTTGGCTTTTTTGCCCAGGTAGTTGTAATACTGGGGAGGTTTGGCTTTACTATCGGGAATGACGATGGCCGTCAGATCTTCAGCTGCCATTTCCGGAGAAATCTCCGGGGGACGCTTCCGGAGGAATCTTCGGATGACAGCGTTCTCGTTGCTTTGCGGAGGAAACACTACAGGATTGCCCAGACTGTTGTGCAGCCATTGTTTCAAATAAGGTTCCAGTTTGATATAAAAAACGATGTGGCTCATAATGAATGTATTATCTACCACAAAGATAATATATATATTACTTTTTAGGAATTTATATTTCTATAAAAATGGAAAGTAGCATCTGAAATATGACACACATTTCGCCTTCTACACCTTCTACATTTTCTACAGATTCATAATTATATTGAATATCAACCATTTAAATAATTATCTACTTTCTACAATTGTAGAAATCATGTAGAAATTGAAGTCTTTTGTAGAAGGTTTTAACAAAAACGGATTTTTGTAGAATTTTGTAGAAGGTTTGTAGAAGTATTGTATAATATATAAACACCTCATTTTTAACATTGTAGAATGTGTAGAAAGTGTAGAAGCCTTTTTCACCCCATATGAAAAGGGAAAATGCTCCCTCGGACACACAAAAAAAAGGCGCAGCGTCCTCACGACGCCACGCCTTCTACAACTCTAAAACTATTTACTTAATCTAAATCTTCTTCTTCAGTTTCTCTACCTTCTACCTCTACCTCAAGATTAATATTATATGTCTCCCGGATCATGCGGTAATCAAAACAAAGTGCCACATCGGGTGTCGATGTTTTCTTATAAGATACGCCACCAGTCGGTGTCGTTTCCATCTTCTGAACCTCAATACCGTGCTGGATGTTCTTGAAGCGAACCGAGTTCTTTTTGCCCATGTATTCCTTTGAGTTCTCCAGATAGTACATCAAAGAACCTTCAGGAAGAATGGAATCACCGACCTGCTTACCAAACTTCTTGTACAGCATGAAGATACGGTTCTTACGCATCATCAGGATAGATTTCGGCTCCTGATACACCTGCTCTATCTTAATCAGACTGCTCTTGAACCGGTTCAGGTATTCAATGCGGTAATCCCCCTCGATAAAGATCTCACCATCTTGTTGCAGGTAGGATACCACGTTCCAGAAGTTAGCCAGCTCGTTATTACTCTTACATTCTGCATTTTGACGAATTATGCCATCAAGTGTCACCCTACGGATATCCTGATACGGAAATGGAATGTCCAATACCCCTTCAAGGGTTCGGAACGCGGCCAGCGGTATGATCCAGTTACGCAGGATTCGATCTTCGACCTTTTCAGATCCAAGTGTTTCAAGCACATCGGACAGGCAGGTATGATAGTTGCTGATGAACTGCTGCTCCATCCGTGCCCGATGGCGGAGTATCTGCAGCGTCAGATGTGTAAGTCCCCGCTTGCGAATCTCCACAAGTTCGTTGTATCGGCGCTTCTCCTCTTCTGTGAACTCTGATTTGGCAAAAGTTAGGAATATGAGTCGGCTGAACAGCGCAATGTCGGCGGTTGCCATCTCCTGGCCGGAAAGAATCACACCAGAATCCACAGCAGTTATTTCCCGTTTCTTGTCCCGGTCCATGTTCATGCGTGACCGGCCGGCGCCGTCCCAAAGTCCCTTGAGGTATTCCCGTTTGTCGATGTCAATGTTATTCTTGAATTCGTCTATATGCACCAGGGCGTTGGCACACTGCGCCACCAGGTCGGCCAGTGCCGGGATAGTTGCATTCTGAATGTTAGGCGGGATGTTTTCGATGATAAACAGTGCCATCAGACTGTGGCCGAGTTCGGACTTACCAGAACCTTTCGGACCAAACAGGTTCAAAATAGGAAAACTCTTGGTGTATCCGGTGATAATGTCACGAAACAATGTGGCCAGCAGGAAACAGATTCCTACCTTGGCATTATCACCGAATACCCCTACCAGTTTGGTGAAGTATTCCTTCAGACTGATGGAAGAGTAGTTCAGGTGTACAAACCGCCGTTCAAACTGGAATAACTTGTCGTCGTCACGGTAAATCAGGCTGGAAGCCGGAAGGTAGTAGTTGCCTTTGTCACCCAGGCGGACAATACCGTATTCATCGACCGGATGCCACTCGGTGTCAAACACCCCGTTGCCAAACGCATAAAAACCCTTGCGGTTCCATCCCAGCTGGGTAATTTCGACTGCCGTCTCCGTCTGCTCATACAGGTACATCTTCAGCCGGGTCATTTCCTTTTCGGTGGCCAGCCAGATGTAGTTACCAAGTCCTTCGACCTTCTGTTTGAACTTGGATAACGACACCAGATCCTCCTGCTTCATTTCCACAATTTCCTCCTGACGGTTCTGGTTCTTGATGCGGTACAGTCGCTTCGGATTGAGTGAGTCTTTGATGTGGAACATGGGTAGCATCACGAAGTTCGACCATTGGAACTCCTTTCCCTCGTTGGTGGAATAGTAGCAGTTGTTGGACTCGAAGAAACCATACTTGGCCAGCAGATCCCGGTTGATGGTCTGTGTCTTATCAGCCTTGGATTCTGAGATCTTTTTTTTCTCCCGGTTGATGGCCGTAATCCAAAGGTTCTTGTGATTGTAGATTTTCTTCAGCTGCTCCAGATACATCTGTTCTTTGACTTCGTCACCAACCATTGCCACCATCTTGGCAATCCTGGTGACAGCTGCGCTCTTATCTTCGGTGGTACCGTCGGCCTTGAACGCATATCCGGCATACCAGGTGATGTAGTCCACTTCTTCCAGGTCCTTGAATTTAGTGCGGCTGGTACAGTAAGAATCCGGATCATTCTTGGTGTTGCCTTCGCCACACGGAATTTCCTTAACCGACACGGAAAAACCGCACTCCATGGCCAGCTGACCGGACTTGATTACAGCTGCTATCCCGGTACCGTACTGTTCGCCGGGCTTCACAGCGTCCGCGTCCGGAAGGAAACAGAGGGAAGTGGCATATCTTTTAATCTGGTAGAACTGTTTCTTTGTCCAAGCAGCACCCAGTGAGGCGATGGTATTGTTGATGCCGATGGACTGCAGACGCATCACGTCGGGTGCGCCTTCTACACAGTAGAACTTTTCTTCTTTGGCAGCCTGCCTGATGGCATTGTCAATACCAAATATACTGTCCGACTTGTCGTAGATGTCGCTCTGGCAAGAATTCAGATATTTGGGTGTTCCGTCCACTTCGCTCATGTCGCGGGCCGTCCAGCCGATGATGTTCCGGAACCGGTCGCGGATAGGTATCATAATTCGGTCACGATAGAAGTCATAATACCCATCACCCTCCTTACGTTTCCGGATCAGTCCGCACTCCACCATCAGGTCGGTCGAATATCCGGCCTTGATAGCTGCGTCTGCAAAAGCAGACCAGGAAGGAAGTGCGTAGCCGATCCCCTGTTCCTGAGGGTATTGTTCGCCCCACCTCTGTTTTATTTTTGCCTTGGCAGCGTCAGCTTCCGGTTTTTTGAGGTTATGAAGAAAGAACTGAGAAGCAAACTCGTTGATGGCAAACATAGACGCGCGTTTCCGGGCCTCTTTTATCTCATCCGGATTCTTCTGCTCTTTTTTATCCTCAATCTCGATACCGTATTTATCTGCCAGCCAGTGACATGCTTCGGGAAAATTCAGGTTGTTGATTTTCTCGACAAACTTAATGACGTTACCTCCTTCGTGACAGGCTCCGAAGCAATACCACAGACCGCGTGCCTGGTCTACCATGAAGGAAGGGGTGTCTTCCTGGTGGAACGGGCAACAAGCCTTATACCGTACTCCGGCGCGTTGCAGTTGGACGAACTGTCCGACCACATCGACAATATCCGCACGGTCGAGGATCTTTTCTATGTCTGAATTAGAAATCATGTTTTAGAGTGTTTAGGGTACCGACAAATATCATGTATTTGCCGGGTAAATAAAAGATAGATTAGAAGTGTATATCGTGATCGCGCAGACGTGTATTGTTGTTAATGTTGTAACACCGGCCAAAGCCGTCCCATCGCACCCGCTTTCTTCGCACGATATTTTTAATGGCTCCATTACTTAGCGACTTACGGCTGACAATGATGTACCCGGTCACTTTGCGTACCAGCATATCGGATGTATAATAGACATGCTCAATCTGTTTTGTATGGAGGACAGATTCCCATTCTTCCATTTTGTGAAGTTTCATGTTTCCCATAATGCCACTTTTTAGTCTGCATAACACCATCCGAATATCTTGTAGTCAGGAACACAGAAGCTGACAGGTTTGTCGGCCATGTTCAAGCATAATTCGTGAGCCTCTGTGAAAACACCTTCGCTGCGCACATTGGTGATAGCATCTCCATCACATAGTTGGATGAATAACCGTCTGTTTTTATCTACTTTTTCTATGTCTTTAACGCCCAGATTAAGTAGCCTGGTGATGCCGTTGTCTAGTGTCACTTTTATTTTTGTAATCATAGTTTTCTTTTGTTTTTTATTGAAACCTGATTTTATAAGTACCAACAAGTTTTCTTAATTCAGAATCGAGATTTAAATATTTAATGGAGACAAACATTTTGAGATACCGTAGTGATTTTGGATCACCTCCATAGTTCTTGCATAGTCTCATATATTTCCGTGCATGAAATTTTTGCATCCTTCTACGTTTAATCAGGTGTAGTTTGTTCAGTTTTACTATATCTTTTTTCTTTGTCATAATTCAATATTCTTTTAAAGTTATATGTACATCCACAAAGCAACCACCGGGGCCGGATAAAGCGTTGGGATGGGTATAAGTAACCGTGACAAGGGTTTGTTTCATGAATATTTCGATCTTGTCTATAACGGCTTCCATTGGTTCACCCAAGCCTGTGGCTTCAGCAGATACCATGACTAAATCTCCTTCTTTCATTTGTGACCTCCTTCTTCTTCGACTTGTTTGAATCGATTGGGGTCTCTTATTCTTTTGCTGAAATCTATCAGTTCTTTAAAGTCGTGTACAAGATTATCCAAATCATTATACCTTTGTTCAACATTATATAGGATTGTTTGCTGCCGGGTAGTGGCTTCTCCGATTTCTTGTATGCTTAGATATTTATCATACTTTTTCTTGGTTTTAGCCAGCTCTTTTTCTAATGCCTTTAGTATTATGTCTCCGGCTAGATCCATTTCTTCAAATGTAAATCCGATGAATTTGTCAAGAAGCGTTGGAGCCTTGAGCATGGGTCTTGTGACGTATTGCATAATTTTCTTGAAATCAATTTTTTACTTATTCATATTGTTGTACCAGGTGATTATATGGTTTGTATTCTTGAGGTTTAGCTTGACCTTAATGGCCTGTATGGTATTGTGTACCGTATGGATTGAGATATACAATCTGTCTGATATCTCCTGTGGGGAAAGTCCTTCGGCCAGTGCAGCTGCTATTTGTAGTTGTCTGACGGTAAGAACCGATGTACGTCTCGGGTTGCATATCACATTCTCATACTGACAGTCACCAGAACCTCTAAGAGGACAATGTACTTGCTCGATATTGATATTCCCATCAATAAAATCTATCTTTTGAGTATCCAATTCTCCACAATTACATCGTATGAACCGATTCACCATTTTAAATTTTTGGAACCTTGGATTTTTGCTTGACTTGAAATAACATTGTTCAAGTGCGCGGTATGCATCGATATAACACTCCCGTATAATATCCAGCAAATCATCCACCACTTCCCGACTGGATTCTGATAGCCGAGTTGTATAGTTCCCGTCATCACACATCACATAGCCTGATGGCGTGTTGTAGAACTCAATTTGATTTTTCATTTTTTTGTTGGATAAACTTCTCTATCGCTTCTCGTTCAAGTTTAGTCCAGGAATCATTTCTCATCTTGTAGAAAAAAGAAGGGTAGGATATGTCGCACAATTCAATCACATCCTGAATGAACTTACTTTTCACTTTACCCGATAGAGATAAATAATAGTTAGATATTACCATTTCTGTTACTTTTTAGATGATTATATTATTTGCTATCGATTTAATTATTAATTTTATAGCACAAAGGTATTCTTTATTATCTAATATGGATAATATTTTATACATTATTTAGCGGCAAGTACATTTATTTATACTCATTTAAAATAGAAGAAAGAATGTTTAACGGTCGTATTATTAATGATTTAATAGAAAATAAAAGGGCTAAAAAGATAGATGTATACAATTATGCAGGTATAACAAAATCTACCTTGGATAATATCATTAAGGGGACAAGTATACCGAACTGTAATACCCTGGAAAAGATAGCTGACTTCTTTGAAGTTTCTATCGACACATTCTTTGTTCGTGAAATTCAGGCCGTAAAGAGTATCGGGAATAATGTCACAATTAACGGTAACCGAAACAGCGTAAGTAGTGACATCCTATTGAATGAATCTAAAAAAGAAGTAGAACATCTCAAGGAACTGTTAGCTGAGAAAGAAAGATTAATTCAAGTATTAATGAATAGATAATGTATAATGGCAATATTATTAGACAGTTATTGGTAGAAAGAAATATACCAAACAAGGAGCTTTTAAGATACCTTGGTACTGAAGCTAACGCTTCTTTAGCTCAGATTGTCAACGGGAATCCCACCGTGAAGCGTCTGGAGAAAGTGGCAGACTTTTTCGGGGTGTCGATGGATGTGTTCTTTGATCGGGAGAAGCCTTTCAAGTCTTGTCCATCTGCCCATGGAGATAATGAGCAGCGATACAAAGAAAAAATTGCTTTGCTGGAACGTCTGCTTGAAGAAAAAGATAAAAGGATTCAGCTCTTAGAACAAATGAATCAACTGGTTAACTCCACTAACAGCCGGACGAATTCGGGACAAACAATATAAAATAACCACACGATTCGAAAACGTAACAGCTTGGATTTCAGAATCGTAAACTTCCAATTTTAGGGTATCCCCTTTTAGACGGGCGCCAGTCGGCACCCGTCTAAAAAAGAATCCACAAATTT
>ENA-ORKV01000114-ORKV01000114.1-human-gut-metagenome-genome-assembly--contig:-NODE-114-length-105384-cov-15.556905_pt1 | contig 105384 bp, 89 predicted proteins | sample MGYA00243058_ERZ508805 | MGnify/ENA primary metagenome ERZ508805 (study PRJEB26277, sample SAMN04329770) | human gut metagenome | biome: human-associated habitat | host: Homo sapiens | place: USA...
AAACTAAACTTCGCTACTCCTATCGCCGTATTCAACAAATTTTTTCAGTAATTTCGCATCCGCCAGTTGACTTCGCCTTCGAAAAAATTTCGCTCTAAATTCGGCAGTTACGAAAAAAATTACGATATTTGCACCCGAAAAACGCCCTGCCTCAGGGGCGCTGTTATTTTGATTCGTTAACCAAACCTCAAATATTATCACAATGACAAAAGCCGACATTGTAAACGAGATTTCAAAGTCTACCGGTATCGACCGCGCCAATGTGCTCGACACTATCGAAAAGTTCATGGAAGTCGTTAAGGATTCGCTGGCTCATGGCGAAAACGTCTATCTCCGTGGCTTCGGCAGCTTCATCATCAAGGTTCGTTCCGCCAAGACTGCCCGCAATATCTCGAAGAATACCACCATCACCATCCCTGAACACAAAATCCCCGCTTTCAAGCCCGCTAAAGTGTTCATGGAAGATGTCCGCTAATATCCTTAGCGCTTAAAACCTGAAGTCCAACCTCTAACCCAAGCAACAACAATGCCCAGCGGAAAGAAAAGAAAAGGCCACAAGATGGCCACTCACAAACGTAAAAAACGTTTGCGCAAGAACCGTCATAAGAAGAAGTAAGGCGGGCCCATCCTTGCCGTCTGATTCGACGGCAGCGGACATCCGGCGCGGGGCGCCGGATCCGCGCAGAAAAACATCCCTCTCCCCCAAGGCAATAACCACCGCGCCGGTCCGCCTGCAAGGCGGAGGCGACGGTGTGTTGTCAATATAAGCCCCACTATAGAAGAGCCCGAGAATGGGCGAGAAACATAATAACACACTTTTCATAACCACCAACTCTTCCACCACCCCCTAACCACTGTCCCCATGCAAAGCGAACTTATTGTCGACGTGCAGAAAAAGGATGTGGCCATAGCTCTGACCGAAGACTCGCGTCTGGTGTCTCTCCAGAAAGAGGGGCGCACTACGGCCTATGCTGTGGGTGATATCTATTTGGCAAAGGTTAAAAAGCTCATGCCCGGCCTGAATGCCGCCTTTGTCAATGTTGGCCATGAAAAAGATGCGTTTCTTCACTACCTCGACCTCGGCTCTCAGTTTTCGACATACGCCAAATTCCTCGAAGAAGCCCTCGACGATAAAAATAAAATGCCTCAGGTGTCGCGCATAAAACGCGAAGCCGACATCGACAAACACGGCACAATCGTCGACGCCCTCAAGCAGGGGCAGCAGCTTCTGGTTCAGATTGTCAAAGAGCCCATCTCGTCGAAAGGGCCACGCCTGACAACAGAGATCACTTTCACAGGCCGGTATATGGTTCTCATTCCGTTCGGTGACAAGATCTCGATATCCCAGAAAATAAAGACTACAGAGGAAAAGCTGCGCCTGCGGCGCATACTCGAGGCAATCAAGCCCAAGAACTTCGGCATAATCATACGCACTTCGGCCGAAGGTAAAAAGGTCGCGGAGCTCAACAACGAGCTGAAAACACTGCTCAGGTGTTGGGAAGAAACGCTAGCCAAAGCCCGCAAGGCGACCCCTCCGGCCCTTGTGTTTGAAGAAGAAAGCCGCATAGTCGGCATGCTGCGCGACGTCTTCAGCCCCTCTTTCGAAAGTATTCATGTCAACAACGAAGAGGTCTACGGCCAGATTCGCAAATATGTTGAACTGATCGCCCCCGAGCGCACCGATATCGTAAAGCTCTACGAGAAGCCCGAGCCGATCTTCGATCATTTCGGAATAACCAGGCAGATAAAATCTTCGTTCGGAAAAACCGTCTCATTCAAAAGCGGCGCCTATCTTATTATCGAGAGCACTGAAGCTCTCCATGTCATAGACGTAAACAGCGGCAACCGCTCCAAGGCCTCGAACGATCAGGAAACCAACGCTCTCGAAGTCAATATGCGCGCCGCCGACGAGATAGCGCGTCAGCTTCGCCTGCGCGACATGGGCGGCATCATTGTCATCGATTATATCGACATGAACAAGGCCGAACACCGCCAGAAGCTCTACGACCACATGCGCGAGCTTATGGCGAATGACCGCGCCCGCCACAACATATTGCCGCTCAGTAAATTCGGACTGATGCAGATAACGCGCCAGCGTGTGCGCCCGGCAATGGACATCGTGACAGCCGAAGATTGTCCGTCGTGTTACGGAAAAGGCAAAGTGCAACCGTCGCTGCTGTTCACCGACGTCCTCAAGGAGAAAGTGGCATATCTGACCGGCGATCTGCGCCAGAGCGGGTTCATTCTCTACGTCCATCCTTTCGTCGACGCATATCTGAAGAAAGGACTCATCAGCATGTATCGGCGCTGGAGAATGGAATACGGTAATAAATTCCGTGTCATGCCCGATCAGTCGCTGGCCTATCTTCAATATCGTGTCGTCGACAAAAATGGCGAAGAGATCGACCTTAAAGAAGAGAAAGATGTCGACTCGTCGGCCACAAAATCGAAAACTAAAGCCAAAGAACGCTCGAAAAACAGTGAAGAGACCTCCTGAGGCCTCCCACACATCCCAGACCATTACGGGGCTGCCCATCGGGCGGCCCCGCTTTGCAGGCCGCGCACGTTGTTTTCAGAATCACGACATATAGCCTGTTGGTTTTTGGCAGGGCGCGTTTTTTCGCTAACTTTGCAGCGGATTATGAGACTGAAACTTTTCATCGCATTCTTGCTCGCCGCTGTTGGCTCAGCAACAGCTCAGGACATTTTCGCGGCCGAAGACTCGGTTGTGGCCAATCCCTATCTTATAACGCTCAGGCATCACAGGCAGCTTCCCGACTATGAGCTGCGCACGGCAGTGTTCGACCGTTATGACATCGGCGACACGCTGTCGCTGACGACCCCTTCGCCCAGCGACTCGCTGTTCGAGTCGACAGCGTTCGACTGGCTTGACGATGCCGTTTTCCAGAACGCCATGATACGTCAGGCGCGACAGCGCTTCATGATAGCCAATCCGGAACAGGTGCACTACGTAGAGGCGCTTCTGCCCGAGCCGCCTCGAAAATATCATGCAGTTGTCGATCCGCTGACGGCGCGGCTGACGTTCGTTGAAGACGACGGAATTATCACGGCCCCGAAAATCGGCGAGCTCAAGGCCGACGAAATCAAGAAACGCCACTGGATACATCTCTTCGACGGGCGCCTTCAGTTCGCCCAGGCCTACGTGTCGCCGAACTGGTATCAGGGAGGATCTAACAACCTGACAATGCTCGTCAATCTCAACTTCGACGTCAAGCTGAACCGCAACTATCATCCGAATCTTCTGGCTGAGTTTTCGGCATCATACAAGCTTAATATCCACGGAACCCCCGAAGACTCGCTGAGGAACTACAATATTGCCGAAGACCTCTTGCAGCTGAATGCCAAATTCGGTGTGCGCGCCGCGAAAAAATGGTTCTATTCGGTGACGGCGATGTTCAAGACCCAGTTTTTCCACTCTTTCGAGATAAACAATCCCGATCTGAAAGCAGCGTTCATGTCGCCGGGCGAGCTGAATGTCGGTCTCGGTATGACCTACAGCAATGTCAACAAGCGCAAGACGGTGAAGTTCGACGCCTCGGTGTCGCCGCTGTCGTGGAATATGAAGACCTGCCTCAACCGCAGGATGGATCCTGTGAACTACAATATCGACGCCGGTCATCGTGTGGCTCACGAATTCGGTAGCTCGGCCGAGGTGAAGTTCGAGGCTACTATCAATTATAATATCCATTACACCACGCGGCTGTTCATCTTCACCGACTACAGCTATATTCAGGGCGACTGGGAGAATACCGTCACCTTCGACATCAACCGGTTCCTGTCGACCCAGCTCCAGTTCAGACTGCGCTACGACTCGTCGACGCCGCGCGTGGAGAATTCCAGATGGCATCTGTGGCAGATTAACGAAGTCCTGTCGTTCGGCTTCAACTATCGGTTCTCGACACTCTGAACTTCATGGGCCGGACTCTGCTGCTGACAATAGCTTTGCTGACATCGTTTGTCTGTCAGGCCGTCCGTCCCGACGCCTCGAAGACCTGCCTGCCTGATGTTTCCGAACGTCTCGAAGGCTATGACAGCGACAGCTTGGTTATTGCCCGACTCGGTGCCGGCGCCATGGAGCGCATCGAAGGTCTGTGGCGTTTTGCGTCCGACGGGGGCCGTGTGGCTATAGAGCGCCGACAGCTCAGGGCCGGAGCGGCCGGTGCCTCGGTATATGCTATGGTAGTTGTTGAAAGCCCTGACCGGGCCGTGCGTCCCGGAACAGTCATGGGCTATCTCGCGGCGACAGCCCGTGCCGACACCTACATAGGGCAGATCTACACCGACATGACCGACCGCGGAACCGCTCTTTGCTGTCCGCGCGACATAACGCTGCGCCTGACCGACAGCGAAAGCCGCTTCGCGATCGAGCCTATTGAAAAGGGCCTGAAAATAAATCTCTGGAGGCTGTTGCCATATATGTTCCGCTGGAGCGTGAAGTATGTCGACCAAACGCCCCGAGACCTCGACGGGTGTGTCAGACTCTATCCGGCGGCGACCGAACCCTCCGAACCGCGCTATCTTTGAGCCGTCACGGGCTCCGGAACGGTATTTTTAGCGGATTTTTGGCCGGATTTTTTGCGAGGAAACAAAACATTTGTAATTTTGCGTCACAAAGTTAACCTATTATCTACGGGGCGCTTTGTCCCGTCATAAAAAACGCTTCATTATTACAATGGCAGAAGAAAAGAAAGAACGATTGTTTGACATGTTTCCGCCTGTTTCGACAGAGGAATGGCGCGCAAAGGTAGAGGCTGACCTCAAAGGTGCCCCCTTTGACAAGAAACTTGTCTGGCGCACATCCGAAGGGTTCAATGTGCAGCCCATGTACCGTCGCGAGGACATCGAAGACCTGAAAACAACAGGATCGCTCCCCGGCGAGTATCCCTTTGTACGCGGCACACGCACCGACAACGACTGGCTGACACGCCAGGAGATTCAGGGCGAGACCCCCGAGCAGTGCAATGCCACGGCTCTCGACGTGCTCAAGAAAGGCATCACCTCTCTCGGTTTCAAGATCGAAGGCGAGCCCACTGTCGAGACTCTCGAGACACTCCTGAAGGACATCGATGTTCCCGCTGTGGAAATCAACTTCAGCTGCTGCCCGAAAACAGCTCTGCGCCTGACGCGCGTTCTCGTTGAATTCCTCGGGAAGAAAGGCTGGACAGCCGATTTTCGCGGTTCGATCGATTTCAACCCGATGCGTCGCGCCCTTCGTCACGGCGAACCTTTCGCCGGCGATATCGCCGCAATGGCAAAAGAGATGATCGAAGCCGCCGCCGATGTCAAGGGTCTGCGCCTTCTGGCAGTCGACTCCTATGTGCTCTCAAATGCCGGTGCCTATATCTATCAGGAACTCGGCTATGCTCTGAGCTGGGGCGCACAGTGGATGACAATGCTTACCGAGGCCGGTCTCGACGCTGACACAGTAGCAAAGCGCATCAAATTCAATATGGGTGTAAGCTCGAACTACTTCATGGAGCTTGCCAAATTCCGCGCAGCCCGTATGCTCTGGGCTCAGATCGTCAAGAAATATGAGCCCGCCTGCGACTGCAGCTGCAAGATGCACGTCCACGCTATCACCTCGCGCTTCAACCAGACTATCTACGACGCCTACGTCAACCTGCTGCGCAGCCAGACCGAGACAATGTCGGCTGCTCTGGCCGGTGTCGACTCGATAACGACAACTCCGTTCGATGTCTGCTATAAGCCCGCCGATGATTTCAGCGAGCGCATAGCCCGCAACCAGCAATTCCTTCTCAAGGAGGAAAGCCACCTCGACAAGGTTGTCGATCCCGCCGGCGGCAGCTATTATGTTGAGACTCTCACCGTAGCAATTGCCGAACAGGCATGGAAAGTATTCCTCGAAGTCGAAGAGAACGGCGGTTTCCTCGCCAACATCGACAACGACAAGATTCAGAGCGTTATCCGCGAGACCTCGGCCAAACGCCACACCGACGTCGCCCGTCGCAAGGAAAGCCTGCTCGGAACCAACCAGTTCCCCAATGTCAACGAAATGGCCGCCGACAAGATCGTCTGTGACGCCGGCTCGAATGCCTGCGGATGCGGCCACGGCGAAGAAGCAGCTTCGGCCAAGGGTCTTCCCAATACCCGTGCGGCCAGTGCCTTCGAAGCTCTCCGCCTTGCAACCGAACATGCCGAAAAACGTCCGAAAGTGTTCATGCTCACGATCGGCAATCTCGCCATGCGTCTGGCCCGCGCCCAGTTCTCGGGCAACTTCTTCGGCTGTGCCGGTTATCAGATTATCGACAACAACGGCTTCAAGACCGTGGAAGAAGGCGTCGACGCCGCTCTCGCAGCCGGAGCCGACATCGTTGTCCTCTGCTCGAGCGACGACGAATATGCCGAACTCGCTCCCGCAGCCTTCAAATATCTCGACGGCCGCGCAGAATTTGTCGTTGCCGGCGCTCCTGCCTGCATGGACGACCTCAAAGCTATCGGAATCAACGACTTCGTTCATGTCCGCTGCAATGTCCTCGACACACTGCTCGACTTCAACCGCCGCCTTTTGAAATAATCCATCTTCACCCTTATAAACGATAACAATGAAACCCGATTTTAAGACTATCGATATTGCGCGCGACGCTTTCGGCGACAAGCACGCACCTCTGCCCAAGGGTGAAGACTGGCTCACCCCCGAGATGATTCCCGTGAAGCCCGTCTACACCAAAGACGACCTCGAAGGGCTTGAACACCTCGATTATGTAGCCGGCCTGCCCCCGTTCCTGCGCGGCCCCTACAGCGCCATGTATCCCATGCGCCCCTGGACAATTCGCCAGTATGCCGGTTTCTCGACCGCAAAAGAATCGAACGCTTTCTACCGCCGCAACCTTGCTTCGGGACAGAAAGGCCTTTCGGTTGCCTTCGACCTCGCTACACACCGTGGCTACGACGCCGACCATGAGCGCGTTGTAGGCGATGTAGGTAAAGCCGGCGTGTCGATCTGCTCGATCGAAGACATGCAGGTTCTGTTCGACGGTATTCCTCTGAATAAGATGTCGGTTTCGATGACAATGAACGGCGCAGTGCTCCCCGTGCTCGCCTTCTACATCAACGCCGGCCTTGAGCAGGGCGCGAAACTCGACGAGATGGCCGGTACCATCCAGAACGACATTCTGAAGGAGTTCATGGTGCGCAACACCTATATCTATCCTCCCGAGTTCTCGATGCGCATTATCGCCGACATCTTCGAGTTCACCTCGCAGAATATGCCGAAATTCAACTCTATCTCGATTTCGGGATACCACATGCAGGAAGCCGGCGCTACGGCCGACATCGAGCTGGCCTATACCCTGGCCGACGGTCTCGAATATCTGCGTGCCGGTGTCAACGCCGGAATGAGCATCGATCAGTTCGCTCCGCGTCTGTCGTTCTTCTGGGCTATCGGCATGAACTTCTTCATGGAGATCGCCAAGATGCGCGCCGCCCGCATGCTCTGGGCAAAGATCGTCAAGCAGTTCAACCCGAAGAACCCCAAATCGCTCGCCCTGCGCACCCACTCGCAGACATCGGGATGGTCGCTCACCGAGCAGGATCCCTACAACAACGTAGGACGCACCTGTATCGAAGCCATGGGCGCCGCCCTGGGACACACTCAGAGCCTCCACACCAACGCTCTCGACGAGGCTATCGCACTGCCTACCGACTTTAGCGCCCGTATCGCCCGTAACACCCAGATCTATATCCAGGAAGAGACGATGATCACCAAGCAGGTCGATCCCTGGGCCGGCAGCTACTATGTTGAAGCCCTCACCAACGAGATCGCCCACCGCGCATGGGAGCATATTCAGGAAATCGAGAAGCTCGGCGGTATGGCCAAAGCTATCGAGACCGGTCTTCCCAAGCTCCGTATCGAAGAAGCTTCGGCCCGCACCCAGGCCCGCATCGACTCCGGACGCCAGACCATCGTCGGTATCAACAAATACCGTCTCGAACACGAGGATCCCATCGATATTCTCGAAATCGACAATACCGAAGTGCGCAACGAACAGGTTGCCCGCCTCGAAGATCTCAAGAGCCGTCGCGACAACGAAGCCGTCAAGAAAGCTCTCGAAGCAATCACAGAATGTGTGCGCACAAAGAAAGGCAATCTTCTCGACCTCGCCGTCAAGGCTGCCGGCGTACGCGCCACCCTCGGTGAAATCTCGTCGGCCTGCGAAGAGGTCGTCGGACGTTACAAAGCTGTAATCAGAACAATCTCAGGAGTGTATTCAAACGAAACAAAGAACGACGCCGACTTTGAGAAAGCGCGTCAGATGTGTGAGGAATTTGCCAAGCGCGAAGGTCGTCAGCCGCGTATCATGATCGCCAAGATGGGTCAGGACGGCCACGACCGCGGCGCCAAGGTCGTAGCAACCGGTTATGCCGACTGCGGTTTCGACGTCGACATGGGCCCGCTGTTCCAGACTCCCGCCGAGGCAGCCCGTCAGGCTGTCGAGAACGACGTCCACATCCTCGGCGTCAGCTCTCTGGCTGCCGGACACAAGACGCTCATTCCGCAGGTTATCGCCGAGCTTAAGAAACTCGGCCGCGACGACATCATGGTCACCGCCGGCGGCGTTATCCCTGCCCAGGACTACGACTTCCTCTACAAGGCAGGTGTAGCAGCCATCTTCGGCCCCGGCACACGCATTCCCACTTCGGCTATCAAGATGCTTGAGCTTCTCAAGCCCGAAGACTGATAACCGAACTCCCCAGAACTGACACAGGCAGGGCGGCGCTGAGCGCCGCCCTGCTGCATTATTTTTCAACAGCCTGCCCTAAGTTATAAGAGTTATAAATTTTATAACTGCCCGGTGAAACTTTCGGGGAAAAGTTGCGTCTAATGAGGTAAAAGTAACAAGTAATCTATTCTCTATTCTTTTATTAAGGTGGAATCAATCCTGTCTGTCAAAAACGTCACCAAGGCGTTCACCAACCATGTGGCTCTCGACGATGTGTCGCTCGAAGTGCCGCGTGGCAGTGTCTACGGTCTTCTCGGTCCGAACGGTGCCGGCAAGACCACACTGATCCGTATCATCAACCATATCACGGCACCTGACTCCGGCGAAGTCTTTTTCGATGGAAAGCCGCTGACCGCCGATCTTGTCTCGAACATAGGCTATCTGCCCGAGGAACGCGGTCTCTACAAAAAAATGAAAGTGGGGGATCAGGCTGTGTTCTTTGCTCGCCTCAAAGGGCTCAGCAAGGCAGAGGCCACACGCCGTCTGCGCTCATGGTTCGAGCGGTTCGGCATTTCGGACTGGTGGAACAAGAAAATCGAAGAGCTGTCGAAGGGTATGGCCCAGAAGGTGCAGTTCATTGTCACTGTGCTCCACGAGCCGAAACTGCTTATCTTCGACGAGCCTTTCAGCGGTTTCGACCCGATCAACGCCAATCTTCTGAAAGATGAGATTCTCAGGTTGCGCGACAATGGGTCGACAATCATATTCAGCACCCACAATATGTCGAGTGTCGAAGAAATATGCGACAATATCACGCTTATCAACAACGGCCACAACATATTGACGGGCAGTGTCGAAGAAATCCGGCGCACCTATTGCCACGGACGATATGCCTTCAGGTTCCGCGGCGACGCCACCGGGCTTGTCAGAGCGCTGACCCCGCTGGCCGGTGAGTTCGACATAAAGCAACTCCCTGAAGACTACTTCGAGCTGTCGCTGAAGATCAATCCCGATAAAAACGAGCGTGAACTTATCGCTGCGGCCAACGAGGCTGTCGAACTGCGTTCGTTCTCACCTGCGACAGCATCGATGAACGATGTGTTTATCCGCGCCGTCGGCAGCAACAATGCCGGCGCGAATGTTGAATCCGAAAATCAGCTTACCAATGAATAATCTCGGCATTGTTATTGAACGCGAATATCGCGAGCGCGTCGCCAAGAAAAGTTTTCTGATAACCACTCTGCTGATGCCCGTGCTGATGCTGATGCTGATGGTCGCGCCCTCGGCCATGCTCTTCTTCGGTGGCCAGTCGCAGAGCGATATACTTGTAATCGACAATTCGGGAGTGATAGTCCCTCATCTTAAAAGTGACGAGAATGTGCGTTACACCGCCACCTCAGGCATTTCTGTCGACTCGGCTCTCCGCCGCGATGACTGCACGGGTGTTCTGGTGATTCCGCGCGATGTCGTCGAGGCTGAGAATGCCAAAGTGCGGCTCTTCACCAACGGCCCTTCTTCGATATCGCTCGAAGAGAATATTACCGGCCAGATCAACTCCACTATCGAGGATATCCGTCTGCGTCAGTATAATATTGACAATCTGTCGGAGATTCTCGACAAAGTCCACAGCGAAATCGTTCTTTCGAGCAAGCGAAACGACAAGGAAAGCGACGAGGAATCGTCGGCCGGTCTGAGTTTCGGACTCGGCATATTGCTGACATTCGTGCTCTATATGTTCCTGCTGATCTATGGCCAGATGGTGATGACCTCGATTATCGAAGAGAAGGGCAACCGCGTGCTCGAGCTGGTTGTGTCGAGCGTCAAGCCCTCTCAGCTCATGATGGGCAAGATTGTCGGTGTCGCGCTGGTGGCGCTGACCCAGATTGTTATCTGGACTGTTCTGATGGGAGCGATGATCACGTTTGTGTTGCCGGCTGTCATTCCGCCTGAGCTTGCCGCCGACATAGCTTCGGCGAATGCCGGAAATCTCGACGCCGTCAGCTCCGACATCGATCTCGTGAAAGCTTTCGCAATGTTCGGCAATGTCGGCTACATGATGGGAATAATGTTTGTGCTGATGCTCTTCCTCGTGTTCGGCTTCCTTCTCTATTCGGCTCTGTTCGCCGCAATCGGGTCGGCCATCGACAACATTCAGGATGCCAGCCAGCTCACTACGATTATCACTATCCCAATCATCCTCGGCCTGATATTCTCTTTCCAGGCTGCCAACGACCCGATGGGGCCCGTGGCTTTCTGGCTGTCGATGTTCCCGCTGACGTCGCCCATGGTAATGATGGCCCGCGTTCCGTTCGGAATCCCTGCCTGGGAGATTGTACTGTCGATCGCCATACTGATAGTCTCGACTCTGTTCATTATATGGATGGCCGGAAAGATCTATCGTGTCGGAATCTTCATGTATGGCAAGAAACCGAATCTTAAAGAGCTGATGCGTTGGGTGAAATATAAATAAAAAAGGCCCCTTTTAGTTAAATAACGTGTGTCCGGCGCCACATTGCGGGCCGGACATGCGTTATATTACTGACGGCAATAATACAAGACTTATACTGCTAAATATTGTGAAAACTCAGCCGTCGTTAACCGAATATTAACAGAAAAATCGTAAATTCGCGCGAAATTTACCAGCCAAAGAAGAATGAGACAACTTAAAATTGTAAAGTCAATCACCAACCGTGAGACAGCATCTCTCGACAAATATCTCCAGGAAATTGGCCGTGAAGAGCTTATCTCGGTAGAAGAGGAGGTTGAACTGGCTCAGCGTATTCGTCAGGGCGACCAGCGCGCCCTTGAGAAGCTGACCCGTGCTAATCTTCGTTTTGTGGTGTCGGTAGCCAAGCAATATCAGAATCAGGGTCTGAGCCTTTCCGACCTTATCAACGAGGGCAATCTCGGACTTATAAAGGCCGCCCGCAAATTCGACGAGACCCGTGGCTTCAAGTTTATCTCATACGCCGTCTGGTGGATCCGTCAGTCGATTCTTCAGGCTCTTGCCGAGCAGAGCCGCATTGTGCGCCTTCCGCTGAATCAGGTCGGCTCACTCAATAAGATAGGTAAAGCTCTCAGCAAGTTCGAGCAGGAGAACGAGCGTCGTCCGTCGCCCGAGGAACTGGCCGAACGGCTCGATGTCCCTGTCGACAAAATCGCCGATACCCTTAAGGTAAGCGGCCGTCATATCTCTGTCGACGCTCCGTTTGTAGAGGGAGAGGACAACAGTCTTCTCGACGTTCTTACAAACGACGATTCTCCCATGGCCGACGCCACCCTGACTCAGGAATCGCTGTCGAAAGAGGTCGACCGCGCTCTGCGTCAGCTCCACGAACGCGAGCGCGACATACTGAAGATGTTCTTCGGCATAGGCTGTCAGGAAATGACACTCGAAGAGATCGGTGCCAAGTTCGATCTTACCCGCGAGCGCGTGCGCCAGATCAAGGAAAAGGCTATCCGCAGGCTTAAAGGCCAGCGCAGCAAACTTCTCAAACCTTACCTCGGTCAGTGATCCGCCTTCAGGTCGACGGCCTTACCAAGAGCTACGGCGACCGCCTGCTGTTTGCCGATGTCACCTTCGGTATCGAAGAAGGTGACAAGATCGGTATCGTAGCCCGCAACGGAACGGGAAAATCCACACTGCTCAGAATCATCGCCGGCCTCGAAGAGGCCGACAGTGGTTCTGTTGTCGGTTCGCGCGGGTTGCGGATAGGATTCCTCCAGCAGATTCCTCCGTTGCCCGACGGGGCGACGGCCATAGAAGCCTGCCTGAGCCTTATTGATGCCGAAGTAGCGGCCGAAGAGCCGACATTGCCCGACGATGCGCGGCGCACACTGACGCAGCTCGGACTCGCCGACGCCGACGCCCGCGTCGATACTCTTTCGGGAGGACAGCGCAAGCGTGTGGCTCTCGCTGCCGTCATTCTGTCGCGTCCCGATCTTCTCATTCTCGATGAACCTACGAACCATCTCGACATCTCCGCCATTGAATGGCTCGAGAAATATCTGTCGCGTCAGCGCCTGACGCTTCTGATGGTTACCCATGACCGCTATTTTCTCGATCGCGTAACCCGAAGGATAATCGAGCTTGACCATAAGAGCGCATTCGTCCATGAGGGCAATTTCGACTATTATCTGCGACGTCGTGCCGAACGCCTCGATGCAATGAGCGCCGAGCTCGACCGCGTGCGCAATACATTGCGCCGCGAGCAGCAGTGGATGAGCCGGCAACCTCAGGCGCGTGCCGGGAAAGCTAAGTTCCGCATCGACTCGTTCTACGACCTCAAGGAGCGTTCGCGCGTCGATCTGCGTCAGCGCGATGTCAGTCTCGAAAGCCGTTCAAGCTATATCGGTTCGAAAATCTTCGAGGCTGTCGACGTGTCGAAGAGCTTCGGCCCGAAAAGAATTCTCGACCGTTTCAATTATGTTTTCGCCCGTGGCGAGAAGCTCGGCATCATAGGTGCCAACGGGGTGGGGAAGTCGACGTTTGTCAAGATGCTTCAGGGGCTTGTCAGTCCCGACGCCGGACATTTCGATGTCGGCACAACGGTGCGTTTCGGATATTACAGTCAGGACGGAATTGCCTTCGATCCTGGAATGCGTGTCATCGACGCGATAACCCGCCAGGCCGAAGAGGTCAGTCTCAACGACGGAGGCCGCACACTCTCGCCGATGCAGTTCCTGACCCGTTTCCTCTTCGATCCGGCCGACCAGCAAAAATATATTTCAACTCTCAGCGGCGGCGAGCGCAGCCGCCTCCATCTCGCTTCGGTTCTGTTGCGCCGGCCGAACTTTCTTATTCTCGACGAGCCGACCAACGACCTCGACATCCCTACGCTTGCCATTCTCGAAGAGTATCTCCGCGAATTCGAGGGCTGCGCTATCGTTATCAGTCACGACAGGTTTTTTCTCGATTCTATCGTCGACCATCTTTTTGTTCTCGAAGGCGACGGAGTTGTCAAGGATTTTCCGGGTACCTATACAGAGTATCGCGGCTGGGCCGACGAACGGGCCCGCGAAGAACGGCGCAACGAGCCGTCGGCGCCGGCCGAAAAGACGAAGCCCCGAAGCGAACGTCCGGCGCGCATGAGTTTCAAAGAGCGCAAGGAATATGAGGCGCTGACTGCCGAAATCGACGCTCTGACAGCTGAGAAAAAGGCTCTTGAGGCAGCTTTCGCCGACGGAACGGCTGAAGACTTCGCCGCAGCTTCACGGCGATACGAAGCCGTCAGCTCGGAGCTCGACGCCAAAGAACTCCGCTGGCTTGAACTCGACGAGCTGGCCTGAATCCATATTGATTTATCTTCAGCGATGATTCGTCGCCGCCGGGAATCAGTTTGTCGCTTTTCGACAGACTGATACTTCAGATTTGTGTGACTTATTAACGCGAGTTCGGGATAAGAAATACCCTAAAAAGTTGAATCGGCAGCTTTAAAAAGTTGCCGATTCTCTTGGCAATATCACTGATATTTAGTAATTTAGAGGTGACAAACAATAAGTACTATATCATGATTACCGAGAGTAAAGTTACTGAAATTTTCTGTATTGCGGATGATTTTTGCAAAGAATTTGAAGTCGAGATGGCAAAAAACTCCCTTCCGTCCTCCCCTGACGCCCCGAAACGGCGCCGGAAGCGCATGATGTCCGACGCGGAGGTCATCACGATTCTGATCTGCTTCCACTTCAACACCTACCGCAACTTCAAGCATTATTATCTGTCATGCGTGTGCGGACAGTGGAAGCATCTGTTCCCACGCCGGTTCTCGTACAATCGTTTTGTGGAAATTATGCCGCGTTGTTTCGTGGCGCTGACAATGTTCCTCCGTCTTGCCTGTTTCGGCCAGTGCACCGCATCAGTTTCGTTGACAGTACCTGCATTCCTGTGGTACACAATAAGCGTGAATTCAACATGAAGGTATTCAAAGGCATAGCGGCCAAGGGCAAGAGTACCATGGGATGGTACGTAGGCTTCAAACTGCATCTTCTGTGTAACGAAAAGGGGGAACTTGTGAACTTCGTCCTCACCCGTGCAAACGTCGACGACCGTCAAGAATCTGTCATTGACACGCTGACAGACAAGGTGTTCGGCAAGCTGTACGCCGACAAGGGATATATCTCGCAATCACTTTTCGGACATCTGTGGGACAACGGGGTGCATATCGTGACCGGCCTGCGCTCGAATATGAAACAGCGCCTCATGCCGCTTTACGACAGGATAATGCTCCGTAAGAGAAGCATCATCGAATCAATAAACGACATGCTCAAGAACGTGGCCCGGCTGGTGCATTCCCGCCACCGCAGCGTCCACAATTTTATCATGAACCTGCTTGCGGCAATGGGTGCGTATTGCTTCTTCTCCACAAAGCCGGAAGTCAATTTCGATTACGAGGTGCCTGAGTCCAACGGGCAGCTCGTCCTCTGGCAATAAACTGCACCGGTTGAAAAATCAGGCGCCCAATGACCGGCCGCCTGATAATTCATGCCTAACTGTAATGTCGCTGAGTTGGATATCGTTATCCCGAACTCGCGTTATTATGTTGCTTTCCGAGTCGAGCACTATGTATGAGAGATCGTTCTTGTCGAATACGCCTCCCTGTTCGCCTTCGGTCGGGGCTTCCCACGACAGTCCGACGAATCCGTCTTTCTCGGTCACGCGCACGTTTCTCGGACGACCCGGCACGTCGAATCCCGAGAACCCCGAGGCTGTTCCGGCAAGACCGCGCAGCTCACCGTCGAAGGCGCGGAGGTCGTAGGTGTTGAGACCCTTCGCCGGGGCGGCGTCATACCATGTATAGGTTTTACCCGGCTCGACGGGCGCAACGGTGTGGACAACAGTTTCGCCGCGGTAGATCTCGACTTTCGAAAGCGACCTGAGGTTGTTTCCGGCAATCGAGAGTGAGGGCGTCGTGAAAGTCAGTGTCAGGCCTTCCGAGCCGTCGGGATTGGGAACAATCTTAATGTCGGTCACTGCGGCCGGGGCGTTCGAGCCGGCTTCCTGCGTCACTTTGAGATTGTCGATAGCGAGCACGTCACTGTCGGCCTTGGTTGTCGCATGGATTCCGATATAATATATTCCGTCGGCCGGAACCTGAACGAGATTGGTCACGGTAGTGAATCTCGACGAGCGGAATGTCTGTTCCTCCATGACCGTGACGGCGTTGTCGGCTTTCATGGCTTCGGCCGTGGCGGCGGTGGCCATCATTATCGCCATCGTCTCGGGATAGAGCGAGCCGGAGCGGGCCCTGACATCGAGCGAGATATTGTAGAGACGTCCGCTTTCGAGACGTATGGGCGGACTTATCAGCCAGTCGTCTTTAGCATTCTCCGACGAATATTTGCATTGCATGTCGCCTTCGTTGTAGTCTTCGTCGTATACGAACTCCCATGTCTTGCCGTCTTTCCTGACGTCGATGACAGTGAAGAAGTCGCTGGCCGAGGAATTGTCGAAATTCTCGCTGTAGGGAACCGACATGGCTCCCCCTGTCAGAGCTTTCGGCGATGAGGCTGTCGGACCTGTGAGGCCGTCGGCTTCAGGGGTGACGTCATACCAGACTCCTGTGCCCGAAGCCGTGAATGGCTCTGAGAAAGTTGTGGCAGTCTGCGAAGTGGCAACGGTGACATTGTCGGGCTGTCGCACTATAGTATATCGCAGGGCTGCCGCGTCGATATATCCGCCGTTGACACCCTGCGTCGGGGCGTCCCAGCTGAGCGTGAGGCCGGTGTTGTCGGAGGTCAGCCGCATATTCGTCACTGCCGAGGGGGTGTCTTTGCCGAACCAGGCTTTGAGCTCGCGCACGGGAGATTTTCCGGTGGAGTTCGAGGTGGTGACCCCGAGAGTGTGGAAGCCTGCAGTGGTGGCTTCGACTTCGACAGTCTTTGTAGCGCCTGCGGCTATGGTTCCTGTCTCTGACACAGTTCCGTCGACGGTCACCTCATAGCTGAGATTGCCGGTCAGCGGCGAACCTCCGAAGGTGTAGTCCGGCGCGGTGAAAGTCAGTTTTCCTTTCAGAGCGCCGTCGGTAATGTCGATTTTCAGGGCATCGGCGGTGTTGGGAGCGCCTTGAAGGGCTTCGGGCGTCATGACGTCGAGGGCCACGATCTGGTCTTCGTCGGGCAGGTCGAAGATTTTCGTTGCGGCGCGACTTCGTAGAATGCCGAAGTGTTGTCGGCTTTCGCGGCAACCCAGTAGAGGCGGCCGGTTGTGTCGTCGAAGTCGGCCGACTGTTTGAACCGCGGCTTAACGCCGGTGGAACCGACGAGTGTTGCCTTTCCCGAAGTCTTGTCGAGAGTGTTGAGGTCGCCGTCTTCGTCGATAGCGTAAATGACGCCCTGGGGCGATGCGGCGATGGCGAAGTATTCACAGGGGAGAGTGGCGATAGCTGTTCGGGTTACCGTTTCGGGGTCAAATGTTCCGAACACATAGCCCGTCATGTCGTCGTTGTAGAAAATGCCGTAGATTTTTCCGTCGGTCGGGTCGTAGGTCATATCGTAGCCGATACATCCTTCTTCGGCATCTCTGACGGTCAGCATCTCTCAGGTCGATGCATTGTAATGGTAGTATTGGGCTATGCTTGAGCCGAAAAGCTGGGTGTAGCCGATATAGTAATAGTCATTGCCGTTATAGCATCCGCCGCCGTTGGCGCGGAACTGGTCGCCGGTCACGAGGGTAGTCATTCCGTAGTCGGGGTTGGCCCGGAAGGTGACGATTGCCGTGTTATTGGTATTGGCGGGCCTGAGGTTACAGCCGCGGAGCTTAACATTATAGCCGGGGGCCGGCGGTGCCATCGGCGGGCGTATTGCCTGACGTTCGTTGCGGCTGTCGGAGCTGACGGTCATGCCCAAGCCCGGCTGTTTGAACAGAAGGGCATCGCTGTTGATAAGATTGTAGGAGCGGGCCGAGGCTTCGGACTCGGGATAGCGCAGTGAGATGTCGGCGGACAGATCGACGGCTCCCGCTGCGAGGGCTATCAGCGCGGTCGCGCCGAAAAGCAGATGTCTGAATCTCATTGTGAAAGACTGGTTGTGGTTAAAGATATTTAATTTGATTGCAAATGGATACAAATAATATCGAACTTCCCGCCCCATGTTGTTAAATATGACTAACATATTGTCAAATGCAACAGACCCCGGCCGCTGTGAGGCGGACAGGGTCTGTTAAGGGAGAGCGGAGCTGTCAGCGGAGAATCTGCTTGACGGTCGAGCCGTCGGCGCGTTTTTCGATATATATTCCCGGAGTTGTCGGGGTTGAGATGCGGCGTCCGCAGAGGTCGTAGAAGGCGACCGTTGCTGAGGTTTCGGCCTCGATATTGTCTATCGCGGCCGTTCCGATCAGAAGTCTGACGGGCAGTTCTACGCCCGGAGCCCTGAAGGTTATGTCGGCAGTGGCTTTGTCGGTGCGCGTTGTTGTCAGTGTAGCCGTGCATTTGTCGTAACGTCCTTCGATGGCGCAGCTGACCCCGTCTGGAAGCCCTTCGACGGTCAGCTCCGGGGCATCGTAAAAGCTGTCGAGAACGAGGCGTGTCGGCGCAGCGGGAATAACTCCGATTTCTTCGGGCCCGGTCAGCCATGGCAGTTCGGCGTCGAGCACGAATGCGAATGAGTTCATCAGCCCGGTCATGTATGCGATAGGACTGAGAGTCGTGCGCGGTTCGTTGCCGGAGTAGCATATCTCTATCTCGATCCATCCGTAGACGAGGCCCCGATAGTCGTCGGCCATGCCGACGAACGGCGAGAAGTAATTGACGTCGGGACTGTTGAACCCTATGATTTTAACGACATATCCGGGAGCAACGTCAGAGGAAAGCACAACGGGCTTGTCGAACGTGAACATGATTGTTACGAGGTCTTTGCCTGTCGATTCCTCCATAACGGTGTTGACAACGCTCTTTGCCGAGGCGAGGGCAGTCGGTCGGATGATGTAGCCGCCCGTTTCCTTGTCAATATCGGCGAGATGAATCTCAGCTGTCAGTTCGGCACCGTCGGCAAAGTCGGCGTAAGCACCGAAGTGCAGCCCGCGCACAACCGTGGGCGCTTCCGTTGTCGTATACATATTGATGAGAGAGATGAGTTTGGAGTAGTCGCCGTCTTCGGGATCGCCGTTGAAGGTGTAGTCGGTCCAGAAGGCATCGGTTCCGGGGCTGTGGCCCAGAACGGGAATTGTCATGTCGTCGCCGCCAAGCTGATTGTATAATCCGTCGGTATATGGGAATGACATAAGCCCGAGCTCAAGCAGAGTCGGAGTTCCATCGACTTTTGCCTCGAATTGGGGGCGTCCGCCGACCTGGATATAAGATGCGTGGCTGAACGAGCCGGGAGCGGCGCCGTCGCGGGTTGCTGTAACCTCCGGCACGGGGAACAGGTTGTTGCGGGTGGTGAATTCCGACGTGTAGTCGGGATGATAGGTGACGGTCAGCTCTTCGCCGTCGGCCGACATTGTCTCCCCCTCGTTATTCATGTATGACCAGACGAAGTCGACGCCGCTGTCGTCGCTCGTGGCTGTCCATGTCAGAGGGATGTTTACTCCGTTCACGGCCACAGGCATGGTCAGTCCGGTCATTTCTTTGTCATAGCCGAAGAAGAGAGTGCCCCCCGGGTGGGCGTATGACGCCGAAAGTCTGGGATAGCCTACGCGCACAGCGTCGACGAAGACAGAATTGGTGTCTTTTCCCGAGCTGACGAAAGCGATCTTAACCTTCTTGCCGGCATATTCGGCGAGGCTGACGGAAATCTGCTTAGCCGGCTGCCCCGACTCATTGAGCAGTTCTTCGAAAGATTTGTCTTTGCTCGATTCGACGGTGCTGTATAGATCGTTCCATGTCGTTCCGCCGTCGGCCGATACTTTAACCTTAAAATCGCCGATAACGACCGGGTCGCCGATATATTCATAGGTGTCCCAATTAACATTATCCATGCTGAAAAAGAAGACGGCGTCGGCATATAGAAGGAAGTCAAGTCCCATTCCTTCGGGCAGCTCTATCTCGGGAGTGACGAGCCATTCGTTAAGGTCGACGTCGCCGTTGAAGGGGCAGTAGAAGGCATAATCGCCCTCGAATCCGGTCATGAACAGCAATGCCGGATTGTCGGCGTGCCAGGTCAGATCGCTTTCGAGATTGTTTTTGGAATCGACGGCCCATCCGTCGGGAGTCGCTCCGTCGTGTTCGAAGTTTTCGCTGAGGACGTTTCCATTGGCGTCGGGAGCTGCCGCCGGCAGGTTGCGCAGCCGGGGAGTGATAGCCATGGAGCCTTTTACAAATTTTTTGACGGAGTTGCCGTTGGCGTCGCGCAGAATCTGGAGCCTTGCCGACGGGCCGAGCTGGCGGTTAGAGGTTACTCTCATTGATGCCGGAGTGGCATGGCGGTTCGTTATTGCCGGTGTTCCGGCAACGGCGTCGACAAGCGGTGTCGGCGGTGCGGCCGACAGTGGCGCGACAGTGGCGGCTGCTAACAGAGCAAGAAATGAAATTTTCATAATCAATAATAATTGTGATGATCTCACAAAGATATAACATTTCCTTTGTATTTGCAAATTTCATATTGATTATTGCGTAAATTTATATTCGATAGTGGCGTTTTATATTCGCTATAGAATCTCGGCAGAGCAGGGCCGATTTCTGAGATTTCTTAAACAATCGAGTGGCAAAACTGGTTAAGTTATTAAAACGTATTTGAAATATGTTAAGGATGTTGCGCGGATAGATCTCGGCAGCCAGCAGTACGGCACTGTCTCGAAAGTGTCGGGCCATGAATGTGCGCTCATGGGAATCTATCAGTTGCCCGGAGCCAATGCCCTCAGTGTTGCCAATGCGGTGCGCGACCGGCTCGAGCAGCTCGCTCAGAATTTTCCGCCCGGAGTCAAATATGATGTCGTGCTCGACACTACGGAGTTTGTCACTGCTTCTATCGACGAGGTACTGGTCACCTTTGTCGAGACAACGCTGATTGTCATGATCGTCATTCTGCTGTTCCTCCAGAACTGGCGCGCAGTAATCATACCGATGATAACTATTCCGGTTTCGTTGATTGCGACTTTCGCCGTCATGAAGCTGTTGGGATTCACTCTGAACACCCTGACGCTTTTCGGTCTTGTTCTCGCCATCGCGATAGTGGTCGACGACGCGATAGTGGTTGTCGAAGACTGTTCCCGACTGGTCGATGAGGGGAAACTGACGCCGCGTCAGGGCGCCGAGAAGGCTATGCAGGAACTTCAGAGACCGGTCATTGGCGAGGTGCTCGTGTTGCTGTCGGTTTTCATCCCTACGGCTTTCATCAGCGGCATAACCGGTCAGCTCTATAAACAGTTCGCGCTCACAATCGCTGTGTCGACAGCTTTCTCGGGATTCAACGCCCTGACTTTCACGCCGGCGATGTGTGCCCTGTTTCTGCGCAAGAAGAAACAGGCTAAATTCTTCATCTACCGCTGGTTTGAGAAAGGTTTCGGGGCGACGCTCAATTCCGGCCCACGGCGTCAGTTCGAGCGAAGGAATCGAAGAGATGGAGAATCTTGTCAGAGAGGTCGCCGGCGAAAACTATAACTACGCCTGGACCGGCGAAGCATATCAGGAGACGCAGAGCGGAACAACGATCTCGCTTGTGCTGATCTTCGCCATAGTGATGACTCTGCTTGTGCTGGCCGCACAATATGAGAGCTGGACAGATCCGGTGGCCGTGATTATGGCAATGCCGACGGCACTTCTTGGAACGGTCATGGGCTGGATATTCCTCAGTCAAAGCATCAGTATCTACACCCAGATCGGTATTATCCTTCTGTTGGGTCTCGCAGCCAAAAACGCTATTCTGATTGTTGAATATGCCCGCGATTTCCGTTCGGCGGGCAATGACATAAGGCAGGCGGCGCTCGATGCCGGCAAGATCCGCTTCCGGCCGATCATGATGACCGCTCTCGCTTTCGTGTTCGGCGTCATGCCGATGTTGTTCGCAAACGGCGCCGGAGCAGCGAGCCGTGTGTCGCTCGGAACGGCGGTCGTGTTCGGTATGGCGGTCAACGCCATTGTCGGAACGCTTTTCGTGCCGAATTTCTGGGAACTGATGGAACGCCTTCTAGAACGCTATCTTTCGAAGCTGTTTGCCGGAGCCGACAAAGCCGCCTCTACAGCCGGACAGGAGGATGGCCCGGAGTCCAAAGCCACGCCGTGACGCGCTTTGCTTCGGTAGCGTCGAGAGCCGAGCGCACGGCTGCTGTCAGTCGGTGGAGGCGTTGGCGTTTCGACGGAATGTCGGGATAGCGGTCGGGATCGTCGACAATCTCAACAGCATGGATGTCGCCTCCCGGCAGAACAACAAGCCTGTCGATGAGCCATGAACCGCCATTCTCGAAGTTGACGGCCGCATGGCATGTCACAGAAGAGTCTGAGTCGTACCATCGGGCCACGGTAGTGTCAGCCAGTGCCGAGGAAATATCGGCCGAGAGCCTGTCGGCGGTGGCGATGTCGATGAAATGCTGTGCGGCAAGCCGTCTGATCTCCTTGCCGATTGCCGAAGCGCTGCGCCGGTTTCGCAGAAGGGCGATAAAGCGCTCGGTGTAGCTCTCTGAAGGCGATTCGTCGTCGTCGAGGGTGACGCCGGCCCATATATCGCGATTTTCCGTGGCTGCGCCTATCGGATCAATGAAAAACGACTCGACGGGCTCGAGAACGCTGCGCTTGCTTTTTTCGCGAACCGGCGAGGTCGGCGCTCCTGCTATGATATTTCCTGTGGCGGCATCGGCGACGAAGCCTCCGAGTTCGAGCGCATTCTCGACGAGCGAAGTACCGTTCCCACCTTTTGCTCCGATATTGACGCATAGCTCGCGTCCGGCTCTTGTGAAAGCAACGTAGAGAACGTTGATCATGTCCGACAATACCTCCCGGTCATATTTGCGGTATTGTTCGTCAAAGGGGGTGCCGAGCATTGCTTTCGACGGGATAAGCGGCACCAGTTCGGGGCGGTCGTCATCGTTGATGCCTTCGATCTGGGGAGTCCTGAACCAACGGAGTCGTTCGCGGTTCTTTTTGTCGATATATGGAATATGGACACAGGGGAATTCAAGCCCCTTCGATTTATGGATAGTCATGACGCAGATTGCGTCGGGGTCGGCGTCGGTATCGACCATTGCCGTTCTGTTCCCATAGTTTTCCCACCAGCTGACAAACGACGCGATGTCGCCTTCGCCGGTTTTCTCGCTGTGGTCGATCGCCAGATCGAGAAGGGATGTGAGATATGCGTTCTGGTTGACGCGCTGCTCTTCGGAGAGCGACGCTATAATGTTTCTGACAACCGACGGAAGCGAGTTTCCTTTGCCGAGATTCACCGGCGCCGGATCGATTGCCGTTTCGGGATTTTCGGCACGTTCACGCCGGCGGCGCATATAATTTCCGACAGCACGGGCAAAGGCCTCGCTGACAGGATGGCCGGCGGCACATTCTTCTTCATAGTCTTTGTTCAGAATGGCGATCTCACGCATCGACACATTCCGGTCGGAGGTGACGAAATCCGACGCTGTCATGGTTTTCAGAATGCTCATCACAACTCTGACCGCCGGAGAGTTCTTCAGCGCGAGGGCTTCGTCGCTGGAGATTTTTACACCCTTGAAATCGGGATCTGACGACAGCACCGGCAGCAATGTCTCGATAAAGCTGCGGGCTGTGTCGTTTGTGCGGAAAAGCACTGCGATCTCACCTCCGCGATAACCGGCACGCAGCTGGCGCCTGATTTCTCCGATGGTTGTCTCGAATGATCGGGTTATGAATTCCTCGGAGGTAGCTTTCGTCCCGAGAGTGAACCTCAGATCGGAAATCCGCACATATCCCTGAAGCTCACGGCGTTTCGGCGCCACACTCTGAACGACATTGGCATAGATATCTCCAAGGCCTGCGGCTTCGGCCATCGACTTGAAAAGAACATTGTTGAATCTGACAATGTCGGCGGCACTGCGCCAGTTTGTGTTTCCTGCCACGTCGTTGCCTGTAATGGCAGTGTTCCCCGGAAAGTCACCGGCAATGTTTGTCAGCAGGGTAGGGTCGCTGTTACGGAAACGGTAGATACATTGTTTTTCGTCGCCGATGACGAGGCTTTCGTTGCCGAAACTGACGCTCTCCGCAATGAGCTTGCTTAGATTTTCCCATTGGAGGCGCGAGGTGTCCTGAAACTCATCGATAAGGAAATGGCGGTAATACTGGTTCAGTCGCTCGAATATGAAAGGCGAATCGTTGTCGGCGATTATGCGGTGGAGAACCGAGTTGGTGTCTTTGAGAAGGAGCGAGTTGTTCTGCTCGAGAATCTTGTGGATAGAGTCGGTCACGTTGCCGATCAGCCCCATGGCATAGACGTTGACACTCATTTTGTTGAGCAGTTCCCACATCTTTTTTGCCTCTACGATCGCACTGAAGGCTTCGCTGACGTCGGCTACAAGTATTGCCGGCGGTTCTGTTTTGCCTTTGAATGCTTTGGCCGGATTCTGTTCTGTCTGATTGAGTTTAAGTCCCGGCAAATTCGACGGTGTCGCCGCAGCCCATGAGTTGAGAAGCTTGAACGCGTTGGCCGAGATTAATTGTTCGTGTCCCGACGCAGTCCGAAGAGCCTTCTGCGAAGCTGACCGGACCACTTCGACAAGGTTGTCGGCCCGGGAGGTCAGGCCATCGCGGAATCGTTTTATTCGCGCCGGGTCAGAAAGCCATCGGAGCATCTTGTCGATATTCTCTTCGAAAGTCTCGTTGAACAGAGTCTTGAAAAACGCCAGGAATTCAGAAAAAGTGTTCGAACCACGGTCGAAAACATTGAAGGCTTTCCCTTCGTTGAAGCGCGTCAGAGCGTATTCAGTTACCCATCCCATCAGCTGGCGTGTCTCCGCGTCGGTATTGTGGTCGAGGCTGTTGAGAAGGTCATTGACGCCGTTGAAGATAGCTGTCGATTCGTCGAGATCGACCTCGTAGTTGCCGTCGAGTTCGGCCTCACGGGCGAACGCGCGGAGAATTGTCTGGAAAAAAGAATCGATGGTCGAAACGCTGAACATTCCGTAATCGTAGAGCAGCTGCTTCAGTGCTTCAGAGGCCGCGGCAGCGATCTCTTCCTCCGAGGCGTTGAAGTTGGCCATGAATTCTTTGAGGTAGGGGCTTCGCTCCGTCGGATCGAGAACCGCCATTGTCGCCGGATTGAGAGCCAGCAGTGACAATTCATGGACAATTCGGTTTTTCATCTCTTCAGTGGCTTTGTTGGTGAACGTGATTGCCAGAAGAGAACGATGGGCCATCGGAGCATGGCGGTAAAGATGCCGGCGTCCGTCGGTGTCGGTATAGCCAAGGAGCATCCGAATGTAGCGTTTGGCCAGAGTGTAGGTTTTTCCCGAGCCTGCCGAAGCTTTGTAGACGTCGAGCATCCGCGGTCAGATTATGCGCGTTTTATAGCCCATCCCTGTCAGCAGCGACGCTACATCTTTTCTGCGGTCGCCCTGAATCAGAATCTCTCCGCCGCGGGCTGAGCCTCCTGTGCCGAGAGATTGTTTGAGGCGAGCGGCAACAGCCAGAGCCTCGGTGTCGTCGTCGGTATCGAAGCCTGCGATGATAGTGGCCTGTTTGCCGCGCCGTCCTTTTTTGTCGAGCACGATGTCGAGCTTCCTGCCTCCGAAAACGGGCTCAGCGGGAGCCTGGACAGGCTCATCGGCTCCGTCTACGTCGGACTGTTGCTCGGGGTCGAGCAGCTGACGCAGAGAATCGCGCCAGTCCATTCCCTGACGATTATTTGACATCATTCCGGCGATGATACATGAAGTTGCTGCCGTGGTCGTTGACCGTCAGTGTGATTCCGTTGAAGTCAACAATCGGTTTCTCCTGATGGCCGACAATTTTTCCGACGAGGGTCGAATCGCCTTCGGTGAGCAGAGTCGACGGGTCGAGATCAAGAATCAGCTTGTTGCCCTCGACATTCCATTTGCCCTCGACAGTCATTGTCAGGACCCCGGGATTGATGGCTCTGATCTTGCATTTGCCGTTTTTGTTGAGCTCCATAAGAGGCTCGTCCTGAGAAATCTCGCTGATATAGTAACTGCCGGCAATCTCTTTTGCCTCATCGCTCAGATGATTGCAGGCCGCCAGAACAAGCGCGCAGCCCAGAATCACCGTCATAAAGAATTTCCTTGACATCTGTGATAAATATTTAATCACGCAAAAATACAACTTATTCATCAGAAATCATTGTCGGGTAGCTGAAAATTTCATCGGGCGGAATTTGAGAATCGCCGCTATGGCGTGTGTTATTGCAGGGTCGGCAGTTTTGCCGGAATTGTCGGATGCCTGCACACGGGCCGTTTATCTGGGCCCCGACAACATGATTGTCACGGGACGCACGATGGACTGGAAAGAAGATCCGCATTCAAACATCTATTTCTTTCCGAGGGGTATGGCCCGGCGCGGAGCCGAGACCGACAATACGGTCAGATGGACGTCGGCCTACGGCAGTGTGGTGACTGCTGGATATGACATCGGGGTCTGCGACGGCATGAACGAGAAGGGGCTTGTGGCCAATCTGCTTTTTCTGGCGGAATCAGATTACCACAGATCCGATGACAACCGGCCTGTCATGGGGCTGAGTATATGGACACAATATGTGCTCGATAATTTCGCCACCGTCGATGAGGCTGTCGAGGAACTTGGCAAGGAGCTGTTCAGTATTGTTTTTTGTTAAGAAACGAAAAAGGCCAGTTTTTCCGCTCATTATACTTTTTATATAAATCTCGCCCTTGATTTGGGGAAATTTCTCGCCATGCAGTAATTTCTTGGTTAGGCTTTCTATATCTATCCAAATCTCTTAGGGCTTCAGAGAGACATACTTTTATCTCTTGACAAGCGTGGATTAATGAGTCTGGTTCCATTTCGTCCCATTTTTTTAGAGTATTCTCTGAATATATTGTCTTACCAAAGGCGGCAGATTCTTTCTTGCGAAGTTTAGGATTAATACATAGATAACTATATGGCACTGATGTTATAAACATCCTATATTCCATAGATACAGCAAACCAATCTCGCCGACTATTAATATATGGCCTGTTTAGATTAATTAAGTTTTCTTGGAACTCATCTAAATCTCTACTCATAGCACTCGCTTGTTGTGCATTATACTCAAATATACTTGCCTGTTCATATAGCACATTAGAGTAATTAGCGATTAAAGGATAGGACGCATACATACATTCGTCAAATAGTATCGCCTCTCCTTCATCTAAAAACTTTTCATTTCGGTATTTATTTATAACCCAAAGTACGGTTACGCCAACAATAGCAGTAGCTGCAACACAACTTATAATAATTATTCCTTTACGCTTAGTTGAGTATTCCATAAAATATATAATAAAGTGATTTAAACTTATTTCAAGTTTCAAGTTCTTAAGTAAGTAGTTAAAGTGTTGAAATACAACGTGTAAATAAGTTTGCTTGCTATATTATGGCTGCTTAAATCATTCATAAAGAAGAACCTATGTACGCTGTACTTGACAAAGTTATAATATAATCTGAGATTTTGCCCTATCTTTCGATTACAAAACGCGCGTGTCGGAATTTCTGCTAAAATTTAAACCGTTTCTTTCTTCAGACGTTATAAAAGTGTTGAGGTCGCAATTTTTGTGGATAATAAGAATTTGATTTATATACTGATATGACTGACAAAACAGGGTATTTGAGAATCGCCGCTTTGGCGTGTGTTATTGCAGGGTCGGCAGCTTTGCCGGGATTGGCGGATGCCTGCACACGGGCCGTTTATCTGGGGCCCGACAACATGATTGTCACGGGACGCACAATGGACTGGAAAGAAGATCCGCATTCAAACATCTATTTCTTTCCGAGGGGTATGTCCCGTCGCGGAGCCGAAACTGACAATACTGTCAGATGGACGTCGGCCTACGGCAGTGTGGTGACTGCCGGATATGACATCGGGGTCTGCGACGGCATGAACGAGAAGGGGCTTGTGGCCAATCTGCTTTTTCTGGCGGAATCAGATTACCACCGACCCGACGACAACCGGCCTGTCATGGGGCTGAGTATATGGACACAATATGTGCTCGATAATTTCGCCACCGTTGATGAGGCTGTCGAGGAACTTGGCAATGAACTGTTCAGGATAGATGATCCCGATCTTCCCAACGGTGCGAAATCGACATTGCATCTTTCTATCTCCGACCCTACGGGGAACAGTGCGATTTTTGAATATATCAACGGCAACCTCGTGATCCATCACGGACGTGAATGTCAGGTGATGACCAATTCTCCGACCTACGACAAGCAGCAGACTCTCGACGATTACTGGGAGCAGATCGGCGGTCTTGTCATGCTGCCGGGTACCAACAGGGCATCCGACAGGTTTGTGAGAGCTTCGTTCTATATCAAGGCTTTGCCCCGGACCTCTGATTATCGTCAGGCTGTGGCCGGAGTCTTCAGCGTTATGCGCAATGTGTCGGTGCCACTGGGAATCTCAATCCCGTCGCAGCCGAATATCGCCTCGACCCGCTGGCGCACTGTCGCCGATCAGAAGAATCTGGTTTATTATTTCGAGTCTACGCTAAGCCCCGATATTTTCTGGATTGATTTAAGAAAGCTTGATTTCAATGCCGGCAACAAGGTCATGAAACTCACTCTGACAAATGGCGCGATATATTCGGGCGACGCTGCTGGCGAGAAGCGCGACTCAAAGCCGCTAATGTTTCTTTTCGGAGTCTGACGTCCGGGTGACGACATAGAAAACCGCGTTCCGTATAGCCCTTTGCAAGGCTTGCGGAACGCGGTCGATTATACGGGTAGGGAACGGTTATCTGACGGTCACTTTAGCGGCTGTTGTGCCGGCTTTGGCGATGTAGATGCCCGGGTTGGCGATCGATACCGAAAGGTTGTTGTCGGAGGCTATGCCGCTGTAGACAATCTTTCCGTCGGGCGACACGATGATGACCTCAAGGCCTTCGGCACCGGTGACGGTGATTTTTCCGCGGCCTCCGGCGATGGCTACCGACGGGGCTGATGTCATGCCGAGAGCAGCTGCCTGTGTCACGGTTACATCGACAGGAATTGATTCACCTTCGTCATACACTGCGGTAAGACGGTAGACTGAGCCTACGGCATCGCCGCTGACAGCGTGGCTGAATGCAGGCTTCCGGAGAGGTGACTCATTGAGCCGCACGCCGTCGCGGTAGATATTGTAGCCGCGATGATTGACAGCGCTGTTGCCCAGAGGGATATACGAGACGTCGTCGAGCATTCCGAGCAGCCCGGAGGCTGTAGCGCCCTTGATGGCGAAGTAGCGGGCTCCGGCAGGCAGATTGATGATATATTCGGTCCAGTCGGCTCCGATGAGATCGTAGGCGGCAACGCGGGTGAAGTTCCACGGGTTGTTGCTCTCACCAGAGATGAGGAATTCGACTGTTTCGCTGACATAGGGATGATAGGCGCGCAGCCACAACGATACCTGCTGGGCCTGACCGGAGAGCTGCGGAGAGATGATCCAGTCGGCACAGGTGCCGTCGACGCCGAAGAATCCGAGGCTCTTGTTGCCTGAATGGGCATAGAACGAGTCGATGTCGCCGAAGGCCGGGTCGCTCTCGTCAATGACAAACCATGAGCGTTTTGAACCGGAGGGTACTCCGGGCATCCTGAAGTCTTCGAAACCGAGCACAGGCATCTCGTCGCCGTCGATGATTATCCATTCGTCGCATTCGCTTGTGCCGCCTTCGTAGGCTTCCATTGTGTCGGTGATGCGTCGCGGAGTGCGGTCGATGGTCGGCTTTTCCCATTGAAGCTCAACTGAGCCGTTGCCGTCAGTCGTAGCCACGGGATTGTTTACTACGGGAAGCTTCGGAAGCACCAGCTTGGAGATAGCTGTGCCGGTCATATTGTCGTCGGTATATTCATCGGTGGCGAGCACGATTTCGGCCTTGAATTCCTGGGGGCCTTCGTTAATAACGCCGACTGTGACAGGAATGTCGACCCACATTGTTTCGGTGGGATGGACGGTGCGCCCCTGAGCCGTAACCTCGGGCTGACCGTTTCGCATAAGGTTGATCGAGTAGTCTCCCTCGGTCGATGAACCGGAGTTCTCAAGTTTGACGCGCACTTTGAATTCTTCGTTGGCGCGGATTTTCTCGGGAGCTGTGATTGAGAGGGCGGTGAGGTCGTGGGCGCGGGCCTCATTGACCTTGACGGCGTCGATGAAGGTGTATTGCAGATTTACTGCGGTGGCCTGGAATTTGAGCTGTATGTCGCGGCCTGCCCATTCCGAGAGGTCGACGAGGAAGCGGTTCCAGCCCTGCTGGGCACAGTCGTCGGCCATGACGATTGTCTTGACGCATTTGACCTCTTCTCCCGGAGCAACTACGAAAACTTCGAGTTTGTTCTGATCGGGTGTGCCGAGTGAGTTGACGATATTGTAGGTATTGAAAGTCAGATAGGGATTGGTTGTGCCGGCGAGCGATATGCGGCCTGTAACCAGAGCTGACCAGTCGTCGATAAATTCGGCCTGCATGCCGATGAATCCGTTGTTGCCGTCGCAGTCGGAGAGGCCCGACAGATCTTCGTCTTTAAACAGGAACCAGTTGCCGCCGGTGCCTTCGATCATATAGTTGTGGTGGAACTCCGCGTCGTTGAACGATTCGCTCCAGGGAAGCTGGTCGGGATTGCCGACCACGATGATTTCGCTGGCCCGGCCGCGGCCTGTGCCGCTCTCGGTTATCGGGAATACCGCGTAGCGTTTGAAGTCCTGAGCCGCATCGGCTTCGATCGCTCTGAAGGTTACGCTGTTGACTGAGGCGTCGACATCCCGAAGCCAGTTCTGTGCGCTTCCGAGAAGCTCGACAACCGAATAGCCTGTTACACCTCCTGCGGGAAGAAGGCCGCCGTCGATGTCTTTTGTCGGGGGTGTCCATGACAGGGTCACTTCGCCCGGATTTGACGTCTGGAAAACAGTGACGTTTTCAGGCGATGCGGCAAGCTTGACACCGACGAACACCGTGGCTGACATGGCATTTCCTTCGCCGTTCTCGTTCGAGCCGACGACGCGGTAGGTGTATTCGCCGAATGAGGGGGTGTTGTCGATATATTCGAGCTGCTGCCCGAACGAGGGGTGTTCGAAGGTCTTTATCAGTTCTTCGCCCCGGTAGATGTCGACTTTGTCAAGCGATGCGAGAGGATTCTGCCCGGCGAAGTCGGTCGACGGAGCTTTGAAGCTGATTGTAGCTGAATGAGAGCCGTCGGCGGCCGGTGTCACCGAGAAATCGGCTACCTGGCCGGGAGTGCTGCTTTCCTGCGGAAGTCCTATCGTGAAGTCGTCGAAGTAGATGGTGCGTGAAACGGCGACGCCGTTGTTGGCGGGAGTGCAGACGTGGATTCCGACAAAATATTTGTTCTCGGTGTCGACGCGGATATAACCCTCGAGGGTTTTCCATGTCGTTCCGGTAACATCCTGCTGAGGCACGATGTCAAGTGTCATGGTTTCCATGTCGCTCGACGAGGTGCCGAGTTTCACCTCGACGCGGTGGGGACTCGTGGTGCTGTTGCTCTGGTCTTTGACCTTGACGTTGAAACGGTAGGCTTTGCCCGGTATCAGCTTGACGTTGGGCGAGACGAGCCATTTGTCCCAGTTTTCTCCCGTAGCCTGAGATTTGTTGAGGCGCACCGACACCATTCCGTTCTTGTTTGCTCCGAAGCCGCTGGAATAGTATTTCCAGGACTCGGTGTCGCTGTTGTTGTTTATTCGCGTGAAGGTGTTGAAGATGTCGGCCTCATTGCTGAAGTCGTAGGTCCAGGGCGGAGTGACGTATCCCGAGCGCAGCGCGTTCGAACGTGTCTCGGCCGATGTCTTGCCGTCGTAGGTAGCGGTCACACCCCATGTATAGTCGGTGATCTGATCAGGCTCGGCCATAGGACGGGCCTCACTTGTGATAGAGATATTTTCTTTCCAGATTTCTCCTTCGGTGTCGTCAGGGCCGGTGTAGCGGCGAAGAGTGTAGGTGACTTCGTCGGGGTTGATATAGCCGCCGTTGACCGACTCGGTCACTTTGCTCCATGTCACCATGACCATGCTGCCCCCTGCCATAAATTGGGCGTTGACGCTCGACGGGGCCACAGGAGCATCCTTGCCGGTAAACATCCACTTTCCTGCACCGATGCCTTTTCCGGCTGTCGACGAGCATTCGACATAGAAATAGTTATAGCCCGAGGTGGGGGCGGTTACGCTGACATTCTGCGAAGAACCCCAGGCGCCGGTGCCCGAGGCGGCTTTTTTGCCGGCGACATAGACCGTATATGTCAGCTCGCCATCTCCGGCCGAGCCGTCGGTCGTTTCCGAGGGCAAGGTGAAGCTCACGTTTCCGGTCAGCGAGCCGGATCCGAAGTCAAGTTCGGGCGCGGCCATGTCGGCAGGAATACCGGGGGTGGTGCCGAGTGGGAATGCCAGACCGAGGACCTCGTCGTTGTAGGTCCAGTGGACGAGCAGTGTGGCTTTGCCGGTGGCGAGGTCTATTCGGTAGAGACCTGCGGTGAGACCGTTGTCGTCGGCTGCCTCAAGGTCGGTGTTGTTGCCGAGGATGCTGGCGATCATCGTGTTATTGCTGTTGTCGATGACAGCCGAGCTTATCGAATTGAAGTAGTCGGGCATCTCGCAGGGAATGACCTTGTCGTGAACCTTCGTTACAGTGCCCTCGCGAGTTGCTTTCCAGATCGAGCATGAGCTGTCGAGTCCCCAGAGAGTCCCGTCTTTGTCGAAAGCCATTGCGAACCATAGAGTCTCGAGTGTGGCAATCTCGGTCTCGGTGCCTAATTCATAGTTCTGGGTGACGAGCTTGAAGGTCGTGCCGTCTTTTTTCGAGGCATAGACGAGTCCGTCAGGAGCCCAGTAGGCGGTGGCAAAGCTGCTGAAGCCCTTGCCGACGGCGATCGTGCCTGTGTTTGTCCATGATTTTGTCGACCATATTTCGAATTTGGGAGTGTAATAGAGATAGTAGTCGCGTCCGATCAGCGTTGTTCCATAATTTGAACTGCGGGCATACGGGATGTCGATGGCGTCGAGTTTTGTGAACCGCCCTTCGCCGCTGATGAGATAGAATCCGCGGTGGGCATTCATGGTGCCTTCCTCATTGTGGTCGCTGTAGCCGACAACGCCCCATAGCTGAAGGCCCGGTTCGGGAACGGCGTCCGTCGCCCGGCGCATGATCCTGGAAGGGTCGGCTGTCGTGCGGCTGTCGACACTGACCCGGGCTTTGTGGCCCGGCGGATTGGTTTTGGCCGTGACGCCCAGAGGACTGTTGTAGGCAGTGGAGGCATTCCCGGGGCGCGATGGAGCCAGAAGCTGTCCGTTCATCGCCGGAGATACCGCCAGAGCTGTCACAAGGCATAGTAGCATCTTCTTCATAACGTAATGTTTTTGGAAAGGTTTTGAGAATTGTTGGTGAAAAACGATGATGTGCAAATATAGGCTGTAATAGATAGATTGCATTAGATTCTGCAATGATTGCGTGCGATAATCTATCAAATCGACGCAAAAATCTATTAGAGCGAGTTGATCAGATCGTCGAGCGACTCTTCTTTGGCGAGGTTCATTTTGCGTCGGATGCGGTAGCGTGCGGAGTTGACGCTCGCACGCGATATGCCGAGGGCAACCGATATGTCGTCGGTGTCGCGGCCGATGCGGATAAGCATACAGAGAGTTTCGTCGCCGGGTGTCAGGCCCTCACAGCGTGAGTTGAGCCTGTCAAGGAAGTCGGGAAGGTGGTTTCTGAACGCGTGTCTGAAACGGGCATTGTCTTCCGATGTCATTGACGGAGGTGTCAGTTTGTCCCATTCTTCCGAGGCTTCGCGCTCCTTTCCGGCAGCTTTCAGCTCTTCGATGTGCTCGTTCAGTTCGCCGTTGTTGCGGCGGAGGGTGTCGATTTCCCCGTTATGGGCCTCGATGCTGCGGCGGTGACGGCGGTGAGAGTGTATGATGAGCCATGTCGCTCCGCCAAGCAGGAGCAATATCATACCGCAGATCATTGTGAGCCATGAGACACGAGCGCTGTCGCGCTGGTGGAGGCTCCGCAGCCTGACGTTTTCCTGTAGACGCTCGCGCGCATGATACTGTATGTCGTTGGCTATAGACAGGTAGCGGGCATAGCGGGTGTCTATCGTGTCCATCAGCCTGAAGGTGGCGGCATATTCGCGCGAGGCGTCGGCGGTGCGCCCGGTGGCGGTGTAAGCGTCGATGAGAGCCCGTTTGATCCAGAGCTGCTCCCGCGGGTCGATATGCCGCGCAAGGCTGTCGTGGGCCTCTTCCATGCGCGAGATGGCCTCGTGGTCGCCAAGCCGGAACTCCCCCAAAGCTATGGCAAACCGCTCTTCCCAGGGGATAAGCCAGTCGTTCAGAGCCTCGCGAATGTCACTGACGGCTTCGCTTATCTGTCGGTTCGAGGCCGACGAGTCGCCTACGGTCAGTATTCCGCGGCGTGCACGCAGATGTCGGGCAAACATGGCCTTATAGGAGAGGTCGAGGCTCGATACTACCTGTAGAGCCGAGTCGATATAGAAATATGCTGAATCGCGTTCGCCCGCCTGAGCAAAGGTTTCGGCGCGCCAGCCGAGAAGATCGGCGAGCATACTGGGGCTGTCGGCAGCCACTTCGAGGGCGTGGCTGTTTACGCTGAGCGCCGAGTCGATCATCTCAAGCGTCTGATAGAGATTTGCTTTGTTTCCCAGAACAAATATAGTCTCGCGCTTGGGCCAGTCATGGGCAATCAGGGTGTCGGTAGCCTCGTTGATATAATCCATGGCCATCTGGTAGCGGCCCAGATTGGTGCATATCAGAGCAGCCTGGGCGAGTACTTCAGCCGGACGGTAAGTGCCGCCGTGGCGCATTGCCTCTATCGCCCTGAACTGCATGTCGAACGCGCGCCGCGGATCGCTCGCTACCATGGTCTTGGCCGTCACGTGTGACGACACTTCCTCTTGTGTGGGGTCGGAAGATGGCTTCATCGAGGTGGCGCTGTCTTTGAGCGCGTCAATATCGGGCAGCGACAACATATAGGAACAGAGCAGCCGGTGGGATACTATATAATTTGTGTTGATTTTGCTCGCATTCAGAGACAGCATGGAATCAAGGAAAGAGGCAAAGTGCCTGAGCGAGTCGGCGTCGACCGCAGAATAGAATGCCTTGTGGTAGATATAGCCGTCGGAGGCCGGTGAAGAACGCAGGCGCGAAAGATATTCAGAGTAGGCCTTTGACGGAGGAAGTGCCTCGACCGGATCGACAGGTAATTGGTCTGTATGATGGCCCGCGCCGTTGCCTGAACAAGAGGCCAGCGCGGTTGCCAGAATGAACATCAGATAAAATCGGATCATCTCTACATTTATAAATTGCATATCAAAAGTAGAGATTTTACGGCAAAATCTATCGCTTGACTGCCTATATCTATCGAAAAATCTATTGAAAAATTTCCAAAACTTCCCCAAACGGCAATATAGTATATATTTTGAATCTGCTGTTCAAACAATGTTACCGGCTTTATGCTTCAATATTCTTTCGATTCCCCAATAAATCAAAAGAAGCAAGAGCTGGATATTAGGCAATGCCGTCATGAATAATATCCAATACATAATGCCATCCCCTAAGCTAATCCTCAAATAGCCTGCAAAAATTGAATATGCCAAAACAATAATAAGATTTATTATTGCTCCGCTACTATGACTTTTTCGGAATAAAGTCAGAACAAACATTAAAGGCTGACATAAGCCGAACACCAATATGGCGTCATCCCAATGACTACACAATATCACGTCATGACCGCAGAAAGACAATATCAGAACCTCGGTGATTATCCATATCGTCCAGAATCTCTTGTCGACCGCCATCATCGCTTACCTCCTTTCATACTCAGAGTATTTCACTTCGTGATTTTTTAACGTTTTGTGTTTTGCAAAGTTATAGAAATATTCCTAAATTTGCAACGGAATCCCCCGAGTGTCCCTGTATTCAGACAAACCTCGGGGTTTAGTCGTTTTAAGCACGTTTCTACGTGATGCTTTTATTATCCCGTGCTTCCGGCGGTTCCTTCGGAACGCCTTCTACGGCCGCTCATTCCCCCAATAGTTGCTCAAATAATTTGGATTTTTTGTCAGTCAATTTCAATGCTGTCAAGGAGTTTCCTTGCTTCGCTTGCAATGTCGTAGATGGAATCTTTCCCAATGTCAAAAGTTAAAGAATGTTCGTAATCCCACTCATTCTTTTTGTATAGGGTTGGAAGAACCGTGATTTCGGCATCGTTTTGTCGGACGTGCACATACGTCGATTGATTATGAAGTTGTCGCCATGAACGCTGTTTCATCGCTTTAATCAGCTGCGCGGAAGTTAGTTCCTCGTATTTGTTGTGATTACTGGCAATAAAAACTTCACCAAAAGCATTATTGAATTCGACATCATCACAATCTATTGGAACGAATTTTATGGGATAGCTCATAGAGTATCCGAACCCAGTCTTACCATATCCTGTTAGGAAAATATATTGTTTGGTTGTTCGATAAATCCCACACGCTCGTTGCGTTTTAGGATCCTTCGAATTTCTCGGCTTTATCAACTTAACCATTATACGACACAATATTTTCTGCCACTTTTTCATCTCAACAACTTTCTATCATTGTCACTGTTTTCCAATACGCTCATCTGATGAATGGCTATCTGGTTCAGCTTGACAAGCCGCTCGCTCTGAGTCATGCCCTGCTCGATGAAAACAGCATTGAGGTTCTCCATATTCGACAGGCAGATAAGTTCGTTGATTGTGGCATAGTCGCGTATGTTGCCTTTCAGGTCGGGGTTAGCATCGCGCCATTGCTTTGCCGTTGCACCGAACATCGCCACGTTGAGCACATCGGCTTCGTTGGCGTAGATGATACTTGCCTGTGCCGGAGTAACCTCCGTCGGGATAAGGTTATGCTTTATAGCGTCGGTGTGGATGCGGTAATTTATTTTCGACAGTTCGCGCTTCGCCGACCAACCCAACAGCCGCTGTTCCTCAGTCTTCAACCGCTGAAATTCCTCAATAAGATATAGTTTGAACGGGACACTTATCGCGGACCCAAATTCAAAGGCTATGTCCTTATGCGCGTATGTACCTCCATAACGTCCTTTCTTCACGATTATGCCGATTGCGTTCGTGCGCTCTATCCATTCCGATGCGCTTAACACAAACGATGGCAAACCTGCGCTCATTCTAAAGTGGTCAAATTCGACCACTTTGAAATCAGGGTTATGAATCACCTCCCAAGTGCCGAGAAATTCAATGGTGTAACGGTTCCGCAACCAGTTTTTTATAATGTCGGCAGAACGATTATCGCCCTCTTTGGCAGTTGCCATATCAGTAAGGGAGATATAATCCTGTTCTTCTACCGAGAGGACGGTGATTGGTGTATTTTGAACGATAATTTTAGTCATGTTTCAGATATGGCTTATATGCTTATGCGCAAAGTTATACATTTTCGCTGACATACAGAGACGTAGCTCCTTAATTAACAAATCTTGAACGCTAAATTCGATATGGATATGTCGTCTATTATCTGTATCTTTGCCAAATGAAGATACAGACAAAAGCCTTTTGGACTTTTCAACTTGCAGTGGCGTTTGTTTCAGCTGTCATTCAGAGTATTTTCTGGTATGTAACAGGATTCATAATTTCTGAACCAACGGATCTGTTTGCCGGTCTGCTTTTTAGCATCTGTTCGGTTATAGCTTTTGCGATTACTTTATTTCCTGTCTGGAAATTGTGGCACGGTAAGTCCTGGTTATCGCTTTCATTATTGTTTTTTTGCGCAATAACAATCGTTGCCGCGGTTTTATTTATCCTGTCTAATATGGTAGTTGGTGATGCAGCATTCGTGATTGCGTGGATAGGGATAATACACTATATTCTGGGTGCTCCAGCCAATTTAGTAAATGCCGTAGCAATAGGCTTGATCGGAAAATATTTTGTAAATAGATTTTCAAAGGATATTAATCAGGATTGACAATGACACTGAAAAGCAAGAAATATTTGATTTTCCAGATTGCAATTCCGATTGTAACCTTTATTGTCATGGCTCTATCTCATATAATATATCCGCCATCATTTGTTTTAAGGAATGAAATCTTAAAAGCTGCCGCCGTATTCTCGATTTATCCGTCAATTATATTTTCAATCTCATCGGCAATCTCCTGGAAAATATGGAAAGGCAAAAATTGGTATAGTCTTTCGCTTATTATGTTGATTGTGTTGTCAGCCGTTTCTATAGTGATAACTTTATTGGCATTTGTTGTTGAAAGCTATGGTGGATTTGTCGTTTTTCTGTTAAATCTTGACTTGCTGATTTATTTTCCCGCCAGTTTGCTCGTTTTGATTATTATTGGCTTTATTGGACAGTGGTGTGCGACAATGAGTTATTGCCGTTCCCGAAGATAAAAATACATACAATGCCTGACAATTAACAAATCATTACTGATTCTGTTGTCAAGCGCGGGACGCGCGAAATCTCTACAACGCCTGCGATAGCTGGCGGCAACCACCGCTTACCCCACAAATTCGCGGCAAGCCACAGCAGTGCGCGCTGCCGCGAAACGCGATAGCACTGGTCGCGGGCCTTGGCTATCGCCGTCAGCGTGACTGCGCACGCTACCGCGGCTTGCACGCTGATCTCGCTGGTTCTCCGACCCACGGCTATCGCGGTGGGTTGAAGAGATATCGCGCTTCCGGCGCTTGACGGTGAATGGTCTGTTTGATGGGGTTAGTCTGTAAGAAAATGTCAGGTTCGTACTATGGCCAAAGGCACACGACCACATTCAAGGTGCGGAAAACCATACAGAATCGAAATTCTGCAATCTTCGTCCGTTTTTTGCGGAATGACCGAGATTCTTGCCATGCAAGCGCCCTTCGGGCGATGTCGAACTCGGTTCGTTCTCATCTCGTCAGTCCTTAAAAAGGACTACGTCCGTTTTTGCGGAATGACCGAGATTCGAACTCGGGAAACGCTTTTGACGTTTACACGCTTTCCAGGCGTGCCTCTTCAGCCACTCGAGCATCATTCCTTTTGTGGGGAACAAAGGTAGGGGTTTTGGCGGAGCTTTGCAAGGCTTGCCGCGAAATTTTATGATTTTTCGACTTAAAGGGGTGTCAGATTGCCCCGATCGATAGTATGTCGTGTTCGAAGCTGTCGCGCTTGATAGCCCTGTTGCGCAGTTTGTTGCGGTAGGTGTAGATAGTGTAGACGCTGTAGTTCAGAATACGGGCTATGCGTGTGCTTTCCTCTATTCCGAGGCGCATGAAGGCGAGAATTCTGAGGTCGGTGTTGAGTCGCTCGCCGTCGCGCAGCTCGATCTGTTCTTCGGGCCGCAATAGGGCGTTCACGTCGTCGACGAATGTCGGGTAGATGTGGAGGAAGGCGTCGTCGAACATCTCATAGAATTCGCGGCTGTGTTCTTCGACGAATTTTCCGCTTTTGGTGAGTTTAAGAAGGTCGTCGGCTTTACCTGTCGACAGTTTGCGGTGGACTGTCTTTGAGAAGCTGCTGAGCTTGTCCATGTAGACCGAGCACAGGTTGAGGAATTGCGTCAGATATATTTCTTTGACGCGGTTTGCCGCCGACAGCCGCTCTTTCATTATGCTCAGATGGTGCATCTCGCGGCGTATAACCAGCAGTAGCGATGCGAGACCGGCCAACAGAACGGCCATGGCGATAAGAATGCCGACGAGCATATGCCGGTTTCGTGCCTGGGCGATTTCGTGGGCGCTGGTTATGAGCGGCATTACCTCGCCTGTTTCGACAACGCGCATCGAGGCGTGACAGTCGACGGCGTTTTTGAGAGCAACCGCGAGATATTCGTTTGCGCGTGAGATATCGTCGTTCTCATACATCATCATTCCGAGCTGCTGGAGCGATGTTATCTCGAGGGTGGCCGTCTTCAGATCGGCTATGGCTGATTTTGCGAGATAGGTTATTACGGCATTGTTGTCGCCGCGTGCGCGCGCAATTCCCGATAGCATGTGGGCAGCGCGGGCGAAATGGTTGTCAGTTTCTCCGGCGCTTTCTGCCACACTGCGCAGAATCTGTTCTGCTTTCTGATAGTTCTGGTGGTTGTAATAATATTCGCCGAGGTTCAGGCGCCAGTCGAGTGAACCGTCGTCGGGCATCATGGCAAGCCGGTGACCCATATCGTTCGACAGTTTCGAATATTTTTCGGAGATAGTCGGGTAGCTCCGTGTGCATGTCGATATGTAGCTGAACATCTGGCGGCCGGCTGCCAGACGAAGGCGTGCTATCGCCGGCGACATATCTGTGGTGTCGATGCTGTTGAAGGTTTCTTCAGCCTGAGCCATGAATCCGGCAAGCGGCAGAAAAGTGGCATATCGGAGTTTTAAGACCGTCGCCAGACTATCGTCTCCGAGATCACGGGCAATTTTGGCGCCGTGTTCAAACATCCACAGGGCCGAATCGTTGTTGAAAGCTGTGTAGCCGTTGCCGAGCTCAAGCATCAGCCTGACGGTCTCGCCGGTCGGGGGTGGCGAAACTGTAAGGCGTCGGCGCAGCGAGTCGAGATATGCCTGACGGACGGCTACGTAGCTGTCGCGCTTCTCGATTTCGCGGTCGAGCTGCGTCAGAGCCCTTTCCATATCCCCTTTCGAGAACTCGGCAGAAGAGGCTGAAAGGCCGAGCAATATCATCAATATGACATAGATGAACTTCACCTTGCAAAGATACGAAAAATTCCGATGAACCTGAGGATATGGCTTTTTTAATTTGCGCAGGGAGTAGGGCGACGACATTTTGTCAGGGATAGCGGAATTTTGTAATTTTGCCGTATGATTACGACCACTACGAAATCGGTTTGCCGCAATCTGGCCGCTTTGCTTTCGGCTCATGGCGTCAGGCGGACCGTCGTGTCGCCCGGAAGCCGCAATGCTCCTTTGATTGTCGCGCTGAACCGTCAGCGCGATATTGCTCTGACCGAGGTTGTCGACGAGCGTTCGGCGGCTTTTGTGGCTCTCGGAATGGCCGCGCGTAGCGGCGTGCCTGTGGCGATCTGCTGCACGTCGGGCTCGGCGCTTCTCAACTATGCCCCGGCTCTCGCCGAGGCTTTCTACCGCCACGTTCCGCTGATAGTCGTGTCGGCCGACCGCCCGTCGGAATGGATCGATCAGGCCGATTCCCAGACGATGCGCCAGTGCGGTGCTTTGTCTTCGGTTACGAAAAAATGTGTCGACATAGCCGTTGATGCTTCTGAGGTTGTCGGTGACCGCCTTGTCAATGAGGCTGTTCTTTCGGCACTTCAGGAGCCGCGGGGCCCTGTCCATATTAATGTTCAGCTCGCGCCTCCTCTTGGCCGGATCGAAGAGGCCGAAGTCCGGCCCCGGGTGATTCGGATGATGGAACCCCGAGGCGACTTGCGGTATGAACAGGTCAGAGCTCTTGGCGAAGAGCTTAACGGCCGACGTATCCTGATTGTGGCCGGAGGATGCGCGCCTTCACCTCGTCTTCACAGAGCGCTGGGGCGAATGGCGTCGATGCCCGATGTCGTTGTCGTGGGCGAGCCGACGTCTAATCTCCATGTCCGCGGCCTTGTGGGGGATGTCGATTCTCTGCTGGCCTCGGTTACGGATGACGTTGCCGAGTCGTTTTATCCCGATGTCGTCGTCTCGTTCGGACTCCCTGTCGTGTCGGCGCGCCTTAAAAACTGGCTGCGTGCCGCTCCCGAATCGATGGAGCATTGGGCATTGGGATATGACAGCCTGACGTCCGACACGTTCCGCCATCTGACTATGCGGATAAATACCGATCCGGCCGTTTTTCTCTCGCAACTGGCCGGGGCTTTGAAATCAGGCGCGACAAACTATCGCGACTCTATGGCCGGAGCTTATCTCACGGCTGTCGGGAGGCGCAATGATCTGTTCGGTCGTATGCCGTGGTCAGATTTCATGGCCGTAGGCCGTCTGTTACGTCTGGCCGGCCGCAAGGGCTGGGACGTTGAACTGAGCAACGGCATGACTGTGCGTTACACCGCACTGTTCGATAATTCAAGAATACACCGCATGTCGGGCAATCGTGGAATCAGCGGAATCGAAGGCTCGACTTCGACTGCCGTCGGGGCGGCCCTGGCGTCGCAACATCCGACGCTACTGATAACCGGCGACACGAGCGCATTCTACGACATAGCCGGGCTTGCCTCAACAGATCTTCCCTCAGGTTTCCGCATCGCCATAATCGACAATGGGGGCGGTAATATATTCCGTATCGTCGCCAACACACGGTCGCTTGACGAACGCGAACGATTTCTGGCGTGTCATAAACCGGTGGGTGTGTCGTGGGCCGACGTCGCGCGCTCATACGGTCTCGATTTCTTCGAGGCGTCGTCGTTTGTCGAGTTAGATAGCGTAGCCGCTGAATTTGCCGCGTCCGGGCGCCCCGCTATGCTTGTTGTCCATACCGACGGCCCTGAATCAGCAAAACTATACCAACAATATTTCAATAATCTTAAGCAATGAGAGAATGGAAAACCATCAAGGAGTATTCCGACATACTCTTTGAGCAATATGGCCGTATTGCCAAAATAACTATAAACCGTCCGCAGGTATACAACGCTTTCCGCCCCCAGACAAACCGCGAGATGCTCGACGCCATGGCTTATTGCCGCGAAGCTCAGGATATCGGGGCCATTATCCTCACCGGTGCAGGCGACAAGGCTTTCTGCTCCGGTGGCGATCAGAACGTGAAAGGTGTCGGCGGTTATGTCGACGAGAGCGGAACGCCGCGGCTCAATGTGCTCGATCTTCATAAAGCTATCCGTTCGATTCCCAAACCTGTCATCGCCATGGTCAACGGATATGCCATCGGCGGAGGCCACGTGCTCCACGTTGTATGCGATCTTACCATAGCCGCCGACAGCGCCCGCTTCGGTCAGACAGGGCCTAAGGTAGGCAGCTTCGATGCAGGTTTCGGATCAAGTTATCTGGCACGTTGCGTGGGTCAGAAAAAAGTGCGCGAGATCTGGTTCCTCTGCCGCCAGTATACGGCTGTAGAGGCCGAACAGATGGGAATGGTCAATAAGGTTGTTCCTCTCGAACGTCTCGAAGATGAGACTGTCGAATGGTGTGAGACCATTCTGAAGCGTTCTCCGATGGCTATCAGGATGATCAAGCGCGCTCTCAACGCCGAGCTCGACGGTCAGCGAGGACTTATGGAATTTGCCGGTGACGCCACTTTGCTCTATTATCTCATGGATGAGGCTCAGGAAGGCAAAAATGCATTCCTTGAGAAACGTGATCCCGACTTCGATCAGTTCCCCAAATTTCCGGGCTGATGGGCAGACGTGCCGCCTGGTGCCGCTACAGGCTTGATTTCCGTTTCGTAGCGCGGACGTCACGCGAGACGATGACATCGAAAGACACCTATTTTCTGAAACTCTGGGACGACACTGCCCCTGAGGTTTTCGGGATAGGGGAGTGTGGTCTTTTCCGCGGCCTCAGTGCCGACGACCGGCCTGACTATGAGCAGCGGCTCGACGCTCTATGCCGGGCCATAAACCGTGGCGAAGAACCTTCGGCAGGAGGCTATTCATCTATTACCATGGGCTATGAGACAGCTCTTGCCGACTTCGCGCGAGGTGGCCGTCGGATAGTCTTCGACAGCCCCTGGGTTTATGGCGATGGTCAGCTGACGATAAACGGGCTCGTATGGATGGGGTCGCCCGACGAGATGCTGCGCCGTATCGACGAGAAACTGTCGTCGGGATTCCGCTGCCTGAAGATGAAAATCGGTGGCGTCGGTTTCGAAGATGAGCTGAAACTCATTGCCCATATCCGTTCGGCTTTCGGATCCGATTGCCTTACTCTTCGCGTCGATGCCAACGGCGCATTCAGTCCCGCCGATGCTCTCGACCGGCTCGATCGGCTTGCCCGGTTCGACATTCATTCTATAGAGCAGCCGGTGCGCGCCGGACAGGCCGAAGAAATGGCCCGTATCTGTGGGGCGTCGCCTATACCTGTCGCCCTCGACGAAGAGCTTATAGGCATTGATGACGACCGCGACAAGATCCGGCTGCTTTCAACCGTCAGACCCCGGTATATCATTCTTAAGCCGACACTTGCCGGTGGCTTTGCGTCATCGATGGCATGGATCGAGGCTGCCGAAGCTCTCGGCATAGGATGGTGGGTAACATCGGCTCTCGAATCGAATATCGGCCTGAACGCGATAGCCCAATGGGCCGCGTCGCTCGATGTCGAAATGCCTCAGGGACTCGGCACCGGCCAGCTTTATCATAACAATATCGTTTCGCCGCTCCGGCTTGACGGCGACCGTCTCTACAGTGACCCCGACGGCCGCTGGGAAATACCTCAGCTTCAATGGATAGAACCCTGATCCACGGCGCCGGCGCGTTTCTTGACCTTTGGGACGACGAGTCGCCGGTGATCGAGGCGCACACAAGCGGCTCGACCGGCGTCCCTAAGGTGATTTGGCTTCCCAAAGAACAGATGCGACGGTCGGCGCAGGCCACAAACTCCTTTTTCGGCATCGACAGCCGTTCGACGCTCGTCTGTCCGCTGTCGGTCGACTATATAGCAGGCAAGATGATGGTTGTCAGAGCCATAGAGGCAGGCGCGGAGCTGTGGATGCTCACCCCACATCGCGAGAGTATTCTTTCAGAGCTGCCAGACTCGGTCGAGACGATTGATCTTCTTCCTATTGTGCCAGCCCAGCTCGAACCTCTTCTGCGCAGCGACAGGGCCGCGCGCGTGAAGAATGTCATTATCGGCGGATCGCCAATGACCGACTCTCAGGAGGCTATGGCTGCGGATGCGCCTTTTTCGGCATTTGCCACTTACGGAATGACAGAGACATGCAGCCATGTGGCTTTGCGCCGGATAGGCCATGACGGACAGTGGTTTACTCCTATGCCCGGCGTCAGGACTGCTTTGGACGGCCGCGGCTGTCTTATTGTCGACGGCATGGTCACCAATGATATTGTCGAGCTGCGCGGCGACGGACGTTTCCGTTGGCTCGGACGTGCCGACAATGTAATCATTACCGGCGGCCTGAAAGTTGCGCCCGAAGAGATGGAACGGCTGATCTCCGGCGGGATGGCGGTGGTTTCAGACGCGCGTTTCTATCTGACCTCGCGTTCGTCAGAATTGTGGGGCGAAGAAGTAGTGATGGTTGTTGATCGCGAAGTTGACCGCTCAGCGGTCGACTCTATTTGCCGTCGTCTGCTTCCGCGACATGCCGTTCCGAAAGATGTTATCGTGGATCCCGGCATGGAATTTACAGCTTCGGGCAAACTGCGGCGCAGGCGCCTTTGACTGTTCAGCGGTAGTTGATTGTCCGCGTCTCTGAAATCTTGACGGCATCGTTTGCGTCGGTGCCTATTGTCATAACCCGGTGAGTCCAGTTTCCGCGTTCGTCGAAGGCCGCGTAAGAGATTTTTACGGCGCATTTCTTTTCGTTGTCGCCGGCCGCGCGCGTAACGGCAATTCCCGAAGCATTCCCGTTAGCCATGGCTATATCGTCGGCTCCGTTGGTGCCGGCTCCGAGAAAGCTGACTCGCGTGGGATAGTCGCCGGTGAAGAATATGCTATAGGAATTGTCGCCGAGCCTGATGGTGTTGACGCGGTTGCCGCTGTCAGAAGTGACATCAGCCATCAGCGGTTCGTCGAAAGAACCGAAATTCAGGTCGCGGTTCACCCATCGCCCGCTGTTGTCGAATATGATTGTGCGGCCGTTGAAAAGCCTGCGCAGATAGGGCACACAGCTGTCGTCGGCCGAGAGGCGGCTGACGACCGACTCCACAGCTCCGCGAAGTTCGAAAAGAGCCAGATCAGGAGTCAGGGCAGTGCGGGCGAGTGAGTCGCGGCGCAGCGAATCGTCGCGCGCGGCGTCGCGGGCTGCCTGAGCGGCTTCGGCGGCTTCGATGGAGTCGAGAGCCTGCTGGCGGCGAAGCTCTTCGGCCGCCTGCTCGCGGTTGGTCGAGTCGATCCACCACCATGCCGAGCCGCCTATGATGGCCAGTAAAACAATTACAATCGCGGCGATGCGCGGCCCATAGTTGCGGCGCGGTTCTTCAGGTTCGTCGTCGTAATATCCGTTGTCGCCGATGGTAGGGATTCCTCTCTGGTGGAGCGGAGTGCCGCAATTGCGGCAGAAATTGTCGGAATTGTCGACCTTACGGCCGCACGAAGGGCATCGCATCTTGCTCATATCATGGTAACTTTTTCGCAAAGTTAACTTTTTCGACGGAAATCGCAAGCGTTTAAATGCTTGGGGGCGAACTTTTCGGGTGTGGGAGTTGTTGATATATCAGAATGATGATTGCAGGCCGGAAGGCAGCAGCCGATTCAAGCCCGCGTTCGCGGTGAGCATATCGGGCAGATTTTCTTCCGGCAGATGATAAGATTGAAAAACCGCCGCGGCCATCGGGCTACGGCGGTTTTTCAGTATCGTGTCAGCGGATTTCAGCCGAGAAGGGCGTCGAGGTTGGCTGCGATCTTCTCTTTGCTCTGGAAACCGACGAGGCGCAGGTCGCCGACAGGTTTGCCGTCGCGGAAGAACATCAGTGTCGGAATCGACATGATGCGGTATTCTGTAGCGAGGTCGCCCTCTTCGTCGATATTGTATTTGCCGATGACAACTTTGCCTTCGTATTCAGCTGCAAGTTCGTCGATGGTCGGGCCGAGTTTCTTGCAGGGGCCGCACCAGGTTGCCCAGAAGTCGATCATTACGGGTTTGCCACTGTTGATGAGTTCTTTAACGTTTTCGTCGGTGAATTGAAAAGCCATGGTTTTTATGTTTTGAGGTTAATTAGTTTATTTTGAATTGAATATCTTCGCTCTGGAGCATTTCGACAAGCGCGCGGTTTATGGGTATTTTGTGGCGCGAGGTCAGCATGATGCTACGGTTGATTTCAGGATCGTAGATGTTGAAAGCCAGAGCACCGCAGTTTTCGTCAGACGAGCCGAGGTGTTGGTGGAGCAGCTCGCATATCGGCCCGTTGAGGTCGTTGCGGCAGAGGTTGATTGTTATTTTGTTGGCGACATCGTTTTTCGATTCGCTGAGAAGGCTTATCTGAAGGATATTGAAGAAGACGTCGCCGTCGCGGAAGCGACGTTCGTATTTGCCGCGTATAAGTATCGGAGTTCCCGGAACTCCATAGTTGTGGAAGTTTATGAAGGTCTGGCCGAACAGCCTGAATTCTGCCGAGCCGCTGTAATCTTCGACTTTAAGAATGCCGAACTTGCCGCCTTTGCGCGACACTCGTTCTTCGAGACTTATGACCATTCCCCCCATTGTTACTTCGCTGCCTTCAACGGGAACTGCTTCGTTGTAGGTCTTCATCGACATCGAACAGCCGTAGTTGAGCTGCATGTAGTAGGGGTCGAGCGGATGGGCCGAAAGATACATGCCTACCAGATCGCGTTCTTTTTCCAGACGGGTGGCCGCCGGCCATTCTATGGCGGGACTGATCTGCGGGCGGCCGGCTGTGGAGCTGGCCGCTTCGTCGTCTCCGAAGAGCGACATGGCGGCGTTGTGGCGGTCGTTCTGGAATGCCTGCCCGTAGCGGATGAGTGTTTCCGACAGTGTTTCGCCGCGGGCGTTCTGTCCGAAATAGTCTTCGCGCTTTGCTTCGCCGAAGCAGTCGAGGGCTCCGGCCATGGCCAGCGATTCGAGTACGCGCCGGTTCAGGCAGCCCGAGGGCACGCGCTCGACGAAATCATATATCGACTCGAAGGGGCCTCCCTGCGAGCGGGCATCGACAATGCCTTTTACGACATTTTCGCCGACACCTTTGATGGCGCCCATGCCGAAACGGATGTTGCCCTGTCTGGTCACACCGAATCCTTGATACGACTCGTTGACGTCAGGGCCCATGACCTTGATGTGCATTTTTTTGCACTCGTCCATGAACACAGTCAGCTTCTTGATGTCGTTGAGGTTGCGCGTAAGCACGGCGGCCATATATTCGGCCGGGTAGTTGGCTTTAAGCCATGCGGTCTGGAACGCTACCCATGAATAGCAGGTAGCGTGGCTCTTGTTGAAGGCATACTGGGCGAATTTCTCCCATTCTGTCCATACTTTCTCGAGAATCTCTTTCGGGTGGCCGTTTTTCTGGCCGCCTTCGAAGAACAGCTCCTTCAGGGCGTTCATCTTGTCGATGAGCTTCTTACCCATCGCCTTGCGCAGGGTGTCGCTCTGGCCTCGGGTGAAGTTGGCGAGCAGTCTCGACAACAGCATGACCTGCTCCTGATAAACCGTGATGCCGTAGGTGTCTTTCAGATACACCTCCATCTCCGGAATGTCGTAGGTTATCGGCTTGCGCCCCTGTTTGCGGGCGATGAAGTCGGGAATGTTGTCCATAGGCCCCGGCCGGTAGAGGGCGTTCATCGCTATGAGGTCTTCGAAGGTCGAGGGCTGGAGCTCGCGCAGATATTTCTGCATATTGGCCGACTCGAACTGGAACGTTCCGACTGTGCGGCCTTCGCAGTAAAGCTGATAGGTTTTGGGGTCTTCGAGGCTGATGTTGTCGATGTCGACGTCTTCGCCGGTGGTGAGCTTGATATTGTGGAGCGCCTCTTTTATTATAGAAAGTGTCTTAAGCCCCAGGAAGTCCATTTTTATGAGGCCGGTGTCTTCGATAACGCTGCCCTCATACTGGGTTACGATCAGCTTGTTCTTCTCGCCGTTGGCGCCCTTGTCGACGGCGGTCGAAACAGGCACCCAGTCGGTTATGTCGTCGCGGCAGATGATGACTCCGCAGGCATGGACGCCCGTGTTGCGCACATTCCCTTCGAGTTGCCGCGCGAATTCAAGCACCTCCTTGACCAGCGGCTGACCGACGGCCAACTCATGCTTGAACTCAGGCACGTGCTCATAGCAGTTTTTCAGCGTCGGTTTCAGCTCCTTGCCGTTAACCTCGGGCATGTGGGCCGGGATGAGCGAGGTCAGCCGGTTGCTCTCGCTCAGAGGCAGCTGCTCGATGCGGGCAACGTCTTTGATGGCCAGCTTAGCAGCCATTGTGCCGTAGGTGATGATATGGGCAACCTTTTCTTCGCCGTATTTCCGGGTGACATAGCGCAGAACCTCTTCGCGGCCGTCGTCGTCGAAGTCGATGTCGATATCTGGGAGCGAGATTCGGTCGGGATTCAGGAAGCGCTCGAAAAGGAGGTCATATTTTATGGGGTCGATCTGGGTTATTCCGAGGCAGTAGGCCACACAGCTTCCGGCTGCCGATCCTCGGCCGGGGCCGACGCTGACGCCGAGTTCCTCGCGGGCCGCGCGGATGAAATCCTGCACGATGAGGAAGTAGCCCGGGAAGCCCATCGTCTTCATTATATGGAGCTCGAACACGATTCGTTCTTTCAGCTCGGGAGTTATCTCGCCATAGCGTTTCTTGGCACCTTCCCAGGCGAGTTTGGCCAGATAATCGGCCTCGAACTTGATGCGGTAGAGCTTCTCGTAGCCTCCGAGTTTGTCGATCTTCTTCCGGGCATCTTCGGGTGAGAGAACGACGTTGCCGTTCTCGTCGCGCGTGAACTCGTCGAAGAGTTCCTGCTCGGTTATTCGGCTGCGGTATTCTTCTTCGGTGCCGAAATCGGCGGGAATCTCGAAGAATGGCATGATAGGCGGATGGTCGATGGAATAGTTCTCGACCTTACCGACAACTTCGAGAGTATTGGTAAGTGCCTCGGGGATGTCGGCGAAAATCTCGTTCATCTCGGCTGTCGACTTCATCCACTCCTGCTTTGTGTAGTGCATTCGGTTAGGGTCGGTCAGGTTCGAGTTTGTAGAGATACAGATAAGGCGGTCGTGGGCTTCGGCGTCTTCCTCGTTGGTGAAGTGGACGTCGTTTGTGGCCACGAGCTTTATGTCGAGTTTGCGCGCAATATCGATCAGCACAGGGTTGACCTGCTGCTGAATCTCATAGACGGTGTTTGTGGTTCCCGGTTTGTCGGTCTTGTGGCGCTGAAGCTCTATGTAGTAGTCGTCGCCGAACACCTCTTTGAACCATCGGGCGTGGTCTTCGGCTTCCTTTATGCGCCCCGCCTGAATCAGTCGCGGAAGCTGGCCGCCGAGACAGGCCGAGCAGACAATCAGTCCCTCGTGATGGGCTTTCAGCGCTTCGAGATCGGTTCGGGGGTGCATATAGAATCCTTCGGTCCAGGCCTGAGAGACAATCTTGATAAGATTCTTGTAGCCCGTAAGGTTCTTAGCCAGAACGATAAGATGGCGGCCTGTGTCTTTCTTGTCGACCTGCTTGTGGAGCGACTCGAGCGCCACATACATCTCGCATCCCACGATGGCCTTGAACTGCTGGTCTTTTTCGCGCTTGGAGTTGACTTTCTTGATGTAGTTGGTGAACTCCTTGATGCCGAACATATTGCCGTGGTCGGTGATGGCGATGCCCGGCATTCCGTCGGCTATAGCCTTGTCAACCAGGTCTTTGATTGCCGCCTGGCCGTCGAGAAGGGAGTATTGTGTGTGGACGTGGAGATGTACGAATGGATTCATGGTTGACCGTGCGCCCTTTTAAAGCGTAAACATCAGAGGATTAGAGAGTTAATAAACCTGAGGATTTATTCGCGTCCGGGAAGCAGCAGGCCCAGCAGCACAGACAGCAGGACATAGAACGTTATTGTCCATGCCAGACCGGGAATTCCGTCGGTAATGAAGAATATCAGGGTTGCCGCTATCAGAACATAGCGGCGGAAGTTATCACGCCAGTTCCATGTCTTGAACTTTAGAGAGAACATCTTTATATTGCTTACCATCAGCAGCGAAACGGCGATTATGAAGAGAATCGCAGGGCCGTCGCCGGGATAGCCGTGGGCTTGCGTCCATGCTACAGCTCCAATCCAGAAAATGGCGTTGGCGGGAATCGGAAGCCCTATGAACGAGGTCGTCTGGCGGTCGTCGATATTGAATCGGGCGAGCCGCAGGGCGCCCATGACGGCGATGAATATTGCGAGCCAGCATGTCCATCGTCCGTCGTTGGCTTCGGCCATGACGTTGTAGACGAGCATTGCCGGGGCAAGCCCGAAGCTGACGAGATCGCAGAGCGAGTCGAGTTCCTTGCCGAGGGCCGAGTAGGCGTGGAGAAGGCGGGCGGCGAAACCGTCGAAGAAGTCGAATATGGCGGCAGCGCCGATTAAGATGAAAGCCCACTGATAGCCCGTGAGCCCCCAGAACGGGGCCGAGCCGTGGAAAGCCGCGATGCAGGCCATTGCGCCGCTGATGAGATTGCAACACGTTATAGTGTTGGGAATATGGCGTTTGATACCCATTATTTCGAAGTTTTGAGGCGGGCCACCGGCGTTATGCCGCCTGTGGTCTTGTCGCCGATTTTCACGAGGATTTCAGTGCCCAGAGGAAGGAAGATGTCGACGCGCGAGCCGAATTTGATGAATCCCATGTGCTCGTCGATGTCGCAGTCGTCGCCAGGTTCGGCGTAGGTCACTATGCGGCGGGCAACGGCTCCCGCAACCTGATTGACAACAACCTGCTGGCCGGACGTTGTGGCTATCAGCACGCTCGAATGTTCGTTTTCGCGGCTCGATTTCGGCAGATAGGCGCTCATGAAGCGGCCATGGAAGTGGCGTACTTTCAGAACTTCTCCCTTGACAGGGAACCAGTTGGCGTGGACGTTGAAAATCGTCATGAACACGCTCAGCTGAATGCAACGCTGTTTGAGATAGACAGTTTCGTTGACTTCCTCAAGGGCAACCACCGTGCCGTCGACCGACGATACAACAAGGTCGTCGGTAGCCTTTCCGGGATAGACGCGACGCGGCGATCTGAAGAAATTCAGAATCAGCAGAAAAACAGCTCCCGAAAGCGACGACAGTATGATAGGCAGTACCGCGGGACGGATGAAAAGCCACGCAGTTGTGTTGACCACCGCCAATATGAGCAGCAGCATCAGCAGAATATTAATACCTTCTCTGTGGATCTTGACTTTCAAGGGCTGACAATTATTATCTGCAAAGTTAAACAAAAAGGCCGACATAATTGCCCTGTAAGGCGAAAAAAATGCCGCCCGAAGCTCTGAGGCGCCGGGCGGCAGTGAATATCAGTATGAAATCTTTTACTGGACAGGCTTCATCGTGTCGGACGAGAAGTCGACGAGGAATTGCATCCCCATGGCAGCTCCGCCGATTGTTTGGGCTGAGCTGAGGTTGCCGTCATCATCTATAGTAAAGACGAGATTTACTTTTGCCGTTGTATAGGGATCCATTTCGTTAGGGTAGTGGGTGAGATCGACGAGCGTTACCTCATTACCTTCGAGTGTATATGTAACTTCCTGATCGACGAGCGTAGCCCCCATTGCGTTGACTGTCAGGTGGGCTTTCATTGTAGCCGGGTCGAAAGTCAGTGTAGCATCTGTGGGAGATGGGTTTCCGAATGCCGACATGTTCGGCTTGCCGGTATATTTGGCGGCGAGCTCGATAGCGGGTGCGGGTGCCGTCAGGGTGTTGGTAGTGCCGGTGAGTAGATATGAACCGTCGCGGCCGGTGCCGTAGACACGGTCTTCATCGGTGTCATCGATCCACATCGACAGCAGGTCGTCAGACACTTTCAGCACGATATTGCGGCGTCCCGATGCCGTAGCCGAGGTGCCCATATATACGTTCGTTATAACGATAGTCTTCGAGGCGGCGTTGTAGATATAGCTTCCGGAACTTGCAATAAGGTCGCTCCAGCCGTTTCCGAAGCCGTCGTGACGTTTGACCTTGAATCTTACCGAGGCCGTTCCGGGAGCATCGTTGCCGGCGAAGTTCTTGTCGAAGTCGATGGACATTGAGCTCTCGCTTGCCTGATTTTCGGCTGCGTATGCGCCGACAGCATCCTCCTTGGTGTATTGAGGCTGACCGTCCCAGGTGTCCGCGGTCATTTCGGTGTAGGTCTTGGCTTCTTTGTTGATGACGAAGATGCGTGTCTCCGAACCGATGGTGGCGGTGACGAGTCCGCCGCTGATGGTGTATTTGCCTGTGGTCTGGCCCAGTGTCAGTCCGCCGAATCCGTCGAGAGCGAGAGCGTTGCCCGAGCCGGTGTATGTGCCGTATTCCGAACCGCGGAAGGTAAAGACGGGATTGCCGTCGCCGTTGTTGTCATATTTGAAGAGTTTCTCGCCGTTGGCGCTTGCGAATGCCGAAGAACTCTCGCCGATGTTGCTGCCCGTGACATACTCCATTGCTACTTCTATCGGGGCTCCGCCGTATTCGATAAAGTAATAGTGGGCATTTCCGCCGTCGGTCGGCATTGCCTGAATCAGAACACGGTTATCGAAATCGTCGGCCGATGCAATTGTGTATTCGTAGTTGCCTTTGGCTGCGATATAGTGGACAGTGTTCTCGGGCTTGTCGGTGATAATATTGTGGAAATCGGCGAAAAGCACGTCTCCTTCGACAAAGCGACCTTTGACGCCTGTCTTGATCTCGAGGTCGATTTCGTTGAGAAGCGGCCCTGAGTATGGCACATATTCGAACGAGTTATTCTCTTCGTTCCAGGTATAGAGATCGAGGAAGTCGAAGTTATTGCTGTCGGTCGACTTCATGACGTATGTTCCGTTGGCCTTGAACTCGGCGTTGAGCGAGACCGCTGCCTTGTGGGTGAGGCGTCGGTCGCCGGTAGAAATTATCGCGCCGGTGTAGGTGCCTAAGAAGGGCTTGCCTTCATAAGTAGTCAGCTCTTCGGAATTGGCGTAGATCACGACAGGTTCGAAAGGCATATCGAACGAATAAGAGTCGAGACCCAGGAGATTTGAATCTTTGTCGCTCCAGAAAATGAAGTTCGGGTCGTCGGTATAGATCTTGCCTGTATATTGTCCGCGCACACCGAAAGTCGACGCGAATCCTTTGTCGGTCTTGATGAGGAAATGGGGATTGCAGTCGGCGTAGCATCCGTGTCAGTCGGCGGGTTTGTCTGGGTCGAGGGTGGCTTCGCCGTTATAGTCGGTGTTGTTGCGCCAGTCGTAGAGGACTACACGTGCGTTCGGAGCGTCGGAGATGGCGATTTCGTTGGGAATCGATGCGTCGACGGGGGTGTAGGCGATTTTGTCGACCGACGAGATTTCGCAGTTCTTGTCGCCGTAGGTTGTCGAGACATTGACTGTGGTGAACCCGTCGGCATCGTTGCCTTCGCCGAGGGTTATGCTCTTGATGTCGTTGACCATTACCGAAACGAAATTCCCGGCTTTGTCGAATATGTCGAGGCGGTCGCTGGCTGCGTAAATGGCCATGGTGGCGGCGCAGAGGGCGCCGATTGTCATAAGCTGCTTTTTCATTTCGTCAGGGCAATTTTGTAACTGATTCCGTTAACATTCACGATAACCGTGCCGCCCGGCAGAGACGAGAGGCTGAGGACGTAGTTGCCCGAAACGGTGACTTGCGACAGAAGCGCGCCATTGACGGCATAGACAGCGATGACCGATCCTTCGGGAAGGTTGCCGAACGTCATGCTGTCGCCGTCGATGACCGGGGCGGCATTGTCGGCTCCGACGTTTTCGATGCCGTCGCGGGCTGCCTCATGAAAAGTGAACGATTTGATGTCGGCGCGCGGAACCTTGATGTCGTTTTCGCCGCCGGAAATAACGAAGTTATCTTTTGTGAACGACGCGTTCATTTTTGCGGCAAGATTGACTTCGACATTGCTGCCGTCGTTGAGGTTTACCCTCATCGAATGATAGCCCGGAGCTGCGCTGCCTGAAGCCACAGCTGCCAGAAGGGCAATTGCAGAGAAGATTTTTCTTCATAATGAAGAATAACTGTGATTTATATTGTTTTTTTTTATTGGTTGGATCGGTCAGCTGTTGCTCTTGCGGTCCATGGCATACCAGACGTATGCTATGTATCCGGCAACGAAAGGCACGAGTATCGAAACCCAACTCATCACTGTCAGGGTGAATTCCGACGACGAGCTGTTGTAGATTGTTAGTGACGAGGCCATGTCGGCCGACGGATAATAGGGGGTGTTGTTGTATCCGGCAACCCAGAAGAGCGTCAGCACGACAAGTATCGTGCCTATTCCGGCCCACCAGATACCTTTTCTATAGAGTTTTTTCGAGAACACTGTGCGTCCGAGAGCGTAGAGAACCATAGCAACTCCGGCAACCCATAGGACGGCTGTCCACCAGAGGGTGCAGTAGTTGGTCAGGTATTTCATTCCTACAATCTCGAATTCGTTGCGGCTTCCTTCGACGAGCTGATAGCCGTCTTTCATAAGGAGCGCTGCCATGAAAGCGAGGAAGAGCACCACAAATATTGCGCCATTGACGGCGACGGAGCGTTTCATGCGGTTGTAGAAAGCGCTGTCGGCTTCGATATTGTTGATGAAATAGAGTGATGCGAGAGTTCGGGCCAGAAAGAGAACCATGACGCCCATCAGAATCGTGAACCAGTTGCAGATGGCCTCAAGCCCGTGGGCGGCTCCCCAGTGGCTGATTACGTTGCTGCGGGCTCCGACGAGGTTGTTCATGTCGACGGTGAAGTCGTTGGGAATGAAGAACATCGCTACGGCTACACCGAGCAGGATTGTTCCCATACAGCCGTTGACAAACAGGAATATGTCGTAGGTGCGCGTGCCGAATATGTTGCCGCTTTTGCCCCGGAACTCATAGCTGACGGCCTGGAATATGAAGCTGAACAGAATCAGCATCCAGAGCCAGTAGGCTCCGCCGAAACTTGTCGAGTAGAACAGCGGGAACGATGCGAAGAAGGCGCCTCCGAAAGTGACGAGGGTCGTGAATGTCAGCTCCCATTTATGCCCCAGCGATTTGACCATCAGGTCTTTCCGCGGGTCGGAGGTCAGCAGGAGTGTCTGGCCGCCCTGAACGAAGAGAAGAAACACGAGCACTGCTCCGAGCACACTGACGAGCAGCCACCAGTAGGTCTGAAGATGGATCATCATTTTTCAGCGGTGTTTGAGGGTGAATAATCGGCTTTCGAGCCTTTGGATATCTGGCGGCACATTATGCTGATTTCAGCGGCGAGAAGGGCTGTGAACACTACAGCGAAGATAACGAAAGTAATGATGACGTCGCTTGTCGATATGGCCGAAATGGCGGCTTTGCAGGGCATTATGTCCTGAATGACCCATGGCTGGCGGCCGAACTCGGCTACGAGCCATCCGGCCTGACTGCATATCCATACGAGCGGAATTGAGATTATTCCGAGCCACTGGAGCCAGCGCCGGTCGAACATCGACGGCTTCTTATAGACGGCAATCATGACCAGCAGGAGGAAAGCAACCAGATAGCCGCCGATGATAACCATGATGTGGAACGAGTAGAAGGTGACGGCCACCGGCGGAATTGCTTCTTCGGGGCTGTCGAGATAGCCATAGCCGAAATATTTGTAGTTCTCTTTGATGACGAGCCGGGCAGAGTCCATTGCGGCTTTGTCGCCGGCGGCCATGGCACGGTCGAAAGCGCGCAGGGCTTCGTGGGCGCGTTTGCCGATCGCTATGCGTTCGGCGTAGGAGGTAGTGGCGACGGTGTCGCCGCAGGCGTTTATCTCATAGCCCTCGACAAGGTTGTTGATGCCGGGGACAAATGAGTCCATGTCGTGGTTGGCGAGGAAAGACAACCCTTTCGGAATTGATATGTGCCAAAGATATGGGTCGGCGTCATTGCTGTAGCTCTTTTCGGGATTGAGGATGCCGACGGCTGTCAGCGGAGCTCCGCAGCTTCCTTCATAAAGACCTTCCATAGCGGCGAGTTTCATGGGCTGGACACGGGCCACGTCGACCGATGAGCTGTCGCCCATCCAAAGGGTTATGAGCAGTCCGACCGAGCCGACAATGCCGCCGATCTTTATTGAATCGAGGGCCATCTGACGGTTGCGCTTTTTCAGCAGAAACCAGCAGCTGACACCTATGACAAAGATTCCGGCAAGTGTCCAGCCGCTGAAAACCGTGTGGAAAAATTTGTGGACGGCAACAGGCGAGAATGCGACTGCCCAGAAGTCGGTCATCACGTTGCGCATCTGTTCGGGGTCGAACTCCATGCCGACGGGATATTGCATCCAGCCGTTGGCTACGAGAATCCACAGGGCCGACAGCGAAGCTCCCAATGCGGTGAGCCATGTCGAGGCGAGATGGAAGCCGCGGCCGACTTTTTTCCATCCGAAGAACATGACGGCGATAAAAGTCGATTCCATAAAGAAAGCGACAATACCCTCGATGGCCAGCGGCGCTCCGAAAATATCGCCGACAAACCAGCTGTAGTTGCTCCAGTTTGTGCCGAACTCAAATTCGAGGATTATGCCGGTGGCGACGCCTACGGCAAAGTTGATTCCGAAGAGCAGCATCCAGAATTTTGTTATTGCCAGCCAGCGCTCCGAGCGTGTCCGGTAATAGATAGTCTCCATGACGGCGACAATGATCGAAATGCCGAGCGTCAGCGGCACGAACAGCCAGTGATACATGGCTGTCAGGGCGAATTGCGCTCTCGACCAGTCGACCAGACTCATTAAATTGTCCATTTTACTGTTGTTTTTTTATGGTAGTAAGGGAAATAGCGGGGATAATGTCGGTCAGCGGCTTCTGTCGATGAGCGACGACCTGACGGCTTCTGAGCGTTCGGCGTCGCTGTCGTAGCGGCTTTCGAGAATGTCGGGAAAGAAGAAGAGTTTCAGGACGCCGAAGATTATTATCAGTTTGATTATTATGAGCAGCCACAGAGAGCGTCCTACGGTCATCTGACGGAAGCCGTCGACGTAGAATCTGATTACTCTGACGGGCCATGGGGCCGATTCTGCTCTTGTGTCGCTCATGGTAGAACGGGCGCGTAGCGGTTATTTTCTGACTGAAATGGTGCCGTCGGGGCCGAACATAAGCGGTGACTCGGGGAAGTCGGCTGCCGAGAGATTGGCGATCTGTCGGGCCACGGAGTTCGAAAGGTCGGTCATCGGCCCGCGTCCGCGCTGCTGGATGAACGAATTGACCTTGCCGGTCACGAAGCGGCCCTCGCCGTCGGTCTCAAGCGTCAGAACCGGTGCGTGTCCCGATATACCTGTCAGCGTAACCCGATAGGGCGTGGCGAAGTTGCCGAGAGAGTAGGCTATGAGGCGGTCTTTGTATAGCTCCATGCCGCGGGTGACGTGCGGCCCGTGTCCGTAGACGACGTCGGCGCCGGCGTCGACGGCGGCATGGGCGAACTCCCTGACATTGCCGCGCTGTTCACCCAGAAAGTTTTCCATCTGGCCGGTGACGTGGGTGTAGCTCTTCCCTTCGCCGCCACCATGGAAAGAAACAACGACGATGTCGCATTCCTTGTCGAGCTTCGACACGAGCTTTTTCATCTCTTCGAGATCCATTATCGACGAAAGCCCGCGGCTGTGGCCGAAAGCCGCGTAGCCGATTTTTTTGCCTCCGCGGTAGACGATGGCATAAAGACACTGCGGGTTGCCCGAATACATTATGCGGGCTTCCTTGAGGGTCTTCATTGTCGATGAAACGCCTGTGGCACCGAAATCGTTGGCGTGGTTGTTGGCTATGCTGAGAAGGTCGAAGCCGGCGTCTGACAGATTCCGCACATATGAGGGGGGCATTCTGAACACGAAACACTGCGTGGGGTTGACGCAGTTCTTGGCTTTTCCGACACCTTTCTCAAGCAGAACTCCTTCGAGGTTGCCGGCGGTGACGTCGGCGCCGACCAGCAGGGGCCTGACGTCGTCGAAAAGATTCCGGCCCTGGTTCGCCGGCAGATAAGGATCGCCCTGAACTTCAGGGAAAGTAGTGCCCATCATTATGTCGCCGACGAGGGCGAAAGTGACGTTTCCGGGCTCCTTGGCCTGGAGCGCCGTAGAAATTGCCATGAATGCCGCGAGTGCTGTATTGCGTATTATATTGAGTTTCATATTGGCTTAGGTTGCGATGTTTGAGACGGCAATTTACCTCAAATTCTTGAAACAGGCGGCTGTTTTAACTCTCCTTAACAGCCGCGGTGCCCTTTTCGTTGTAACTTTGTATGCCGACAAAACATATTGAACCTCATTCTGTTTAGAGTAAATGAGAAGTATTATTGTAACTTTATTGTTTGCCTCAATGTCATTATCAGCAACCTCACAGATCAAATTGCCCGCTCCCGCCGTTACAGGGGGAATGCCTGTCAATGAAGTGTTTAACAAGCGCCATAGCCTGCGCGAATTCGACAGCAGCCGCACAGTCAGTCCCCAACAGCTGAGCCAGCTTCTGTGGAGCGCTGTCGGTGTGAACCGTCCCGGACAGTCGAAGCTGACAAGCCCGACCGGACTTAACGCCCAGGAGATTTCAGCATACGTGCTTACCGCCGAGGCCGCTTACCGCTATGACAATGTTGCAAACACTCTCGAACCTGTCGCCGGGGGAGATCTGCGCGGACTGCTCGCCTCGCGCGGAGAAGGCACTCCGGTTCAGGAGTTTGTCAATGAGGCGCCTGTTTCGATTGTGTTTGTGGCCGACCGCTCGCGGTTTCCCGAGCTCAGCGATCAGATGGCAATGAGCCTTTGCGCTATCGACGCCGGCATAGCCTGCGAGAATCTGAATCTTGCGGTGACAGCTGCCGGACTGGCTACCGTGCCGCGTGCCACAATGGATGTCGCTGCATTGGTCAAGGCTCTGAAGCTCACCCCGTCGCAGATTCCCGTTCTCAATAATCCGATCGGTTATCCCGCAAACCGGTAATCAGTTCTTATAGCCGACAGGACGCACTTCTTTGAATGAATAGCGCCGGAGGGTGCCGTCGGCGAGGCGCAGAGTCAGATGTCCGGTCATGGCGACGTCGGCTATCGACGCCTCGAACGGCTCTCCGCCCGGCTCTTCCCATAGGTATAGGCCGCTGCGGCGCCATAGCCGCCCGAGATACTCATTGTGGAGCTCGCGGCAGCGGCTGAATCTGTCGAGAATGGCTTCCGAGACCTCGTCGACGATCGCGCCGACATCGTAGCGCCGCCCCGTCAGTTGAAAGAGCGACACGGGGTTAGGCGCGTCGCTGACGAATCTCTCCTGGTTGACATTCAGGCCGATTCCCGCCACACACGATGCCAGTTCCTGTCCGACAATGCTGTTCTCGATCAGGATACCGCAGATTTTAAGATTGCCGACATAGACGTCGTTTGGCCATTTGACGGCGACGCTGTCAGGGCCGACATATCGCTCGACGACATCCGCCACGCCAAGAGCCACTGCCTCGCTGACGGCGAACTGCTCGTCGGGGCGCATATTACGGGGCCTCAGCATAACCGAAAACGTTGCGTTGAGGCCCGGAGCGCTTTCCCAGCTGTTTCCGCGCTGACCGCGCCCTGCGGTCTGGCTGTAGGCGCTGACAACAGTGCCGTGGGGCGCGTCGGCGTCCATGGCGCTGTTTGTCGAGGCTGTCTCGGCGAGATCAATCCTCATATTCGGGAAGAGCGACCGTCATGCGCCGACGGCCGTCAGCGAGCTCCTCGAGCCGGACTTTAACTGTATCGTCAGGAAGGATTTCCTCTATGTTCTCCGGCCATTCGAGAAGGCATATAGCTCCTGACTCCATATAGTCGTCGGCGCCGATCTCGAGAGCTTCCTCGTAGTCTTTGAGGCGGTAGCAGTCGAAATGATAGATGAGCTCGGCTGTTGTGTCGGAGCGGTATTCGTTGATGATGGCGAATGTCGGCGATGATGTCTCGTCGGCGTCTACTCCGAGAGCCCGGCAGAGGGCGTTGATGAACGTTGTTTTTCCGACCCCCATCTCGCCGTAGAAGGCATAGACGGTCTCGTCGCCCATTTCAGCGACAAATTCGCGGGCCACGCGGTCGACGTCGGCCGCGTTTTCGATGATATACTCTTTCATAACGACGACAAAGGTAGCGATTTATTCTCAACCGCCAAACATTGGCGCGCTACTTCTTTTCGGCCGTCCCGACGCTTTTCGCCGATGTCGGCAACTGTTTGTTGCGCATGTTGTTGACACTTTCGCCAAAGCTGTTGAATGCGCTGAAAATAAGGCATATACCCGTTATGAGCACGATTGCTGACACCGTTATCTTGATTGCGAATACAAGACACGAGACGCCGGCTACGATAAGCAGGGCCGGAACGATCCACAGCCATATAGGCACGGCGATCTGCCGCTTGAATGCCGCGAGTGAAAAAATATGCCATAAGCCCGACAGGATAATGACGACGGCCAGAAGATAAACGGTGAAACTGACGAAGAATTCGGGATCGAACATCAGCCACAGTCCTATGCCTACGGCGGCTACGCCTGCAACCATCCACCAGGGATTGCGCCGTTCCTTGCGCTGTAAAGATTGCGCCAGAAATGCGCCTAATCCAACGATTCCTATAAGAACACCGATTATCTGGACTACGAAGTTCAGCAGCGACGTGTGTCCTGCCATAATTAGAAGTGCGATGCCGGCAATCAGCGTCAGTGCTGCCGAGAACCATTGTGAATTCTGTTTCATATCAGTATTGTTTAACGCTTTTTATATAATACAAATGCGGGGCGCCGATTGTTCCCGAAAAAGATTGTCGGAGCGCCCCTTTTATTGAGTAGGGGCGCTCTGCCGGGTGTGTTTGAGTATTGAAGGGATTTATGCGAACAGGATTGAGCGGCGGTCGGTCCAGCCCTGCGAGCCGTTGCGCAGTGTCAGGGTCAGCAGTCCGCAACCTTCGCCGACAGCATCGCGCACCGAAGCTACGACGTCTGCCATAGAATTCATGCCACAGAGGCAGAGGTTCGCGATGATGCTGTTGCGGCCGCGGACGGTGGCGAAAATAGTGTCGTTTGATGTTATCTGTTTCATATCTTGAAGAGAGTTTGTTGATTATGATGCAAAAGTATGACGACATCCGGGCGATATTTTTGCCCGTGACTGTTAATATGGTTTAACTAAATGTCTTTTCGGGCTTAAAATGATATATTTGCGAATATTTTTGATGACAGCGGGGTGCTACGCCTGATTCTAACCCTACGACGGTGTGGCTGAGATTTATACCCATATAACCTGATGCGGGTAATGCCGCCGAAGGGAGTCGCAAGTATGAGAGTCAGCCTCCGTGGGTCATCGCCCTAAATGTCTGCACTCATGACTAATACCTATTATCCCGTTATGACGATAGCCGGCAGCGACAGCTGCGGGGGCGCCGGAATTCAGGCCGACCTGAAGACATTTGCCGCCGAGGGCTGTTACGGAATGTCGGCCATAACGGCTGTTACCGCTCAGAATACCATGGGAGTGGAGGGCGTGTGGGGGCTTCCGGCCGAAGCTGTCGAGGCTCAGATCCGCGCCGTCGCGGCAGATGTGAGGCCGCTTGCCCTTAAAACCGGAATGCTTTTCAATGCTGCGATAGTTGAAACTGTCGCCGGCGCGATAGAGCGTCTGCGGCTCGAAAACCTCGTTGTCGATCCGGTTATGATTTCCACTTCGGGCGATATGCTCCTTCAGCTCGACGCTGTCGAGATAATGCGCACTCGGCTTTTCCCGCTTTCGGCTCTCGTGACTCCCAATGTCAGCGAGGCTATCGTTCTTACCGGTGAGGAAGAACCGGTGGCTCAGGCCCGCGCGTTGCGCGCCATGGGTTGTCGGGCGATTCTGCTCAAGGGGGGCGACAGCGACGCAGTTCCCGGGCTTAAGGTCGACAGGTTCATGGACTCTGGCAGTGACGAGCTCGTGGAACTTCGGGCCGACGCCGTTCCGACGCAAAACACCCACGGAACGGGTTGCACTCTGTCGGCCGCCATAGCAGCGCGCCTCGCTCTCGGCGACGATATGGCGACGGCTGTAGCCCGCGGAAAACTCTATGTCACCCGCGCTCTGCGAGCCGGAGCAGATGTAAGAACAGGTGGCGGCCATGGCCCTGTCTGTCATGGCTTTGATCCGAAACGACAGAAAATCAAACGAATATGAAGATATATATCAACGACAGCGTTGTCGAGGCTTCAGACGGCGCCACTCTTTCGGAAGTTATCGAGGCCAACGGAATAGAACCGCGTGGAATAGCTACGGCTGTCAATGGAGTCGTGGTCAAAGGCTCTGACCGCGAGTCGCATAAACTGTCAGACGGCGACAAGATTCTGATAATAAAGGCGTTTTATGGCGGATAAGCTACGCGTTGCGATTACGCCCGAGGCGATTTTGCCCGATGAGCCTCGCCGCGTGGCTCTGCTGCTCGACGCCCGTTGGGATTTCGTGCATCTACGCCATCCGGGAGCATCGCGGCGCGACATGCTTAACCTTATCGAGAGCATTCCGCAGCGCTATCACAGCAGACTGCGTCTTCACGGCCATTTCGATCTTGCCGCGGAATTCAATCTCGGCGGACTTCATCTCAACGGCCGATGTCCCGAGCCTCCGGCCTATTATAGTGGATCGCTCTCGAAAACCTGTCATTCGCTCGCCGAAGTCGCCGATGCACGTGGCATGGACTATGTCACGCTCAGCCCGGTTTTCGACAGCGTCTCGAAGCACGGCTATCGCGGTGTTTTCGATGCCGCAGCGATAGAGCTTCCGGCCGGTGTCAGAGTTCTGGCTCTCGGGGGAGTGAACCCCGAAAACGTCGGGCTGCTCGACAGGTTTGCCGGATATGCCGTGCTCGGTTCGGCCGGATGGACACTTTCGGTTGAGGATATGGCCCGACAGATTTCACTTTTCAGATAAATCTCTCATTATGTTACAATATATTACCCATCCCTCAGAGCGCTATTCAGAGCTCGAACAGGCCAGAATGGTCATTGACGGCGGCTGTCGCTGGATTCAGCTCAGAATGAAAGACGCCACCGACGAAGAAGTGCGGAAAACAGCCCTTGAGCTGATTCCTCTATGCCGCGAAACCGATACGTTCCTCATCATCGACGACCGTGTGGAACTTGTCGATGAGCTGCGCGTCAGCGGCGTCCATCTCGGAAAGAACGATATGTCACCGCGCGAGGCCCGCGAAAAGCTCGGCCCTCACGCTATAATCGGCTGCACGGCCAACACTGCCGCCGACATCCTCGCCCTTCGCGGCATAGATGTCGACTACGTCGGCCTCGGCCCCGTTAAACCGACTCAGACCAAGAAGAATCTCTCGCCGATACTCGGAACTGCCGGAGTGGCAGCCGTCATGTCGGAAGTCAGAGCTGCCGGGATGACAATTCCCGTTGTCGCTATAGGCGGCGTTACGGCCGAAGATGTTCCCGCACTGATGGCCGCCGGTGTCAACGGTGTGGCCATGAGCGGAGCTATTCTGCGGGCCGAGAACCCTGAATTTTATACCGCTAAAGTGATTGAAACGCTTGAAAATTCACTGAAATGAAAGATATTCTCAAAATCGGAGGCCGCGAGTTTACCTCGCGCCTCTTTGTCGGCACCGGCAAATTCGCCTCAAACCGGCTCATGCTCGATTCCATCATAGCTTCGGGCTCGCAGATGGTCACAGTGGCCATGAAACGCATCGATCTCGAACACGACGAGCGCGACGAAATGCTCGCCCATCTCAACCGCGACCATGTTCAGCTGTTGCCCAACACGAGCGGCGTGCGCGATGCCAAAGAGGCTGTGCTTGCCGCCCAGCTTGCCCGCGATGTCTTCGGCACCGACTTCATCAAGCTTGAAATACATCCCGATCCGAAATATCTGCTTCCCGATCCCGTCGAGACTCTGAAAGCTACGGAAGAGCTTGCCCGCCTCGGATTCCATGTGCTTCCTTATGTTCAGGCCGATCCTGTGCTCTGCAAACGCCTCGAAGAGGTCGGCACGGCCGCTGTTATGCCTCTCGGTGCTCCTATCGGAACCAACAAAGGCCTGAAAACCCGCGAACTTCTCGAGATAATCATCGCCGAGAGCCGTGTGCCCGTCGTTGTCGATGCCGGTCTCGGAGCGCCCTCCCATGCTGCCGAGGCTCTTGAGATGGGAGCCGATGCAGTTCTGGTCAACACGGCCATCGCGGTTGCCGGAAATCCTGTGGAGATGGCAGTCGCTTTCGCTGAAGCCACAGTGGCCGGCCGCCGCGCATATCTCGCCGGTCTCGGGTCGGTAAGCCATTCGGCTGTAGCTTCGAGTCCGCTGACCGACTTCCTTAACTGACCTCAGAAAAACAGATAAACCAACATAACCGAATCATGACAATCGACAATATCAACCTCCGCGCCTATCCCGGCAGCGAAAAGGTATATCTTAAAGGAGAGCGATACCCTGAATTGCGTGTGGCCATGCGTCAGGTGAACCTTACGCCAACTGTCACGGTCGATGCCGACGGAAACCGCACCATAGAAGAGAACGCTCCTGTAATGGTTTATGATACCAGCGGCCCCTATACCGATCCCGATATAAAAATCGACATCAACAATGGCTTGCCGCGCATGCGTGAATCATGGATAGAGCGCCGCGACGATCTCGAGCTTCTGCCTTCGATAACCAGCGAATACGGGCTTGCACGCGAAGCCGACAGGTCGCTCGACTCCATCCGCTTCGCCAACCGCCATCTTCCTCGCCGCGCAAAGCCCGGACGCGCCATAACCCAGATGGCTCTCGCACGTCAGGGAATCATAACTCCCGAGATGGAATATGTGGCTATCCGCGAGAACATGAACGCAAAGGCGTTAGGAATCGCTACGCATATAACGCCGGAGACAGTGCGTGAGGAAGTGGCCGCAGGACGCGCCGTCATCCCCGCCAATATAAACCATCCCGAAGCCGAGCCTATGATTATCGGCCGCAAGTTTCTGGTCAAGCTCAACACCAATATCGGCAACTCAGCCCTTTCGAGCGGAATCAGCGAAGAGGTCGAGAAAGCTGTCTGGAGCTGCTACTGGGGCGGCGACACGCTGATGGATCTCTCGACCGGCGACCATATCCACGAGACACGCGAGTGGATCGTGCGCAACTGCCCCGTGCCCGTAGGGACGGTGCCGGTCTATCAGGCTCTCGAAAAGGTCAACGGAAGCGTCATGGATCTCACGTGGGAAATTTACCGCGACACGCTTATCGAACAGGCTGAGCAGGGGGTCGACTATTTCACCATCCATGCAGGCGCTCTGAAGGCTCACGCCACAATGGCTCCCGAACGCCTGACCGGCATTGTTTCGCGCGGCGGCTCGATCATGACGCGCTGGGCCGTTCTCCACAACGAGGAAAACTTCCTCTATACTCATTTTGACGAGATCTGCGAGATTCTGGCCCGCTATGATGTCGCCGTGTCGCTCGGCGACGGAATGCGTCCCGGCTCTATTCACGATGCCAACGACGAGGCCCAGTTCCTCGAACTCGACGTTCTCGGCGAACTCACTGAAATAGCATGGCGCCACAATGTCCAGGTTCTTATCGAAGGCCCCGGCCATGTTCCCATGCAGAAGATACGCGAGAACATGGACAGGCAGATCGAGAAATGCCACGAGGCGCCTTTCTATACGCTCGGCCCGCTTGTCACCGACATCGCCCCCGGTTACGACCACATAACCTCGGCCATCGGCGCAGCCCAGATCGCGCGCTACGGAACAGCCATGATCTGCTATGTCACTCCGAAGGAACATCTCGCTCTGCCCGGTCTCGAAGATGTGCGCGTAGGCGTCGTGACATACAAGATCGCCGCCCATGCGGCCGACCTCGCCAAAGGACATCCGGGCGCTCAGGTTCGCGACGACGCCATGAGCAAGGCACGCTACGATTTCCGGTGGAAAGATCAGTTCAACCTGTCGCTCGATCCCGTACGCGCCCGTCAGTATTATGTCGAGAGCCACAAAAGCGACGACCACTTCTGCACGATGTGCGGCCCCAACTTCTGCGCCATGCGCATATCAAAAGAAATGGCTAAAGACTGTCCCAAATAATGTTTTCTGACGAACTTCAACAATGGGAGTGGGACGAGACAACCGCCGCCATCTCATCCAAGACAGCCGCCGATGTCGAGCGCGCCCTCTCGCGCGAACATCTCGACATCGACGACTTCATGGCCCTTATTTCTCCGGCAGCCGGAGCCTATCTCGAGCCTATGGCCCGAAAAGCCAACAGAATGACGCTTGAGCGTTTCGGGCGAACGATCTCGATGTATATTCCGATGTATGTGTCGAACGCATGCACGAATTCATGTGTCTACTGCGGCTTCAACCATGCAAATCCGATTCATCGCATAACCCTGACCCAGGAGCAGGTCAAGGCCGAGTGTGAGGCAATACGCCGGCTCGCGCCTTTCGAGAATCTGCTGATTGTGTCGGGTGAGTTTCCGCGTCTCAATGGCGTCGACTATCTCGAGGAAGTCCTCCATACCGTGCGCCCTTATTTCAATAATCTGACGATTGAGGTCATGCCGATGAAGCAGGCCCACTACGAGCGGCTTGTCCGCTCGGGGCTTAACGGTGTTGTCTGCTTTCAGGAGACCTATCACCGCGAGCGCTACCGCGACTATCATCCGCGCGGAATGAAATCGTTCTTCGAATGGCGTGTCAACGGTTTCGACCGCATGGGAGCCGCCGGCGTCCACAAGATAGGAATGGGAGTTCTTATCGGACTCGAAGACTGGCGCACCGACATAACCATGATGGCCCGTCACCTCCGCTACCTGCGCCGGAACTACTGGAAGACGCGCTACAGCGTTAACTTCCCGCGCATGTGTCCGGCCGAAGGAGGCTATCAGCCGAAAGTCGTCATGTCGGATCGCGAGCTGGCTCAGGTCACTATGGCCTTCCGGCTCTTTGACGCCGATGTCGACATAAGCTATTCGACCCGCGAAGACCCCGTGTTCCGCCGCAACATGATGCGTCTGGGCGTCACTTCGATGAGCGCGGGAAGTCGCACCGAGCCTGGCGGTTATGCTGCCGCCGGCCACGAACTCGAGCAGTTCACCGTCACCGACAGCCGCTCGCCCCATGCAGTGGCAGAAGAGATCCGTCAGATGGGCTATGAGCCTGTCTGGAAAGACTGGGATCGCTCTTTCGACTGATAAACGCGATTTGGCCGTGTGGCGGGAAATCGCTAACTTTGACGCCAATAATCTGTTCAACCCTTCAACCCCTTCCCGAAAAATGGCAAAAGTCATCATCATCGGCTGTGGCGGAGTGGGCACCGTCGTAGCCCATAAATGCGCCCAACACCCTGAGGTGTTCAGTGAGATAGTAATCGCTTCGCGCACACGCTCGAAGTGCGACGCCGTGGCCGCAAAGATAAACAAGCCTTACGTGACCACCGACAGCGTCGACGCCGACTCGGTGGAACAGCTCGTCGAGCTTTTCAACCGCCACAAGCCCGAGCTCGTCATCAATGTCGCTCTTCCTTATCAGGATCTGACGATTATGGACGCCTGTCTCGAATGTGGCGTCAACTATCTCGACACGGCCAACTACGAGCCGCGCGATGTGGCCCATTTCGAATATTCATGGCAGTGGGCCTATGCCGACCGCTTTAAGAAGGCCGGACTGACAGCAATACTCGGCTGCGGCTTCGATCCGGGAGTTACCGGAGTGTTCACGGCGTATGCCGCCAAACACTATTTCAGCGCAATGGAGACACTCGACATTGTCGACTGCAATGCCGGAAATCACGGAAAAGCTTTTGCCACAAACTTCAATCCCGAAATCAATATCCGCGAGATAACCCAGAACGGCCGCTTCTATCAGGACGGCCAGTGGGTGACTACCGGCCCGTTGGAAATCCACCGCTCGCTGAATTATCCCGAAATTGGCCCGCGCGATTCATATCTGCTCTATCACGAAGAGCTCGAATCGCTTGTCAAGAACTATCCGACTATCCGCCGCGCCCGTTTCTGGATGACTTTCGGCCAGGAATATCTGACTCATCTCCGCGTTATCCAGGACATAGGAATGGCGCGCATCGACGAGGTCGACTACAACGGCACGAAGATTGTTCCGCTTCAGTTCCTGAAAGCTGTTCTTCCCAACCCTCAGGATCTCGGCAAGAATTACACAGGCTACACTTCCATCGGTTGCCGCATAGCCGGTAAAGACAAGGAGGGCAAGCCTCTGACTTATTATATCTACAATAATTGCAGCCACCACGAGGCATATCTCGAAACAGGAATGCAGGCTGTCAGCTACACCACCGGCGTTCCGGCTATGGTGGGCGCCATGATGTTCCTGACCGGAAAGTGGGTTAACCCCGGCGTGCGCAATGTCGAGGAATTCGATCCCGATCCTTTCCTCGCCGAACTTGCCAAAGACGGCCTTCCCTGGAACGAGATCGTCAACGGCGATCTTGAGTTCGACGACTGATGGATCTGCGTATTTTTCCCCCCGAGGATCTTCTGCAGGCAACTGTGAAGCTTCCTCTGAGCAAGAGCGTGGCCAACCGCGCTCTTGTCATCGCTGCGCTGACCGAAGGAGGCATAGCGCCCGACCGTCTGCCCGACTGCGACGATACCCGTGTGTTTATCGAAGCCTTGAGCCGGTGTGAGGGTAGGGTGGACTGCCACGGATGTGGCACGGCCCTACGCTTTCTGACAGCTTTTTTCGCGGCCACCGAGGGCGCCGACGTCGTTATTGACGGCAACGAGCGGCTTCGTCAGCGTCCGATAGCGGCGTTGGTCGAAGCTCTGCGCGACTGTGGCGCCGATATTGAATACGCCGAGACCGAGCGTTTTGCGCCTTTGCGCATTCGCGGACGCCGCCTCAGCGGAGGCGAGATAGATCTTGATCCGCAGATGTCGAGCCAGTTCGCATCGGCTCTGCTGATGGTGGCACCGACAATGACTTCGCCGCTACGGCTAAGACTGGTAGGCGAGATAGCCTCGGAACCTTATATCAGGCTGACGACAGCCATGATGGAAGCCGCAGGAGCCATAGTCGACCGCGAGAATATGGTCATGGTTGTCGACCACGGACAGGAGGTGCCGCGCGAAGGATCGTCGATAACGGTTGAACCTGGCCGATATAAACCCTTCCGTCAGGAAGCCGAGGCCGATTGGAGTGCCGCCGCTTTCTGGTATGAGATAGAGGCTCTGACGAGCGGCTTCCTGAGCCTCGACACCCTTAGCGAAGATTCGAAGCAGCCCGACAGCGCCGCCGCCGGACTATTTGCCGATCTCGGTGTGGTTACCGACTTCGAAGGGGAAGAAGGATTCACCGACCTCTGTGGCTCGCCTGACCTGTCACCGCGTCTGCGTCATGATTTCTCACCCACACCCGACCTCGTCCCGGCTGCTGTTGTGACTTGCGTCATGCTGAGGATCCCGTTCCGTTTCACGGGTATAGCCACTCTCCGCTATAAAGAGTCAGACCGCATTGCCGCACTGATTGAGGAACTTGCCCGCGTCGGGGCCGTCATCGAATCGGATGCCGACACCATGTCGTGGGAAGGCGCTTTGCAGCCGGTGGCCGAACTTCCGGTTTTCGATTCCCACGGCGACCACCGGCTGGCGATGTCGCTCGCGCCTGTGGCATGCTATATTCCGGGAATCATCGTTCGCGATGCCGAGGTTGTCGACAAAAGTTATCCTTCGTTCTGGGACGATCTCGCCGCGGCCGGATTCCGGGTTGAACCTGTCGAAACAGGCGAGGCATGACCGGAGCGCTGATTCTGTTGGCTGTTGTCGTTGTTGTGGGCGTTATCCTGCGCCTTACTCACCGTCCTGACCCGGCAGAACCCGACGCGCCTTCGACGGAGGTAACCGAAGTATCTCACGGCCCGTTTTGCTGTGGCCGTCATGCGGTCTGCGAGAAGGGCCTTCCGGCCGGCGAGCCGGTCTATTATGATGACGAAGAGCTCGACGTTTTCGCCGGTCGCCCGGCCGATGAATACAAAGACGCTGAAATCGAACTGTTCCGCGATATTCTGCTGACACTGCGCTCCGAAGACGTATCCGGATGGTGTGAGAGTCTTGTCAGTCGTCACATAGCGCTCCCCGAACCGCTTCGCGACGAAGTTTTAATGATAATGTCAGAGTGAATTAAGTGAACGTTCTCGAACTTGATTTTTTTCGCAATGCCCTGATTGCCGTGCTGCTCGTCAGTGTGGCTTCGGCTATAATAGGCTGTTATGTCGTTACGAGGCGCCTGGTGTCGATAGCGGGAGGTGTTACCCACGCCTGTTTCGGCGGCCTCGGTCTCGGATATTTTCTCGGCTTCAACCCTGTGTTGCTTGCCGGTATAGTCGCTGTCGGGTCGTCGCTTGGCGTCGACTGGCTCGAGCGTCATTCGAAGGTGAGAAGCGATTCGGCGGTTGCTGTGTTCTGGGCTCTGGGCATGGCTGCGGGCGTTCTGTTTGTTTTCCTTACTCCGGGATATGTCCCCGAGCTGAATGCATTCCTGTTCGGCAATATACTGACGGTCACCCGGATCGATCTGCTGACTTTCGCTGTTTTCACTCTGGTTCTGACCGGCTATTACGCGGTTCGTTTCCCGGTTGTAACGGCCTGTGCGTTCGACCGTGATTTCGCCCGGGTCACCGGATTGCCTGTGACGCGTGTGACTACGGTCATGACGTTTTTTACGGCTGTCTGTATTGTATTGACAATCAGACTTGTCGGCGTAATGCTTCTGATGTCGATGCTGACATTGCCCGTTATGATCGCCGAGATGTTTGTCGGGCGCATGAAGCCGCTGCTGTGGCTGTCGGTTGCTGTCAGTGCTGTCGGCTGCACTGCCGGACTGTTTCTCGGAGCTGTGATAGACGTTCCGGCTTCGGCGCTGATCGTGCTCACATTGGCCGGAATGTGGGTCATAGTGCGCCTGATCAGATTCTTTTCCGGGCAAATCGGCAGATAAAATCAGCAGCTCCCTGAGCCTGTGGGCCGGGAGCTGCTTGTAAACGGTGGTTTTGTTTTCAGCCTTTCAGTTTGTCGGCGAGCCCGTGGGCGAAGTCGGCGCCCTTCTCGAGGGCCTCGGCGGCCATACCTTTGGCCTTTTCGCCCAGTCCCGAGAGTTTCTCTGTGGCAGAGTCCTTGATGTCGTTGATTTTGTCTTTAACTGCGGAGTTATGGGCGGCAGCGGCCTCTTTGGCAGCTTCGGCACTGAGCTCGGCGGCTTGCTTCGACACTTTCAGGTCTTGGCGTGCGATGTCATCATTAGTAGGTGTCATAACGGTTGTTTTTTTAGAGGTTTGGTAACAGCTTTAAAACACCTTTGGCGCCGTTGTGGTTCAGCTTTCGGACTGACCGGCCGATAAAATCAGTCGACAAGGCGGTCGAGAACGGTCGATATCAGGTCGGTGACTGCCGATTTATAGTTCGGGCGGGCATTCCCGTTCATGCGGTTGGCGATGATAGTGCAAACAGTCATAGCCTTATGGCCCATGAGGCGCGACAGTCCCTGAAGCGGGGCCGATTCCATCTCGTAGTTCGTTATTTTGCGTCCGTTGAAACGGAAGTCCTCGATAGACCTGTTCAGTCCGGGATTGGCGAGCGGAAGGCGCAGCTCACGCCCCTGAGGCCCGTAGAACCCTACAGCCGAGATTGTGTTCCCGCGCACCATGTCGTCGCGCCCGATCCGGCTGACGAGTTCGGAGTCGGCGTCGACAACGTAGGGGCGTGCCCAGAGCGGGTTCCAGTCGGTGTCGGCGGTGAAAGCGTTCTCGAAGTCGAGATCGGCTACGCTGTTACGTCCGGCGTAGTAGTTCAGCACACCGTCGAATCCGATAGCTTTCTCGGCGATGACGGGTGTGCCGAGGTCGAGCTCGGGTTGAAGGGCTCCCGACGTTCCGATGCGCACCATTGTCAGCACGCGTTTCTCGGCCCGGATTTCGCGCGTGGCGAAGTCGACATTTGCCAGAGCGTCGAGCTCGTTGATGACGATGTCGATATTGTCGGGCCCGATGCCGTGGCTGAGACACATGACGCGTTGGCCGCGGAAGGTGCCCCCGATCGTATGGAATTCGCGCGACTGGACTTCAAAATCGCGGGTGTCGAAGTTCGCAGCCACGATATTGACGCGGGCCGGGTCGCCAACAAGGATTATGCGGTCGCAGAGCTGGTCGGGACGGAGGTGGAGGTGGAATATCGATCCGTCGGGATTGATAATCATTTCGCTGGGTTCAATGAAGCGTTTCATGGCAGGGGAATGTTTTTTGATCGTTAAACAAGACGGTAGCGTGAACCGGGAAGCGAGGCGATGAGCTTGTCGAACTCCATGTCGATAAGCTTTGCCATAAGCCTCGGAGCCGGCATATCTGTTGCCAGAGAGATTTCCTGAATGCTCAGTTCTCCTTTCCGGGTCAGCAGATCGATTATTTTTTGAGTGTCGGAATCTCTTTCTTCGAACAGTTCCTGCTGTTTGGGCGCGGCCGGCCGACGGTGCCATCGCAGATCATCGATTATGTCGTCGGCTCCGGTCAACAACTGAGCGATGTTGTCGGAAATCAGCTTGTTGCACCCCGAACTGAAGCTGTCGGTCACGCGTCCCGGCAGGGCGAACACCGACCGGCCGTATTCCGAGGCGAGGCGCGCGGTGAACATAGCGCCCCCTTTTATGTTGCTCTCGATAATGACGGCAGCCTGTGAAATTCCGGCGACAATCCGGTTACGGGCCAGGAAGTTGCCTTTATGGATGGGGTCAGACGAGAAATATTCTGTCAGAATGGCGCCCCCCTTCTTTATGATTTCGGCGGCTACTCCTCGGTGGGCCGACGGATAGATTGTGCTGAGTCCGTGGGCCACTACAGCTATTGTCGGAAGTCCGGCGTTCAGGCTGGCCCGATGAGCCGCTACGTCGATGCCGAAAGCGAGTCCGCTGACGATGGCGACAGGAGAATCGGTCTTTTCGGCAATTCCGCCGACAATCTGCGGGGTCATGTTGTTGCCGTAGACGGTCGCATGGCGCGTTCCTACGATAGCCAGGCAGTTGACGGCATTCAGATCGAGGTAGCCGAGAGCGAAGAGAACCACGGGCGCGTCGTCACACTCGAGAAGCAGTCGGGGATAGTCCGGATCGGTGAAATAGAGCATCCTGACGGCGTTCGCTTCGATAAACGGCATCTCGGCGCGAGCCTCTTCGAGCGCTTCCCGGCGATGGCTGTCGGCGAATATCTTGGCGCCGGTGCCCATCAGGGCCGAGATCTGAGCGGGCGTCATCGTGAAGAACATTTCTTCGGAGCCACACCGCTCGAGCAGCATTCTGGCCATCGACAGCTTTATGCCGCGCAGCCGCGCAAAGGCAAGTTTATAAAGCCTGTCGGTCATCGCTCAAGTTCTTTGGCGAACGCGGCGCCCAGTTCGTCGCCGCGGCTCAGACGCCCGTTGACAATTGACACTATTGTTATACGACCGCTGACGGCGAGCTCCCCCGACGGAAGCCTGTAGAGATCCTGACGGAAAATGAATTTCGGGCCGCGGCGCTCCAGCGCCAGTTTCGAGACGAAGCTCTCGCCTGAGCGCAGAGGCGACAGATAGTCGATTTCAGCGCGACGCACAACGGGGTCGATGCCGCTGAGGTGCATGGCTTCGAAGGTCAGGCCTGCCCGGCGGCAGAATTCATGGCGTGTATGCTCCATATAGTTGAGATACACTGAATTGTTGACTATGCCTTCGTAGTCGACCTCATAGTCGCGAACATCCATTGTGAGTTCGTAGATATAGTGCGGGACATCTGTTTCTTTCATCGACCCAAAATTAGCGAAAAAGAGCGGAAAAACCTGATTTTCGCGTTGAAAAAGTGTCAGTCGAGCGTCTGTACGCCACCGCCGTTGACCATGAGGGTCTGACCGCTGACCCAGGCCGAGGCCGGGGATGCGAAATACAGTACCGCAGCGGCGATATCGCTGACTTCGCCGAGCCGTTTTATCGGAGTATGGGCCAGCATACGGAGCTCGAGAGCAGGGGTCATTACCGTGGACAAAGCGCGAGTGCGCGTAGCTCCCGGCCCGACATTGTTTATCCTGATTCCCATAGGGCCGAGGTCGTAGGCGAGGTTTTCGGCCATGTGGTTCAGAGCGGCTTTCGACGAGCCGTAGATCGACATTCCGGGACTGTTGTTGACCGAACTCATCGACGTTATGTTGATAACCGAGCCATATCCGGCAGTCTGCATAAGGGGAGCCGCAATCTTTGTCAGATACCACGGAGCGAACACATTGACGCGGTATATGCGTTCGACGTAGTCGAGGTCGATGTTGAACGGACTCTCGGTGCCTCCGCCTCCGTGACCGGCATTGTTGACAAGGATATTGAGAGCGCCGTAGCTGTCGATGGCAGCTTTGACGGCAGCATCGCACGCCGAAGTGTCGGTTACGTCGCAGCCGACCGGGAGCGCATGACCTCCGCCGGCGTTTATGGCGTCGGCCACAGCTTCGGCTTTGGCGTATGTCCGGTTTGCGACAACGACATTGGCCCCTGCCGCAGCGAGAATCTCGCAGCAGCCGCGACCGATGCCGTCGCCTCCGCCGGTGACAAGCGCTGTCATCCCCGTGAGGTCAAACAGCTTCGAGACAGTGTCAGCGGTCGACATGGCTGAGATGGAGCGTGTAGTGGGCGACACTGTCGGGTGCCTCGTAATTGTCGTTTACCATCAGAAGGGTAGAGTCGCTCGTGATTTTGAAGGTCATGGCCGAGGCTGTCCTGAATTTGAATTCGGGCGAGAGATTGACGAATGTCTCGTTCTCGCGTGTGACAACGCTGAAGTCCCCCTCCGACCGGTCGGTGACCGAACGTCCGTCGTTGGTGGTATAGCTCATCAGAAGGTCATAGTCGCCGGTGGTGGCGTGGCTGTCGTCGTCATAATCGAGAGTCAGTGTGTAGTGGATTCCCGAAGTGTCGGCGCCGGGCAGAATGCCGGTGTAGGTCTCTTCGATATCTCCTTTGGCGGGAGTGCCGTTGGCACACCGATGGTTGTTGCAGCATGAGGCTGTGACAAGAAGCATAAGCATCAGGCCGAAAGCCGAAATAGTCTTTTTCATAATAATTGTATTTTATAATGTGGCATAGGCCATGCCGCATCTGTTAGAAGTCAAATATATAAGGTCTGCCGACGCCGAAAAGTTCAGCCGCCGAGCATGTTTAAGTTTATCGTACTGACATTTTCTTACAGACTGACCACCTCAAACAGACCATTCACCATCAAGCGCGGGACGCGCTTGACAATAGAAACAATAATGATTTGTTATCCGTGCTTTTGAGGGGTATCGAATGTGCACGGCCAAAATTCAGGCAGCCAAATACATCAGCATAAATTGGCAGGAAAATCTATCAGGGACTATGGCCAAAGGCATGCCTCTAAGGCTATTGACTTAAAATTCTTCCGAGCAAATTATCTTGTCCGAGCGTAGGGACGTGCCTTTGGCACGTTTCACATGCGGCTGGAAATCAGTCTGTTACGATGCTACGTGCCGAAGGCACGTCCCTACGCCAGAGCGTTTCTGACGCCGATTTCATCTAAGTTAATAGCATAGAGGCACGCCTCTAAGGCGTTAGATGTAATAGGCAGTGTCAAGCTTTTGTGGCGTGCCAAAGGCGTGCGGCTACTCTTTGCCGGAGATGTTGTTTTCGGTGAGTCTTGAGGATCTGCTCCCTTACCTGAAAAAAATTGCCGGAGTATCTTTTTTCAACTTAAGTTGAGAGTGAGGACGAATTTTCTGCCGACTTTTGCCAATAAAACAAATTGGTAAATGGTAAATCGAATAGTCAAATCAATATTGAGCCTTACGGTTGCGGTGCCTTTCATGGCATTAGCCGATACAAACATCTCCAGACCCGCTGATACTGAAAGTGTTATTATTAAATGAGTCAGGCAGTTGAGAAACCTGTTAAACTTTTTATTGATGCTATCAAACTTTTTTTATACTGAATTTATTTTTCCTGTCTAACTTTGCCAATAAAACAAATTGAAAATGGTAAACCGAATAGTAAAATCGATATTGTGTCTTGCGATGACGATGCCCTTCATGGCATTAGCTGATACAAACATCTCCGTTGCATCTGATACAGAAGACGTTATTTCCGTATTAGAATCAGATGAAGAGCTAATTTCTTCAGCAGACCCTATCGACCTATTACCGGGCAGCAGTCCATCGGCACGCAGGGCTATTCTCAATACATTTCCGCTGTCAGCAGAAAAGACTGTTCCTTCAAGGACTGAATCTGAAACCTCGACAGCAATTGACGTTATTACCTCAGATTACGGGCAGCTCGAAACCCTCTTGGCTGAAAAGGGTGGGGATTCCGCAACTGCCATCTCCGTGACAGGGCCGATCGATGCGTCTGATTTCAATGCTATCTGGGAATGCGCAGCCAAAGGCAACCTGCAGATTCTGAACCTCAGTCGTTCTGAGATAAAGGATAATATCATACCCGACTACGCTCTATATAATACCCTGCAATTTGAGGCGGGTCATTGGCTGAACATAAGAAAAATTATTTTGCCGGAGAAAATTGTCAAAATCGGGAAAGCGGCCTTTGCGTTCATGCATCTCGAAGAAATAAACATACCGTCATCGTTGAAAGAGTTGGGTTCAACGGCATTCGGGTATGACCGATGGCTTGATTGCCCGATAAATATTCCCGAAGGCGTGACAGAAATCAGATATCAGACTTTCATTGACTGTTTGAGCTTAAGCCGGTCGCCGACTTTGCCGAACACCTTGAAAGTGATCGGCGAACACGCTTTTGCCAATACTCCTTTTGAGAATATCGGATTTAATGATGGACTTGAGGCAATCAGAGAGGGAGCTTTTCAATCATGTGGAATCACACGGGTTGAGTTTCCCAACTCAATAATAGAGTTGGGGCCAATGGCTTTTCAGCTTTGCCCGAGACTGGAGCGTATATCTTTCCCTGATGTCATTGAGGAAATTCCAATGGGACTGTTCTCCATGTGCAATGCTTTGAAAGAGGTGAGTATTCCCAATGGTGTCAGACGCATTGCCAATAATGCGTTTATGATGTGTACTAACCTGAAAGACATCTCACTCCCCGCAACATTGGAATCGATAGGGAAAGATGTTTTCTGCGATTGTGTCGCAGAGGAAATAGTTTTGCCCTGTAACTTAAAATCATTAGGAGAGGGCAGCCTTCAGATTTATACTCTTGGTGCCGTTTATTGCGCATCTGAAATGCCGCCGCTATGCGAAATCGGTCAATTCGGGCCATTTGCTGAAGAATGGATTTCAGATACGCTTTTATATGTGCCCGTCGGTACCAAAGAAAAGTATCAAAGCCAATGGCAGTGGAATCTGTTCAAGGAAATCATCGAGACCGATAATTTTCCATCCTCAGATATTGATTGTGTCGCAATCGAAGGAAAAGAACATGACAATGTTCTCTATGACTTGTTCGGAAGGAAAGTCAGCGAGCCTCGAAAGGGGAACATCTACATCCTGTCAGGCAAGAAAGTTATTATTAAATGAGTCAGGCAGTTGAGAAACCTGTTAAACTTTTTATTGATGCTGTCAAACTTTTTTTATGTCGAATTTATTTTTCCTGTCTAACTTTGCCAATAAAACAAATTGAAAATGGTAAACCGAATAGTAAAATCGATATTGTGTCTTGCGATGACGATGCCCTTCATGGCATTCGCTCATACCGGCATTACGAATCTTTCGGGCAAGGATGAAATCGCTCTTGCTCCAATGCTGATAGAGGAATACAGCCCGTCGGATAATTCCTTCACGCATGAATTTGAGCTGCGCGTAAGGCAGAATGTCTCAGGCAGAAGCACCGACAGTGACGATTATTTCCATGCGGTTCTGTCGAAAAGCGGCACTTTAGGGTCTGTGCTCGGTGAAAAGATCTACGAGATAGAATCCATAGCGGTTGAAGGGCCGATGAATGAGGCCGATTTCAATACGCTGTGGGAAGCGACATTCAATGGCCATCTGAAGAATATCGACCTTCAGAAAGCTACGGTAGAAAACGGTAAAATCCCGGACAAGGCTCTGTTCCATATCGACGCACAGGTCAACTGGGAAACTATGGTGATAACCACGACGGAGCTTGAAAAGCTGATTCTTCCTGATGGAGTGACAGAGATCGGTGAATTTGCAGTAGCCTATGCGACTGCGCTTAAAGAGATAAAATTCCCGAAGACCTTACAGACAATCGGAAAAGCGGCTTTCACGGACTGCATAAGTTTAACAGCCGAACAATTGGTGTTCCCGGAGAGTCTGAGTGTGATTGGTGAACAGGCTTTCTATCAATGCCGCGGACTGACAGGCAGGATAACGCTGCCCTCGTCGCTGAAGGCGATTGTCTGTGGAGCGTTCTACTGCTGTAAAATCTCAGAAATCAACTTCCCTCAGTCTCTGGAATATCTCGGATGTATGGCGTTTGCCAATTCTGCACTTGTAAAGGCGATTCTGCCCGACAACTGCACGCTTTGTTCCGAAGGCGGTCAGTTCTACAATATCTGGCCCCTCGCCGAAGCCCATTTGCCGAATAATTTGACTCTCGTTCCGAACAGTGTCTTTTCAGGCTGTTTTTCTTTGAAAAAAGTGAATGTTCCCACAAGAGCCGTTACCATCGCGGAGTTTGCATTCGACCAGGCCAAAATGTCAGATATAGATTTTCCGGAGACATTGGAATCAATTGAGCAGGATGCGTATCAGAGTTGCAACAAGCTCACTGCCGTGGTTCTGCCGTCGTCGCTCAAAAGCCTCGGCGACCGGGCATTTGCCTTATGCGGCAGTCTGCAAAAAATCTACTGTAAGGCAACTGTTCCACCCGCATGTATTCCGGCATCAGGATATGAATCTGACGGGACACCTTTTGCAAGCGTAAACCCTTCGACCCCTGTCTATATACCGGTTGGAACGAAACAGCAATACGTGACGGCGCCGGGCTGGGATTACATGACCAATTTTATCGAGACCGATGATTTCCCGGCTGCCGGTGTCGAAAGTGTGGCGACTGACGTAAATGAACAGGACGGCATTACCTACGATTTGTTCGGAAGAAAGGTCGAAACGCTCTATCCCGGAAATATTTACATCCGTAACGGCAAGAAACTGCTGATAAAATGAAGCTTTAGATCTTTCCACGACACCAACCGTAAAATACAGGGCAGGCATCTGATGCTTGCCCTGCCGTTTTGTGGGGCTGTTTGCGGCGTAGAGTTGCGCGGTAATGCTGTTTACTTAAAATTCTTCCGAGCAAATTATCCTGTCCGGGCGTAGGGACGTGCCTTTGGCGCGTTTCACATGCGGCTGGAAATCAGTCTGTTGCAATGCTACGTGCCAAAGGCACGTCCCTACACCAGAGCGTTTCTGACGCCGGTTTCATCTAAGTAAACAGCATTGAGTTGCGCGGTCGGCTTCTTTTTAGTAATTTTGCCGATTGATATATGGAATCAGAATCAACAATACTCACTCCGGCTGAGTTTTCAGGCCTGAACCATGCGCTTTCGCTCAGTGGAGGCAAGGTGATTATATGCCATGTGTCGCCCGACGGCGACGCCATCGGCTCGTCGCTGTCGCTTCTTCGCGTTCTCCGCGCCATGGGGCACCGCGACGTCAGGGTTGTAACTCCCGATATGCCGCCTCAAAGTCTCGGTTTTCTGTCCGGTATACGCGAAATAACGGTTGCGTCGCAGCATCCCGAGACCGTGCGCCGTCTGCTGTCGTCGGCCGGGGTTATCTTCTGTCTTGACTTCAACGAGCCGCGTCGTGTCGACCGTCTTGAAGAAGCGCTGTCGGGCTCGAAGGCGCTGAAGGTCATGATTGACCATCATCTCAATCCCGATCCGTTTGCCGACATAATTGTGAGCCGGCCCGAGGTCTCTTCTACCTGTCTGTTGCTCTACAATGTCCTGGTTGATCTGGGACTCGCCGGTTATATTGACATGACGGTGGCGGAGTCGCTTCTGACGGGCATGATGACCGACACGGGCGCCTTCTCCTACAATGCCAAGGATCCCGGAATCTATCGCGTAGTCGCTGACCTCATGGAGCGCGGCGCCGATAAAGACAGGCTCTATAAGATTCTTTTCGACACCAATAAAGAATCGACCCTTCGCCTTCACGGTTACGCGCTGGCCGAGAAAATGACCATCTATCCCGACCACAAGGCATCGGTTATCGTGCTCGACAGCGACGAGCTTCAGCGGTTCGGCTATCAGCGCGGCGATACGGAGGGTCTGGTCAACAAGCCTCTGTCGATACCCGAGGTTGCATATTCGGTATTCATGAGGCAGGATGAGCCTGAATTCATAAAAGTGTCGATGCGCTCGAAGGGCCTTTTCCCTGTCGACAAGCTCTGCAAGGAAGCTTTCGGCGGTGGCGGACACCTGAATGCCGCCGGCGGCGAATTCTACGGCACGCTCGACGCCGCTATAGCCCATCTGCTTGAAAAAATGCCCGAATTCGACTGTTATCTCTAACATTATATAAATGAAACAGACAATCACCGCTCTCGTCGGCCTGCTTCTGGCCGCTGTTATGTTAAGCTCATGCGATGACAAGCGCTCGTTTGCCGATTTGCTTTCCGATGAGAACAAATCCGTCAACCTATATCTGTCAGACCATCGTGTCGTAGGCTCGATACCGCCTGACAGCGCTTTCGAGGTAGGCCCCGATGCTCCTTACTATCAGCTCGACGAGGACGGCAATATCTACATGCAGGTTCTGTCGAAAGGCGATATGAAGCTGCGTCCGGTCAAAGACGACCGCGTATATTTCCGCTTTCTGCGATATAACCTCAACCGTTACCAGACCGGCGAGGATCTCGTCGGAGTCGGCAACTCCAACGATATTGTCGGCAGCAATGGTCTCGGAACAACTTATTTCCTGTTCGACAATTACAAGCTCCAGACGTCGTATAAATATGGCACGGGAATACAGATGCCGATGCATTTCCTCGGTGCCAACGCCCACGTCATGCTTATCGTCAAGAGCCAGAGCGGATGGCCCAATGAGATGTCCAACGTCATACCGTTTGTCTACGATGTGACTTACTACAGCTCACCTCTGTCCCCCTGGAAGGCCGAGGTCGACGCGAACGACAAATAAAGGAACAAACAATCAAGATTCAAGATATGTCACTGATAAAATCAATCTCGGGAATCCGCGGCACTATCGGCGGTCGTCCCGGAGAAGGGCTGTCGCCTGTCGACGTGGTGAAATTCACGGCAGCCTATTCCCGTTTCATAATTGAGACTTCGGGCCGTCGCGGCGCCGTGGTCGTCGGCCGCGATGCCCGTGTTTCAGGGTCTATGGTCGATTCTCTGGTTTGTGCGACTCTCACAGGCATGGGCCTCGATGTCATCAACATCGGTCTCGCCTCGACTCCTACGACCGAAATAGCCGTGACCGGCGAGAAGGCTCTCGGCGGAATAATCATCACGGCCAGCCATAACCCGATGCAGTGGAACGCCCTGAAGCTGCTCGACGCCAACGGCGAATTTCTCAGCGCCGAGCAGGGGGCCCGTGTGCTTGAGATTGCCGCCAACGATGATTTCACTTTTGCGCCGGTCGAGGAACTCGGTCAGGTCATGACCGACACAACCTGGCTCAAACGCCACATAGATATGGTTCTCGGACTGCCGCTGGTCGACCGCAAGGCTATCGCCGATGCTGACTTCACTGTGGCTGTCGATGCCGTCAACTCTGTAGGCGGTTATGCTATCCCGGCTCTGCTCCGTGCGTTAGGTGTCAAAAACGTCATTGAGCTTAACTGCGAGGTGACCGGCCGGTTCAGCCATACTCCCGAACCGATTCCCGAGAATCTGACTCAGATCGCCGATCTCATGAAAGAGGGGCGCGCCGATGTCGGTTTTGTTGTCGATCCAGATGTCGACCGTCTGGCAATCGTCATGGAGAACGGCGAGATGTTTGTCGAGGAATATACTCTCGTAGCCGTGGCCGACTATATTCTCGGTCATACTCCGGGCGCTACGGTGAGCAACCTGAGCTCGAGCCGCGCCTTGCGCGATGTGACCGAGAAACACGGCTGCAGCTATACCGCCGCCGCTGTCGGGGAGGTCAACGTTGTGACGGCAATGAAGAATACCGGCGCAGTTATCGGCGGCGAAGGTAATGGCGGGGTTATCTATCCCGAGGCCCACTATGGCCGCGATGCTCTGGTCGGTGTGGCGCTGTTCCTGACTCTTATGGCCCACAAGGGCAAGAAGGTCAGCGAGATCAAGAAGGAGTATCCGCAGTATGTCATAACCAAAAACAAGCTGCAGCTCACGCCCGAGATCGACGTCGATGCTATCCTTGCCGCTGTCAAAGAGGCGTTTAAGGGTGAGCGGATAACCGATATCGACGGTGTGAAGATCGATTTCGAAGACGGCTGGGTGCACCTGCGCAAATCGAATACCGAGCCCATTATCAGAATCTACAGCGAGGCCCGCGACGCTGACCGCGCCAATGCTTTGGCCGACCGCGTCAAGGCGGCCATCAGCGACAAGATCTGATTCCCCACGCTGATAAAGCGGTAATACCATAATGAACTCCACCTCCGAAAGTTGAAACAGAACTTTTCGGGGTGAAGTTCATAAAAACCGGCGGCCGCCGGCAGTCTCTACAGTCAGTCTCTACAGTCAGTCTCTACAGTCAGTCTCTACAGTCAGTCTCTACAGTCAGTCTCTACAGTTAGTCTCTACAGTTAGTCTCTACAGTTAGTAATTCAGGTATTGTGCCCGGCCTATGGGTATGTTCCCTATATTTTCTTACTTTTTTCTAATATTTCTTTAATTATGCGACACTTAACTTTTTTCGCAGCGGCGCTATCGGCTTTGTGCGCCTCGGCAGACTTGCCGGTAACGCTGGTCAACAACACTAACGGCCAGTTTGCCGACGACGACATCTATGTAGCCATCCTCGGCGAGCAGAAGGGCGTGGGCTATATCTACTATGATATGGCGAAGTCCACGTCGGCAGCTACGGTCAGACCGCTAAACGAGTCGGTGAACACGTTGCCGGGCACAGGCCCATTCACAACGTATGCCGACGTCTTTACCAAGCTTTCCGATATCCCCGGGAAAGTTGTTTATCTGGGCGACACTTATGCCTGCCGTATGTTTATCAGCTTTAAGTCGCCGATGTATCTCCACGCTTTCGCTCAGGGTTACGCAGGCGCCGATCTCAACAACCCCTCCGACCCGAATGCCACGGTGCGCTGGGAGCTGGTGGAATTCACCTATACTCCGGGTTCGGGTTCCGGAAAGGATTACGACGAGATATGGATCAATACAACGCGTGTCGACGCATTCCAGTATCCCATGGGGCTTGAGCTATGGTCGACCGGCCATTATCCCTATACGAAAAGGGGAGAAAATGTCAGCTATAAGACGGTTATCGACAAATGGAACTCGACGCTCGGAAACACGGTCTATAAAGACTGTCTCTACAATCTGATAACCAAAGACAATGTCGGCGGAATCATAAAGCAACCCTCGAAAGTCAAGTCTATAAAGGATCAGAATATTTTCGACGATTATATCAATAAGATATGGACTTATTTCTCAAACCACACGGCCAATATCGACATGGGACTGCTCGGGCGCTGGACAGGCAAGGTCGAGGGGGAGAAGTTCGTTCTGACCTGTGCCGAAGGCCATTACTGGCAGCCGGGCTCGGTAGCGACAATCGACGCGAAGCCCGACACGGAGGATGTGATTGAGGGCGCAGGTGTGTTTGCTTCCGGGTCTGACATCTCAAAGACCGTTCAGTCAATGTTCTGTGCTGCTTTCAACAGGGGCATGATACGTGCGACTTCCGATCTTCAGGACTGGAATCCCGACGGCCCGACGAAAGCTTTTTCGGGCGGCACAGAGTATCCGTGTAATGAATATGTGAAGTTTTTCCATGATCCGGCTATTTCGTCGGGCGGTAAGACATACGCTTTTTCATACGACGATACTTACGACCAGAGTGCCACCTGTTATGCCAACAACCCGACGCGCGCGACAGTGACGATCGGAGGCTTTTCCGACTCCAACCCCAATCCCGGCACTGATCCTGATCCTGACCCCAACCCCGGAACTGATCCTGACAATAATCAGAGTCTCGAAAAAAATTTTTCGGCCGACGATCATACTCAGGGCAATCCTTTCGCAGGCCCTTATTCATTAAAGCTCTATCCTTCGGAAGGAGGCGTTGCTGTCGTTGCTAGATTTGAAGGTAACTACGTGGGATTTGACGGCCCCTGGCTCTGGAACTACACAAATGGATTCGAAGAGACGAAAATGACCTCAGCGGGCGACGGAAGCTATCGCTATCTGATCAATAATGTCGCACCCGGAACCACAGTCACTGTCGCTGTTAAAATTGCGTATGCGGGAGGCATGAGTGTGTCTCCTCAGGTATCGTATGTCGTGCCCGATAAAGCTTCCCTGATAACATCGGCTGAATCTACAGTTGAGGATGTTACATATTATGATCTTTCGGGATGCAGAATCAGTCACCCGTATGGAATGTGCATTATGGTCAAGGGTTCCAAAGCAACCAAACTGGTTATGCCCGTCCGCTAAGCGGTCATAATCAGCTCAGACAAAAGCGCGGCCTCGACAGGGGTTGCGCTTTCGTTATTTCATGGCTAAGAGTAGGTAGCATGGGATATAATGGTTAACTTTGTGCAGCTTTCACGGCTGACCGGGATTTCATCACAGCATCGCCCAGGTCAGCTGAACAGCCATTATCGTCAGGAAGATGAAACTTAATATAATAGGCTCATATATGCCGGCTAACGACAGACAGAGCAATATCGAACTGCTGAGAATTGTTGCGATGTCGATGATTGTCATAGGCCATTTTTTATACCATGGGGTTACCAAAGAAAATATGCCTCGGTTTCTCTATGAGTTGCTCTACACATATTGCAGAGATGGTGTCAATCTCTTCTTTCTCATATCGGGATTTTTCAGGATAAAGTCAACCGTAAAAAGTGTGGCCCGACTTGTCTTTACGGTGTTGTTTTTCGAATGTATCAACTACCTGTTGGTTTACGTTGCAGTCGGTGAAGTTTATTTCGACGGCCGATTGTCAACTCTGTTTTTCCCCGTTTCCGCCGGCCCTTATTGGTTTCTTCAGGTTTATCTTGCTCTGATAATATGCTCGCCGTTGATCAACCGTGGAATCGACGGACTCTCGCTGAATAAGCTGAGGGGGTTCATGCTTATTCTTTCGCTCTTCACGTTCTATAGCTGTGGATTCGGAGGTAATATGTCAAATCCCAACGGTTATTCATTTCTTCAGGGAGTTTATATGTATTGCGTGGCGGCCTACCTGAAGAAAGACAATAGGCTGATGAGCAGGCTGAAGGGCACGAAATGCATTGTTGTTGCTTTCGTTATGCTGACTTTTGGCGCCCTTATGGTATATTATTACAATAAGCAGACGCTAACCTCTTATAACGGCTTTATAAATATAATAACGTCGACTTTGATATTCACCTATTTCGTGAATCTTGATATAAAAAGCAAAACGGTTAACATTATTGCTTCTGGGGCTCTCGGCTGCTATCTGCTGCAAGACGGTTTATTCGGACATCGTTACTTATACGCCACTATCAATCGCGTATTCACGTCCGAGCCCCTCTATTGTTCATTGGCCTACCTGACAGTTCAGTTTATTTCCTTCTGGGCCTTATCATTATTGATCACGATGTTTGTCAGGCCTTTGTTCAAGCTTCTCGACAGAAACCTCGTGGCGCCGATATCAAAAAAATTAGGGGATTTTGTCGACAAAATCCCCGTTGGCTGATGAGTTGCTCAGGCGGTCAGAGCTTGCGGCCGGGGGCGACGGCGAGTTTGTCGTAGGCGCGACGCGCTTTGGCGCGGGCTTCTTCGAGGCTGTCGGCGGTGGCGAGAATGACGCCCATGCGGCGGTGTCCCTTGACGCGCGGTTTGCCGAAGATGCGCATGGCGGTGCCGGGCTCTTCGAGAACTTTATCGAGATTGTCCATGACGATGTTGTCGGAGTCGGCCTCGATGACGATGGCGCGGCTGGCACTCGGCCCGTAGAAACGAAGCTCGGGAATGGGAAGACCGAGCAATGCGCGGGCGTGAAGACCGAATTCGCTTAGATCCTGCGAGATCATCGTGACCATTCCGGTGTCGTGGGGACGTGGCGATACTTCGCTGAAAATCACCTCGTTGCCCTTGACGAACATCTCTACGCCGAAAATGCCGTAGCCACCGAGCGCGTCGGTCACCTTGCGGGCGATTTCGCGGGCCTTGGCGATTGCGGGCGCCGACATCGGCTGAGGCTGCCAGCTTTCGCGATAGTCGCCGTCGATCTGAATGTGGCCTACCGGTTCGCAGAACACTGTGCCCGAGACGCTGCGCACCGTAAGCAGTGTTATCTCGTAGTCGAAATCGACGAAGCCTTCAACGATGACGCGTCCGGCGCCTGCGCGACCGCCTTCCTGCGATATTCTCCATGCCTCGTCGATGTCGCCGGAGCTTTTGATGACCGACTGGCCATGGCCGCTGGAGCTCATGACAGGCTTGACAACACAGGGGAGTCCTATTTCGGCGATGGCTGCGTCGAATTCTATGCGGTCAGAGGCAAAACGGTAGGGCGAGGTCTTGACTCCGAGTTCTTCGGCGGCAAGACGGCGGATTCCTTCGCGGTTCATTGTCAGCCAGGCGGCGCGGGCTGTCGGAGTGACATGGTAGCCCTCTTTCTCGAGTTCGACGAGCACAGGAGTGGCGATTGCCTCGACCTCGGGGATAATATGATCGGGTTTCTCAAGCTCGATTATGCGGCGCAGTTCGTCGGCGTCGAGCATGTTGAACACGTAGGAGCGGTGGGCGATCTGCATTGCCGGAGCGCCTGCGTAGGAGTCGCAGGCAATGACTTCGACGCCGAAGCGCTGAAGCTCGATAGCTACCTCTTTTCCCAACTCGCCGCTGCCGAGTAGCAGGGCTTTGCGTCCTCGGGTTTTCCGATTGTTCCGATCTTTGACATAGAAATGTGATTGAATGAGGCCGCAAAGTTACAAAAAATCCCGGAATATCAGATAAGAGCGTGGATTCCGGTAATGACGCCGACGAGCGACATCAGAAGCAACACCGAGGCTATGATGCGGTTGATAATCCACATCGAACGGACGTTGAAGTGGCTCCTGACCTTGTCGATGAAGAATGTCACAAGCAGCCACCAGCATATAGCTCCGGCGGCAATGCTGAGATAGCCCGCGACGTAGTGGTAGGCCTGAAATTCGGGAGCAAGGAAACTGAACCGGGCAAACAGGCCGATTATGAAGAATAGAATCAGCGGGTTGGCGAAAGTGAACAGGAAGCCGGTGCCGAAATCGCGCAGATAGGTGTTGGATTTAAGTTTCGGTGTCGCCAGCTGGCGCGACGGGTTGTGGACGAACAGATAAACGGCATAGGCGGCAAGAAACACACTGCCGATAATCTGAAGCACCGACTGGTTGCTCTCGATGAAGTCGGTGACAAACGAGAGCCCAAGCCCTGTGAGCAGGCAGTAGATCATATCGCTCAATGATGCGCCGAGGCCGGTGAAAAGAGCCGGCCGTCGCCCCTTGTTGAGGGTGCGTTGGATTACCAGTACGCCGATAGGGCCCATCGGCGCCGAGACGAAGACGCCGATGAGGAATCCGCTTAGCATTATCGAAGCGAGATACTCCATTAGGGCGCAAAGTTACGAAAATCTGCTGAAAAGGCGAATGAAAAAACGACCGGGCAAATTCACTATGATCGCCGGATGTTTTGTGCATTGAAGAAGAATGATTAATTTATAGTTCACACACAAGTAAATATGCATTCCTACGCTATTAACTTAATGAAATCAGCGTCAGAAACGCCCTAGCGTAGGGACGTGCCTTCGGCACGTAGCATTGCAACGTTCTGATTGTCAGTCGCATGTGAAACGTGCCAAAGGCACGTCCCTACGCCCGGATAGGATAATCTGCTCGGAGGAATCTTAAGCTAATAGCATTAATATGCATCCCTACGCTTAGCCAGTTCTGCAACAGCCCTACATAAAATGCACAAATACTTACTGTCTTATCTATAGCACCGAAATATTTGATAAAATTCGGTGCTAATAAATGTTAATATTTGCAGCATGGAACGAATACGAAAGCTCTCGTCTCTTCCGATTACAGGAAAATGAATTGTGGGAGTCTGTTGAATTTCTTGTAATTTTGCAGCGGTTTTTCGGAAACCATAAGGCCGGATGAAGGAAAAGGAGCTTTGTGTTGAACAGACTGACCGGCAGGCAAACCGAACCGATGCTTTGCTTGCTCTGATACGTGACAGCAAGCCGATGACGTTTGCCCAGCGTATCCGGCTTACCGTGTTGCTAAGTGTGCCGGCTGTTATCGCCCAGCTTTCATCCATTGTCATGCAATATATAGATGCGGCGATGGTCGGACATCTTGGCGCCGAGGCATCTGCTTCTATCGGGCTCGTCTCGACGACGACATGGCTTTTCGGGGGAGTGTGTTCTGCCGCCGCCATGGGATTTTCCGTTCAGGTTGCCCACAGGATAGGGGCCGGAGATATGGCCGGAGCTCGCCGAGTGCTGAAACAGTCGCTTGCAGCTACATTGGCTTTCAGCCTGTTTCTGGCGGCAGTCGGGTGTGCTGTCAGCGGCCCGCTTCCCGCATTGCTTGGCGGCGATCTGGCAATCCGCAGCGATGCGTCGCTTTATTTTTTCATATTCTCGATGTTTCTCCCCGCCATTCAGATGAGTTTCCTCGCCGGAGCTATGCTGCGCTGTAGCGGGAATATGCGCGTGCCGAGCGTGATGGGAGTGGCGATGTGTGTGCTCGATGTCATCTTCAATTTCTTTCTGATATTTCCGACGCGCACGATCGAGCTGGCGGGAATGTCGCTGAGCCTGCCCGGAGCCGGACTCGGAGTCGGTGGTGCAGCATTGGGCACGGCTGTCGCCGAGGCCATTTCGGCGGCTGTTCTGCTATGGTATCTCTGGAGCCGGTCAGAGCAGCTTGGCCTGAGAAAAGAGCGGGCTCGCTTTCTGCCAGAAGTCTCAACTCTCAGGAAAGCATTCCGTATCGGTGTGCCGATGGGGATAGAGCATATCGTCATCTGTGGCGCGCAGATCATGACCACGGTTATTGTAGCCCCTCTGGGCATTTTTGCCATAGCGGCGAATTCTTTCGCCATAACGGCCGAGAGCCTCTGCTATATGCCGGGCTACGGTATCGCCGATGCCGCGACAACGTTGTCAGGGCAATGTATCGGAGCCGCGCGCCGCAGGCTGGCGCGCAGTTTCGGTCGAATAACCGTCGGCATGGGCATGGCTGTCATGGGAGTTATGGGTGTGCTTATGTATGTGTTTGCCCCTCAGATAATCGGACTGATGACAACTGTCGGCGAAATCAAGGGGCTGGGTGTCATGGCCTTGCGCATCGAAGCGTTTGCCGAGCCGATGTTCGCGGCGTCGATAGTCGCATACGGAGTCTTTGTCGGCGCTGCCGACGCTCTGGAGCCCTGCCTGATGAATGTATTCAGCATATGGGTTGTCCGTCTGTCGCTGGCGGCTCTCCTTGCCCCGACGATGGGGCTCAAAGGCGTCTGGATAGCAATGTGCATCGAGCTGTGTTTCAGAGGCCTCATTTTCCTCGTGCGCCTGAGAGGCCGGCGATGGATGAAAGGTGGCTCCGCACAGAATCTGTAATCGGGGTTATACAATCTGTAATTCTTATACCGCTCGTCAGGCATGTTCATTATAATTTTGCAATGCGAAAATTTGCATTACAACTCAGACACAGAATATAACACTAAGTCACATGAAGCTTATCAAAGATATCGAGTTCGGGGGCGAACGCCCTCTGTTTGAATCTCACGACCTGCGCCTCGAAAATGTCATTATCCGCGCGGGCGAATCTGCTGTCAAGGAATGCAGCAATATCGAGGCAGTCGGCTGTCGGTTTGAGGGAAACTATCCTTTCTGGCATGTCCACGGCTTCAGAATCGACCGTTGCTATTTCGATGTCGGAGGTCGTTCGGCGTTGTGGTATTGCGATCATCTCAGAATGACCGACACGGTTATCGATGCTCCGAAAATGTTTCGCGAGATGGATGAGATAGATCTCGAAAATGTCACTGTCAACGATGCTGACGAGGTTTTCTGGCGTTGCAAGGGCATTCGCGCCCGGAATCTGACTCTCCATGGCGGAATCTATCCGTTCATGTTCAGCAACGACATATTTATCGACGGTCTGGTCAGCGACAGCAAGTATGTTTTCCAGTATGTTAAGAATGTCGAGATCCATAATGCGAAAATAACGACCAAGGATGCTTTCTGGGAGGTCGAGAATGTGACCGTTTATGATTCGGAACTCAACGGCGAATATCTCGGCTGGCATTCGAGAAACCTGCGACTCGTCAATTGCCATATTACCGGCGAGCAGCCGCTCTGCTATGCCCACGATCTGATCCTCGAGAACTGCACCTTCGGCCCCGACTGTGACCGTGCGTTCGAATACAGCACTCTCCATGCCGACATCCGGGGCGCGATCACCAATATAAAGAATCCGGCATCCGGACTGATTGTAGCTGATTCGATCGGCTCGGTAACAATCGACGAGAATATAAAGGCGCCTGCCGATTGCGAAATTCGCATAAGAGACGGTAACGCCGGCGAACTTAACGGCTGAATATTATGAATTACGACTTCGACAGGCAGATTCCGCGTCGCGGAACCGATTCATATAAATGGGACAGCGCGGATAGTGATAACGTGCTGCCGATGTGGGTGGCCGACATGGACTTCACGACTGCTCCGGCCATCATTGAGGCACTGCGCCGGCGAGTCGATCATGGCATTTTCGGGTATACGCTTGTGCCCGAGAGCTATTACGAGGCTGTGACGTCATGGTTCCTCAGGCGCCATGGCTGGGCAGTCAAACGCGAATGGATAATCTACACCTCGGGCGTTGTTCCGGCGATTTCGGCCGTAATCAAAGCGTTGACAGCGCCGGGCGACAAGGTGCTTCTCCAGACGCCGGTCTATAATTGTTTCTTTTCGTCGATCCGAAACAACGGATGCGAGACCGTATCGTCGCCACTATGTTTCGACGGCAATTCCTACTCGATCGACTATGATGATCTCGAACGCAAAGCTGCCGACCCGAAAGTGAAAGTCATGTTGTTGTGTAATCCCCACAATCCTGCCGGAAGAGTATGGCGCCCTGAAGAGCTGAAGCGCGTCGGCGAAATCTGTATACGGCATGATGTTACGGTTGTTTCAGATGAGATCCATTGCGAACTCGTTTTTCCGGGCCATAGATATACGCCGTTCGCCTCTCTGTCGGAAGATTTTCAGCGCCGTTCGGTTACATGTGTCTCTCCCAGCAAGGCGTTCAATATCGCAGGATTGCAGATTGCCAACATAATCTGCGAGGACAGCGGACTTCGGCGCAGAATCGACAGGGCAATCAACGACAACGAGGTGTGTGATGTCAATCCGTTCGGCGTGATCGCCACCCGGGCCGCTTATAACGACAGCGAGGAATGGCTTGACCGGCTTGTCCTATATATCTATGACAATTATCGGTTTATGCGCGAATTCTGCCGGGAGCAATTACCCGGATTCCCTATTGCCGAACCCGAAGGGACATATCTCGTCTGGATGGATTGCCGTTCTCTCGGCATTCCGTCGGAAGTTCTTGAGCAGAAGCTGATTGCCGAAGCCGGGCTATGGCTCAATGCCGGCACAATGTACGGTCGTGAAGGAGAAGGATTCATGCGCTGGAACATAGCCTGTCCGCGCTCCACCCTCACTGACGGTCTGGAGCGCTTCGCCCGTTTTGTGAGAACTCTCTGAGGCTTACGGCTTCGTGACGTTCGTCTTGTCGGAATTGTCGGTCTCTGAGCTGTCGGCTGTCGCTTCGGGCGACACGGACGGCTTCTGGCTGTCGTCATCGAGAATGGAGCCGTGGCGTTTTATCAGCGACGATATGTAGACTGTCATCATAGGCATTATCATAAGCCCGAAGCAGGCCATGAAGAATCCGAGGAACCGCCCTGCGGGAGTAATGGCGTTGATCGACGAGCCGGCTGTCGTCATTTCCATGCACGCCCACCATAGAGCGTCGAGATAGTTCTCGACTCCCGGATTGATATTATGTTCGACAACATAGAACGACATTGAAACGAAGTAGAGCGTCGACACAAGTATCAGCAGATATGTTATGAACATGCCTGTTACGCGGTTCGACGTGAACCATCCGATAACGATGGCCAGAGCGTAGCCTCCGCGTGTCAGCGGGGCAAACCTGAGAATATAGTTCAGCTCCGGCGGCAGCTCGATGTTGAAATAGCTGATAATAAACTGATAGGGGATAGAGACGAAAAAGAATACGGCGTGGGTCCATAGGTAATGTCGCTTTCGGTCGCTCATGAAAAACTCCACAAAAAAGTCTAAGAGAAAAAACAGACAGACCATCAGCTGCAGTTTCAGGAAGCGCGGCTGATTATAGAAGGCAATATCCTTGAAGGTGTCGACCGATATGCCCACCACGAGCAGAATCGACAGCAAAAGGACAACGACGTGGAGAACATCGTAGACCATGCGGCGAGTTAAGCGCAGTTTGCCCGGCATTGTTGAAACGTTTTTATAATAATTAACGCCTCCGGCTCCCGGAAAGTTGAGTTGGTTAAAAAATCATTGCCAATGCGTTTTTGGCACGCTCTTTGCTTGTGAAAAGCATTGGAAATTGCTAACTTTGCATTATCTGAGATGAAAATTGAAACTGCAATAAAACATATATCGCATATCGACAGCCTGCTTGATGCCCGCAGAGTCAACGGCGCTCTCGACGCCCTTGCCATGCTCCTTCCCTCGGGCCCGTCGGGCTGGACTATGGCCGAGCGTGCCGCCAAGCTGCGCGAGAGCTACGGACTGATGTCGCGATATGCTCTCGACGGTATGTCCGACCCGTCGCGTCAGGAGCTCTATACCGACATAACGGAAGAAATTCGCTCACTGTCGCGCGAGTCGCTCCGCAAACTGCGGATGGTTGACGATCCGGCGCTGTATTATTCGACGGCCCGGTATGAGGCTATGCAGCCCGACACCATAGCCTCGTTGCTCGACAGACTCGGACGCCTGCGCTCTCTTATGGCAATGGGCCTTCTGGGCGGTTCGGCCGACACTGTAGTCGATCCCGAAAGCGGACGCCCGGCCCGCGAAGCTGCCGAACAGGTGGCGCGCCGTATTTTCAACCGCGTATGGACAACCCACCCGCTCAGCCCCGACGATGTCGAGGCCATATCTGCCGCCGCGCGTTCGACGGTGCTTCCGCCCTATGAAGCCGAACATCTTGCCGCAGCATTGATGCTCGGAGAACTCGAGTTTCACGACGAGCGCCGCCGCGAACTTCTAATGGAATTCTACGGCGATAGGAATCTGTCGGAGCAGTTGCGTCTGAAAGCGCTGACAGGACTGCTCATCGGGTTGTGGGTTCATCGCGACCGCGCGATGCTGCGCCGCTCGCGCGAGCGCTTTGCTGCCATCGCCGAGCTTCCGCGCTGGGCTTCCGATGTCAAGACGGTTAACCTCGAATTGGCGCGGGCACGCGACACCGAGCGCATAAACCGAAAGATCAGAGACGAAATCATACCCGACCTGATAAGGCTGCGCCCCGACCTCGAGAAACGCATGGGGATGTCGGGCAAACCGTTCGATCCGACTTCGCTCGAAGAAAATCCCGAATGGCAGGAGCTTCTCGACAAATCGGGTATCAGCGACAAGCTTAAAGAGATCAGCGAACTCCAGGAAGACGGAGGCGACGTTATGATGTCGACATTCGGTTCTCTGAAGAGCTTCCCGTTTTTCAACGATGTCGCAAACTGGTTCCTCCCGTTCCGGGCCGACCATTCGCTTGTCGATCAGGCAATGGCGCCTGTTGCGGCGGTTCTCGAGAATATGCCGCTGTTCTGCGACAGCGACAAGTTTACTCTCGTCTGCGCCATGCGCCAGATGCCCGCGTCGAACCGCGATATGATCATGAACCAGTTTTCGGCCCAGTCCCTTGATATGGCTGCTGCGGCAGTGCCGGCGAAAGGGGGCCTGACAATAGCCAAGTGGGTTCAGAATATCTACCGTTTCATGAAGCTGTTCCGCCGCAAGGCCGAATTCTATGATATTTTCGCCGGCCCTGTCAGTCTGGCGTCGTTGCCGGGACTGAAAATGGCTCTCGACGATGTCGAGACCTTGACCCTGATGTCGGAATTCTATTTCAAGCGCGGGTATTACAAAGAGGCTCTCGAGCTGTTCAGCCTGCTTGAGGCACGCGAGAACCCGACAGCCCCGATGCTTCAGAAGATGGGATATTGCTGCCAGCAGCTTTCCGACATGGAAGGCGCGCTGCACCATTATGAACGCAGCGAAATGCTTAATCCCGACAGCCGCTGGACACGCCGCCGTCTCGCCGCATGCCACCGGGCCATGGGTCATTACGACAAGGCGCTCCATTATTATCGCCTTCTCGAAGAGGCTATGCCCGACGATACCGGTCTGGCTCTCGTTATCGGTCATACCGAGCTTGAGGCCGGTCGCCCGGCCGACGCCCTGAAACACTATTTCAAGGTGGAATTCCTCAAGCCCGACAGCACCAAGACGCAGCGTCCGATAGCCTGGGCATCGCTCCTGAACGGTGAATACGACCGTGCCCGAACATATTACGACCGAATCCTCGCGGCCGATCCGCAGGAAACCGACTGGCTCAATGCCGGACATCTCGAGATGCTCACCGGCAACTACCGTCGGGCAGCCGACAACTACCTCAAGTCGATAGTCGCCATGAATTTCGACGCACCGCGTTTTGCGCGGGTGTTCGGCGCGGATCTGGCAACCCTTCGCGACGGAGGTGTCGACGACTTTATGTCGGGTCTCGTGCTCGACAACGTGCTTTCACGCGCCATAGCCTCAGGCTCAAACCTTAAATAACAACCTACAAATTCACAGTGCAAGAAATGAAGACTTTGCTAACATTAACTTTAAGCGCAATGACAACATTAGCTCTCTCGGCTGGAAATCCTTTTGCCGAGCCGTATAATACCCCTCACGGAACAGTGCCGTTCGACAAGATCAAACCGGCACACTACGAAGAGGCCATCGACCGCGGCATAAGCCTCGGCCTCGCTGATATCGACGCTATCGTCAACAATCCCGAGGCGCCGACGTTTAAAAACACGATAGTGGCCTACGACGCTGCCGGCGCCGATCTTAACAAGGTACTCAACGTGTTCTTTAACCTGACAGAGTGTCTTTCCGACGACGAGATGATAGCCATAACCGACCGCGTTACGCCCAGGCTATCGGAGTATTCGACAACCGTAGCTCTGAATCCGGGACTCTGGAAGCGCGTGAAGGCCGTTTACGACAACAGGGCTAACGAGAACCTCGATGACGAGGACAAGATGCTTCTCGAAGAGACCTACAAGTCGTTCACACTCAACGGCGCGCTTCTCGAAGGAGCGGCCCGCGACTCTCTGCGCACTCTGAACGCCCGACTGAGCGAGCTTACCAACAAGTTCGGCCAGAATGTGCTCAAGGAACTTAACACCTACGAGGTATGGCTCACTGCCGGCGATCTCGACGGCCTCCCCGAAAGCTCGGTCGAGGCTGCCGCTCTCGCCGCGAAGGAGAAAGGCCGCGACGGTGAATATCTGTTCACTCTCGCCCAGCCGACATATCTTGCCTTCATGAAATATTCGACGCGCCGCGATCTCCGAGAAAAGATGTATCGCCTCTATATGGGCCGCAACACAAAAGGGGAATACGACAATTCCGGCGTCATGCGCGACATTGTCAACACCCGTCTGGCTCTGGCCAATCTGCTCGGATTCGAGACCTACAGTGATTATGCCCTTCAGCGCACTATGGCCCAGACTCCGGCAAACGTCTACAATCTGCTGAACCGCCTGCGCGACGCCTACCGCCCCGCCCAGAAGAAGTTCTTCAAGGAACTGGCCGACTATGCCGCCAAGTTAGAAGGACATCCCGTCGACATCCAGCCCTGGGACTACAGCTATTATTCCAACAAGCTGAAGAATGCCCGCTACAGCTACGATGAAGAGTCGCTGCGCCCCTATTTCGAGCTTTCGAACACAATCAACGGTGTGTTCGGACTGGCCGGCAAACTCTATGGTGTGACCTTCCGCGAGAATCCCGATATTCCCGTCTATCATCCCGACGTCAAGGCCTACGAGGTTATCGATCCCGACGGCAAGTACATGGGCGTTATCTACACCGATTTCTTCCCCCGCGAGAGCAAGCGTCCCGGCGCATGGATGACAGAGTTCAAAGGCGAATGGGCCAACGAAGACGGGTCGGTCAACCATCCGCATGTGTCGATCGTCATGAACTTCACGAAGCCGACAGCCGACAAGCCGTCGCTGCTGACGCCCTATGAAGTGCAGACCTTCCTCCATGAGTTCGGTCACGCCCTCCACGGACTGATGGCTTCGACTAAATATCGCGGACTGTCGGGCACCAACGTCTATCGCGACTTCGTCGAGCTGCCCAGTCAGTTCAACGAGAACTACATGCGTCAGCCCGAATTTCTCAACACTTTCGCCCGCCATTATCAGACCGGCGAGCCTCTGCCGCAGGCCGAGCTCGACAAGATTATCCGTTCGGCCCAGTTCGGCTCTTCCTACGCTTGCCTGCGTCAGCTCAACTTCGGCTATATCGACATGGCCTGGCACGGCATCAAGGAGCCGCTGCCTGAGAACACCGACATGCGTTCGTTCGAACTTGCCGCCGGTGAGGGTGTGGAGATGTTCGCTCCGGTCGACGGTACGATGATGTCGCCCCAGTTCAGCCATATCTTTGCCGGCGGATACGCCTCGGGCTATTACAGCTATAAATGGGCCGAAGTGCTCGACGCCGATGCATTCGCCGTATTCAAGAAGAATGGCATCTTCGACCGCAAGAGCGCCGAATCGTTCCGCGACAATATCCTGCGCCGCGGTGGCACGGTTCATCCCGCTCAGCTCTACCGTAATTTCCGTGGTCAGGAACCGTCAATCGACGCCTTGCTTGAGCGCGACGGTATTCAGCCTGAGAAAGAGAAACCCCACGAACTCCATAAACCGCTCGACCGATGAGCGGCGAATGGGTCAGCGGTCCGGCTACGTCTGATGACGGACGCACGGTGATTGTCACCGGGCGCCTCGATGTCGACAAGTTCCGGAGCAACAGGCGTTTCGCTGTCAGAGTAGAGGTCACATGGCCATATTCAGGCTCCGAAAGTGACGCTATGGGAATGCCTGACAAGGCGACGTCGACGCTCATGGAGCAGGTTACCGACGCACTGGCCGATGCATTCAGGCGCGACCCTGTGGCTGTGATGACAGGAATCTATACCGGGGCCGGTGAGCGCAACTGGGTCTTTTATACGGCTTCAACCAATATTTTCGGCCGTAAGCTCAATGAGGCTCTTGAGTCGTTCCCGCTTCTGCCTCTGAAAGTCTACTGCGAGAACGATCCCGGCTGGGCCGAATACGACGAGATGTCGGAAGCTCTTCCCGGGTCGGGCGAGTGACCCAAACTAACTTTTTAACGCTCCGCACCTTACTTTTCCGAGGTGCGGAGCGTTATCATTTTATGGAAAAAATGCCACCTGTCGAAAAAATCTATGAGGCCTGGAGTGCTGTCGCCGACGGCCGTGTCACCATTGATGATGCAGCCCGGAAGGCTACCGTTGTTTCAAGCGACCGAACCAGGGAATATACTGTCAGCTGGTCGGACGACGGAAGTGTCTACAACTCCAACGACAATGCCACCTACTGGCGCGGTTACGCCGGCTATCCTGTCATCGCCGTCATGATGATGCAGGGACGCCTTCCGCTCGACCGTCTTGAAGCGGAGCGGTATGCCGATGTCAACTGGAAGAAGATCAACACCGAATATCACAACAATTATTCAGCGGCTCTCGCCGAAATTGAGGCTGTGCGCGACATTGACACGCGCCTGATAACCGAAGCAGCCGACCGCGTTATGGCTCGGCTTTCGGAGCTGCCTGTGACTGTCCGTCGCGGCCCGTTGCGGCCGCCGCGCTGATTCTCAGCAGATGCTGACACCTTCGGGAAGCGCGGCCGCCAGAGCCTCTGTTTCGTCGAGCGGAAGAGCAAAGGAAAGCAGGCATGTGTTGTCGAACTCGCGCCGGGTTATTTCCAGATTGCGCTGTTTGACGACTTTCATGACATCGTTCATCGAGGCGTATCCGAACGTAATCGTCATTTCGGTCATTTCTTTCCGCTCGACAATCTCGGCGGCGTCGAGTGCGGCGCGGGCCGCGGCGCGGTAGGCCGCGATAAGTCCGGGGGTGCCGAGTTTTATACCGCCGAAATAGCGCACTACGGCTATGGCCACGTTGGTCAGGCCGAGCGAATTGATCTGGCCCAGTATCGGTTTGCCGGCTGTTCCCGACGGCTCGCCGTTGTCGTTGAGTTGCCACGTCTGACGGTCGGCGCCGATCATGTAGGCCCAGCAGCAGTGGCGTGCGTCGTGGTATCTGTTTGCCGTTTCGGCGATCCGTTGTCGGGCTTCCTCAGCGGTGGCCACGGGAAAGGCGAAGGCAAGAAACCTCGACATCTTCTCGGTCACCTTGCCTTCGGCCGGTTTTGATATGGTCTTATAGTCGGCCACGCGTCAGATTATGAGCATGGCGTCGCCGTAGACTCCGAAACGATAGTTCTCGGCGATAGCTTTGCGGTAGGCTTCCATGACGAGATCATAGCCGCCGAACGCGCAGGCCATCATCAGCATGGTGGAATAGGGGAGATGGAAATTTGTCACCAGGGCGTCGGTCACGGTGAAGTCGTAGGGCGGGAATATGAATTTGTTTGTCCATCCGGCGTAGGTCTTCATGTGGCCTCCCATCGACACTGCTGTGGCAATTCCGCGAAGTACGGATGTTCCGACGGCACAGATACGGTGTCCCTCGTCTTTGGCTTGATTAACGACGTCGACAAGCTGCTGGGTGACTTCGATCTCTTCGCTGTCCATGCGGTGCTTGGTGAGATCCTCGACGTCGATTTCGCGATAGTTGCCAAGACCGCTGTGGATTGTCAGATATTCCTGTCTGACACCTTTTATCTCAAGGCGTTTCAGAAGCTCGCGGCTGAAATGCAGGCCGGCGGCGGGAGCAACCACGGCTCCTTCGCGGCGGGCGTAGATTGTCTGGTAGCGTTCGGCGTCGGATGGCTCCGGCTTACGGTTGATGTAGGTAGGCAGTGGGGTCATGCCGAGGGCGTATAGCTGACTTTTGAACTCGTCGTGGGGGGCGTCGCTGAGGAATCTCAGTGTGCGGCCGCGTGAGGTCGTGTTGTCGATGACTTCGGCCACCATCGAGTCGTCGTCGCCGAAATACAGTTTGTTCCCGATGCGGATCTTGCGGGCCGGTTCTACGAGAACATCCCACAGCTTGTTCTCAGCGTTCAGTTCGCGAAGCAGAAACACCTCGATGCGGGCCCCTGTCTTCTCTTTGTTGCCGTCGAGGCGGGCCGGGAAAACCATGGTGTCGTTGAACACCATGACGTCGCCGTCGTCGAAATAGCCGAGTATCTCTTTAAATACTCGTTCGGTTATCTCGCCGGTCTTCCTGTCGATGACCATGAGGCGTGACTCGTCGCGGTTGGCGGCGGGATATTGCGCGATGAGTTTTTCGGGAAGGTTAAACTTGAATTGTGATAGCTTCATTTTCCGTTATGAGATGATATTGATTTTTTAGGAATGGGGAAGTCTTCGGGGTAGGAGACTTCAGATTCGGCAATCAGTTTCACAGCCGACTGGATGTCGAGCGCGTCGTCGAGGGTCGACGCGCCGACGCGGGTGCGGCGCAAGGCCGTCAGATGGGCTCCCGAGCCGAGGGCTTCTCCGATGTCGCGGGCGAGGGCGCGGATATATGTCCCTTTGCTGCACACAACTCTGATCGTGAGTTCTTTAGCGTCTGCGTCGAAGCTCAGGCGCTCAAGCTCGTCGATGACGAGGGTCTTGGCTTTGAGTTTCACTTCTTCGCCGTTGCGGGCGAGCTGATAGGCGCGGGTGCCTTCGATTTTGCAGGCCGAGAACGAGGGGGGAACCTGTTCTATGGCGCCGCGGAACCGGCTCAGAACATCATCGATAAGCCCCGTCGTTATGTGGTCGGTCGGATAGGTGGCGTCGATTTCGGTCTCGAGATCGAACGAAGGGGTTGTCGAGCCGAGGGCGAGCGTCGCCATATATTCCTTGACGCCGCTCTGGAGGGTTTCGATGAGCTTTGTGCGGCGTCCTGTGACCACGATCATCAGGCCTGTAGCCAGCGGGTCGAGAGTGCCGGCATGGCCCACTTTCACCTTCCGGAGGCCCGTGCGGCGCGTGATCTCGGCCCTAAGACGCTTGACGACGTCGAACGACGTCCATCGCAGAGGCTTGTCGATTATGAATGTTTCGCCTGTAACGTAATCCATGTCTTACCAGGCAATGCAGAGAATGCCGACGATGAGGCAATAGACGGCGAAGTAGACGAGTTTTCCGCGGCGTATTATGTCGAGCATCCAGCGGCAGGCTATGCAGCCGACGATGAATGCGGTCAGGAATCCGACGCAAAGCGGCAGAAATCCGACCGACGACGAAGGTGCGTCGCCTGCGGCGAGTTTGACAAGGTCGAGAAGTGCCTCGCCGAGAATCGGAATTATGACCATCAGAAAGGAGAACCGGGCAACTTTGTCGCGGTTGTCGCCGATAATTATGCCGGTGGCGATGGTCGTGCCTGAGCGGCTGAGGCCCGGCAATACGGCAACAGCCTGAGAGCAGCCTATTATGAAAGCGTCGGCCCAGGTTATGTCGCGGCCGCGGGGTGTGGCTCCGATAAAGCGGCCGCGGGTGAACCATGCGAATGTCAGCAGGGCCGCCGTGACGAGCAGGCAGATTCCGACTGTCGACAGGTTGCCGCCGAAAAATCCTTCGATAGTGTCTTTGAAGAAGAGACCCACGATGGCAACGGGAATGCAGCTCAGAAGAATTTTCAGAACCATGCGCGTGTTGGCGTCGCGCCTGAAGGTGAAAAACGATGCGCAGAGCGGAAAGAACTCGCGCCGGAGAACTACGATAGTGCTCAACACTGTCGCAATGTGGAGGGTGGCGTCGAAATCGAGGGCGTCGGCTCCCGAGAGGTTAAGTCCGAGAATCTTACTGAAGATTTCGAGGTGGCCGCTGCTCGATATGGGCAGAAATTCGGCGAGCCCCTGGACGAGGCCCATTATCAGTGCGTCGAACCAGCTCATCGGTCACTCTTTCTGTTTTTCGGTTTCCACATTATGCCGAATCCCATGAACACGAATCCGAGAAGAGCGATCGTAGGCCCTGCCACAATCCGGCGCCATGAGAAGATGTCGACGTTGAAACTCTCGACTGTCGACCCCGATCCGATCATGAGAAGAAAGCCGGCGACTATCATTATTCCTGCGATAGCCATGAATATGAAGTTTTTGCGCTTCAGCGGAAAGAAGCCCGGGCCCGCGTCGACCAGCCGTTTGTCGGCAGTCTTTGAGTTAGGTTCGTTTTTTGCCATATATTTATAGGTGGTTGTTATCTGTAAAGTTCGTCGTAGGTAATTCTGATATAGCGCTGGGTCGCGCCGAAAGCGGCGATGCCGCATATAAGCAGTCCGGCAAGCGGCAGCGCGGCCAGAACCCATGCGGCCTGTGTCCAGGGAATCGCCGACGAAAGCGACGGCTCGACACCGGCGAAGTAGGCGAGAGTCCCTGTCAGAACAATGTCGGCGATGAATCCGGCGAGCAGCCCTCCGAGGGCGTTATCGCGTATCATCGGGGCGCGGATAAAGCCGGGGGTGGCGCCGACGAGTTTCATTGTGTGGATCAGGAAACGGCGCGAATAAATTGTCAGCCTGACGGTGTTGTTGATCAGAACTATCGAGATTGTCAGCAGAACGGCCGCCACGATAATAAGAATCAGTGCGATATTCGACAGCGTCCGGTTGACTTCTCCGACAAGAGTGTCGTGGACTTTAACGTCGTCGACCGAGGGCATAAGCTTCAGCGGCGTCGTGATGGCGCGCAGGCTGTCGATGTTCGCCCAGGGCGCCCTGACATTTACTTCTATCTCAGGAGCAAACGGGTTCTCGTCGAGAAGGTCGTCGGTCTCGCCTTCGTCGTCCATGAGCGTTTTCCACCGCTGCATGACCATCTCTGGCGAGGAATAGGTGTAGTCCGACGTATATGCCGCCCCCGCGAAGCGCTGCTTGAGCGCGGCGATGTCGGCCGGAGAGGCGTCGTCGGCAACAATGACAACGAAGCCTATGTCGCGGCGCATATCGTCGGCAACATTGCGGGCTCCGATGCCCAGAAAAGCTGCCACTCCCAGAAGCAGCAATACCAGCGCCACACTGACGATCGCCGTCAGCCGGGTGCTGAATAAAGGCATTGATGACCTTGTTTTTCTCATATCGGACAGCAAAGATACAACATGGGGGAGCCCTTTGTCAAGCATTTGGCATGCTTTTTTATGCCCTATAACATATTTTTGTAAAAATAGTAAAAAATTTTTTCAACAAAATGCAAGCGTTTTCGCGTTAATATGCGCGCTAACGACTCTGCGGATGACGTTTTCGGCTGAAAAGAAGCTCTATGCATAGCAAATTGACATCCTTCCGAAATATTCCGCCCGATAAAATTTTGGCCGTAACTATTGCTCAATTCGAAAATATCTTCTTATATTTGCATCGATAGAAATACCATATAACCTTAATCCATTCATATCATAAAACCTGATTATGGAAATTAACAATATCATGGCTGCCCTCGAGGCAAAGCACCCCGGAGAAAAAGAATATCTCCAGGCCGTTAAGGAAGTGTTGATGTGCGTTGAAGACGTCTACAACCAGCACCCCGAATTCGAAAAGAACAAGATCGTTGAGCGCATGGTCGAGCCCGATCGTATTCTGACATTCCGCGTCACCTGGGTCGACGACAAAGGTGAGGTTCAGAACAACCTCGGTTATCGCGTTCAGTTCAATAATGCCATTGGCCCGTATAAAGGCGGTATCCGTTTCCACGCCAGCGTTAACCTCTCGATTCTGAAATTCCTCGGCTTCGAGCAGACATTCAAAAACGCCCTCACCACTCTTCCGATGGGTGGCGGCAAGGGCGGCAGCGACTTCTCGCCGCGCGGCAAGAGCGACGCCGAGATCATGCGTTTCTGCCAGGCCTTCGTGCTCTGCTTGTGGAAGATTCTCGGTCCCGACCAGGACGTTCCCGCCGGCGATATCGGTGTAGGCGGTCGCGAAGTCGGCTATATGTACGGTATGTATAAGCGCCTGACCAACCAGTGCACCGGCACATTCACCGGCAAGGGCCTCGATTTCGGCGGCTCGCGCATCCGTCCCGAAGCTACAGGTTTCGGCGCTCTCTACTTCGTTCAGAGCATGCTCGCCGAGAAGAAAACCACTATCACAGGCAAGACCATCGCTATCTCAGGCTTCGGTAACGTAGCATGGGGTGCTGCCAAGAAAGCCACCGAACTCGGCGGCAAGGTCGTCACCATCTCCGGCCCCGACGGATATGTTTATGATCCCACCGGCATCAGTGGCGAAAAGATCGACTATATGCTCGAACTCCGCGCCAGCGGCAACGACATCGTGGCTCCTTACGCCGAGAAATATCCCGAAGCAACATTCTTCCCCGGCAAGAAACCCTGGGAGCAGAAAGTCGACATTGCTCTTCCCTGCGCCACTCAGAACGAGCTCGCCGAGGCCGACGCCAAGAAGCTCGTCGAAAACGGCGTCCTCATGGTTGCCGAGGTTTCGAACATGGGTTGCACACCCGAGGCTATCGACACCTTCCTCAAGGCCCGCGTGACCTACGCTCCCGGTAAGGCTGTCAACGCCGGCGGTGTTGCCACCAGCGGTCTCGAAATGACTCAGGACGCCATGCACCTCCAGTGGAGCGCCGACGAAGTCGACCAGAAACTCCACACCATCATGAAAGACATCCACACCCAGTGTGTGAAATACGGTGTCGAAGAAGGTGGTTATATCAACTACATGAAGGGCGCAAACATCGCCGGCTTCATGAAAGTTGCCACCGCCATGGTTGAGCAGGGCATCTATTGATAGATTCCTTCCCGAACTCATAATATCGCCCCGGGTCGTCTGATCCGGGGCGATTCGGTTTTCCGCCTGAATCTGGCCGGAGGTGTTTAGCTAAGCTCATCAATGCTCAGAAATCTTAGATGAAACCGGCGTCAGAAACGCCCTGGCGTAGGGACGTGCCTTCGGCACGTTTTGCATGTAACTGACAATCAGGGTGCTGCAATGCTACCTGCCTTAATGCTATTAACTTAGTGCGTTGAGTCAAAGAGGTTTGGCTGAAAGCTAGCGACAAGCGCCGTGAGGTGCGATATTTCTATATCCCACTGCGATAGCTGTGGGCTTGAGAGTCAACAATATATGCGTGACAAGCTGAGGAGCTGCGCAGTCACGCAACCGGCGATAGCCAAGGCCCGCGACCTGTGCTGTCGCGTTTCGCGGCAGCGCGCATTGCCGTGGCTTGCCGCGAATTTGTGGGGGGAGCGGTGGTTGCCGCCAGCTATCGCAGGCGGAGTAGAGATTTCGCGCGTCCCGCGCTTCGGACTTTTGATGCATATTGAATGCGAGTGTCAACAATTCAGGCAATCAAATGCGTCAGCAACATGGCAAAAAAATTGTCAGATTCTGATATGTCAGCGGACAACGGGAATCTGGGCCCGATTTCTGCCGTATGTCAGATAAATTTGCCTTTTGGAGTTTTTTTGTATAGCGAATTCTTAAATTTTTTGCTTTTAGGCTTGTTCTGAGAAATTTTTTGTATATTTGGGGTCAGCGGATTTTCCCGGTGGGCAGACGTTGTCTCGGAGTAGAGTGCTATCTTTGCAGGATGAAACCTACCCAAC